>Ga0335069_10008868_pt1 | contig 14345 bp, 17 predicted proteins | sample Lox_Sample_11_FD_206714 | JGI IMG/M metagenome (GOLD analysis project Ga0335069, IMG submission 206714) | Soil microbial communities from Loxahatchee National Wildlife Refuge, Florida, United States - Lox_Sample_1.1 | ecosystem: Environmental > Terrestrial > Soil > Wetlands | place: USA... | reverse complement strand
ACCAATTGGCAAATAACACAACGATTAATAACGGTAATACTACCAACTATGCTTGCACAGGAGGAGCTACGGGTGTTCCAACGGGAGCGAAGGCAGTTTTCATGAACATGTTTTTCACTCCTTCTGCTGCCGGGACTTACGCAGCCATAACGCCACAAGGAACTGGTTGGGGAAATGGAAACTACCCAATTGTCGGAACTGCGTTCAACTCCACAAACATCTGTGCTGGCTCATTTTTGGCAGTTCTCAACTCTAGTAATGGCCAGATATCGGTAACAGCAACCGGCGGTAACTTGGCTGGTATTTATCTTTGGCTGTACGCATACGTCTACTAGCTTTATCATCGACTGACTCTTGACATCACCCTGAATTAGGCAGGGCTAGCATTGAAAGGACTCAGCATACAATGAACAACATCCACGCCCCAAACATCCTTACCGTTGTCGCACGCGGGAAACTTAAGAAGGAAGAATACAGAAATCCCTGCATCCCTGACTACGATTTCGTGGCTCTCCCTGAGTACTGGGGACTGCCAGAGCAGGAAAGGCCCAACACACTCAAAGGTATCCTTGAAATCGTTGCCAAATCCCATGAGTGCATCTGGGAACTCAAGAACTATAATAAGCGTACAGGCAAGGTAAAACAGCGTACATTATGTAAAAACGTTATCACAGATAACGGCGGGATATCGCTGCTCAAGAACCTTTGGAATAGCTCTGGCTCTGCTGTAACTATCATGAACCACGTCGTTGCCTCTCCCAATGGCTGTTCAACGACGCTCACTAGCGCCACGGGTACTTCACCGATTACCACGCTCTCCGTTGCAGCTCTCCCCGCTGCCATTGCGAATGGGGCAACGATGACCATTGGGTACGGAGGTGGAACAACGCAGACGGTGACCATCAACAATTCCGGTGGATACAGCGCAGGCGCAACAAGCTTGACCGTAAATAGCTTCACTCCCAGTATCAACTATCCTATCGGCACTGCTCTCGTTGCCATCCCCTCGGTCACCGATAACCCAAGTTCCGTCAGTGGAACCGTGGATAGCGGGGCGTTGTCATCGGGGGCTTTTACATACAATGCAACAACGGGAACAGGCAATAGAAACGTCGTTATTGTTGCTACACTTACTGGTACTACCGGAAATGCAGGAAATTACACCGAGGCATATACATCGAATGCAGGGACAATTGCATCGAATAGCACTGCTAGTCATGTAATTTTTCCGGCATTTGTGTTAAATAGTACAACCAATGAATCCATAACTTTGACAGAACGCGCTTGACATGTGTAGCTCATATCAAGCGCAACAGGGGAGGATTAAGGTTGATACTTAGTCCACCCCTTGTGAGAGTCCCATTTCCCGGCATTGACATTGCTCATTGCACCAATCGTTAAACCATGTTCTTTGCAGAAATCTTTGAGGGTAGAGGTAACATGATAAACCTGACCATCATGGGGACTTACAAAGCCTGTGTAGGGAACTTTAGGAGATGGTGGCTTTTTTGCAGGCTTCTCTCCTCTTAGTGCGTCATTACATGCACTGAATACATGGCGTGTCTTTATATTCAGTGCTCTCCCTGGAGATATATCATGACCATTGGAGCCACACCAGTAGACAGTAGCAGCCCGACAACTATTCCGTTGCCTACTGTAATTAGCCCCGACAACACGGGGCAAACCTCAGGAGGCAATGTAACACCAGTGCCAATCCAAGGCCATCCTGGGAGTTACATTGACAGCAGCAATAATCCGACTACCGCTGTCATGATGGGATACCTCTATTCTCGTATTGTCCAGAAAGGCAATGCAGTTACAGGCAGTGGGGGGAAAACTCTTAATTTTTCCTTTACTAACAACAATAACCAAGGAAATTCCATTGTTGTCTGCATGGCCATGGGAGAAGTTGAGGGGGCCAATATTGCCCTTGCAGTGACGGACAATGCGGGCGGAGGAGGCAATACATATACAAAGGCTATCAGTGCTTCTCAGAGTACTACTCTTGAGAGTGCTATATTCTATGCGACAAATATCAAAGCAGGCAGCAATACTGTTACAGTGACTATATCAGGATCTTCATCGACGAACACAGCCATCGCTGTAGAAGTCTATGAGGTGTGGGGTACCATTCAGCTTGCTGGTACTCTTGACCAGACAGCAATAGGGAATAATGCAGGATCAACATCCCCTGCTACGGGCGCATTGCAGCCAACGGTACCCAACGAGTTGTGCTTTGCTGCAATAGCAGCAGGCGGAGGCACTATCACTGCTGGCACTGGCTTCAATCTAGATAGCGGCTCATTGTCGCCAACCGGAGGCAATCTTGTCTCATTTGGAGCTGAAAGCCAATCATTGGTAGGTTTTGGGTCTATCACACCTTCAGCAACGCTTTCAGGCAGCAATGCATGGGCTATGTGTGCCGCGACATTCAGGAGTATTATTGTGCCCATTGAAGGCACAATAAAAGAGCATACAGTTCCTAATGCCACATTGTCCTCTGTAGCGTCTTCTGCAAGCTCAGTATCGCTCTTTGCATCAAATCTTGCCGCGCGTGGCAGGATAATTTATAACGATTCAACACAGATCTTGTATGTTGCATTTGCCGCCACTGCTACCACAAGCACCTATACTATACAGATCCCTCCAGGGGGATACTACGAATTTTCAAAACCTATATACACTGGAGCTGTTTCTGGTATATGGGTGTCAGCCAATGGAAATGCAAGACTAACGGAGACATACTAGGAGGTAGCATTATGCCACTTTTTACGCCATTAATCATTCCTGAGGGCGGTGCCCTTTATTCTGTAGACAATAGCGGCAATATCTCAAAAATATTGTATGTGAATAGCAATGGCTACGTAGATTTCATGTGCAACACGTCGAATGCCTTTCAATTCTCAAATAATGCAGATGGCGCTCTGTTTTATGTGGATGGCGATGGGCTTGCGTTACAGATGGGTCCTGATGTTGTGGTAAGTTTCTCGACAGGCCCTGGTCCCACGTTAGTCGATACTATTCTGTCAGTAGATAATACAAGTGGAAATACCATATTAGGTATGCATCGCAAGAATAACCAACTTCACATTCAAAATCAAGCTGGCACTGATGTCGTTGTTGTTGACGGAACGAACAAGGTGCTGACTGCGAACTGCGGAGAAATATCCGCAAGGACAGCAGTATCGGCAAATTACACTATACTTGTTTCGGACTATATTGTTGCATATACATCGACATCTTCAGCGTTTACGGCCACGTTGCCAGCAGCAGCTTCCTCAAATGCAGGTCAACAATGGATTATCAAGGATGAGTCAGGAGGAGCTGCAACACACAATATTACAGTTAAAACCAATGGCGGAACTATTGACGGCACTTCTGGTAGTACTGGCAAAATCATTAACACCAATTATGGAGTTTTGCGCGTGTATTCGAATGGTAGTAATTACTTTACCTTGTGAGGCATAGATGGCAAGATACCTTCCAAGGATATTTGGCGGTCCAATACTGCTAACTGTTACAAATACCATGAGTGCTATTACTGATTCATTGGCACTCTCAGACTCCGTGGCGCTTGTGGGACGGCCATCCTTGGCGGATAGTGTGTCTTTGTTGGAGCAGGTTGCCCAACTTGGACAGCCAACGTTTACCGATGTGGCTTCTTTGTCTGAAACATTGTCTTTGCAGGGATCAGCTACGCTCGATGTAGAGTCCACGTCGCTCAGTGATTCGTTACTTCAACAAGGGCAACCAACGATCACCGATGTGGCATCACTGGATGAGTCATTGTCTTTGTTTGGCACATCCACACTTGCATCGGAAGCTGCGCAGCTAGAAGAGCGCCTTGTCCAACAAGGGCAGCCAACGAGCATAGAAAGCATTCAGGCGGAGGAGGACCTCACTGCGCTAGAAGGCCTTGCCTCTCTTACGGATTCCGCCCAGATCTCCGACACTTTGTCCTTGCTTGGATCTTCGGCACCCGATGTGGAGTCAGTGTCTCTCTCTGATGGCTTGTCGCAGGCAGGACAACCAACGCTCTCCGAGAGCATAATCCTGAATGAGACACCGTCTCTACAAGGATCTGCCCAGGTAGCATCGGAGTCGGTGTCTCTTGGGGATGATCTGTCACAGGCAGGGCAGCCAATGCTAACCGACGCTGTGTCAGTTAGCGACGTGCAGGCTGCCATGCAGGGCTCCGTGGCACTCATTGACTCTGCCCAACTTGAGGATGACTTAGCTCTCGTTGGATCAACGACTCTCGACGTTGAATCGATATTCCTCTCCGATACTCTCTCTCAACAAGGGCAGCCAACGATCACCGATGTAGCCTTATTGTCTGAAGCATTGTCCTCCCAAGGATTATCCACGATCAGCAGTGAAGCAGCACAAATCGATGAGAGTCTTGGGCTTGTCGGGCAGCCAACGAGCATAGAAAGCATTCAGGCGGAGGAGGACCTTACTGCGCTAGAAGGCCTTGCCTCTCTTACGGATTCCGCCCAGATCTCCGACACTTTATCCTTGACTGGTACAACGGCTCTTGATGTGGAGGCTGTGAGTCTCTCTGATGGCTTGTCGCAGGCAGGACAACCCGTGCTGACAGACACCGTCTCGCTCTCCGAGACAAGCACCTCTTTTGATGCTCAGATGACCTTGATAGACGCAGCTTTGCCCGAAGAGGATCTATCACTGCTTGGCACAGCACAATTCGGTGCAGAGTCGGTATCTCTCTCTGATAGCTCATTATTCACAGGACAAGCACAAATCATTGAGATTGTGCCTCTTGAGGAGGATCTTGCTCTTGAAGGCTTCCTGCAAGAAGATTCAGAGACGGTGGCTCTTGATGAGATAGCCGTAACTTCCATCGCAGGTGAAACGAATTTCATGAGCACCCCTGTGGAAGCTGTGCAACTCGGAGAGGACTTGGCTCTGCTTGGACAATCCATGCTCACAGAGAGCATCTCAGCAGATGAGACATTGTCTCTGTTTGGCGCACCCACGTTTGCAGCGGAGTCGGTAGCTCTTGGGGATGACCTGTCACAGGCAGGGCAGCCAACAATTACCGACGCTGTGTCAGTTAGCGACGTGCTGGCTGCCATGCAGGGCTCCGTGGCACTTACTGACTCTGCCCTGCTCTCCGAGGGCTTGTCTTCGACAGGCTTCACAACCGTCGATGCAGATGCCGTGCAAACCAGCGAATCCTCCTCACAAGCTGGCATATTAGCTTTGAGTGAAGCAGCTCAACTTGGAGAAGATATCGCGTTACTTGGCTCTGCACAGACAGCAGCAGAAAGTGTGTCGCTCTCCGATAGTTCTTTGTTCTCAGGCAATGCGCAAATCATTGAGATTGTGCCTCTTGAGGAGGACGCGGCACTGCTTGGTCAGGCTGCGCTTTCAGAGAGTACAACTTTGAGTGAAGCATTGTCTCTGCAAGGATCTACTCAGATAGCAGCAGACAATGCCCAAGTTGGAGAGAGCCTCTCCCAGACAGGCATCCCGCAGATCATTGAGATCACGCAACTCTCTGATGCACTCTCTTTGCTTGGCAGTACTCAGCCCAATGCAGAGGTAGTGAGCCTCTCTGATACATTGTCTCAAATAGGATTGCCTTTGTTGGTCGATGTTACTCAACTCTCTGATGCACTCTCTTTACTTGGCAGTACTCAACTCAACGCAGAGTCAGTGAGTCTCTCAGATACGCTCTCCCAGCTTGGATTGCAAGCCATTGCAGAGTCAATGAGTCTCTCAGATACGCTCTCTTTGCTTGGCAGTACTCAACTCAACGCAGAGTCAGTGAGTCTCTCGGATTCTATTTCCCTTGTTGCAGGAGGAACCAACTTCCTTGTTGTTCCAACGGAGTCGGTGAATGTCTCGGAACTATTGTCCTTGCTTGGCATGGCGCAAGCATCGGATACAGTGAGTATCTCTGAGGCTGTGACTCTGCTTGGCTATTCCCATATCATCCTTGCTACTCACGTGCCGAGCGGTGCATTCAAGGTTATCCTGCCAAGCGGTACATTCAAGGTGTCTCGACCCAGCTAGCCAGAAGGAGGCGATGCACATGCAGACGTACTACACAACCAGCACGGGGCCAGGGTGGAGCTTTGATTTCACTGACTCATCAGGCAATGTCCCGCCAGGATTTGCTTCAGCGACATTCCAGGTAATTTTTCGCAGTCTCACGACCTTGCAATACGTCGTAGGGGAGGGAATATGGGAAATACCCGACGCAAGCACTGGGATCGTGGACTACCTCCTTGGAGCCAACGATTTTGCCAATGCATACAAGGCAGCTTCGCCAGCAATGCTCCCCGGCGAGGCAATCTTCGAAATCTTGGGGAAGTGCATTGCTAATGGCCTTGAGTACGATGGTAGTTCAGTGCAGATCAAAATCAAGAAGATTTAGGAGGGAAAAGGTCACGGTCAACGCAACGGCTAATTTCAAGCCATTCCTGCTCAGTCGGTTCACGTCCGTGCTCAGCGCGGAAAGCAGCGACTGCCTCTGCTCCTCGTCGAATGACACGGAGTGCGGTGGGAGGCCAGAGCAGAGGCAAGGTTCTTCGTAGTCTTGCAATGAAATGCATGTTCAACTCCTTTCGATACAAAGTATAACACAGATGGACAAAAGCAAGACAGTATGTACAGCCAGGAGGCAAAACAGATGAAATTTGACGATCTAGGCTGGCTCGATGTAGCCACTGAAGTTAATATCCTTGGAAACACCTTTGATAGGCAAGGACATCAACCCCGATTCATTATTGTCCACGGAACCGCAGGGGGGACCTCTGCTATCGATGTTGCCAATTACATGAAAGGGACAGTAGGCGGCAGCAACCCTGTGAGCACCCATTTTGTTATTGGGCAAGATGGAACAATTGTTCAGTGTGTGCCCGTCTCCTTGGCCGCATTCGGAAACGGAGTAATCAGTGGCACACCCACTGCGGGACTTGGTTTTCGCACGGCAGGCGATGGAACACATCGTGATGATTGGTGGGATGAAAATGTCAATCCCAACTTCTTGACAGTGTCCATCGAGCACTGCAAGCCTTCCACTGATAATAGCGACATCCTGACTCCTGCTCAACAAGCGGCGAGCTTTGCTCTCATCCAATGCATTTGTGATACCTATGGTATTCCAAAGCGGTTCGCAGATGCGCAAGGCGGGGTGACTGGGCACTTTTCGGTGGATCCTGTGAATCGCTCACGGTGCCCGGGACCATATCCATGGCAAGAGCTATTCAACTATCTAACAAACGGAAGGACCAAACCTATGCAACCAAATCCAAATCAGCAAAAAGCAGCAGATGACTGCTGGGACAGCGTGCTCAAAGATACGGCAGTAGGACTAGCCACGAAGGGATCTAGCATCTATCAGCAGTGGCTTGCAGCGCTCATCCAGGGGAAGCAGTACGGTCCTCCGCTTACCCATGAGTATGACTCTGTGGACTGGAACGGCAATCACATTGTGGTCCAGGAATTTGCAAGGGCTCGCTGCGAATGGGATGGATCTGTAGCACGCTGGTACGGCCCCACTGGGCAATTTTGATACAGCATTGCAGACAAAGATTGCCTTGATTTTAGAGAAGGGAAGGCCTTCGGACAACCTCATGAAGGCCGACATGCAATGAACATGCCAAGAGGTAACGCTGATTACTCTGAAATAGTATCTCTGATACAAAGAACACTGGAGCCACTTATCGCGAATATCTCAAAGGTGGATGCAAAAGTTGATAGAGTAACAGATAAAGTTGATGAGTTGGTTCGTGACAGAGTAACACGTAGCGACATAGAGAAGCTGCGAGGAGAGATACAATCATCATTTGTGTTGCGAGCTGAATATGAGCCACGCCATGCAACGCTCATCTCGCGCGACTCATATCTCGAATCTGAGATTAAACGGATAGACACCGAAAAGGAGAACGATTCCAAGCGTATCCATGAGCGCATGGAGTCAGGCAAGCAGCAAATAGAAGACAGATTTAGAGACATGAGCAAGGAAGTGGAAGAGAAACTCAAAGAGAGAAATCAAGCCGAACTATCCGCAAAAGATAAAGGTTGGATACGTGTTGGACAGATAGGCGGGATTATCGCTCTTATCATTGCCATCTTTGATTTCATTTCCCAGCATATTCAGCTTCATTGAAAGGCAGGAACTCTTGACATCCTCCCAATCCACGAGATCGGGATCCAGAAAGGACGCTTGATGACCATTCAGCAACTCATTCTTGATCTGCTCCCCATCATTGTTCCCTATGTGCTCGCGCATTCCTTCGTCATAGCGGCACGGATCTATCATGGCCTTACGCAGAGGCTCCCTGCCAATCAACGTGCTGTCTTGGAATACATTGCAAGCAAGGCCGTTGCCATGGCTGAGCAGAAGTACAAATCCTTCAACGGTACACAGAAGCGCATGTACGCAGAAGCGGCCTTGTATGCACTCTGCCAATACTTTGGCATTCCCACGCCTGACCGTGCTGTCGTGGATGCTCTTATTGAAGCGGCGGTCTCGGAGATAAACAGGGAGCTAGGGACCACTGATACGACTTTGCCAAATACCAAGTCTTGAAAGGATTTCAACATGTCAAAACATGCATATGGCTACTTGCCTGACCTACGCGATTTTAGGGATCATCACTATTCTGCACCGTACGAACACGTACTTGCATTGCCATCCAGTGTAGACCTACGACCGCAATGTCCCCCCGTAGAGGACCAAGGTCAGCTAGGAAGCTGTACCTCTTTTGCAGTAGGAGCTGCAATTCGTTTTGCACGTAAGAAACAGGGTCTCCCTGACTTTGTCACATCGCATCTCTTCCTGTACTACAATTCGAGAGCCATGGAAGGCACAGTGAATAGCGATGCAGGCGCAGTGATACGCGATGTTATCAAATCAGCGAACAAGCAAGGTGACTGCCCTGAGCTAGAGTGGCCCTACGACATCTCCAAATTCACGGTCCAGCCTCCTGCAAAGTGCTATCAAGATGCACTCAAAGACCGTGCTCTGAGCTATCAGAGAGTGGCACGAAGTCTTGCGCAGATGAAAGGTTGTCTGGCGTCTGGACTGCCGTTTGTTGTAGGCATCTCCGTCTACGAGAGCTTTGAAAGCGATGAAGTAGCACGGACCGGCATGGTCCCAATGCCACAGCCCGGGGAGCAACTGCTCGGAGGTCACGCCGTTTTATGTGTGGGATTTCGGGATAGTGATCAGAAATGGATCTTCAGAAACTCTTGGAGTGCCTCTTGGGGAGATCAAGGCCACTTTTACTTGGACTATGCCTATCTGCTCAACAAAGGTCTGTCCTCTGACTTCTGGGTGGTTAAAACAGTAGGATAGCTTTGCTATCTTTGCGAATTCCCAAGTCTTGACATTATCTCTTTGTAAGCATAGAATAGCTAAGGTCTTCAGGGATGGTCTTTGATTGACCTTTCTAACATCCCTGAAGACCTGCGCATTGCAATGTATTTCAAGGGAGGCAAGACATGGGCATTTTATCGAATGTAAAAACAAAAATTGGATATTTTATCTTAGATCATCTTGTCACACAGGATGTCATTCAGCGATGGAAATCGACATATATTGAAGATCTAGCTGATATTGTCCCAACGCAGGTTATCCCTGCAACAAGCCCTGCGCCCAGGGAGCAGAACACAGATGCAATCGACGAGAGTGCCGTGAATGCAGCGATAAAAGCACAGATCGTGCGTGGAAGGGCACTGGATGTCCCTGCGGACAAGCTAGCACCTGGGAAACTAGCTCCGTGGTACTGGAATCGCCTCAGCCGCATAACCAATGAGGATACCGTTGAGTTGAGTGCAATCCGATTACAAGAGAAGCTCCGAAGGATCCTAGACGGAGAGGGGCAGGGGTGACACTGCTTGGATGGATTTTGGGGATTGTGCTCGCAGCCTTCTCTGCACTGAGCATTGGCCTTTCGTTGTGGCCTGAGAGAGAGCACTGATCACCAAACCGAAGCAGGATGCCCCTGCCCTTTCAGGCATCGCTTCCTAGGACAGTTATTTCCAGGGGTAACTTCTAGTTTCTAAAAATGTTGACAGATATAGACAGTCTATGGTAAAATATAGACATGAAATTAAGCCAGTATGCAAAAAAAATGGGGGTCAGTTACAAGACTGCCTGGAGATGGTACAAAGCAGGGCAGATCGATGCTTACCAGACATCGACTGGCACAGTCATTGTTCGTGATCCCCAAATTGAGGCGCCAACAACTGGAAGAGTGGCCTTGTATGCCCGTGTCTCGTCTTCTGATCAAAAGTCCGATTTAGAGCGCCAAATTGAGCGATTGCGAGAATATGCTACTGCTCGTGGTTATCAAGTGGCAAAGGAAGTGAGCGAAATTGCTTCTGGACTCAATGATCACAGGCCAAAATTAACAAAGTTGTTAGTAGATACCAGTATTGGAATTATCGTCGTTGAGCACCGTGATCGACTTACGCGATTTGGGTTCAACTATATTGATCAACTCTTGACAGTCCAAGGTCGCAGGCTTGAGGTTATTTTCCCGTCTGATACAGACAATGAGCTAGTTGATGATTTTGTAGCTGTGATCACCAGTATGTCTGCTCGGATCTATGGCAGACGAAATAGTAAGAGGCGTGCTGAGCAAATAAAAAAATGTATTGAAAGCGCTATGCAGATGGAGATCAAAGATGAAGATTGTACGCGGATACAAGACCGAACTGGACTTGAATAACACACAGCGTACCGCATGTCTCAAACACGCAGGCGCTGCAAGATACGCTTATAATTGGGGACTCAAGCGCTATCAGGAGGAATACGCCGCTCTGAGAAAAACACCCAATGCTATCAGCTTGCATAAAGAGCTGAATTCACTTAAGAAGACGGATTTCCCTTGGATGTACGAAGTCTCAAAATGTGCACCCCAGGAAGCTTTACGCGATCTTGAGAAGGCATTCAAGAATTTCTTCAAGAAGTGCAAGCTGAAGAAGGCAGGCGCGTGGAAACAGAAATGCGGTTATCCTCGGTTTAAGAGCAAGAAGAAAGGCATTGGGAGCTTCCGATTAACAGGCTCTATTCACGTCTTCGAGAAGCAGATCCAGTTGCCAAGACTGGGTCTGCTCAAACTCAAAGAAGCAGGATATCTCCCAACATCTGGTGTCAACATCCTTTCTGCAACTGTTTCAGAAAAGGCCGGAAGATGGTACATCTCTGTTCAAGTTGAGGAAGAAGTAGCCGATCCAGTACCAACTACAGGAAAAGCCATTGGTGTGGATTTGGGCGTCAAGACCCTTGCCACGACTTCAGAAGCAGTCGCCTATGAAAACCCGAAAGCTTTGAGAAAGAACCTCAAGAAACTCGCTCGACTTGGGAGAAAACACTCTCGCAAGAAGAAGGGAAGTAAGAACAGGCAACAAGCAGCTCGTCGTCTCGCACGAATGCATGCCAGAATTGCTAATATCAGACAAAACGCAATCCATCAAGCAACATCTGCAATAGCGAAAACCAAGCCTTGCATGATTGTACTTGAGGATCTCAACGTCCGTGGCATGATGGCTAACAAGAGAATGGCCCGTGCTGTTGGTGATGTGGGAATGCATGAGTTCAAGAGGCAAATCACCTACAAAGCTGAACGGGAAGGTGTCTCGATCTTAACTGTCAGCAGATGGTTCCCATCTAGCAAGACCTGTTCTTGTTGTGGGTGGGTGGACAAAGATCAAGAGTTGGATGATCGCGTCTTCGTCTGCTTAGATTGTGGATATGTGGCAGATCGCGACTATAATGCTGCTAAAAATCTAGCAGCATCAGCATAATTGGAATGTACCGTGAGTTACACGGGAACAGAACGCCTGTGGAGAGAGCAGCTCTGGCTTGGTAGAAATATCAAGTGAAACTGCTCTCAGTGAAGCAGGAACCAGACATCAAAGATGGCTTGTCCATATTTGTCTAAGTTCTGGATAACGGCGTCGAGGTACACTGAGAGCATCTCGACGTAGATCCTGCGTCCATCAGGCAGGGACCCAGCCATCGTTTCCTCGCTATTGATGACTCCAGCGTATTGCATAGTGTTTTTCATGATCTGCTCTCCTTTATTGTTGAGAGCCTCCCGAAGGAGACTCTCTGAAGGAGATTTAGAACTCCTCATTCTCTTCATTGCATGGCAGGATGTCCTCACCACATCCATCGCACATGATGGGCTCTGCATCCTCCACATCGCAGACTTCCATCAGCAGGCCATGGCTTGCTGGGTACTGCTCTGCCACACATCGTGGGCAGAGAGGATATCCCATCTCGTCGCGGTAGAAGATGCCGCTGATATTGGTTGTTGTGGTTATGTTGATTGTGTTAGGCATTGTAGCCTCCTTTGTTTGTGTTTGAATTTTTGTTTGTTTTTGTTGTAAGCACATCGCTTACAGTCACTATAATACTACGGTTGTAGCATTATGTCAAGGGGTTTTGAGACCAATTTTGAAAATTCGCAAAAATTGGCATCTCTGAGCTTGAGGAGGTGCTCAAATTGAGCCAAAAACAGCAGGAAGAGTCTGGGTGCAACGCCAAAACTTGATAGGATGTCTAACATAACTTGTCCGACAGGCAACGCACTACAACGCAATTTTGAGGTGAGAGGTAAAAGGGTATGATAAGATTGCAGAGATGCGTCAGGATTTAGCTCTTAGTGGTAAACTGAGGCATTCCTACATGAGCTTTGAGTGGTAATGCTGAACAAAAAAATCCCAGGCTGTGCGTCATCAGCCTGGGCACCTGCACAACAAAAACAAAAATTCAAACACAAACAAAGGACGCAAATGCAGTGCGGTCAGTATAGCAGCTTGGACTAGGTTTTGCTAGTCTCTTGCTCTTTCTTGAGGCGTCCTTTGACGCGCTTTTGGGTCCAATGAGCAGCAAGCCATGTATCGAAGTCTGGATGGCTTGTATCAAAGAGCCAGATGTTCTCTGAGCGGTACGCTGCCTCTCCAAAGAGGCCTCTTGCCGCACCATAGACAAAGAGCGACCTATGAATTTTCTGCTCTTTGAAAGCTTTTTCAAGTGCAGGTGCTGTCTGCACAGGATGATTAAAGTGTGGTTTGTTAGGCATGATATTCTCCTTTATCCTTTATCCTTTATCTTTAATGTTTGATCTTAAGCCTCTTAGAGAGATCTAGAGGCGCTAGATGCACGATCTAGCAGGAACGAAGAGGTGCAGAGACCTCGATGGTGGATGGGAGTAGAGAAGGCTATGCCGCCTTCTTGATCTCCTGTTGAGGCTGACGTGCCTCTAGGATGGCCTTTGCTGCCAGGGACACCCAGCGATGATCTGCACCGAAGACCTCAAGGTGGGATGCGGCCCACTTGAGATACTTCTCTGAGCAATCCGAGAGCTTCTTGCCTTCATTGACTCCGAAGTCGAGCACGCGGTTGGCATTGTCGACCTCGGCATGAGCAGGAACCGTCTCTGTCTGCTCTTCGACAATCTCAACCTGAGCAGGAGCGATCTCCTCCTGGCGGCTTGGAAGCATCGCCCAGAAACTAGCGGCTTGCTGAGCGCCATTGAGTACACACTGCTCCTCAATTTGAGCAGGAGACTCTACGGCACCAATGAGATTGTGGTAGAGGCCTCTTTCGGCCTCGGAGACAACACCATTCTCTGTGATGGTGTAGGAGATGGATTTGGAGCCTCTGGCCCCGATGATGAAGACGTCCACGACGTCTCCGGGGCGGACGCTAAGCGTCCAGTTGGCGGAGAGTTCCTCTCCGCCGAAGAGGATTGTTTGACCATTGAGGTCAAGGGCCAGCTTGTAGCCCTTGGTTGTGGTGTTGATGGTGATGATGTTGGTATTGAATGTTGTGTTGATGGTTGGAAGAGTGATTTGTTTGGACATTGTTTGGGACTCCTTTTTGTTTTTGTTGAATTTGTGTTTGTTTTGTTGTAAGCACATCGCTTACATTTGCTATGATACTACGGTTGTAGCATTATGTCAAGGGGTTTTGAGACCAATTTTTGCCAACTCAAAAAAACTCGTTTTACACGTTTTGTGTACACCATAATTTGAGCTCAAGATGCAACGTGTTTCAAAGTGTGCAGTGATGATGTTGTACAAGGATCGATTGAGCGAAGGATAGCGTAGAGCTTAAAGCTTCCTGCTGAGGATCAGAGGCAGTGTCTCTCCTCCATAGACCCTCTGAGTACAACGCTACACAAGACGAGCTTGAGAAGCTCAGAAAGACACACAGGAGCTTCCTGCTCTTTCTCAGTCCTTCTGAGGAGGATGTTGCACAAGACAGTGTTTAGCGGAGAGTTTTGGTGTGCTTAAAGCTTCTCTGAAGATTTGCTGAAGTGCACGAAGGAAGTCTCTGCTTTTCTATATTGCGC
>Ga0335069_10008867_pt1 | contig 14346 bp, 15 predicted proteins | sample Lox_Sample_11_FD_206714 | JGI IMG/M metagenome (GOLD analysis project Ga0335069, IMG submission 206714) | Soil microbial communities from Loxahatchee National Wildlife Refuge, Florida, United States - Lox_Sample_1.1 | ecosystem: Environmental > Terrestrial > Soil > Wetlands | place: USA... | reverse complement strand
GGCGGCGGACGCCGTTAGGCCGGACCCAAGGAGATCAAGATGAAGACGACCCAAACATTCGCACTGGCGGCGCTGGCCGCCGCCCTCGTGGCCATCGGCGCCGATTCGGCCGCGCAGGCCCCCGCTCCCACGGAGCTCAAGCAACCGGCAACCAAGCCCGATGCGGCGGTCGCGGCGCCGAAGCCCGCCGCGCATACGTTCGCTTCACCCGACGAGGCTGCCGACGCGCTGGCCGCCGCGGTGCGCGCCAAGGACGCCAAGGCGCTCGTCTCCGTCGTGGGCCCCGGTTCCGGAAGCTGGCTCTTCTCGGGCGACAAGGTGGCCGACACCAACGACTGGATGAAATTCCTCGCCTCGTACGACGAGAAGCACGTCCTCGAGAAGAAGGACGAGGGCAAGGCATACCTCGAGGTGGGCAGCGACGCCTGGCCCTTCCCCGCGCCCATCGTGAAGAAGGGGACGCGCTGGACCTTCGACCCGGCGGCCGGCCGCGAAGAGGTCCTCAACCGCCGGGTGGGCCGCAACGAGCTCGACGCGATCCAGACGCTGCTCGCGATCGTCGACGCCCAGCGCGAGTACGCGGCGAGCGACGCCGACGGCAACGGCTACGCCGATTACGCGCGCAAGTTCAAGTCCTCGCCCGGCAAGAAGGACGGCCTGTACTGGCCCGCGGAGAACGGCGCACCGCAAAGCCCCCTGGGCCCGCTCGTCGCCACCGCTTCCAGCCAGGGCTACGAGCACATGAAGGCGGGAGCCGCGCCTTCGCCTTACCACGGCTACTTCTTCCGCATCCTCACCTCCCAGGGCAAGGACGCGCCAGGTGGCGCCTACGACTACATGGTGGGCGACAAGCTGCTGGGCGGCTTCGCCATCGTGGCGTGGCCCGCGAGCTACGGCAATTCGGGCGTCATGACCTTCGTGGTGAACCACGAGGGCGCCGTCTACGAGAAGGACCTGGGCCCGAAGACCGCTTCCATCGCCTCGGCCATGACCCAGTACAATCCCGATCCCACCTGGAGGAAGGAACAATGAGATGAGGATCGAGACAACCGCTGCCGCCCTGCTGCTCGCCTTCGGCGCTGCAGCGCCGGCCTACGCCCAGCAGGCGGCGGCCGCACCTTCCGCCGCGGCCGAGATGGGCACCGCGGACACGGTGCGCCAGGCGCTGCGCAGCGACGGCAAGCGCGCGCTGGTCGAGAAGAACATGGAGCTCACGCCCGCCGAGGCGAAGAAGTTCTGGCCGGTCTACGACCAGTACCAGAAGGACCTGGACCGCATCCTGCGCCGCCAGAACCGCGCGATGAACGACTACATCGCCGCGGAATCGTCGATGACCGACGCCAACGCGAAGCGCCTGGCGAGCGACCTGGTCGCCGCCGACGGCGAGGAGCAGCGCCTGCGCGAGGCCACGCTCAAGAAGCTGCTCAAGGCGCTGCCCGGGCGCAAGGCCGCGCGCTACATGCAGCTGGAGAACAAGTTCCGCAGCGTCATCCGCTACGACATCGCGGACCACATCCCGCTGGTGCGCTGAAGCGCCCGCTCAGCCCGGCGGGGATCCGGGCTCGCGCATGAGCTTGGGGATCGCGGCCGATCCACTGGGCTGCAGAGACGGCGAGCGCCGCGGCGAGCGCGGCGCGCGTGGAAAGCTGCAGGGCGGGACGAGCCCCGCCCATTCGCTACTTCTTCTTGGCGTCCGGCGCGGGCTTCGCGGCGGCAGGCGCCGGGGCGGCCGGATCCATCGAGATCGCCAGGGCCTCGGTGTAGGTCGCCTCGACCTGGTCACCCTTGTGGATCAGCTTCATCTGCGCCGGATCTTGGATGGCGAGCACCACGGTCTGCTGCGGCCCCTTGAGCGTGACGGTCTTCGCGGCCTGGTCCACGGCGACGACGTCGGCCACGACCTTCACTTCACGCGCGGCCACGCCGCCCGGCTTCTCGCCCGGCTTGGCGCGATCCATGCCGCTCTGCTCGGTGCGCGCGACGACTTCCTTGCCGCCCTTCTTGAGCTCGAGCGTGAACGACTCGAGATAGCCCACGGTCACCTTGTCGCCCACCTTGATCTGGTCGAAGTTCTTCACCTGGTCGCCGACCGCGATGGTCTTGGAGGTGCCGTTCGCGAGCTTGAGCGTCACGTGGCGGGTGGCGGGATCCACCGCCTCGACGACCGCGCTCGCCTTGACGGTCTGCATGGCGCCGGCCTTGCCGGGCGCGGTGCCGACCACCTGGTTCACGATGGGCTTTTCTTGGGCGAACGCGGCGGGCGCGAGGGCGGCCGCGACGGCGACTGCGAGGATGCTCAGGGGACGCATGGATTCTCCGATGTGGGTAAGACGGCTGTCTGACAGCTTGCCGGAAGCGGCGGGCAGGCTCTATGGCACCAAGGTGCCGCCTAGAACTTCTCCTGGATGTACTTGAACGGGTAGTCGGGCGACACGTACTTGCCCTGCTTCTGCCGCTTGGGCAGCTCGATGCGGTCGCGCTTCACCTTCTTGTGCGGGATGCGCGCGAGCAAGTGCGAGATGAGGTTCAGCCGCGCGCGCTTCTTGTCGTCGGAGCGCACCACGTACCAGGGAGCCCAGGACGTGTCGGTCTCGGCGAACATGTCGTCGCGGGCCCGCGAGTAGTCGAACCAGCGGCTGTACGAGAGCAGGTCCATGGGCGAGAGCTTCCAGATCTTGCGCGGGTCGTCGATGCGCGACTGCAGCCGGCGCGTCTGCTCCTCGGGGCTCACCTCGAGCCAGTACTTGATGAGGATCACCCCCGAATTGACGATCGCCTTCTCGACCAGCGGCACGCCCTTCAGGAACTGGCGGGCCACGTCCTCGCTGCAGAAGCCCATCACGCGCTCCACGCCCGCGCGGTTGTACCAGCTGCGGTCGAAGATCACGACCTCGCCCGCGGCGGGCAGGTGCGGAATGTAGCGCTGCAGGTACATCTGCGACTTCTCGCGCTCGGTGGGCGCCGGCAGGGCCACGACCCGGAACACGCGCGGGCTCACCCGGTCGGTGATCGCCTTGATCGACCCGCCCTTGCCCGCGCCGTCGCGGCCCTCGAAGACGATGCAGACCTTGAGGCCGTGCTTCACCACCGCGGCCTGGAGGTCGACGAGCTCGCCGTGCAGGCGCTTCAACTCCGCGTCGTATTCCTTGCCGCCGAGCGCCTGCTTGCCCTGCGCGTCCTTCTTCAACTTCTTCGCCTTCTTTCCCTCTTTCATCTGGGTTCTCCTAGAGAAGCTTTTCTGCATCCGCGAGCCGCGTGTCGGCGCGCAGCTCGACGCGCGGGAAACGTGCGATGAGCACGCCGAACGTCGGGCGTCGTGCGAGCTCGAGCATCGCCAGGCGCAGCACCTCGGCGCCCGCGGAAGGCTCGGCCTCGAAGTTCATGGCGTCCAGCGCGAGCGTGCACGGCTCGATCTTCAGATAGTCGTGGGGGTTGGCGAGCACGTCGACGAGGGCCTCGAGCAGGCCGGGCAGCAGCTGGTTGGACGCGGCCGCCTCCAGCTCGCGCACCGTGGCCTCGAGGTCGCGCTCGATCTGGGCGGTGCGGGAAGCCTCCCCGCCGGCGAGCGCCCCGAAGCCCGCGCCGCGGCGCTGCGCGAGGCGCAGCTCCGCCTGCAGGAGCGAGCGTTCCTTCTCGAGCTCGTGGCGCTGCGCGCGCACGGCGCCGACACGCTCCAGGGCGCGCAGGGCGAGGTTCTCGAGGGCGCGCAGTGCCAGCTCCGCGCGCACTTCGGCCTCGGTACCCGCCGGCGCGAGGATCTGCGGCTCCGTGAAGCTCACCGTCGTGCGCGTGACTTCCGCCTGGATCTCGCCCTGCATCACGGTCGAGAGCACGCGCTTGTCGTGCTTCTCCAGCCCGAGGAGAGCGAAGCAGTCGCAGCCCGGATGGCCGGCGAAGAACGCGCGCGCCACCGGATCGTTGCTGAACGCCGCGGCCGCGTCCTCGGCGCGCGCGAAGAGCGCCTTCACCGTGGCATCCTGCGACCACGCCCGCGGGCTCACCTCCGTCGGGCCGGGAATCGTGGCGATCGCGCGCCGCATCGCCTCGTGCGCCGCCAGCACCGGCGCGCGCAGGGTCTCGCGCAGGTCCTTCAGGTGGGCGAGGCGCTTGTCGGTGGCGGCGACCAGGCGGTCGATGATGGGATCGGCCACCTCGGCATCGCGGGCGAACTGCTCGCGTTGCGCGGCCGACTTGAAGATCCTGCGGATCACGCTCATGGCGGTGGGCTTTTCAGGGCGTGGGAACCTCGAAACCGCCGCCGAGGGCGAGGTGGAGGTTCACGCGTTGGATGAGGCGCTCGGCCTGCACGTGCAGGTACGACGTTTGCGCCGCGTGCAGCGCGAGCATCTGCTGCTGGACGCCGCGCAGGTCCCCGCTGCCCACCTCGTAGCGCACGCGCGCGAACCCGAGCGCCTGCTCGTTGGCGCGCACGGCGCGCTCGAGCACCTGGTTGCGGTTTTCGAGGTTGAACGAAGCGGAGAGCGCGTTCTCGACTTCCCCGAACGCGCGCGATCCGATGCGGCGGTATTCCGCGAGGGCGGCTTCCTGCTCGGCGTTGCGCACTTCCACCTGCGCCTGCAACGCGCCGCCCGTGAAGATCGGGGCGAGCAGCGTGCCGCCGACGCCCCACACGGGGTTGCTCTGTTCCTTGAGGACCAGCAGGTCGCTGGTCACGCTCGTCACGCTCGCCGTGAGCTTGATGGCGGGCAAGCGCGCGGCTTTCGCCGCCTCGACGTTGTAGAAGGCGAGCGCCACGCGCCGCTCGGCGGCCACGACATCGGGCCGGCGCTCGAGCAGCTGCGAGGGCAGGCCCACGGGAACCGGGCCCGGCAGGGGCGGCAGCTCCGTGCCCGCATCCAGCGTCGCCGAGGGATAGCGGCCGGCGAGGATCTCGATCGCGCGCAGCGCGTTGGAACGCGCGAGGTCGGCCTGCAGCACCAGGTCCCGGTAGGTGAGCGCGTTGGCTTCGGCCTGCGCGACCTCGAGCTCGTCGGCATTGCCCACGCGCACGCGATCGCGCGAGTAGTCGGCGAGCGAATCCGCGGCGGCCACCATCTCGATGGCGATCGCGCGCTGCATGGAGGCTTCGCGCGCGAGGAACCAGCTCTTGGCCACCAGCGCGGCGATCGACTGGCGCGCGTACTTGTAGTCGAGCGCGAACGCTTCGTATTGCGCCACGCCCGAGGCCTGCGTGGCACGGACACGGCCCCACAGGTCGAGCTCCCAGTTCACGAAGAGCCCGCCGCCCTGCAGGCCGCTGTTGTCGCCGGAGAGCTTGCCTCCGCCGCGCCCGTAGAGGCTCACCTGGGGCAGCAGCGTCGCACCCGCCGCGCGGGCGGCGGCGTCCGCCGCCTCGACGCGGGCCGCAGCCACGCGCAGGTCCGTGTTGTAGGCCATCGCCTCGGCGACGAGCTGCTCGAGCGCGGGATCGTCGAAGCTCTTGAGCCAGCCGCTCGCCACCTGCGACGCGTCGGAAGGTCCCGCGGTCCACGTGTCGGGGATCTGCACGTTCGGGAATGCCTGCTTGCGCAGGTCCTCGCCCGCGGGCGGGGGTGCCAGCGCGCAACCCGCGGCGAGCGCCGCGAGCGCGGCGGCGAATGCACGGGCATGAACGAGTCGGCGATCCATCAGTGCAGCTTCAGGATGAGGTAGTTGATCTTCGTGGAGACGCGCAGCAACACGCGGCGCAGGATCTGGATCTCCTCCAGGTGCTCGGTGTAGATCGCGGCCTGGCCGCGCGCCCCGGCCGCGAGGAAGTGCGGCTTGTGCTTCTCCTCGACGATGAGCTTCACGGGGAAGCGGGCGGGCGGCGCGGCCTGCGCGCCGGTCTGCGGAAGCACGGGGCTCACCATGGACTGGCCCTGGCCCTGCGCCCAGATGATGGAATCGACCTTCGCCTTGATCACCTCGCCGGGCAGCGTCTCCAGGACGATCTCCGCCTCGTCGCCGGGCCTCACCGCGTACAGCTCGTTCTGCTGGTAAAGGGCGACGACGGCGAAATCGTCCTCGACGAACGTGAGCGCCGGCGAAACCGGCAGGACGCCGGCGAGCGCCCCGGGCCGCAGCTGCAGGTTGATGGCGGTGCCGTCGGCCGGTGCGCGCACCGTGGTCTGCTCCAGGTTCCACTGCGCCTTCGCGAGCTCGGCGCGAACCTGCGCGACCTGGGCCCATTCGCCGTTGGCCTTCGCGCCCATCTTCTGGCGGATCTGCCGCTCGCCCGCGAGCGCCTGTTCCTGGTTGCTGCGCGATTGCGCCTCGGCGCCGCGCGCCTGGGCGAGCGAGCTTTCGGCCTCGCGCAGGTTGGTCTCGGCCTGCTCCAGGTCGAAGCGGTTGTTGGCGCCATTGCGCGCGAGCTCCCGGTATTGCGCCACGCGGCGCGCCGCGAGCTCGGCTTGCGCCGTAGCCTGGACCACGCGAGCGCTCGCCTGCTCGATGGCCGCGCGGGAAGCCTCCACCTGGGCCACGGCGCCCGCGAGCTGCTCGTCGAGCTCGCGGTTGGAGCCCTGCGCGTTGGCGAGCTTCGCCTCCAGCGTGTTCACGGCGTTCTGGTACGGCGTGGGATCGATGCGGAAGAGGACGTCGCCCTTCTTCATGGGCTTGTTGCCCTCGGCGGGGACCTCGAGCACGTGGCCGCGCACCTGGGGCACGACGTTCACCACGTACTTGAGGACGCGCACGTCGTGCGACGACGGGGCGATCACGTTGAGCGTGAGGATGAGCACCGTGAGCCCGACGATCGGCAGCGTGATCACGATCACCTGCGAGACGGTGTTCCACGGCAGCCACTTGAGCTTGATGAACACAAGCCACACGAAGAAGCCGTAGATGCCGATGAGGAGGACTTCCATCTCTCTCTCAGTGCAGCTTCAGGATGAGGTAGTTCAACTTCGTGGACACGCGGATCAGCACCTTGCGCAGGATCTGGATCACCTCCAGGCCCTCGGTGTAGATCGCCGCCTGCCCGCGCGCGCCGGCGGCGAGGAAGAGCTTGTCCTTGTCGTCCACGCGCAGCTTCACCGGGAAGCGCCCCTCGGGAATGGGCACGGGGCCGGTCTGCGGGAGCGCGTTGCTGAGCGGGGACTGTCCCTGGCCCTGCGCCCACACGATCGAATCGACCTTCGCCTTGATGATCTCGCCCGGGTTGGTGAGCAGGATGATCTCGGCCTCGTCGCCGGGCTTCACCTGGTGCAGCTCGTTCTGGTGGAAGAGCGCGATCACCGTGTAGTCGTTCTCGACCCACGTGAGCGCCGGGAAAGCCGGGAACGGGGCGATCGCCGAGCCGGGACGAAGCTGGAGGTTGATCGGCGTGCCGTCCGAGGGCGCCACCACCGTGGTCTGCGCGAGCTCCCAGCGGGCGTTGTCGAGCTCGGCGCGCACCTGCGCGATCTCCGCCCACTCGCCGTTGGACTTCGCGCCCATCTTCTGGCGGATCTGGCGCTCGCCGGCGATCGCCTGGCCCTCGGCGCTGCGCGACTGCGCCTCGGCCGCGCGCGCCTGGTCGAGCGCGCTCTCGGCCTCGCGGAGGTTGGTCTCGGCCTGCTCGAGGTCGAAGCGGTTGCCCGCCCCCTTGGCCTTGAGCTCCCGGTATTGCGCGACCCGCTTGGTGGCGAGCTCGGCCTGCGCGGTGGCCTGCACGACGCGCGCGCTCGCCTGCTCGATCGCCGCGTGGGCCGCGGCGACCTGGGCCACCGCTCCCGTGAGCTGCTCATCGAGCTCGCGGCTGCTGCCCTGCGCGTTGGCGAGCTTCGCCTCGAGGGCGGCCACCTCCAGCTGGTAGGGCGTGGGATCGATGCGGAAGAGCACGTCGCCCTTCTTCATGGGCTTGTTGCCCTCCGCCGGCACGTCGATCACCTTGCCGCGCACCTGGGAGGTGACGTTGACCACGTACTTGAGCACGTGGACGTCGCTGGTGGTGGGCGCGAACACGTTCAACAGCAGGATGACGATCGTGAGCGCGACCACGGGCAGCGTGATCACGACGACCTGCGACACGATGTTCCACGGCAGCCACTTGAACTTGAAGAAGATCAGCCAGACGAAGAACGCGTAGATCGCGAGAAGCAGGATGTCCACTACGCACCCCCTCCTGCGGGGGCGTTGGCGGGTTTGGCGGGCGCGGGCTCGGACACGACGGGCGGCGGCGCCGCGGCGATCGCGTCCAGGTCGTCGAGCAGGCGCTTCAGCTTCGGCGACAGCGCGCCCTTGGAAGCCATGGTCTGCAGCTCATGGCGCAGGTGCTCGATCTCCGCAGGCGGGACCTCGCCCGCGCGCGCCTTCTCGCCCATCTCGAAGTAGTAGTCCTCGTGCTTCTCGGTGCCGTACACGGACCGGAAGCCGACCGGGCGCGTATAGGCCCACAGCCACGCGAACGGCCAGAGCATCCCGCCGAAGAAGAGCGACAGGATGCACAGGACCTTGATCGAATCCTTCTGCGGGTGGTGGCGTTTCTCGGCGATCTTCTCGGGCAGCACGTGGATGATGAGGAACACCGCGATGCCGATCACCGGCACCAGCACGATCACCACCCAGGCGAGGACGTTGGCGGCGGTATCGAGCGCGTCGCCCGAAAGGAAGGAGGCATTCGCGAGCCCCGGCGCGGCGAGGCCCGCGAGGAGCGCGAGACGGCGAAGGAGCGCGGCCACGGGGATCGCCCTACTTCTTCGCCGCGCCGAACTTCTTGTTGCACTCGCCGATGGGCTCCGAATAGAAATGCGGATTCCAGTCCAGTCCCGTGTTGTTCTTGCGTTGCGCCACGGCGCGGTAGAGCGTGCACGGCTGCAGGTCGAGCTCGACCTCCTTCATGGCCTTCTCGGGGCTCAGGTTCACGCGAGCCGTGTCGTAGCGGATCGTGAGCTTGTGCTTGCCCGGCTCGATGGGGTCGGTGCGGCGCGAATCGCGCGTGCTCACCCCGTCCACCTGCGTGATGGCGGCGCCGTCCTCGCGCCGGGTCTCCGAGGCGTCGCCCTTCTCGACGATGGCGTACGGCTTGTCGAAGCCGGCGGCAAAGGCCCCGGAAGCGGCCAGGACCAGTCCTGCGAATGCGTAAAGTGCACGGTTCATGCCGGCTCCTCCTCTTGGGCTATAACGGTACTATCGCGCGGCAAGGCGCGCAGCTGTATTGGACCAAAGTCCAATCGCCCCTCCTTTGCGCCAGCGCAATGATTTCGCCGTGATCCGGGAGACGATTCGCCGGAGAGGGAACACGATGTGCAAGACAGCCGGTCTGCGGAGCCTCTTCGCGTCCGCTCTCGCGGGCGTGCTGTGCGCATTCGCGGTTCCCGCGGCGGCCCAGTATCCGGCGGCCACCGCCACCCAGCCGTGGCGCGTCGTGCTCATCCGCAGCTGGGATGCGCTCTACCCGATCAACACGATCCGCGAGGAGGCGATGCGCCGGGCGCTCACCGACAACGCGCCGCGTGTGATCGAGATCTATCCCGAGGACTTCGACCCGCTGCGCTTCTCCCAGGACATCGAAACCGAGTACGTGGCGCTCCTCAGGCGCAAGTACCGCGCGCTGAAGATCGACCTCGTGATCGCGAGCGGCCCCGAGCCGCTCGAGTTCGCGGCGCGCTACCGCGACGACCTCTGGCCGGGCGCGCCCATCGTCTTCAACGGCGTGATCGACGGCACCCTCGACAAATGGACCCGGCCGCCGCGCACCACGGGCGTCACCATGGCCTTCGATTTCGAGGGGGCGCTCAAGGTCGGCCTGCAGCTCGTGCCCACGGCGAAGAAGGTCTATTTCGTGGCCGGCAACTCGCCTTTCGACGAGGAGCACCTCGCGGTGGCGTTGCACCAGGCGGCCCGTATCGAGACCCTGCCGGAGAAGCACTACCTCGTAGGGCTCACCACGGGCGAGACCGTCGAGCGCCTGGCGCACGTCGAGCCGGATTCGCTGGTGATGTACGTGACGATGCTGCGCGACGGCAGCGGCCGCATCTCCGGGCCCGGCGCGGAGAACATGCGGCGCGTCGCGGCGGGGTCGGCCGCGCCGGTCCTGTCCGCCATCCAGACGCAGTTCGGCCGTGGGCCGCTGGGCGGATCTTCGGCACGCATCGACCTGCATGGCGCAGCGGCCGGGCGCCTTGCGCGCGAGATCCTCGAGGGCGGCGACCCCGATGCGATTCCGATCCTCGCGCAACCCGATCCCTCGTGCGAGCTGGACTGGAACGGGCTGCGCCGCTGGCATATCCCGTCGCGCAACGTGCCCGGGAATTGCGCGATCGTGAACCGGCCCGTGAGCCCGCTGGAAGCCTACCTGTGGCCGCTGGTGGGCCTCCTCGCGATCATCCTGCTGCAGTCGGGGCTCCTGTGGTCGCTCGCCTTGCAGAGCGCGCGCCGCCGCCGCGCCGAAACCGAGCTCGCCGCGCGCCGCGCCGAGCTCACGCAGGTGGGGCGCCTTTCGATGGTGGGGGCGCTCACCGCGAGCATCGCCCACGAGATCAACCAGCCCATGGGGGCGATCCTCAGCAACGCCGAGGCCGCCTCCATGATGCTCGAGCAGGGAACGCTCGACACCGCGAAGCTTCGCGAGATACTCGCCGACATCCGCGACGAGAACCTGCGCGCATCCGAGGTGATCCGGGGGCTGCGCAAGATGGCGGCGCGCACGGAATGGAATCCCGTGGCGCTGGAGGTGAACACCGAGGTCGCCGAGGCGTTGCGCCACGTCGCCTTCGAGGCGGCGCGCCGCGGCGTGAAGCTGCTGCCGTCGTTCGACGCGGCGGTGCCCGGCATCCAGGGCGACTCGGTCCAGCTGCAGCAGGTGGTGATCAACCTGGTGGTGAACGCCATCGAGGCGGTGGCAGGATTGCCGGAGGAAGCCCGCGAGGTCCGCGTCGAGACCCACGGGCGCCGCGACGGCGCCGAGATCGTCGTCTCCGACCGGGGGCCGGGCATCGCGCCCGAGGTCGCGGAGCGCCTCTTCGACGCCATGTTCACGACCAAGAACGACGGGATGGGCTTCGGGTTGTCGATCGCGCGCGCGATCGTGGAGATGCACCGGGGCAAGATCACCTTCGAGCCCAACGTGCCGCGCGGGGCCGTCTTCCGCGTGCACCTGCCGGCGATCGGCACATGAGCCGGACCGCCACCCTTCCCGGCGTCGTGCACGTGGTGGACGACGACCAGGCGTTTCGCAAGGCCATGGGGCGCCTGCTGACCGCCGCGGGCCATATGCCGAAGCTCTACGCGTCCGCCCACGAATACCTGGCCACGCAGGATGCCGCGAGCCCGGCCTGCGTGCTGCTGGACCTTCGCATGCCGGGCGCCACGGGGCTCGACCTGCAGTCGGCCCTCGCGCAGCGAACCGACGCGCACCCGGTGATCTTCCTCTCGGGCCACGGGGACATTCCCAGCACCGTGCGTGCCATGCGCGGCGGGGCCATCGATTTCCTCACCAAGCCGGTGCCGACGGCCACGCTGCTCGCCGCCATCCACAAGGCGCTCGAACGCGACCTCGAGCGCGCGCAGGAAAATGCGCGCGTCACGCAGATCAAGCAGCTCTACGCCTCGCTCACGCCGCGCGAGCGCCAGGTGATGGCGGGCGTGGTGGACGGGCGGCTCAACAAGCAGATCTGCTTCGCGCTGCACGCCGCCGAGCGAACCATCAAGACGCACCGCTCCCGGGTGATGGAGAAGATGGGCGTGCGCTCGGTCGCCGAGCTGGTGCGCATCGCCGAGGAGCTGGTGGCCTCGGGCGTCGCGCTCGAGACCCTTCCGGACTAGTGCAACCCCGCGTCGCGGCACATGTCCACGAGCGCCGCGAGGGAAGCCGCATCCATCTTCTGCATCACCTTGGCGCGGTGGGCCTTCACGGTCTTGAGCGAGATGCCCAGGTCGGCGGCGATCTGCTTGTTCAGCCGACCCGCCACCACGTGATCCATCACCTCGCGCTCGCGGGCCGAGAGGAGCTCCACGCGCGCCTGGATCTCGCGAAGCCCGCGGTCGCGCGCGAGCTCTCCCGCGTGCCGCTCCAGCGCGGCGCGGATCGCGCCCACGAGCACCTCGGCCGTGACGGGCTTCTCGAGGAAATCGGCGGCGCCAAGCTTCATCGCGCCAACGCTCGTGGGAACGTCGCCGAAGGCGGTGAGGAAGATCACCGGCAGCCGGATGCCGAGCTGGAGCATCGCGCGATGCAGCTCCGGCCCCTTCATGCCGGGCATCCGCACGTCGAGCAGCACGCAGCCGTTTCCCGCGGGGCGCGACGCCGCCGCCACGAGGAACTCGGCCGCCGAGGGGAAGACGCGGGCGCTCCACCCCGCCGCTTCCACCAGCCGCCCGAGGCCGCGCGCGAACGCCACGTCGTCGTCGACGATGTAGATCGTTTCCATCACCCGTTCTTCGCGTTGCCCCAAGGTCTCATTGCCGCGCCCATCCCGCCGCGCGAGGACGGCCCATGAGCGGGATCGTCGAAGGGGGATTGGTCCCGGACGCAGTGCTGTCGTACTGCGCGATGGCCACCGTGTTCACCATCATGTTCCACCTGGGCGTGATGGTGGCGCCGGGCGAATACCGCGCCGCATGGCGCAACCCCGGGCTGATGTTGAGGGGTCTTTTCTGCGCTCTCGTCGCGGTGCCGGTGGTCGTGATCGTCATCGCGCGCGCCTTCGATCTTTCACGCGCCGTGCAGGTAGGCCTCGTGCTGATGGCCATCTCGCCCGGCGCGCCCGTGGCGTTGCGGCGCGCGCTCGATGCGAGCGGGAATGCCCATTTCGCGCCGGCGCTGCAGCTCGCGATGGCGGTCCTTGCGGTCGTCTCGATGCCGCTCTCGGTGGCCCTGCTCGACGAGGTGTACGCCGGGCATGCGGCCGTCGCGCCGGACTTGCTGGCGAAGCAGGTCTTCGTGGGCCAGCTCCTGCCGCTCACCCTGGGCATGCTCGCGCGGACCGCGCTGGGCGGCAGGCGCGAAGCGGCCGAGCGCATCCTCGCGAGGCTCGCGAGCACGCTGCTCGTGGCGTTCGTCGCGGTGGCGTTGATCGACATCTGGAGGCCGGTGGCGACTGCCGGATGGCGCACGGCCCTCGCCATCGTGGCGTGCAGCCTCGCCGCGCTGGGCCTGGGCCACTGGCTGGGCGGGCCTGATCCCTCGACGCGCACCGCGCTCGCGGTGTGCAGCGCGGCACGCAATGCGGGACTCGCCATCCTGGTGGCCTCGGTGAACGGCGCATCGCCCGAGATCAAGGCGACCCTCCTTGCCTACCTCGTGGTGTCGGCCCTGACGGTGACGCCCTACGTCGTGTGGCGCCGCGGCAAGGCCGAACCCGCTCAGAACACGAACTTGCCGTAGAGGCTGACCGCGTTCGATTTCCAGGAGAGATTGCCGTTGAAATCGCTCTTGCTGACGGTGGCGCCGAGGTCGTTGTACGTGTAGCGCGCGCCCACGCCGAAATTGCGCCAGAGCTGGTACTCGAGGCCGCCCCAGAACTGGTAGCAGTGCCCGTCCACGTCGCCGACCTTCGCCTTCATGCCCTGCAGCACGGCGCTCACCTGCCACTGCTTGTCCGGATACCAGTCCCAGCTCACGCCGATGAGCGGCAGGGGCAGCGTGGTGGAGACGGACTTGTTGTAGGTCGTGTTCACCGTTCCCGCGTTGCCGACCGCGTTCACGTCGAACGTGAACTTGCCGCCGTAGAAGCCGATGACGGCGGCCCACTCGGAGTCCGGAGACTGGCTGAACGACCAGCGGTAGTCGAGGCTCGCCAGCGAATCCTTCGCCTGGATCGAGACGTTCGCGCCGATCGGGAAGGTCGTGTCGCCGATGTCGATCGAGGTCGAGTAGTCCCGGCTGCCCGAGCGCTTGGCGGTCCAGTACTCGAAGTCGAGCCGGTGCGCGCGGGCGATGCGCCACGTGACCAGCGCCTCGAAGCTCGAATTGTCCTTCTTCAGCCCGTTGTTCTCGAGCGTGAAATCGGTGCCGCTGTGGGTATTGCCGTCGAGCCTCAGGCTCGTGTCGAACCGGTTCACGATGCCGCCCAGGCCGATCGTGAGGGTCTGGTCGTAGGGAGAGATGAACTGGGAGGTGGCATCTTGGGCGAAGACCGGCGTCGCAGCCGCGCCCAGGACGGCGGCGGCGAGGATGGCGCGGCGGACTTGGCGGGGCTTGCGAGGCTGGCGTTTCATGTGGATTTTCCCTTTCTTGGATCTTTCCGATGACACAATCAATGGTTGCCTGACCCCGGCGCTGAGTCTTGATTTCAATCAAGAAGCCGCCCAGACCAGAGACATCGCTGCAGTGAGCGTAACGACTTGGCGCGGGCCCCGAAATCGTGCTTTGGTGAGGGGTCCCCACTGCCGTGACGCCACCGTACACTATTTGCCGTGAACCTGGCCCAGCTGCTCCTGCGG
>Ga0335069_10008866_pt1 | contig 14346 bp, 8 predicted proteins | sample Lox_Sample_11_FD_206714 | JGI IMG/M metagenome (GOLD analysis project Ga0335069, IMG submission 206714) | Soil microbial communities from Loxahatchee National Wildlife Refuge, Florida, United States - Lox_Sample_1.1 | ecosystem: Environmental > Terrestrial > Soil > Wetlands | place: USA: Florida... | reverse complement strand
GCTTCGCCTATCCGCGGACTCTGCGCGCCGCCGTGCTTGCCGCCATGAACGCATCGTCCTCATCGACGGCGGAGTTGGCTCATCTCAACTGGCGGCTCGGCATCGCCTGCGCCGAAGCCGTCAAAGCAGCCGCCGCGCGCCATCGCATCCAGATCGATCTCGTTGGCTGTCACGGCCAGACTCTCTATCACCAGGCCGCCGCGTCCGTGTATGCCGGCCGGCGATTTGCCTGCACCTGGCAGGCCGGCGAAGCCGCCGTCCTCGCCGCCGAACTCCACGTCCCCGTCGTCTCCAACTTCCGCCCCGCCGACATGCTTGCCGGAGGCCAGGGCGCGCCCCTCGTGCCGCTGTTCGACTACGTCGTCTTCGCCGATGCCAAGCGCGGCCGCGTCCTGCAGAACATCGGCGGCATCGCCAACCTGACCGCAATCCCCGCCGGTGCCGGGCCGGATCGACTCGCCGCCTTCGACACCGGTCCCGGCAACATGGTCATCGACGCGCTCGCAGCCGGGCTATTCCGCAAGCCCTTTGACCGCAATGGCGCCATCGCCGCGCGCGGAGCCGCGATCGCGCCTGTGCTGGCCGAATCCCTGCGCAATCCTTTCTTCCGCCTGAAGCCGCCGCGAACCGCCGGCCGCGAGCAGTTCGGCCGCGAATTTGCCGCGCAGTTTCTCGCCGCATGCAGGCGCCACAGCGCGAAGCCCGAAGACACCCTGGCCACGGCAACGGCACTCACCGCGGAGTCGATCGCGCAAGCCTATCGCCGCTTCGCCGCGCCGCGCATGAAGGCCCAGGCCGTCGACTACATCGTCTCCGGCGGCGGAGCGCGCAACCGCACCTTGATGGCCATGCTCTGGCAACGACTCGCGCCCCTCGGCTGCCATCCGGCCACGTCCGAAAACTTCGGTATGCCCGCCGCCGCCAAGGAAGCCGCAGCCTTTGCGCTGCTCGCATGGCACACCTGGCATCGGCTCCCCGGCAATGTCCCTTCGGCCACTGGCGCGCGCCGCCCGGCGATCCTTGGCCAGGTCACCTATGCGTAGGCTGCTCATCCTGGCGTTGATTGCCGGGCTCTCCGGCTGCCGCGCTGCGCGCAACGATCCCCGCACCGTCGTCTTCCTCATCGAAAGCAGCCCGGCAAGCCTCGATCCGCGCATCGGCACGGACGGCCAGTCGGAGCGCATCGACGAGCTTCTCTTCGACGGCCTTGTCGCCCGCGACCGCAACTTCCGCTTTACGCCGGCGCTCGCCGAGCGCTGGGACCGGCCCGATCCGCTCACGCTCATCTTTCATCTGCGCACCGGCGTTCGCTTCCACGACGGGCGCACCCTCACCTCGCGCGATGTGAAGTGGACCATCGACTCCATGCGCAACGGCGCCGTGATCTCGCCCAAAGCGAATGCATACTCCTCCGTCGCCGCCATCGACGCAACCGACGGCTCCATCGTCGTCTTCCATCTCAAGCGGCCGGACAATTTCCTGCTGACGAATCTTTCCACCGGTGCGATGGGAATTGTGCCCGAGGGCAGCGGGCGCGACTTCTGGCAGCATCCCATCGGCACCGGCCCGTTCCGCTTCGTCAGCCAGCAGATCGATCAGGATGTCGTCGTCGAGAGCAATCCGCAGAGCTGGTCGCACGTGCCGGAGATCGAGCGTGTCCGCTTCTCCATCGTGCCCGACGCGATCACCGCATCTCTCGAACTCGAGAAGGGCTCGGGCGACGTGGCCATCAATTCCCTGCCCATGGATGCGCTGCCGGTGCTGGCGGCGCGCTCAAACCTCCTGGTCGAAGACACGCCCGGCACCGAGCTGCAGTATCTCAATTTCAACCTCCGCGATCCGCTGCTCAACGACGGGCGCGTGCGCCAGGCGATTGCGTGCGCCATCGACCGGCAAACGCTGGTCCAGACACTGCTGCGCGGCCACGCGCGGCTCGCGGAGAGCATGCTGCCACCCACGCACTGGGCCTGGACCGGCGACGTGGCGCGCTACGATTTCGATCCCGCGCGCGCCGAAATGCTGCTCGATGCAAGCGGCCATCCGCGCGGCGCCGGCGGCATTCGTTTTCATCTCACGATGAAGACCAGCACGCAGGAAGAAACGCGGCTTCTGGCCGCCGTGCTGCAGCAGCAACTCGGCCGCGTCGGCATCGCTCTCGACCTGCGCGGCTACGAGACCGCCACGTTTCTTGCCGACGTCCGCCGCGGCGCATTCCAGCTCTATTCGCTGCGCTGGATCGGCGGCAACGAGCAGCCCGACATCTTCAGTTATGTCTTCTCGACCGCGAGCTTCTCGCCGGCAGGCGCCAACCGCAGTCATTATTCGAACGCCAGGCTCGATGCGCTGCTCGACGACGCCGCGCGCAGCGTCGACACCGCCAGGCGGCGCATGGATTATGCCGAGGCCCAGCAGACACTCGCCCGCGACCTTCCCGCCTTCAACCTTTGGTACCTCGATACGATCGTCGTGCACAGCCGGCGGCTTACCCACGTCGAGCCCTCGGCCTCGGGCAGCTATTCCTTCCTCGAGACCGCTCGGCTTGGCGATTGAAGAGACCCGCACGCCGCGGCGTCCACGCGTTCTCGCGCAAAAAAGAACCCCTTTCCGGAAGCACCGGAAAGGGGGAAAAGGATAGGTTGGTACATCCTGGCCGCTGTTGAGAGCTGTCCAGGATCTCTGCGCGTCAGTTGGCCTCCTGCGCGAATGAACCCGGTTTTCGTTCCTTCCGTTTCTCGAGCCGGCAGTTACAGCCCGCCGGCTTCAGGACCTCCCACGATCAGGCTCACATGACTGAGCAGAATCGTCTGTAACACGTTGGACCCGTTCACTGCGTTCGTGGTTACGCCACTGCGGTTGTGCTTCTGCTCCACCAGTTTGGCGGGCAACGTTACCGGCGCCACGCCCTTCTTCGAGATTGTTACCTGCACGCTGGATCCCGTGCCGGTCCACGATATCTTGTAATCCCCCGCAGGCAACTGCGATGAACCCACCTTGACCGGATCGTGGAAAGTGACGGTCTGCGAATTGTCGGCGGCGAATGCCGGAATGGATAGCAGAGCAACGATCAATGCAATCGAAAAGGCATGCTTCATATAAATCTCCCTGCCGACCTCTCGGAGTTGCAGAATGCGACGAGGTCTTGCGTCAATTACACAGCGCCCGGAAAGAGACGTAGCTTAAGAAATGTTAAGCGTGACGGGCGATGGGAATGGTGATCTGAACGCGCAGGCCGGGCGATGCATTCTGCGCGGAGATAGCGCCGCGGTGCAGCAGCACGGCCCGCTTGGCGATGGAGAGGCCCAGACCCGAGCCTCCGCCATTGCTGTCCCGTGCCGACTCGACGCGAAAGAATGGATCGAAGAGGCGCGTCAGCGCTTCGCCGGGGACGCCGGGGCCGTAGTCGCGCACGGCGATTGTGGCTTTCCGCTCGTCTTCATCCACCGAAAGCTCTATCTTCGCTTTTTCGGGCGAGTAGCGAATGCCGTTGCGGAGCACGTTCTCGACGGCCCGGCGCAGCAGCTCGCGGTTGCCCACCACCTGGCTCGTCAGCGCGCCGTCGACCTGGATGGTGCAGCCGCGGAATTGAGCCTCCAGCGCGCAGTCGCGCACCACTTCTTCTACGATTGTGCCGGCGCTCACCAGCTCCGTCCCCTGCAGCGCAGGATCGTCCTCAAACGATGTGATCTCCACAATGTCGTGGACCAGCGACGCGATGCGGTCCACGTCCCGCTCGATGCGGTCGAGCGCCGCCTGGCTGTCGCCCGAGGTCCTCGCCAGCTTCACCGCGACTTTCAACCTTGCCAGCGGCGATCGCAACTCATGCGAGATGTCGCCGAGTAACCGCCGCTCGCTCACGATCAGCTTTTCCAGGCGTTCAGCCATACGGTTGAACGATCGGCCAAGCTGCCCGATCTCGTCTTCGCGCCGCGTCACCACGCGCGCAGCCAGGTTTCCGTGCCCGAACTGCGAGATGACTGCAGCGATCCTGCGTACCGGCGAAACCACTCCCACGGCGGCAATCCAGCAAAGGACGCCGGTGGTGGCCATCACGAGGAAGTAGTAGGGCAGAAACGTCCCCAGTTGCGGTCTTCCCAGCTGGCCGGCGGCGGCGAACCAGTATTTGCCGTCGGGCGCGCGGTGGGCAATTGTCCACCGTCCCCCCTTGCGCACGCGTTCCGTCGTCGCAGGCGGCGGAGGCAGCAATGCGGCCCGCGGCTCGCCCGTCAACACGTCCACGCCGTTCGCATCCAGCAGATAGTGCGCGCCCGTAAACGTCCTGTCCAGTTCCGCCAAGTACTGCTTCAAGGCAGGTTTGCCGCCGCTCTCCAATTCGTGCCGCGCGCTCTCCAGCTGCAGGCCGTCGAATTTGGCAAAAAGCGGAGTGAACGCCTGCTCCTGCATGCGCTGCGAGATCGCGTTGAACGCCAGAAACGAAAGCGTCAGAATGCTGGCCATGGCCAGCAGCAACCAGGCATACAACGACCGGATTGGCGATGTTTTAGGCCGCTCCGCTGAAGACATATCCAACCCCGCGAATGGTGCGAATCAAGGCCCGGCCCCCGGCAAGCTTCTTGCGCAAGTGGCTAATGTGCACGTCGAGAAACCGATCGTACGGCGTCGCCTCCCGCTCGAACAGTACCGCGGTGATCTCTTCGCGCGACACCACCCGCCCGGCCGAACGCATCAGCATCGCCAGCAGGTCGAACTCCATGGCTGTCAGCTCCACCGGCGCACCGGCGCTCCACACCTGCCGCGTCGCCATGTTCATGCGGATCTTTCCCACCGAAACCGGAGCCTGGTCCCTCTGTGCCCTGGCCGCCACCCGCCGCAGCACGGCGCGAATCCGCGCCAGCAGTTCGTCGGGGTCGAACGGCTTGGGCAAGTAGTCGTCGGCGCCGCTGTTCAGTCCCAGGATACGGTCCTGCTGCTGGGCCCGCGCCGTCAGCAGAATCACCGGCAGATCCCCGCGCCGGCGCACCTGTTCGAGCACCGTCAGCCCGTCGATCGCCGGCAGCATTACATCCAGAATCACCAGGTCGTGCCCGCCGCGCAATGCGCAGGCCAGGCCGTCGCGGCCATTGTAGGCGCACTCCAGCCGGTGGCCGGCACCCGCAAAATACTCGCGCATCATGCTGCACAGCTCGGCGTCGTCATCCACAATCAGCAGGCTCAGCGGGGATGGCCGCTCCGCGGTGTCGGTCCTCGCCATCTCTGCGGTGTTGGCGGCCAATCAACTCTCCCGATCCCAAGTCTTGCACAGTTCATCGCGCCTGCAATCCGCTTTACAAAACTTAAGGGACACATCGGGAACCACCGTCTCGACCTTTTGCCGGGGTAAATCGTCTACCCAGACAGGAAGGAAAAAAGCGTTCCTGAACCGCCCATCCGCGGTTCGGGCTAAGCGAACTATGAGCCGCAAGTTCTTGAGATTCTTGTTGTTTTCGCTGGCCATTCTGGGTGCCTTCCCGGCGTCCGCCTGGCGGCTGGCCGCGCAGGCCACGAATCGTTTCGTGGGAACCATCACCGCCGTCAATGGCGACACCCTCACCGTCAAGACCGACGCGGGAGAGGTCAAGCAGGTCGAGGTTCCAGCCTCGGCGCTGATCCGCCGCGTCGAACCCGGACAAAAGGACTTGAGCTCGGCCGCGGCCATCCAGTTTTCCGATCTCTCGATCGGCGATCGCGTGCTCGTGCGGCTCGAACCGGACGCCGCCGGGCCAAATCCGCCAGCTTCGCAGATCATCGCAATCAAACAGGCCGACGTGGCCGCCAAGCAACAGAAGGAGCGCGAAGACTGGCAGCGCCGCGGCGTCGGCGGGCTGGTGAAGAGCGTCGATGCGTCTTCCGGCGTCATTGTGCTGACCTCGGGCGCCGGAGCAACGGCCAAGACGGTGACGGTTCACACCACCAAGGCCACCGTCCTGCGCCGCTATGCGCCCACTTCAGTGAAGTTCGACGACGCGCAACCGGCGCCCATTGACGCTGTACACGCCGGCGACCAGTTGCGGGCGCGCGGTGACAAGAATGCCGACGGCACCGATGTCACAGCCGACGAAGTGGTTTCCGGAACCTTCAGGAACATTTCAGGAACAGTTGTCACAGTGGATGTAGCGAGTTCGACGCTCGTCGTGAAGGACCTGGCGACGAAGAAGCCGGTCACCGTAGTTGTGAAGCCGGACGCGCAAATTCGCCGGCTGCCCGATCGCATGGCGCAGATGCTGGCCTTGCGGCTGAAGGGCGGCGCACAGAACGGCGGCGCACAGAACGGCGGCGCGCAGCAGGCCGCGGCAGGCGCTCCGGGAGGCCCTGCGCGCAGCGGCCAGGGGCAATGGAGCGGCAATAACCCGCCTCCAGGCGGATCGGGCAGTCCGGCAGGATCCGGCGGCAATGGAGGAGGAGGTCAATGGAGCGGCAACGGCCAGGGAGGTTCGGGAGGCTGGGATCCGCAGCAGATGTTGAATCGCGCCCCGGCAATTCAGACCTCCGATTTGCAGAAAGGCGAAGCCGTGATGATCGTCTCCACCGAAGGAGCCTCCGGCGTCACCGCGATTACGCTGCTTGCCGGCGTCGAACCGCTGCTCGAGGCTCCCGCGGCCCGCGACCTGCTCTCCAACTGGAGCGTGGGCGGCGGCGGAGCGGAAGCAGCAGGGGCCCAGTAGGAACAACACAAATTGCAGCTTTGGAAACCATGAGGAACGTGTGCATCAAAAACTCCTTTGTCTTATTCATTTCCTGATTTCCCTGGCAATCGGCGTGGCGGGCGTGATGAGCGCCAACGCGCAGGACGGCGCAGCCCCCGCTCCGGCCACCCCGGCAGCCGCAGCTCGCGCCAGCCAGGGGGCCCTGCACGGGCATATCACGGACCCCAGCGGCGCGCTCATTCCCGGCGCTAATGTAACGATCACCAACGCCGCCGGAACGCAGCCCGTTACCGTGTCCGCCGACGCCGCCGGCGCCTACGAGGTGCACGGTCTCGCGCCCGGAGGCTACATCGTCAGCGTCACGTTCGATGGCTTTGCCCCCGCGCAGTCGCCGACGATCCAGCTTGCCGCCGGCCAGTCCAAGCGCGTCGACATCGCAATGGCCATCCAAGCCGAGCAGCAGAGCATCGTGGTGACCGACGAAACGCCAGCGGTCAACATCGAGGCCGGAGGCAACTCGAACGCAATTGTCCTGAAGGGCAAGGACCTCGACGCCTTGTCCGACGACCCCGACGAGCTCTCGAACGAGCTTTCCGCGCTGGCCGGGCCGTCGGCCGGCCCCAACGGCGGCCAGATCTATATTGACGGTTTTTCCGGTGGACAGCTTCCGCCCAAATCCGCCATCCGCGAGATCCGCATCAACCAGAACCCGTTTTCCGCCGAATACGACCGGCTGGGCTACGGGCGCATCGAGATCCTCACCAAGCCCGGCACCGACAAGCTGCACGGTCAGGTCTTCGTCCAGGGCAACGACAAGTCCTTCAACACCGGCAATCCCTTCACGTCGTCAATTCCCGACTATTACAGCTATCAGTTCAACGGCACGGTCAGCGGCGCCATCAACAAGTCGACCTCATTTTTCCTCAGCGGCGAACGGCGTAACATCGAGAACGTCAACGCCTGGCTGATTCCCGATGCCGTGCTCGAGAGCGGCAGTGGCGTCTTCGAGGACATCCCCAACTACGGCGTCAATCTGCTCAATCGGCGCATCCGCGACAACGCATCGGTGCGCTTCGACGTGCAACTCGGCGCCCGCAACACGCTCACGGCGCGCTACGGCTTCTGGTCCGAGTCCGAGCATGGCGACCTCAACGGCGGATCGCTGCCCTCCGCCTCCACGCACGAATCCAACACCGACCACACCGTGCAGATCAGCGATTCGTTCATCCTCAACGATCACACCGTGAACGAGACCCGCGCCCAGTTTGAGCGGCAGAACGAAAATCACTTTCCCGACTCGACCGCATCCACCATCCTCGCCAAGGGTGACTTCACCGGCGGCGGCTATCCGGGCCAGGAGTACCGCGATCACGGCACGCGCCTGGAATTTTGGAATATTACGACGATCAGCCATGGCGCGCACGCCATCAAGTTTGGCGCCCGCATGCGCGACTCGCGCGACGCCAACCTGACCGACGGGAACTTCAACAAGTCGTTCAGCTTCGGGCCGGTCACGCAAGGGGTGACGACGTACACCCCCGGCCAGGTCTACGCCAGGATGGCCAACGGCCTGGCTTCAGGCGAAACGTTCAACTCGCTGGTCGCGGAAGGATTCGGTCCCATCGCGGCCAGCTTTACCACCGGGAAGGTCTCCACGGTCGCCAATGTCTTCGACGTCGCGCTCTTCGCGCAGGACGACTGGAAGGTGAATCAGCGGCTCACGCTCTCCGGCGGCCTGCGCTGGGAGTCGCAAAACCACATCTCCGATCACAATGACTGGGCTCCGCGCGTTTCAATGGCCTACGCGCTGGACGGGAAAAACGGCAAACCGGCCAAAACCGTTCTCCGCGCCGGCTACGGGTATTTCTATGACCGCTTCGGCGCGACGAATCTGATCTCCGTCTACCGCTCCGGAATCCAGAACCAGGTCGTGCTCAACTTCCCCTCCTGCGATGGCAGCACGGCCCGCTCGCTCGACACGATCGACCTCTCGGCGTGCAAAAGCACCGGGACCACTTCCGGCGGTGAGTCCGTGCCCGTCCGCTACCAGGTCGCTCCGCACTTTCATTCACCCTACACAGGCCAGGCAGGCGTCGGCCTGGAGCGGCAGTTGAACAAGGGCACGAGTCTGACGCTCACCTACCTGCACTCCTTCGGGCCGCACCAGCTCGTTACGCGCAACGCCAACCAGTTCGACCCCTCCTTCGACGGCGGCGCCGGCGGATTCCCGCTCAATCCCGACGGCGGCTACATCTACCAGTTCTATCCCGAAGCGGTCTTCAAGCAGAATCAGCTCATCGCCAATGTGAATGCCCGCGTGAGGAAAAACCTGAGCCTCCTTGGCTTTTATACGTTTCAGCGCGCCAACAGCGACGGCGGCGGCGGCTCGAACGTCTCCAATGCCTACGACCTCAGCCAGGATTACGGCCCGGCAACCTTTGCCTCGCACAACATGCTGTTCGCCATGGCCAACTACACCGGCCCCTGGGCGCTGCGCTTCAACCCGTTCCTGATCGCGCAGTCGGGTCGGCCATTCAACGTGGTGCTGCCGGTGGACACCCTGAATAACTTCGGCAACCAGCGGCCGACCTTCGCGACCTCGTCTACCCCGGCCGATGACGTCTACGCGACTCCGTTTGGCAACCTCGATATCGCTGCACTGCCTGGCGAGAAACTGCTTCCGGCCAATGTGGGCACCGGGCCCGCCAGCGTCGCTGTCAACCTGCGCGTCAGCCGCGCCTGGGGATTTGGGCCTGAACTTTCGTCTTCGAGCGGACCGAATCCCGGCGGCGGCCCTCCGGATGGCGGCGGCCCCGGTGGCCGTAGAGGCGGACCTCCCGGAGGCGGGCTCGGTCCCGGCGGTCTGGGTGGCGGTGGCGGCGGCGGCGGCGGCATGGGCGGCATGTTCGGCCCGCAAGGATCGGGGCGCAAATATACGGTGACCTTCAGCGCTCAGGCCCTCAACCTGTTCAACAACATCAACTACGGCGGACCGAACGGGACATTGGGGACACCGCGCTTTGACCGCTCCACAACCCTCGCCGGCGGCATCTTCAGTACCGGCTCGGCGGCACGCCGCATCTTCGTTCAGGCCGTCTTCTCGTTCTGACGGCTTGCGGACGACGGCCGGAGGAAGTTGTCAATCGATCCGGGCGGGATTTATTCCGGAAGTGATTGATATGGAAAAGGTTTCGCCGCCGTACAGGTCATTTCCTCGTTGTCGTTATACTGGATCTGGACGGTCATCCCGCCGCTCGGCTGGGGTGGCCGTCGCTATTTTTTAGAGCGGAATGCAGGGCTCTCGCCCCTCCCGCACTATACGCGGTGAGGATATCCAGGACCCCTCTTTGACAATCGGCGGAATCGGAGCGATGATAGGCGAAGATATGGCGAATATCAATCGCCTCCGCCATGCCATCGGCAAACGCCCTCCGCCTCCAGATCGAGCATGCCCTCGAACGCCGTTTCCCCGCTGCGCTCTCCCCCTCCCCGCGCGCCGTTCTTGAGACGGCTGCAACGGGCATCCCGGCCATCGATGAATTGCTTTCGGGCGGACTGCCCGTCGGCGCCATCAGCGAAATCACCGGCCCTGAATGTTCCGGCCGCACCAGCCTGGTGCTGGCCTTCCTTGCCCGGCGAACTCACGACGGCCACGTCTGCGCCTGGATCGATACCGGCGATGCCTTCGATCCGGAGTCTGCCGCTGCCAACGGCATCCATCTGAGACAGCTACTCTGGGTGCGCTGCCGGAGCGACGCTCCACCAACAACAAAGAAACCCTGGACTCGTCTCGACCAGGGTATTCGCGCTACTGACCTGCTCCTCCAGGCGGGCGGATTCTCCGCCATCGTCCTCGATCTCGGAGGCGCCGCACCCGAACACGCGAGGCGCATTCCTCTCGCTACCTGGTTCCGCTTCCGCCAGGCTGCGCAGCGCACACGCTGCTCTCTGGTCGTGTTGGGCCAGGCGGCTTGCGCGCAGTCCAGTGCCGACACCGTCCTCGAATGCTCCGCTGCCCGCGCCGTCACGCTCGGCGAAACCGTCCTTTCCGGCTTTACCTGCGAAGTGCGGCGCGAGCGCGGCGCCGCAGCCAAAGCCGTGCGCTCCGTCTCCGGGATGCGCAAGCCACCAGTCTCAACCTGGTCGGCCTCCGGCGCGTGGGATGCACAGCGCGATCTCGATAGAGACGGCCGGAGGTCCGCATGAACCGCACCCTATATGCCTGCGTCCATGCGGCGGAGTTTCCAGCGCAGGCCCTTCTGCGCCTGCACCCCGAACTCCGCGCCGTTCCCGTGGCCGTTCTCGAAGGCCAGCCGCCGCAGCAGACCGTGTGCTCGACCAACCGCGCCGCGCGTCTCGCCGGCGCCGAACATGGAATGACCAGGCTCGAGGCCGAGAGCATTCCACAACTGCGGTTGTGCTCCCGCTCTCTGGACGGCGAAGCCGCGGCGCGCGCGGTGCTGCTCGAGTGCGCCGCCGGTTTCTCGCCTCGCATCGAAGACGCCGGCGCGTACACGCACTCCGGCACAGCCTGCGCGTGTGTCCTCGACATCGCCGGCACCGAGCGCCTCTTCGGCCCGCCCGAACAGCTTGCCACGCGGCTGCGCGCGGCCATGCGGTCTGCCGGCTTCCGCGTGTCGGTTGCGGTGAGCACGAACTTTCACGCAGCGCGCCTGAAAGCAGCGGCCACGCAGGGGGTCACCGTGATCCCGGCAGGCCAGGAAGCCGGCGCGCTGGCCAAATTGCCGCTCTCATCTCTGCATCTCGAAGAGGACGACGCCCAGACCTTCGCCATCTGGGGCATTCACAAACTCGGCGAGCTCGCCGCGCTGCCCGTAGCCGACCTCGTCGTACGCATAGGCGAGCCTGCCCTCCGCCTTCACGCACTGGCCAGCGGCGCGCAGACGCACACTTTTCAGCCCATCGAACCCGAGTTCAAGCTCGAAGAATTCAGCGACTTCGACACGCCGGCCGAACAGTCCGATTCCCTGCTCTTCATTGCCGCGCGCATGATCGACTGCCTCGTTGAGCGCGCCGCTTCGCGCGCCCTCTCGATCGCGTCCATCACGGTGCGCATGGCGCTCGAAGGCGGCCGCGTGCATGAGAGCGCGATCCGTCCCGCGCTCGCCTCGGCCGACCGCAGGTTCCTGCTCAAGCTCCTGCAACTCGACGTCGCCGCGCACCCGCCGCAGGCCGCCGTGCGATCGCTCACGCTCACCGCGCAGGCCGGACAGTCAAGCAAAGTCCAGCTCGGACTGTTCGCGCCGCAAACCCCCGAGCCCTCGCGCCTCGACGTAACCATCGCACGGCTCAAAGCCATCGCCGGCGAAGACCGCGTCGGCTCGCCCATCCTCGAAGACACGCATCGTCCCGCGGCATTTCGCGTGGAAGACTTTTCCGTTGCACCCGCATCGGATCCGCACCAGCCAGGCCGCCCGCGCATGGCTCTGCGCCGCATGCGTCCGCCGGTTCCCGTGCGCGTGGTCCTGCGCGGGAACGCGCCGGTCGCTTTTCGCGATCAGGGCCGAAGCTTCCAGGTCGAGTCGGCCTATGGACCCTGGCGAACCAGCGGCTGCTGGTGGCGCGAAGACAACTGGGACGCTGAAGAGTGGGACGTGCTCGCCATGGCCGGCGAAACCTCGCTTGCCTGCCTGCTGGTGCGCGATTGCAGCCGCAACCAGTGGCGGCTCGAGGCGCTCTATGACTGAGAAGAACGCCGCGGATTCCGACCTCCCCGAGGCATCGAAATCAGGCCTCCGCCTCGTCCCCAACACCCGCTCCCCGGGAACGCCGGTCTGCCATCCCAACGACGATTCCCTTCCACGTTCGCCGTCGAGTCAGGACAAAACCCTCTCCATCGCATCCCGGTCTTCAACCACCCTCGGCTCCGACTACATCGAGCTTCACGCCGCCAGCGCCTTCAGTTTTCTCGAAGGCGCCTCGCAGCCTGAAGCGCTCGCCGAGCGCGCCGCCGAGCTCGGCATGCCTGCCATCGCGCTTGCCGACCGCAACGGCGTTTACGGCGCAGCGCGCTTCCACACCACGGCAAAGCGCATCGGCATCAAAGCCCACATCGGCGCGGAGATCGCCGTCTCCACCTTCGGTACTCGTCTCGCACCGCCCGCATGGCAGCCGCATCGGTGGCCCGCGGAGCCGCCGCGCGTGCTGCTGCTCTGCACCTCGCAGACCGGCTATCAGAATCTCTGCCAGCTGGTCACGCGCTTCAAGATGCGCGAGCCTGTCAAGGCCGAAGGCGCAGCCACGCTCGACGATCTCGAAGAGTTCTCTGCTGGCCTCATCTGTCTCACCGGCGGCGGCGAGGGCCCTCTCGCTTGCGCGCTGGCACGGGGCGGCTGCGATGAGGCCGGCCGCGCCGCCGATCGTCTCGCCGCCATTTACGGCCGCGGCAATCTCTATATCGAGCTACAGCGCCACGGCCATCGCGGCCAGGAGTGCCGCAACCAGGCGCTGCTCGGCATCGCCTCATCGCTCCATCTGCCCCTTGCCGCCACCAACGGCGTGCGCTTCGCCCAGGAAAAAGACCGCGAGCTGCTCGACGTGCTCACCTCGATCCGCCATCACACCACGCTGGACGACGCCGGCCGCCTGCTGGCCATGAACTCCGCGCGCCACCTGCGCTCCGCCGCCGAAATGGCCGCGCTCTTCAGCGATCTTCCTGAAGCCATCGCCAACACACGCATCGTCAGCAGCCGTCTTGAGTTCACGCTGAACAATCTCGGCTACAAGTTTCCCCAATATCCGGTTCCCGTCGGCGAAACCATGGACGACTTTCTCGCCAGGCGTGTGGAAGAGGGCGTACGCAGGCGCTATGGCTCGCCGGCCAAGCGATCCCTTCTCGAGAAAGCCCGCTTGCAGGTCCAGCGCGAACTCGGCCTGATTGCAAAACTCGGCTTCGCCGGGTACTTTCTCATCGTCTGGGACATCGTGCGCTACTGCCAGCAGCACGGCATCCTCGTGCAGGGCCGCGGCTCGGCGGCCAACTCGGCTGTCTGCTATGCCCTCGAGATCACGGCGGTCGATCCCGTCGGCATGGAGCTGCTCTTCGAACGCTTCCTCAACGAAAACCGCGACGAGTGGCCCGACATCGACCTCGACCTGCCCTCCGGCGACGATCGCGAAAAGGTCATCCAGCACATCTACGAGCGCTACGGCGAGCTCGGCTCCGCCATGACCGCCAACGTGATTACCTATCGCGGCCGCTCGGCTGCACGTGAAGTCGGCAAGACCCTCGGCTTCAACGCCGACCAGCTTTCTCGCCTGAGCGGCCTGGTCGGCCACTGGGAGTGGCGCGGCATCAACGACACCATGGCCAGGCACTTCGAGCAGGCCGGCTTCGATGTCCGCCATCGCCGCATCGCGCACTATCTCGACCTGTGCCTGCGCATGCAGGATCTGCCGCGCCATCTCGGCCAGCATTCCGGCGGCATGGTGGTCTGCGCGGGCATGCTGAATCATGTCGTGCCCATCGAGCGCGCATCCATGCCCGGCCGCGCCGTCATCCAGTGGGACAAGGAAGACTGCGCCGACATGGGCCTCGTCAAGGTCGATCTGCTCGGCCTGGGCATGATGGCCGTGCTCAAAGACTCGATGGACCTGATCCCGCGCCACTATGGCACAGACATCGACCTCGCCGCGCTGCCGGAGGACGAAACTGTGTATGAGACGCTGCGCAAGGCCGACACCG
>Ga0335069_10008864_pt1 | contig 14347 bp, 10 predicted proteins | sample Lox_Sample_11_FD_206714 | JGI IMG/M metagenome (GOLD analysis project Ga0335069, IMG submission 206714) | Soil microbial communities from Loxahatchee National Wildlife Refuge, Florida, United States - Lox_Sample_1.1 | ecosystem: Environmental > Terrestrial > Soil > Wetlands | place: USA... | reverse complement strand
TCAACGCCTTCTGCAACGCCGGGCGCTGCTCCAGCCGCGCCAGGTAGGCCGTGACGTTCGGGTACTGCTGCGTCAACAAGCCGAACCACTTCACCAGCAGCAGCGCGTAACCCATCATGATATCGGCCCCGGTGAACTCGCTGCCGAGCAGATACTGTTTGCCGGTGAGGGCGATATCGAGCGCGGCCAGCACAGCGTTGACCCGCGCCTGCCCATCCGCGACCACGGCGGGGAGGCGTTCCGCCTCGGGCTTGAAGAGCATGTGCTGCGCGATGTCGGCCAGCGGCGGCATCGCGGTGGCTTCCGCGAAATGCACCCATTGCAGGAAGGCGCCACGCGCCGGGCTGCCGGGCGCCGGCGCGAGGCGGCCATTGCCGTACGTCTCCAGGACGTATTCGAGGATGGCACCCGACTCGAACATGACCAGATCGCCGTCCTGGATCGCCGGCAGCTTACCGAGCGGATGCACCTTCAGATACGCGGCGGTCTTCAGCGTCTCGGGTGTAAAGGCGAGCGTCTCGAGCTGATAGGAAACGCCCAGCTCTTCGAGCAGCCAGTAGATGCGCACCGAGCGCGTACGGGGTGAATGATAGAGTTTGAGCATGCGACCTCCGTGTTAGGGGCGCGGCACGTCGGGCAGCCAGTGTGCCGGCTGCTGCGCGAACAGTGTCCTGGCATCCCAATAGTCGCGCCACAGGCTGATCTTGCCGTCGCGAAATTTGAACACCGCAGCCACCCGCAGCGTGGCGCGTTCGCCGCTGCGGTGATGCCAGATCTCGGTGCGCTCGACCATGAGGGTATCGCCGTTCTCGGCCACCTCGTGGATGGTCGTCGGGATGCGATCGAGCATGCCCAGCCCCAACTGCAGCTTGGCACGAATCGCGGTCGGCCCGGTGACCGTCGCCTCGACGAACGGCACGTCCTCGTAGACGCAGTCGTCGGTGCAGTGACCCGCGACAGCGTCGAAGTCGAGGCGGTCCAGGTCGACAAATAGCTGTCGGAGCCGATTGATATTGGTGCGCACGGCAACCTCCATCGCTTGACTGGGGAGGTTTACCAGCAGGGTAAGGCTTCGGCAACGAGCTCACCTCGGACACGGCTGTCCCGTCCCTGCGGGGCTCATGGCCTCCGCGGCGCAACGTCAAATCCGTGGGGACGATACTCAACAGTGTGTGAAAGAGTCCCGAGAGGTAACAGGTGCAGTGCTCTCTCGGGGGTTACGCTGGATAAAACGAGACTCGACACAGCTGCGGAGCAAGCGCATACCGACCAGAACAGGAGGTGACACATGACGACCGCAGGGAAACTGGCCGCAGCGATTGTCGTTGGTGTGGGGCCGCGGGCGGGGCTTGGTGCCGCCCTTAGCCGGTGTTTCGCGCGCGAGGGCCTGCACGTTTTCGTCGCCGGACGTACGGCCGCCCAGCTCGAAATGGTGACCGCAGACATCCGCCAAGCCGGCGGCCGCGCGACGGCGGTCGTGACCGACACGACGCGTGAGCCGGACGTGCTGCGCCTGTTCAAGGCCGTGCAGGAGAGTGGTCTGCCGCTCGAGTTGGCCGCCTACAACGCCGGCAACAACCGCTGGAGCCCGCTGCTCGACACGAGTGCGCAGATGTTCGAAGACCTGTGGCGCGTGTGTTGCCTGGGTGGGTTCCTCGTCGGCCGTGAAGCGGCACGCGGTATGGTGCCGCACGGCCGTGGTTCGATCCTGTTCACCGGGGCGACGGCGTCGGTGCGCGGGCGCCCACCGTTCACCGCCTTTGCCTCGGCAAAAGCCGGACTGCGGTCGCTCAGCCAGGCGATGGCCCGCGAGTTCGGCCCGCAAGGCATCCACGTGGGGCACATCGTCATCGACGGCGCCATCGACGGCGACAAGATCAACCAAGGGCTGCCCGACTACGCGAAAAGTAAGGGCGCAGACGGCATGCTCAACATCGACGCCATCGCCGGGGCGTTCTGGTACCTGCACACGCAGCCCCGCTCCGCGTGGACACAGGAGCTGGATCTGCGGCCGTTCAAGGAGACGTTCTGATCGCTCAATCCGGACGCACGCTCTCGCTCTTCACCATCGACGGCCGTGCCCCAACGGTGTCGAGCCAGCGCTGCAGGTTGGGGTAGCGCTCGGCCTCGATCGGCAACTGCACGAGCGGGTACATGGCGACGCGCGGCCACACGGAGAGGTCGGCGATCGTGAACTGGTCGCCAACCAGGTAGTGACGCCCGGCCAGTCCGCGCTCGAGGTGGTCAAGGCGGTGGTAGAGTTGGATCTCCAGCATCGCGGCTTCGTACTCGGAGACCGCGGTACCGTCGTAGACGCGGCTGATCCAATCGAGATGTGACGGGTCGTCGGTCGAGCGCCGTGCGTCGGCCATGACCTCGTCCTTGGGACGGGTGCGGTCGTACGGACCGATCACACGCAGATACATCAACGGCCGGTATTCCTTGGCCATCGCCAGCTCGAAGGCCTGCCACATCTTCGCCTGCGCGCATGCCCACGGATCTTCCGGATACAGACGCGGTGTTGGGAACACCTGATCGAGATATTCGGTGATGACGTTGGATTCGTAGATCACGCGCTCGCCGTGCACCAGGGTGGGGACGACGCCGTTCGGATTGAGCTGCAGGTACGCGGGGCGCTTCTGCTCCATCTTGGTGAGATCGACGACGCGCGTCGTCCAGCGCAGTCCCTTTTCCAAGAGCACGATGCGCACGCGGCGCGCGCAGGGCGAGCCATGATAGTCGTAGAGTGTCAGCGCCACCGCCCTTGCCTCGGCCCCTGCAGCGCTGGCCATTGGTCGATCACCCTCTCGTAGCGCGACGAGCCGCGATCCTACGCCCCGGCGGCCACCGCGGCGGGATGATGGACGTAGAGGTCATCCTGGCTGCGCCGCACGCCCGCCGCGCCGGGCGCTTTTGGCAGCGTGATGGCATAGCGCACCTCGCGCTCGTGGTCGCCGCACAGACGGTCGACGTTGTAGACCTGGTTGAACTTCCACAACATGCGCAGGAAGTTCGTCTGGCCACGGGCGAGCAGCCGCATCGAGATGCCGAAGATGTCGTAGAGGGCGCGCAGGCCCAGGTGTTTGCGGTTGAGCACGTCCTGCGTGCGCACGAACTCCTCGTAGAAGCGGCGCAGCGGCAGATGCGTCGGCAGCACGGCGTGCTGCACGTCGAACAGCCGGTAGTCGCGGGTGGTGAAACGACGCGCGTCGGTCAGCCAGGTTTCGGTTCCGGGGTAGGGTGTGTTGATCGTCATGTTGACGATCTCCGGCACCTCCAACGCCCACTGCCGGACGACGTCGAAGCGGCGCTCGTCCCACTCGGGGTCGGCAATGATGTTGATGGCGACCACCAGCCCCAGCTCGCGCGCCGCCTCCAGGGCGCGTTCGTTGTCACCCAGGTGGACGCGCTTGCGGTGGCGCTTGAGCCCCTCTTCGTCGATGGCCTCGATGCCGAGGAACATGTAGCGCAGGCCGAGCCGCGTCCAACGCGCGAACACCTCGCGGTTGCGCAACAAGACGTCGGCACGGGTTTCCAGATAGTAGCGCTTGTTGATGTGGCGCCGCTCGACTTCGTCGGCGATGGCCATGCCGTGCTCGGGGCGGATGAAGGCGACGTCGTCGACGATGAAGACGTTGGGTTCGCGGATACTGGCCAGGTCCTCGCCGGCCGCCTCGGCCGTGAACTTGCGGTAGCTGCGTCCGTAGAACGTCCACGCGCTGCAGAACGAGCAATCCCACGGGCAGCCGCGCGTGAACTCGATCGATGCGCACGGGTCGAGTTCGCCGATGAAGTACTTGTGCCGCCGGCTGGTGAGGTGGCGCGCCGGCAGGTGCTTCTCCGGGTTGGGGATGAGCTCCGGCGGCGGACCCGCACCCTCCGGCGTGACCACGCCGGGCAGATCTCGCAGGGGCCCCCCGGCCGCAAACGCTTCCAACACGCGCGGCAAGACGCTTTCGCCCTCGCCGCGGATGACGCAGTCGATGGCGCCCTCGGCGTGAGCCAGCATCTCCGGAGCAATGAACGACGCACTGTGGCCACCGACACAGATCCGGCAACGCGGCAAGCGCGCCTTCGCCTCACATGCGAGGTCGATGGTTTCGGGAACGTTGGCGAGGTAGTTCACCGAAAACGCGACGACGTCCGGCTGCCAGGCCGTCAAGGTGCTGCGATAGTCTTCGACCGAGTGGACCTGGAGGTCGAGCAAACGCACATCGTAGCCCGCGCTGTGCACGGCCGACGCCACACACTCAACGCCGAGCGGTTCCAGGCGCAAGAAGATTTCCGAGAACATGAGTGGGCTTGGGTGAACCAAGAGAACCCGCGTCGCCATGTGTCCTCTCCTCGCCAGCTACGGCCCCGTGTGGTCGACACAATACCTGGCTGAACACCCAGCGCAAGATTTGCAGTCGCGGAGAGGCGCGCCCGGCGCGAAAGTCGACTCCCGCGGCTGGGCCTTCCGGCGAGACGTGCGCCGGTGCGGTGCCGCTCCTTTCCGCTGGCGCCGCCGCACCGGTTCAGGCGCCGCGCACATGTGTTTTGCCTCGCGTGCCCCCGAAACTTTCAATGAGCGTGTCGAGGCTGAGGAGCAGGATCCAGAACGGGAAGAGCAACTCGACCCACCGTGTAACGTCGATCACCAGGAGCAGGATCAAGGCGATCCCGTAGCCGAGAAATCCGAGCCACGGCGAGAGGAGGCCGGTGCGCAACCCGATCGTCGCCGTCGAGATCGTGAAGACCGCCGCCATTCGCATCGCATAGGTGTGGAGGACCAGCGCCCCGACCCTGCGGCCGAGTCCCGCGGCGCTACCCGCTGCTCCGGCGCCGGCGACGGCGAGGTAACCCGCCGTCACCGCGCTGGCCACGAACAACATCGCGATGAAAAGCAGCCCGCTGCCCAGGAACACCGTGGCGAAGAACCGATCCTCATGCTGGCCGATCCGGTCGCGCATCACGCCGATGAACCACAAGAACGCAATACCCGCGAAGGGCACGAGGTTCAGCGCCAGAACAACCTGGCGTTTCCTAACCGGGTCGGCAAACAATGCCCCGGCATCGCCCGCATCGGACGGCGCCGCGAGTCGGATGAGGACCAACGCCGCCGTCAGCAGGAGCGCGAACGCGACGCCCGCGATCCCAGCGGCTCGCGGCGTCCGCAGTGAGCGCGTCACCACCGCATCTGGCTGCCGCGCGCTCATTGCATCGCTTGATTCCGTTCGCGGCGGGCGAAGCGCACGTACGCCCCGACGCTCAGAAAATTGATCACTACGGCGACTACGTTCCACGCCACCACCGGTCGCGACTGAATCAAGAGGCCGTAGTAGACCCACGCAATTTGGAACACCCCCATGATGCTGGCCATCGTCGGGTTCATGCCCTTGCTGGACCGGCGCTTCAGCATCTTGATCAAGTCGGGCATGGCGGCAAAGGTCGTTCCAAAACCGGCCACAAGCCCGACGACCTCAGACCGTTGAAACCTGGGAGCGAGCAGGCTCGTGGTGTCGCGTATCACCAACTCCTCACAGCCACAGAGCATGATCGCGCTCAGCAAGAGAACACCACGCACCATTCTGTTGAAGGAATCCATGCTCATCACCTCCTCGTCAGCGCGAAGACGGATGTCTGCCAAGCAGGCACGTCCAAGTACAAGCCGCGCTCTTGCAAGTCGCTGCCATCGCGGTCGTAGACGACTTCTTCGAGTTGATCCTGAAGCCGCCATTGACCGCCGGCGAGATTTGCAAACGGCAGCCGGACATAACACTGGCTTTGGTTGGGCGCATAGTTCACTGTCACCAGCAGGCGCTCGTCACCTGGACCTTGCCAGGCGAAGGCGAGGAAACAGTCCGCAGTCCAATTCCCCTCCCAGGCCGGTACGCACTCGAGCAATTGCCACTGGCCCTCGCGCAGAACGGGTTGGCGCAACAAGCCGAGCAGCCGATCGTAGAACTGTTCCAGCTTCTGGTCTGCGGGCTCGGCAGGACTGCGACACAGATGGGGTGAGATGCGCTTCTTTCGTCCCTCGAACTGTCCTTGATGGAAAAAGCGCAGCCCGGGTGACAGGAAGGTGATGATTGCCGCGGCCCGGTGGACTTCCGGTGGGAACGTCGCCGCGGCCCGCGGCTCGTCGTGGTTTTCCAGAAAACGGGCGAGCCTGTTCTGGTAGTCGAGCCCCGCGTAGAAATGCTCGCGCAGCGGCCGTGCATGGGCGTCACGCAGGCGGTCGTACAGCCGCTTGTCGTACGTGTAGTCGAACCCCTGCTGTTGCAGCGTCCATTCGAGGTCCCAGTAGACTTCCGCCATGAAGCAGAAGTCCGGAGCGCGCTCGCGCACCCGTTGCGTCGCCCTCGGCCAGAAGGGCTCAGCGCGGATGCCCCAGGTCCGCTCGAACACGTCCGGCAACACCAGCATGGCCATGTCGCAGCGCACGCCGTCGCATTGCGCGGCGATCTTCACCAGCTCCGCCATCATCGCCTTTTGCGTGGCGGGATTGCCATAGTTGAGCTGCAGCGTGTCCGTCCAGCCTGGGAAGTACGGATCGCGTCCGTAGGCGAGCAGCAGGTCGCCTTGCGTGCGCTTGACCCACGTATAGTTCTGCGGTGCTCGCGTCAGGTCCAGCTCGCTTCCGTGGACATAGTACTCGGGATGATTCTCCACCCATGGGTGGTCCAGACCGGTGTGGTTGGGGACGAAGTCGAGGAGCAGCCGCAGGCCGCGCTCGCGCAGCCGCTCGCGCAGGCGAGCCAGAGCCGCATCGCCTCCAAGCCGTTCATGAACGGTGTAGCCGGTGATGGCGAAACCCGAGCCGGCAATGTCCTCCTCACGCAGGTCCGGCAGTGTCTCCTGGAATTCCCTACGCCACTCCGGATTGGTGCGGGAGATCCGCTGCCCTACCTGACCCGTCTGCCAGACGCTCAGCAACCATACCCAGTCGAAGCCCATGTTGACCAGGCGATCCAACTCGGCGTCGGGAATATCATCCAGCGTCGCCGGCCGCCCGAGGCCGTGGGACAGTTCCGTCAACCAGACGCGCGTGTTGATCTGATAGAGCGCGGGATAGACCGGCGGCTGCATATCAGCTCTTGCGGCGCCGCGCCGCGCCCGCGGACCGGCGTTTCTTTGCGGGCTCCACTTCCACGATGGCGGCCCGCGCACCGATCTCGAGGAACTGCTCCGCCGTGCTGGAGCCGAACAGATGCATCATGCGGGCGACGATTCCGGTCCACCCCGTCTGATGGCTGGCGCCGATGCCGGCGCCGTTGTCGCCGTGGAAGTACTCGTAGAACAGGATGAGATCGCGCCAGTGCGGATCCTCCTGAAACTTCCGGGCACCCCCGTAGACTGGCCGCTGGCCATCCTTGTCGCGCAGAAAGATGCTGGCGAGACGGTGCGCGATCTCCTCGGCGATCTCGTAGAGGTTCATCAGCCGCCCGGAACCGGTCGGACACTCCACCTTGAAATCCATGCCGTAGTATTGATGGTACTGCAGCAGGGCGCGGATGATCAGCGCGTTGACCGGCATCCAGATGGGCCCGCGCCAGTTGGAGTTGCCGCCGAACATGCCCGAGTCCGACTCCCCCGGCAGGTACGATACCCCGTACTCCTGGTCCCCAACCCGGAACACGTACGGACGCTCGGCGTGATAGCGGGAGAGGGAGCGGATGCCACAGGGGCTCAGAAATTCGTTCTCGTCGAGCATCGCCGCCAGGACCCGGCGCAGCTTGGTCTCGTTCAGAATCGCAGCCAGCCGCCGGCCCGAGTGACCGACTTTACCCGGGTCATGGATGAACGCCGTCAGCTCCGGGCGCGCCCCGAGGAACTTGCGAAGGCGCTCGCCCAGCTCCGGATGCTGCTTCAGGAGCACCCCGTCGAAGACGGACACCGCACACAGCGGGAGCAAGCCGACCATCGATCGGACTTTCAAGCGCTGGGCCCCACCGCCGGGTAGCTGGAGCACGTCGTAGAAGAACCCGTCTTCTTCATCCCACATCCCGACGTCGCTGCCGGCGCGCATCATCGCCGACGCGATCCATAGAAAATGCTCGGCGAACTTGAGCGCCATATCCAAATAGGCTGGCCGACTTTGTGTCAGCAACGCCGCCGTGCCGAGCATGTTCAAGCAGTAAAACGCCATCCATGCGGTGCCGTCGGCCTGCTCCAGGTACCCGCCGGTCGGCAGGGGCGCGCTGCGGTCGAAGACGCCGATGTTGTCCAGTCCCAGAAAGCCACCCTCGAAGGCGTTGTTGCCGGCGCGGTCCTTGCGATTGACCCACCAGGTGAAGTTGAGCGCCAGCTTATGAAACGAGGCTTCCAACCAGTCGATGTCGCCCTTGCCGTGCCGGAACGTCTCGATCGCGTATGTGAAATTGGTGGCCCACGCGTGTACCGGCGGGTTGACGTCGCTGAAGTTCCACTCGTACGCGGGAATCTGCCCGCTGGGGTGCATGTAGGAGTCCTCGAGCATCAGCTTGAGTTGCTCCTTGCCGAAGTGCTCGTCCACCAGAGTTAGTGCGAGGACATGGAAGGCGAGGTCCCACGCCGCGTACCACGGGTATTCCCACTTGTCCGGCATCGAAATAATGTGGGCGTTGCGCATGTGGTGCCAGTGCTCGTTGCGGGGCGCGTGCCGCTTCGGACTGAACGGATCGACGCCGTGCTCTTCGAGCCACTTGTCGACGTCGTAGTAATAGAATTGTTTGGACCACAGCATGCCGGCGATCGCCTGACGCATGACGTTCGCCTGATCGGCATTCAACGAGGACGGGATGACTTCCTTGTAGAACTCGTCCGCCTCTTTCCGGCGTGCCGCGATGACGTCGTCGAAGGCCTGTCCGAACGGCGCCGGCGCGGCATCGCTCAGCTGCAGCCGCAGCGTCTTCGACGCCCCTGCCTCGACCGTGATCGGGTAGTGTGCCGACACCTTCGTTCCGCGTTTTTCCGGATTCGCCGCGCCCTGGTGGCCGTGGACGATACAATTGTTGATGCCGTCCTTTACGTAGGGCGTCCGGTTGGGAATGTGGAAGAGACGCGCGGTGTTCGTCTCGTTCTCGGTGAACAGCAGCGCGGCGGCGCCCTCGCAGGAGAGGAATCGCTCACCGAGGTCCGGATGCGAAGCCGCGACGCCCCCGGCGGTCTCGCGGAGCAGCGGCCGCTCGACGTTGCCACCCCATGACCACACGTTGCGGAACCACAGCGTGGGCAGCACGTGCAGCGTGGCGGGCTCCGGGCCGCGGTTGTACAGGGTGATCTCGATGAGAATGTCCTCCGGCGACGCCTTGGCGTACTCGACGAACACGTCGAAGTAGCGATCATCATTGAACACGCCGCTGTCGAGCAGTTCGTACTCGGCCTCCTGCCGGCTGCGGTGCCGGTTGGTCGCAACGATGTCGTCGTACGGATAGGCCGCTTGCGGATACTTGTAGAGGTACTTCATGTACGAGTGCGTCGGCGTCGAATCGAGGTAGAAGTAGTACTCCTTAACGTCCTCGCCGTGGTTCCCCTCGCTGTTGGTCAGCCCGAACAACCGCTCCTTGAGGATGGGATCCTTGCCGTTCCACAGCGCCAGCGCGAAGCAGAGATATTGCCGGTCGTCGGAGATGCCGCCCAGGCCGTCTTCACCCCAGCGATACGCCCGCGAGCGCGCCTGGTCGTGGCTGAAGTAATTCCGCGCGTCGCCCGAGTCGCTATAGTCCTCGCGCACCGTGCCCCACTGGCGCTCGCTGAGGTACGGTCCCCACTTCTTCCAGGGAATGTTCTGCGTCCGAGATTCTTCAAGCCGGCGGTGTTCCGCAGTCATAGGTACCTTCCTCTTGCAGCGACATGTCCCGCACGTCTAGCCTTGCAAGGGAAATCAGTCCAGACTCTACCGGTCACGCGGGAGATGGCCCGCGCTGCCAACGTCACCACAGGAGGCTTCCCATGACGCTTCGTAGACATATTGCACTGTGTCTGTTGGTTCTGCTCATTGTCGCCGGGTGCGCCTCAACCCAGGTCAGTAACCGCCAGATCCTCGTGAACGAACGGATCCCGCGGCCCGATCGCATCCTGGTGTACGATTTCATTGCCAACCCTGCAGATATGCCGGCCGACTCGGCGCTCGCGGGCCAGTACATACCCGACTCGCCACTCACCGCCGAGCAGATCCAGGCCGGCCAGCAATTGGGTGCACAGATTGCCGATGAGCTGGTTGCGCAGATCCGGGACATGGGACTGCCGGCGGTTCATGGGCTGCGTGGCACGCCGCCGCGGGTCGGCGACATCGCCATCAGGGGCTATCTCGTGTCGATCGATGAGGGCAGCGCCGCCAAGCGCATGACGATCGGCTTCGGCGCCGGCGGGTCCGAGTTGAAGACGGTGGTCGAGGGCTACCAGATGACCGCACGCGGGCTGCGCATGCTCGGCTCCGGCACCGTAGAATCGGGCGGCAGCAAGGGGCCGGGGGCCGCCGCGCCGGCCGCCGTCGCCATCGCCACCGGCAACCCTATCGGCCTCATCGTCAGCGGCGGGATGAAAATCTACGGAGAAGCGAGCGGCAGTAGCCAGCTCGAGGGCCGCGCCAAGGCAACTGCCAAGGAGATCGCCGATGTGCTCAAGACCAGATTCGAGCAGCAGGGTTGGATCCAGTGAGCCGGACACCCCGCCCGGTGCTTGCGCGTCGCCGCTCTCATGGCGATGCGTTTCGTGACTCTCCGGAGTTGGGGGGAATTGATTTACACGCCTGACCTTTGCATCGACCGCAGCGTGAATCGGCCATGAGCAGTTCCGCTCGAAGTGGCGGTGACGCCTCGTGGCTGCGCTGGCTGCCTGGCCTGCGCGTCATGAGGTCGTACCAACGGGCCTGGCTCCGCCATGACATCGTCGCCGGGCTGGTGCTCACGACGATGCTGGTGCCCGTGGGCATCGCATATGCCGTGGCGTCGGGCGTTCCGGGCATTTTCGGCCTCTACGCGACGATCGTGCCGCTGCTCGCCTACGCGGTGTTCGGCCCGAGCCGCATCCTTGTGCTTGGTCCGGATTCCGCGCTGGCGGGCGTGATCCTGGCGGTCGTGCTGCCGCTCTCGGCCGGCGACCCGCAGCGCGCGGTCGTGCCCGCGAGCGCGATGGCGATCGTCTCGGGCATCGTGTGCGTCGCAGCGGGCTTTGCACGGCTCGGCTTCGTGACCGAACTCCTCTCGAAGCCGATCCGCTACGGCTACATGAACGGCATCGCGCTGACGGTGCTCCTCAGTCAGCTCCCGAAGCTCCTGGGCTTCTCCGCAAAGGCGGAAGGGCCCCTGCGGCAGATTTGGGCCATCGGCCGCGCCGTGCTCGAGGGAAAGACCAACGCCGTAGCGCTCGCCGTGGGTGCGGGCACGCTGGCGGCGATTCTGTTTCTGCAACGCCGCCCACGCATCCCGGCAGTTCTGATCGCAGTGGTAGCTGCCACGCTGGCCGTGGACGGCTTCGACCTCGCGGCGCGCGCGGGCGTGTCGGTGCTCGGCCCGCTGCCCCAGGGGTTGCCCGTGCCGTCGCTGCCGCGTATCGGCGTCGCCGATATGACCTCGGTGCTGATGGGCGGACTGGCGGTGGCACTGGTGTCGTTCGCGGATACGAGCGTGCTGTCGCGCGCCTACGCGGCGCGGCTGCACATGCCGGTCGACCCCAACCAGGAGATGGTCGGTCTCGGCATCGCCAACCTGGCTGCCGGCTTCGTCCAGGGTTTTCCAATCAGTAGCAGCGCATCCCGCACCCCGGTGGCCGAGGCCGCCGGGGCGCGCACGCAACTAACCGGTGTCGTCGGCGCGCTCGCCATTGCGCTGCTGCTGGTGGCGGCACCGAACCTACTCCAGGACCTGCCGAGCACGGCGCTCGCGGCTGTTGTCATCGCCGCAGCCATCGGCCTTGTCGAAGTCACCGATCTGCGCCGCATCTATCGCATCCAGCAATGGGAGTTCTGGCTGTCGATGGTCTGCTTCGCCGGCGTCGCGGTGTTCGGCGCGGTTCCCGGCATCGGGATCGCAGTGCTGATCGCCGTGATCGAGTTCCTGTGGGACGGCTGGCGGCCGCATTCGGCGGTGCTCGGACGTGTCGAACACATGAGGGGCTACCACGACATCAGCCGCTATCCGCAAGCCACCCGGATTCCGGGCCTGGTGCTGTTCCGTTGGGATGCACCGCTCTTCTTTGCGAACGCGGAGCTTTTCCGCGAGCGTGTGCTCAGGGCGGTGAGGAGTTCACCCACGCCCGTGCGCTGGGTGGTGGTCGCGGCCGAGCCGGTGACGAGCGTCGACGTCACCGCCGCCGACATCCTGGCAGAACTCGACGCTAGTCTGCATGCCGAGGGTATCGAGCTGTGCTTCGCGGAGATGAAGGATCCGGTCAAGGATAAGCTGAAGCGCTTCGAACTCTTTGCGCGCTTCGGCGCCGAAACGTTCTACGCGACACTCGGCGAAGCGGTGGAGGCCTACCTGAGCAGTGGTCCGCTGAAGGGGGTCGAGCGCGGGAAGGAGATCCCGTAGGCCAACGTCGTGGTCGCTTATGGCTTTCCCTCGCCTGAACGAAATGGTTCCAGGAGACGCAGTGGCAGCTTGACGACTCTCGTCATGACACGCAGTAGTCCGCTGCCAACCTCCGACGGATCGAGCGGTATCACCTCGGGATCCCGGAGCGAACCCCTCACCTTGATTGGTATGGTGAGGAGGCTGCCGCCGAGAACGCGGCCGAGGACCGGAACGTGACTGACGACCGTGTCGACCGTCTTCAACGGCGCCGCCAGCAATGTCAGATCCACCGTTCCGGCGGTCAGGTCGATCGTGCCCTCGGCCCCCATCTTGACGGACGGCGCGTCCACGGTTACCTCAGTCAGGACCAGCTTGCCGTCACGCAGATCCGCCTTCGCGTCGATCGTGTTGTAGGGCAATCCGTCGTCGGTCAAGTCCGCGAGGAGGTTCCAGGATCCGTGGCCAATGCTCATCACGGCGAGAACCTTCTCGATGACGCCGCCTTGGTAGAACCGTCCCTTCGTGGCATCCAGCTGCACGTGACCGCGTGCCGACGTGAGAATGTTGGCAGCCGGCCCGGCCGCGTCGATCTGCGCAGCGAGGCTGCACTGACCCGTGACGCGCGCCGGCCGACCGAACAAGCAACCGACGATCTCACCCAGCAGTTGATTCTTCGCCGCGGGCTTGAAGTGCACGCTGACGCCGCCTGGTGTCGGCGCGATCTTTCCGGGCGTCGCGATGCGGCACAGGTTGGCCTGGGTAACAGTGATGGACGGCAGCGCGCCCGACAGATCGACGACCGCATGCACCGGCTGCCACGTGTAGTCATCATAGGTGAACGACTCAGCGTTGATCCGCACCTTCCCGCGCACTCGCAGCGGGTGCCTGGCCGCCGGGCCGCTCTCGCTGTCGCTCGCCGTTGACGGCGCCAGCAGCGGGGCCAGGCGCACCCACTCGACCCGCCCGGCCGACACATCGAGGTCGGCGATCAACGCATCTGTGGCCGGGCGTAGTGAGCCGTGGAGATGCAGGAAGGGACCATCGCCCACCGCACCTTCGGCATCGATGGCCAGCAAGCCGCCGCTGGCGTGCAGGTCCGCATGCGCGACGTGCAGCCGGAGGTCTCCGGGTCCCGGCAGCGCCACGTGCACCGCTTCGAGACGCCCGCTCGCGGTCGAGCGGGCGGGTTGGTCCATGAGGATGCGCGCGCGAAAGTCACCGTGGATCGACCCGGCGACATCGTGTTCATCGCGCAGTAATGCCTCGAGAGTCGCCGAGTTCAAGCTCCCGGCGAACGTCAGGTCGAACTCGCGCTCCTCGAGTCGCAACGAGAGAGTCGCGTCTGACTGGGCGTCACGCACCGACAAGCGCTTGATGTCGAGCCCGGCGGCATTCCACACGAGGTCAACCATGCCGGTGAGACCATCAGCCGTCGCCACTCCCGTCGCCACTGTAGTGGCCGCTGGCGCGCGCGTCACACGGAGAGTGGAGAGCGATACTGGAAACCGCACGGTGCTCACTTGCCGCAGCCGCGGCGCATCGATGTCGAGGTTGCGCGCGGCGCCGGCCAGCTCGATGCGCCAGTCGCTCGGCGCGGCCGCCGGGCCACGGACTCGCACGGACTCGACAGCGAGCGTACCGGCCAGCGTCTTCGGGGTCCATCCCGATTCGGGCAGCCACGCCGACGCCGCCACCCACGGATAGATCTCCGCAAGCGCGATGCGGCCGCTTGCGCCGCTGACGTCGATGCTCGGAACTGCCACGCTCGTATCGACGCGCACCGAGAGCTGCGACAGCGTCGAATTGCCGGCCGTAACCTTGAGAGCGGTTGCCGCGATGGCCCCCGGGTCATAGTGGAACGGCCCGCCCTC
>Ga0335069_10008863_pt1 | contig 14348 bp, 14 predicted proteins | sample Lox_Sample_11_FD_206714 | JGI IMG/M metagenome (GOLD analysis project Ga0335069, IMG submission 206714) | Soil microbial communities from Loxahatchee National Wildlife Refuge, Florida, United States - Lox_Sample_1.1 | ecosystem: Environmental > Terrestrial > Soil > Wetlands | place: USA... | reverse complement strand
CCGACTCCTGCGTCCCGAACGCAGTGCTCTGGCCAGGCTGAGCTACACCCCGTCTATTTCACAGATTTTCGTTCGCTCCGGAGTCGCTCGAATCGCTGATCGTCGTAGCATCCGAACCCATCCGGTTCTTCGCACCGATTTTCGTTCGCTCCGGTGTCGCTCGAATCGCTGATCGTCGTAGCATCCGAACCCATCCGGTTCTTCGCACCGATTTTCGTTCGCTCCGATGTCGCTCGAATCGCTGATCGTCCCAGCATCCAAGCGCGCCCAGCTTCTTTCAGCGATCCTAGCGCTCTCCTGCCTCTTCCAACCCCCTCTCCCTGACTAGGGAGAGGGCAGGGTGAGGGTCTCTTTCCCAGGCCCTTCCGTCAACCGAGGAACGATTCTTATACCACCTCACATACGTCCACGCGAGACCGCCAACGGAACGTCAGGATAACGGAGTGAGCGAACATCATTGAGAAACTCGCGCCGCCTGATTGCGCATCTGTTTGACAATCGCCGAATAGTCCGGATGCCCGAAAATCCCTGACCCGGACACGAACACGTTGGCGCCCGCCGCTTTCACGTCGGCAACATTATCGACTTTGATTCCGCCGTCGACTTCGAGATCGACATCCAACCCGCGCCGCTCGACCTCTCGACGAAGCAGCCTCAATTTGTCCAGCGCTTCAGGAATAAAGGCTTGACCCCCGAATCCCGGATGCACGCTCATCACGAGGATCATATCGAGATGCTCGGCCGCCGCTATCGCGCGTTCGATGCCCGTTTCAGGATTTATCGCCACCGACGCTCGCGCACCGAGGTCGCGGATGCGCCGGGCGATCGGCGGGATGTCGTCGCATACCTCGACGTGAACGGAGACGATATCCGCCCCGGCCTTGATGAAGGGCTCGATGTACCTGTCTGGGTCGGTGATCATCAGATGGGCGTCGAGGGGGAGCCGCGTTATCCTGCGCACGGATTTCAGGACCGGCACGCCCACGGAAAGATTCGGCACGAAATGCCCATCCATCACGTCAAAATGGATAAGATCTGCGCCCGCACGCTCGACCGCGCGAATTTCGTCGCCAAGCCTGGTGAAATCGGCGGAGAGGATCGAAGGTGCGATCTTGTCCTTCACGACCATATTGAGAGGTTATCTGTATCGTCGCGAACGGGAAAGAAATTCGAAGAGTTGAAAGCGCTCCACACTGCCGCTCTATCCGATGTCATCGGGCATCTTGCGCTACACGCATCAGAGGCGCTACTTGAACAAGGATACAGGGAGTCCCTGATTTCCCACGAACCACCGAGAAGGAGCATCCGATGGCTGATTACACGATGACCATTGACGGCAAAGCCGTCAAAGGGTCGAAAACTACCGGCGTGATTAATCCGGCGACCGGCAAAGTGTTTGCGCAGGTCCCGGATTGCAGCAAGGCCGAACTCGATCAGGCGATGGACGCCGCAAAGCGCGCCTTCCCGAAGTGGAGCCGCGATATCAATGAGCGTCGCAAGGTTCTGAACAATTGCGCCGCCGCGCTTCAGCAGCCGCCCGAGGGACTCGCGCGCACGCTCACGATGGAGCAGGGCAAGCCGCTCAAGAAGGCGATCGAAGAGATAATGGGCACGATGGCGTGGTGCGGCTACACCGCGTCGCTCGACCTGCCGGTGGAAGTGCTGCAGAACACCGATACTGCGCGTATCGAAATCCGGCGCAAGCCGCTGGGAGTCGTCGCGGCGATCACGCCGTGGAACTACCCGATCATGCTCGCGATGTGGAAGATCGCGCCGGCTTTGCTGGCCGGAAACACGGTCGTATTGAAGCCCTCGCCATTCACGCCGATCACGACGCTGATGCTCGGCGAAATCCTGCGCGACATCATTCCTCCCGGCGTCCTCAACGTCGTCTCCGGCGGCGACGACCTGGGCGCATGGATGACGAGTCATCCGGTGCCACGCAAGATCTCGTTCACGGGTTCCGTCGAGACAGGAAAGAAAGTCGCCGCGGCTGCCGCGCCCGATCTCAAGCGCGTCACGCTGGAGCTTGGCGGCAACGACGCCGCGATCGTGCTGCCGGACGTTGACGCCAATGAAGTCGCGCCGAAGCTGCTCGCGTGCGCAATGGAAAATTCCGGTCAAATTTGCAGCGCCATCAAGCGCGTCTACGTGCCCGAGCAAATGTACGACACCATCCTGAACAAGATGGGCGAGATCGCAAAAGGCATGAAAGTCGGCGACGGATTGCAGCCCGACACGGACCTTGGCCCCATCAACAACAAGCCGCAGTTCGAACGCGTCACGATGCTGGTGGAAGACGCCAAGAAGCATGGCGCGAAGATCATCGCGGGCGGCTCGCGCGTCGGATCGGACGGCTACTTCTTTGCGCCGACGATCGTCGGCGGCATCTCCGACGGCGTGCGCCTGGTTGACGAAGAGCAGTTCGGCCCCGCGCTCCCCGTTATTCCTTATAAGGACATCGATGACGCCGTTCGGCGCGCCAACGCAACGACCTTCGGGCTCAGCGGCTCGGTATGGTCGAAAGATCGGGACAAGGCCGTCGAAGTTGCGACGCAACTCGAATGCGGCTCGGCGTGGGTTAATCAGCATCTCGCGATCGCTCCGAACCTGCCGTTCGGCGGCGCGAAGTGGTCGGGAATCGGCGTCGAGAACGGTCCGTGGGGACTGCTCGGCTTCACCGAAATCCAGGTCGTGAACGCGGTGCGCTAGACAGGCTCAATTCGCAATGGTCGAAGGGCGGGACTGCGGCTTAAAGCCATGGTCCCGCCCTTTTCTTGACGGCTCGAATCTGAAATTATCCAATATGTACGCAGGGTTTTGCCCTGCGCGCTTTGCCGCGACTTCGTCGAAATTACCAAACGAACCCAAATAGGCAGTTGCGCAGGCTGAGCCTCGTTAGACGAAAATAAAGCGAAACTACTTGGGCGAGCCGTTCATCGGCAGCACGGAATCAAGGAACGCTGCCGAGCGCAGCCGGCGATCGATAACGGTCGAGATGAAGCGGGCCAGCGCCGCGGTCGCGTTTGCGCATCCATGTTGCATCGCGATCGCGTCGGCAACCGGGCAGCCGGCGAGCGCCGCCAGAGCCGACGCGCTTGACGATTCCATCCGAATTGCGCCTTCCTGAATCGACGATCGGCATCGTGTGCATAGGACGCCGCCACGCGAGACGACGAAATACACAGCGGACGTCTCCTCGGGGATCGATGATCCACACCCACGGCATCGTCCGAAGTCCAGGCCGAAGCCCGCCCACGCGAGCATCCGCAACTCGAACGCCTGTCGCAATGACTGGCTCGCGCCCGACGCGGTTATCGCGGTGAGCGCCTCGATCAATGCGCGATACGCCCCAGCAGCGTCGGCCTGCTCGGACGTGAGCGCGTCGGTGAATTCGAGCAGATAACTTCCGAGCGCGATTTTCCCAAGATCGCCCTCGACATCGATCGAAGTGATTCCATCTGCCATCTCGGCGCGCGTGACGAATACCAATTGTCCGTGCGGACGGCGTCGAAAATAGAGCATCACGTGCGAGAACGGCTCCAGCTTGCGTTCGAAACGACGGCGCGAGGCTTTCGCGCCTTTCGCCATCCCGGAAAGCTTGCCGAAATCGCGCGTGAGGAGGGTTACGATTCGATCGGATTCGGAGTAGTCGCGGGCGCGCAGGACGATCGCAGGGGTTGATTCCTCGGCAGGCATCGCTCGTCGCGCCGCTTCACATCCGCTGGCGCAGCATCGAGTTCTGGATATCGCGCACCTGCGAGCGCATCGCCTCGGCGGTCTCGATACGGCGTCCGCTTTCGGCGGCGTCGCGCAGCAGGTTTTCGAACTTGATCAGGATGTTCGCGATTTTCGCGTGAGCCTCGACCAGCGCGCGATCGCGCATCTCGTCGCTCTCCCACTTTCGTTCCATCGCGTATTCGCGAAGTTCCTGACTCTGGATGAGCAGTTCGCGCGCTTCTTCTTCGTAGCCTTTGACGAGATGGCGGATGGCGTCGCGGACTTTCGGACGTTCTTCGGGATCTTTCCAGAGGGTATGTTCGAGGAAGAGCAGGTCGTCGTCCGTCACCTGACTCCGTCCCATCAGGTATGCGTGCGCGCGCAGCGCATTGAGCGAGTTCTTCCAGCGCCGGTCGGAGACGGTGATTTGCTCGGCCGCCAGCGCACGGCGCAGTTCAAGAATCGAGCGCAGGACGCCTTCACCGACGGCGACGCGGGCAACGTCGGATCGCATCTTGCCGAGTTCCGCGAAGCTCAGAGTCGTTCGCGTTCCAAGCGGGGCGCTTTCGAGCATCTTTAGGAAACGAAAATCCTCTACGACATAGTCGACGATGAAGCGCAGCATGAATCGATCGTAAAGGGCGCTGAGTTCATCCTCGTCGGGAAGCTCATTCGATGCGCCGAACATCGTGATCAACGGGACGCTGACGCGCTGGCGCCCATTATGGAAAATGCGCTCGTTCACGATCGTCAGCAGCGCGTTGAGAATCGAGGAGTTGGCTTTGAAGATTTCGTCGAGGAATGCGATGTGCGCTTCGGGAAGCTTGTACGTCGTCACCCTTCGATAGTCGTCTTCTTCGAGTCCCTTGAGGCTGACCGCGCCGAAGATTTCCTCGGGCGTGCTGAACTTGGTGAGCAGCCACTGGAAATAGTTTGCGCCCTCGATACGGCGGCAAAGTTCGTCGGCGAGCATCGATTTTGCCGTGCCGGGCGGCCCGATGAGCAGGATATGGCTCGAGCAAAGCAGGGCGACGAGCGCGCCATCGACGAGTTCGGCGCGTTCGAGGAACATCCGATTCAGCTCGTCGCGGATGCGAAGCAGTTTGTTGCGGGCCTCGGGCATTGACTAAGAACGCGGATTCACCGCCGCAGATGCGAGGGTATCAGATGCCCGCGAAGTCCGTAAGGCTGGCGCATCGCAACGGCTCAGCCTCTCTATGTTTTGTCATTCCCGCGCGGTCTGATCAGTTTTGTCCGGCGCGCGAGGAATCCCGGAAAACGCTGGTCGCGTCGCCTGGTGTCAGGTGCAGGCAAACAACGTTGACCCGGGATTCCTCACTCCGAAGACTTCGTTCGGAATGACGAATCAAAACTCCTCGCATCCTCTCAGTGCGGGAATTCCAGCATCACCTTCGCGCGGCCACCGGGATTCTTGAGCGCCTGAAACATCGCCGGAATCTGGTCGACCGAGACAACGTCGGTGATCATCGGCTTCGCATTGATCTTGCCGCCGGCGAGCGCGTCAATCGTCTCCTGAAACTCGGCATGCGAGTAACCGAGCACGAAATCGATCGCGATCTCCTTCATTATGCATGCGAGCGGCGTGATCGTGTCGGGCTCCATACATACACCGACAACGGTCACGCGACCCTGCGTAGCAGCCATATCGATTGCGGACGAAAGGGTCGATTTCACGCCGATACATTCGAAGACCAGGCGAGGCGGACGTCCGGTGATCTCGCTGATCCTCTCGGCAGGATTCTTCTTCGAGGGGTTTAGGACTTCAGTTGCGCCGAGTCTCATCGCGAGATCGGCGCGTCCGGGCGCGAGTTCCGATACGATTACCGGGTTTGCGCCCTTGGCCTTGCACCACAGCAGAGTCGAAAGGCCGATAGGACCTGCGCCCATCACCACGCACGCGTCGCCGGGCCGAAGGCCGGATCGGTTGACGCCATGAAGACCGACGGAAAGCGGCTCGACGAGCGCGCCCTCGCGCGATGAAACATTGTCGGGGAGCTTGAGCAGGCTGCCCACGCCGCACATCACGTATTCTGCGTATGCGCCCGGAAGCTGCCCGAGTCCGAGGCCTCGGATATTCGCGCAATGCATCCCGAAACCGCTCCGGCATTCCGCGCATTCACCGCACGAAATGAAGGGCAGCGAAGTCACGCGCTCTCCGGTGCGAAATCCCTTCACGCCCGATCCGAGCTCGACGATCTCACCGGCAAATTCATGGCCCATAACGCAGTCGGGCGGCAGGCCCATCCCGTATTGCACGGCGTGCAGATCGGAACCGCAGATTCCACAGTTATGGACCTTCAGCACGACTTCGCCCGCGCCCGCTTTGGGCCGAGGCACATCGATTACATGCATTTCGTTGAGACTCTTGAACGCAGCCGCTTTCATTTCTCTTCCCCCGAAACTGTTTTGGATGAATTACTTGTTCAGCGCTGAATCAATTCGATTTTGTATCCGTTGGGATCCTCGATAAATGCGATCACCGTGCTGCCGTGCTTCATCGGTCCGGGCTCGCGAGTGACTTTGACGCCCTTGCGCTTGAGTTCAGCGCACGTTGCGTACGCATCGTCGACGCCAATCGCGATATGTCCGTACGCATCGCCGATATTGTAGCTGTGCTTGCCGTAGTTGTAGGTAAATTCGAGGACGGTGGCGTCCTTCTCGTCGCCGTAGCCTACAAACGCAAGCGTGAATTCTCCAGCCGGGAAATCATGCTTTCGCAGGAGCTTCATCCCCAGATTGTCGCAGTAAAACTTGAGCGATTCGTCGAGGTTGTTGACCCGGAGCATCGTATGCAACAGTCGCATGATTAATCCTCCGAAACCGGCTTGATGCCCGCATTGCGACGGGAGATCGCACGAGATCATCGACGCATGGCAAACCCATTACAACTGGTGCGTCCCGCCTATCGCGAGTTTCGAGCGACCACAGGCCGCACACGTTTGATCGTCACTTCTCGGACCGTAGCTCAAATCGTAGAGGAACTTCCAGTTCAACGCGTACCCGACTACCGTCGTCGTTGTGCCCCGGAGAGAATCGCCAACGCCGGACAGCCTCGATCGCAGCCCTGTCCAACATTGATATCGACTGCACCACGGTCACGTCTCGCTCGACCGAACCCTCTTTGTTCACGACGATTCGCAGCACGACCACGCCTTCAATACCTTTCCGACGCGCAGCCTCAGGATACTCGGGCATCGTGCTCCAAATTAGAACTGGAGGCTGATCGACTTTGTCGCCCGGTATCGGACTGTCGCCTGCGCCTTCGCCAACACCGCTGCCTTGACCCTGCTGGACCGCAAAACCACTGCCCGTCGTGTCGCCGACGGCCTGGTCCGAGCCGTAACCTGATCCCACGCTGCCGATTGACGACCACTCTTCGGGCGTATGGCGGACCGTCGGCTCCAGATTTGGCATCGAGGCGATAACCCGCCTGTGGCGAAACCGACTTCGGGAGGATGGCGTGGCTGAAACGTCCGCAAATGGGGCTGCCTGTTGCGCAACGCTATCTTTTGGTCTGGTCATTTCTTCGCCAAGTCCTGAGCCTTCAAGAAATACGTAGAGACGATCTGGGTTTTGCTTCGGAGTGATTCGCCCGCTATGCGAAAGAAGAACTGCGAGCGCGATGAGCATCGCGTGGGTCACGATCGAAGCGGCGGCAGCGCCGCTAAATCGGTATGTTCTCCGGTGCAAAAGACGGCCTCTATTCGACCTTTGCCGACACGATGAAAGTGAGGCTGGCGCCGTAGTCGTCGTGATCTGAAAGCGCGGGGAAACGGGGCGGTGTCTGGTAGTCGAGAGCGATGATCTGAAGTCCGACTTTCTCTATAGGAATCAATGCAATCCCTTCGGTGTTGGTCTTGTAGCGAGGAATATCCACTTCTTTGATCTTCGTAACCCCGTCGCCACACTCAAGGCCGACCCCGGCCAACGGCTGGCTTCGGAATAGAACTCTCACGGGAAGCTTCTGCCCCGGTCGAACCGCGAACGGATCGCTTTGTGGAATGAGCTCGAGCTGCTGCCCAAGCACACGATCGAATCCTCCCTTTGCGGCCAAGGGATAGAGCGATTTGGCGAACTTTAAGAAATAACCGCTGTCCGTGGCCTTGGGCAGATTTAGTTTGCTTGTGTTGAAGTACTTGTTCTTGGTTACGCTGGCAAAATAGCCATTGTCATATTCTCCGGCGACGATCGCGATACTTCGCTCACCAGTCAATCCAGCCATGTTCAATGTCGAATGCTCGCCGTTGCCTTTAGTGACTGCACTCAGCAATGAAATTGACGTGTTGTCGTTCGTCGCATACGCATCTAGAAGAAAGATCTTTTCCGGGTCCGGAGCTTCGTAGTCGGGCGGATGGCCGAATTTCATTGTGAGGGTTTTCGGGCCATCCGGAATAAGGACTAAGTCGTGAGCTGACGCACTCACAGCACTCATCGTTGCCGCCACAAAAGCGAGTATCGGGATTGCAATTCTGAACTTCATTGGGGCCGCTCCTTCAGAAAACGCTGGGAAGAGAATCTAAGGGAAAATGAAATCCCGCCTGAATTGTCACCGGCGACTTGGGTGAGATGCCTACCGTGTTGCTGTTGAATTCCACGGCCATTTCGTTGAAGGTGCCAAACGGATACGCCGTGGCCTCGAAGAATGCGCTCGCCCCGCGCAGACGCGCGTCGGAGTACCATGCATCGATGTTAAGTCGCGAATATGCGCCGGCCTGCTGATGACCCTGCGTATCAAGTTGTGTCCGACCAACGAACTGCTGATTGACGTAGAGAAACAGTACTTGCGAGGATTGCGGGCCGAAAAGCGGCCAGCGCAAGTCACCGCCGTACTTCGCGAGCCATTGCGGCGCATTCGGAACGTCGGAGCCGACTGATGGCGGTTGTCCAATCAGCCATGCGCGCAGGCCAGTGAAGCTAGCCAGCAGGGAACAGGTGATACCGTCGGAGGTCTCCAAAAGTCGGTAGCCGGCCTCGGCATCGAAGCCTTGGCGACGCGAGGGGCCTAGATTGGTAGGCGGTTCGGGGGGCGGATTCTCCTGAATCTCATCGGTCAGCCTCGAGCTATAAACTGATCCGAGAAAGTGCCACTGCCCATTCGGAGAGTTGTACTGCACACCCGCTTCTTTGCTTGTTACGGTTGTCACACCGATATTCGGATCGAGCGGCAGGTCAAATACCGCGCTGGGCGAGCGGATTCCCTGGCCGATGTTCGCAAACAGATCGAGGCCTCGTATGGGCGTTACCGTGACTCCACCCTTGGGTTGAACGCCCCCCGCATTCGGTGAAACGCTCGATGGCGTGATGTAGTCCTCGATGTCGTAGAAGAACTCGTCGTATCGAACGCCACCCGTAAGCTTCAGCCACGGAAACGGTTTGATGTCCGTCTGCACGTACACGAACGGATTGTGGATGTTGAAATTGACGTTGGTCGTGATTCCGGTCGGGACGCGCGCGATTGTGTTGTACTGTTTTGCGTTGGCGAAATCAGAACGAAGTCCGGAACCGGTGATTAAATCTGCCTTCACATCAAAAGGCAGAGAGAACAACCAGAATTTCTCGCCGTTACCGCCGATCGTATAGCGTCTGTCAGAACTCAACGCTTGGCCAGGATCGGCGGGGCTTATCGGGGTCGCGCTGAAAGTCGCGTAGCGGTTGAAAACGTTGTGGATGGCGTAAAAATTCACTGAGACCGGCTGGTCTGCATTCGGTTGCCGATAGTTGAACACCACGTTTTCTTCCGTTCGGTTGCCGCCATCTGTGGGGTTGATTGCCGCGGTGGGGCTCAATTGGCCGGACTCAACCAAATCTCGATTGATGAAGCCCGGCGCTCCGAACGTGTCGTTGAAAAACTGGAAACGGAACGACCCGATTCCGTCCAACAGCGGCATCGATATTTTGTCGAAGGTATTGATGCGCAAGAGGCCTTCGTTGTGCCTATAGCCCTGCGTGTCATCGACGAGCAGCGACGCGAAGCCAGTAGCGTCGTGATATTTGCCCGAATAGATTCCGCTGCCGCGAACCATCCCCCATTCCCCGCCAGTGACTGTCAACCCCGACTTGGGCGTCTCGAGCGTCGAGAAACCGACCGAACCGCCGATATTGAAGTCCCCCGCGCGGACATCGAATGGTCCCCGCGTCACCGTCGCCTGATTAACCAGTTCGGGATTTAGATCGTTCAGGTCCGTGTAACCGTTGACCTGGATCGACGAGGTCTGATTCTGCGGCACACCGTCGACGAAGGTGGCAACGTCGCGGCCATGTTCGAGTTGGTCGAAGCCGCGCATCGTGATGCCATAGCCGACTCCTCCCTGTCCGTAATCATCGACCGTCACCCCTGTCAGCGGTCGCAGAAGCTCTCCGTACGAATTGGTGCTCCGCTTAACCTCGGCTGGATACTTCGCGATCGTGACCGAAGCGGGATTGGTCGCGCGGTTCGGCGACAAATCGCTCTTTTCGGGCTCGGGCGCCGCGCCGTAAATGACCACTTCCTTGAGGCGCTTGGGTTGCTTGGCTTTCGCCGCCTTCCCCTTGAGTGCAGCCTTGCTCTTGATCGGCGCCGCAGGCGTGGACTGCGATTGCGGCGCCTGCTGGTCCGCTCGGGCCGCAGGCGCAACAAAACACAGCACCGCGACGAGCAGGAAAAACTCCGTTCGTGCAGACATAAGAATTCCTTCGGGTGCGGACACACAACCACACATGCGACGCAGTGCGATCGCGAGCGCTCCCAGCGAGTTCAGGTTTCGATGATGTCTAGTCGGTTATGCAGATGGCGGGGGGCCGCGCGCAGGGTAGGAAGGACGCCGCGCCGCGGAGGGAGTTTGCGGAATCGAGATCGCGATCCAGAGCGTACAGATCGCGAGAATCAGAAGTTGAGATGACAGTCCAAGAGATTCGGCAGGGACCACGAAGTGCCAATGCCCCTCTTGCCGCGGCTGTTGACGCTCGTGATCGTCCGGATGGTCGTGATGATGTTGGATCGAGTGACGGCGACCCGGGCGGGTTTCATCGTGACCGGCATGATGCTGAAGGTGCAGATGCGGTTTTTCGTTTCCGTGGTGGCTGTGCCAGATGGCCGAGCCCTGCCGCATCGAGTCCCCCGCATAGAGCAGCAAGGAATCGGCAAGGCTGGGCGAACGAAAAAGCGGACTCCAGCGGGAAAGCTTTCTGCGGCGGATCTTCACAGCACGCCTCGAAATAATGCATGCCGTCTTGCGAACCCGCCAGTCTCAACCCAATGCCTGCGAAATCCCGCGCATTCGACAGAGGTCGTGGGCGGTATCGCTACCGACAGTGTTGCGGGCCCTTTGGCCGGGAACGAAGGAGCCATCCTCGCTTTTCAATCAATAGAATCGGACACTTGCCGATTTGCGGCAAGTGCGCCCTACGGCCTCTGATCGCGGCCGCCATCGGAACGCAGGTGGCTAAATCGACTTGCTAACAGAATTGGACAGATAGTTCAAACACGCCATCGATCGGAAAGTGCGCTCAGAGCACTACCATCGATCGTTCCAAGAATCTGGTGGTCAACGGCTCAGAAGGGATGCATTTGCAATCAGGTCAACGTTGACCCCGGAGCATCGTATGCAACAGTCGCATGATTAATCCTCCGAAACCGGCTTGATGCCCGCATTGCGACGGGAGATCGCGCCGTCAAGCCGCGTTTTGAGAGCATCGAATGTACTTTCGGTCGGTTCGATTCCCGCCGCTTTCATCCGCTCGACAAGCTCCCATCGCGCGATCCCGAGCATCGCAGCGGCCTCATGCTCATGCATCCGTTTTACGCGCACGAGCTCGAGTATCCCGAGCTCGCGCAACCGCTCGCAGAAGGCATCGCGAGTGTATTCGGAATCGAACAAATCGGCGGGGAGGTCGATTGTAAATTCCATCGCTGGCGCTTCCGACTTTCGGGCAACCAGGGCCCGAAAGTCAAATTAAAACGGGCCGAGCGGAGCCGATCGACCCCCTCTTCCACGGCATTCGTAATGCAAATACAACGAGACAATCTTGCTACTGACTGGTACGCGCATTAGCGTCAAGATGCTCAGGTCAAGGAGGCTTTAGTATCATGTCATTGGATGAAGCCGATCGCATTCTCGAAGAAGAACATCCGGGTCCGTCCGAAGCGGAATCTGTACTGTTCCAGAGCCGGATCAAGGACGTTCTAAGCAATCACGGCCTGGTTCTCGACGAGCAGACCCCGCTCGAAGAAGTCGTTCGCCTGATGCGTGAACGCAATCAGCGCTGCGCGCTGCTGACCGAGAATGGAAAACTCGCCGGAATTTTCACGGAACGCGACGTTCTGATGAAGCTGATAGGAACGCGGGTCGATCTCGCGCGAACCCCCGTTCGCCCATACATGACTCGCGAGCTGGTCACGCTTCCCGCCGAGGCTGGGATCGCGTACGCGCTCAACGAGATGTCGATGGGAGGGTTCAGTCATATTCCGGTTGTGGATGCTGACGGGAAGCCCGCAGGGGTTGTCTCGATGCGCGATATAATCGATCATCTCACGGAATTTTTTCACAAGGATGTGCTGAATCTGCCGCCGGACCCGATGCGGAGCTTTCTTCATCGCGAAGGCGCCTGAGTCAGCCGTCGAAACGATGAGCCGGGGAGTCGAGGATACGCAATGAAGGTCTACGTGGATCGCAATATGTGCGAGGGCAATGGACGATGCGTGGACGCGGCGGCGGAAGTGTTCGAAGTGCGCGACGACGATCGCGCATACGTTCGAATGGAAAATCCGCCCGAAGCGCTGCGTGAGAAAATAAAGCTGGCGATCAGGATGTGCCCGCGCCAGGCAATTTCATTGGAAGACTGAAACCGTCAATGAACCCGCGCCGCCGGGCGCGACAAAGAAAGAGTAGCAACGCCGGACCGCCGGGGACGGCAAAGAAGAAAGCCGCCTATGAACGCTGAGAGCCTCTCTCTCGACACAATCGACATCATCAGCCAGGACCATTACGTCAAAAGCGGTTACCCCCATCGCGAATGGGCCTACCTGCGCAAGCACGCGCCTGTCTTCTGGTACGACCGCCCTAACGTTCGACCATTCTGGGCCGTCACCAAACATGCCGACCTGATCGCGATCTCGCGCCAACCCAAGCAGTTCATCAACGCGCCGCGCCTGCTTATCACCACGACCGATCTCGAAATCGTCGGCGGCGAGATGCTGTTTCGCCATCTGCTCAACATGGATCCTCCGGAGCACGGGCGATATCGCGATCTCGTCAACCGAAGGTTCACGCCCCGTGCGGTCCGCCAGCTCGAAGGAGAAGTCGCCGAAATTACGTCAGAATTGATTCGCAATCTTTACCAGCGCAGCCGCGACGGCGTGGTCGAATGTGATTTCGTAACCGACGTGGCGGCAAAGGTTCCCGTCGATGTAATCGCCGCGCAAATGGGCGTTCCCAAGCAGGATCGCCATCAGATTTTCACGTGGACCAATGAGATTATCGGCTCGTCCGATCCCGAGTTTCAGACTGGTGGGAGCGCGCAGGAAACCCTCCAGCTCGCGCGCGAAGGGATGTTCAAGTATTTCGCTGACCTGGTCGAGGATCGGAAAAAGAATCCGAAAGACGACCTGACCAGTGTTCTTGCCCAGTCCCGGATGAACAGCGAGCCGCTGCCGCTGTTCGAGATGATGTCGTATTTCCTTCTGCTGATCGTTGCAGGGAATGAGACCACCAGAAACGCGACGTCGGGAGGATTGCTTGCGCTCATCGACAATCCCGCCGAGGCGGAGAAACTAAAGCGAAATCCCGAGTTGCTGCGCTCGGCGATCGAGGAGATCGTGCGATGGGTATCACCGGTTATCCAGTTCGCCCGTACCGCTACCGAGGACACTGAGATTCGGGGCCAGAAAATCAAGGCCGGCGATACGCTCGCGCTGTTCTATCCGTCGGCGAACCGCGATGAAGAGGTTTTCGAGGAACCGTTCAAGTTCAATATCTCGCGCGAGCCGAATCCTCATGTCGCCTTCGGAATCGGCGAACATTTCTGCCTGGGGGCGAACCTCGCGAGGCTGGAACTCGAGGTTATCGTTCGCGAGCTTCTGAAATGCGTTGATTACGCTGAGCTGTGCGGTCCCGTCGAGAGGCTGCGCTCGAGCTTCGTCGGAGGCATCAAACATATGCCGGTCCGGCTCAAGCTCTCTCCGCCAGCCTAAACGGGCGCTCTTTTCTCGACAGCTCAAGCGCCCAAGCTGTTGATAACGACGGCGTGTCGGCATCCGCCAGTGCGTCAATTTTATCGACTGCGAACTTTTGCGCGCTTACATCACCTAATTCGTCTGATTTGCACGCACTTGTACGCATACGCGATTTCTTTGCCATTTCGTGAACACAAGATTAGTATTCGCCCGCTAAGAAGCCACGATTCTTGGTGGGGGCGTCTGAATGTTGATCAGAATCACGACTTCGGCGTGGTTTGAATTCCTCGGCCAACTTGGCGGCTTGATGCGCGATCCGGTGTGCTACGGCATCGGTGTTCCTCGCGGCGACGGCGAGCCTATCCTCCTGATTCCAGGGTTCACCGCCGGTGATTGGTCGTTAACCGCCTTGGCGGCATGGCTCAGAAGAGTCGGATACCGCCCCTACATGTCGGGG
>Ga0335069_10008862_pt1 | contig 14349 bp, 11 predicted proteins | sample Lox_Sample_11_FD_206714 | JGI IMG/M metagenome (GOLD analysis project Ga0335069, IMG submission 206714) | Soil microbial communities from Loxahatchee National Wildlife Refuge, Florida, United States - Lox_Sample_1.1 | ecosystem: Environmental > Terrestrial > Soil > Wetlands | place: USA... | reverse complement strand
GCTTGATGAACTCCTTGGGAATCGCGCCGCCCTTGATCTCGTTCACGAAGACGTAGCCGCTGCCCGGCTCGCCGGGGAAGAGGCGAATCTTCGCGTGACCATACTGACCGCGGCCGCCCGTCTGCTTGGCGTACTTCATCTCGCCCTCGGACGCGCGCGTCAGCGTTTCCTTGTACGCCACCTGCGGCTTGCCGACGCTGGCGTCGACCTTGAACTCGCGCAGCAAGCGATCGACGATGATTTCGAGGTGCAACTCGCCCATGCCGGCGATGATGGTCTGGCCGGTCTCGGCGTCGGTGCTGACACGGAACGACGGATCTTCAGTGGCCAAGCGCTGCAGCGAGACCCCGAGCTTCTCCTGATCGGCCTTCGTCTTCGGTTCGATCGCGATGTGAATAACCGGGTCCGGGAATTCAATCGATTCGAGGACGACCGGGTGATCCTCGTCGGCCAGTGTATCGCCCGTGGTGGTGTCGCGCAGTCCGACGGCCGCCGCAATGTCGCCGGCGTAGACCTCTTTGATCTCCTCGCGCTTATTCGCGTGCATTTTGAGGAGCCGACCGACCCGCTCTTTCTTTTCCTTGGTCGCGTTGAACACGTAGGAGCCCGAGTTCATGACCCCCGAGTACACGCGGAAGAACGTCAAGCTGCCGACGAACGGGTCGCTCATGATCTTGAATGCTAGAGCCGAGAACGGCGCCGCGTCGTCGGCGCGGCGTTGTTCGGTCGCTCCGGATTCGGGATTCACCCCTTCGACCGGCGGCACATCCAGCGGCGAAGGCAAGTAGTCGACGACGGCGTCGAGCAAGGGCTGCACGCCCTTATTCTTGAAGGCAGTCCCGCAAATCACGGGAATGATTTTGATGGCCAACGTCGCGGCGCGGACCGCCTGGCGAATCTCGCTCTCGGTGATCTCTTTGCCGTCGAGGAATTTTTCCAGCAACGTTTCGTCGGTATCCGCCACCGCTTCGAGCAATTGTTCGCGATGCTTGTCGGCGTCCGCGCGCAGATCGGGGGGAATCTCTTCCGTGCGATAGCGTGCGCCGAGGCTGTCATCGTCCCACAGGATCGCCTTCATCGCAATCAGATCGATGACCCCGCGGAACTGGTCTTCTTGGCCGATCGGCAGTTGCAGCGGCACCGCGTTGGCCTTGAGACGATCGCGGATCATGGCCACGCCGCGGAAGAAGTCGGCACCGACCCGATCCATTTTGTTGATGAACGCGATACGCGGAACGCCGTACTTGTCGGCCTGGCGCCATACGGTTTCGGACTGGGGCTCGACGCCGCCGACCGAGCAGAACACCGCCACCGCCCCATCGAGCACGCGCAGCGAGCGCTCGACCTCGATGGTGAAGTCGACATGCCCGGGGGTGTCGATGATATTGACGCGGTGATCGCGCCAAAAGCAGGTGGTGGCGGCCGAGGTGATGGTGATGCCGCGCTCCTGTTCCTGCACCATCCAATCCATGGTGGCAGTTCCCTCATGCACCTCGCCGATCTTGTAGCTGACGCCGGTGTAGTAGAGGATCCGCTCGGTCGTGGTCGTCTTGCCCGCGTCGATGTGGGCCATGATCCCGATGTTGCGGGTCCGTTCGAGTGGAACTTGCCGTGCCATACAATCAAGACGGCACGAGCGACTCCCTCGGCGGGCGCCGCTCGTGCCGAAATCTCCTCAGTCGTCGCTTACCAGCGGTAATGCGCGAAGGCCTTGTTGGCCTCCGCCATCCGATGGGTATCTTCCTTTTTCTTGATCGCGCCGCCGCGACCGTTTGCCGCGTCGAGGATCTCGCCCGCCAATCGCTCCGCCATCGACTTCTCGCCGCGGCTGCGAGCATGTTGAACCAGCCAACGCATCCCCAACGACATGCGCCGATTGGGTCGCACTTCCGACGGCACCTGGTAGGTCGCGCCACCGACGCGGCGCGAGCGGACCTCGACCACGGGCTTGACGTTGTCCAGCGCCCGCTTGAAGATCCCCAGGGCATCCTCCTTCGCCCGCGCCGCCACCAAATCCAGCGCCGCGTAGAGGATACCTTCGGCCGTGCTCTTCTTGCCTCGCTCCATCATCGAGTTGATGAACTTCGCCACCGTTCGATCGTGGAACTTCGGGTCGGGCAGAATCTCCCGACGCCGCACTTCGCCTTTGCGCGGCATACCTGTGTACTACGCCCGTCTACTTGGGCCGCTTGGCCCCGTACTTCGAGCGCCCTTGTCTGCGGTCTTGAACGCCGATCGAGTCGAGCGTTCCCCGGATGATATGGTAGCGGACACCGGGCAGGTCCTTCACGCGGCCGCCGCGCAACAGCACCACCGAGTGCTCCTGCAAGTTGTGTCCGATTCCCGGAATGTAGGTCGTGACCTCAATGCCGTTGGTCAACCGCACGCGCGCGACTTTGCGAAGCGCCGAGTTCGGCTTCTTCGGGGTCTGCGTGTACACCCGTGTGCACACACCGCGCTTTTGTGGTGAGCGTTGGAGAGCCGGCGCCGCGACTTTTCGCCGCTGTTTGGCGCGCCCCTGCTTCACAAGTTGGTTAATCGTCGGCATCTAATCCTCAAACAATGTTGCGACTGCGAATGAAGAGCGCGATACTACGCAAACGACCCTGAGCTGTCAAGGTCACGCCTGGCTCACTTCGGCCACGACCGGTGCGGCTTCCTCGTCCGTCGTTCCCTCGGGTTGCTCCACGACGAGCTCCATCTGACCGTACTTGGTGACCCCGGTTCCGGCCGGGATCAAGCGACCCATAATGACGTTTTCCTTGAGGCCAACCAGGTGATCGACCTTGCCGTTGATCGCGGCTTCCGTGAGTACTTTGGTGGTCTCTTGGAACGACGCCGCCGAGATGAAGCTCTCGGTCGAGAGGCTCGCTTTGGTGATGCCCAGCAGGAGCGGCTCGGCGATCGCCGGTTCCTTGTTCTCAGCCAGTACCTTGCTGTTTTCTTCTTCGAAGCGCCACTTTTCGATCTGATCGCCAACCAAGAAGTCGCTGTCGCCGACTTCCTTGATGCGGACGCGACGCAGCATCTGACGCACGATGACCTCGATGTGCTTGTCGTTGATGCGCACGCCCTGCAAGCGATAGATTTCTTGCACTTCGTCTACGAGGTACTTCGCCAGCGCTTTCTCGCCGAGAATCGTCAAGATGTCGTGCGGGTTGGACGAGCCGTCCATCAACGGCTCGCCGGCGCGCACTTGATCGCCTTCATGCACGCTGATGTGTTTGCCCTTCGGAATCAGGTATTCACGCGGCTCGCCGACCTCGGGTGTGACCACCACTTTGCGCTTGCCTTTGGTATCCTTGCCGAACGAAACGGTGCCGTCGATTTCGCTGATGACCGCGAACTCTTTCGGCTTGCGCGCCTCGAACAGCTCGGCAACGCGCGGCAGACCGCCGGTGATGTCCTTGGTCTTGGTTGTTTCACGCGGCATCTTCGCGATCACGTCGCCGGCCGACATCTTCTGGCCCTCGGTGACATGCACGTGCGCACCCACCGGCAACTGATAGCGCGCCACCGCCTCTGAGCCCGGCAGCTTCGCGGTGTGTCCATGCTCGTCCTTGATCGACACCCGCGGGCGCTTGTCGAGATCCTTGCAATCGATGATGACCTTGGTCGACAAGCCGGTACGCTCGTCGACTTTCTCTTCCATCGTCACGCCATCGATCAGATCGCCGAACTTCACCGTGCCGCCGACTTCGGTGAGGATCGGCAAGGTGTACGGATCCCACTCGGCCAACAGATCGCCGGCCTTCACGCGGCTGTCGTCCTTCTTCTTCAGCTTCGCGCCGTACACGATGCGATAGCGCTCGCGCTCGCGTTCGCGACTGGCCTCCATCTTCTCGACGATGGCGACTTCGCCGTTGCGGTTCATCACCACCAGGTCGCCGTCACGGTTCGTGACCGTGACCAAGTTGAGGAACTTGATGAATCCATCGTTGCGGGCTTCCAGCGTCGTCTGCTCGGCACGCCGGCTCGCCGTGCCGCCGATGTGGAACGTCCGCATCGTGAGCTGCGTGCCGGGTTCGCCGATCGATTGCGCCGCGATGACACCGATCGCCTCGCCGAGGTTGACCATGTGTCCGCGCGCCAGGTCGCGGCCGTAGCAGCGAATGCAGACGCCGCGGCGCGACTGGCAGGTCAGCACGGATCGGATCTTGACGTGTTCGAGACCGGAGTCTTCGATCGCCTTGACCTTGGCCTCGTCGATCTCCTCGTTGGCGCGCACCAAGATCTCGTTGGTGAACGGATCCCGGATGTCTTCGAGCGCGACGCGGCCGAGGACGCGGTCGCCCAGACCTTCGATGATCTCGCCGCCTTCGACCAACGGCGCCATCTCGATTCCGTCCATGGTGCCGCAGTCCTCTTCGGTGATGATCGAGTCCTGCGCCACATCGACCAGCCGGCGGGTCAGGTAGCCGGAGTTGGCGGTCTTCAACGCCGTGTCCGCCAGGCCCTTGCGCGCGCCGTGAGTCGAAATGAAGTACTGCAACACCGTCAGCCCCTCGCGGAAGTTGGCGGTGATCGGCGTCTCGATGATTTCGCCGGACGGTTTCGCCATCAGTCCGCGCATGCCGGCGAGCTGACGGATCTGTTGCGCACTGCCGCGGGCGCCTGAGTCGGCCATCATGAAGATGGGATTGAAGCTCGGCACGCTGTGCTTCTGGCCTTTGTCGTCGGTGACGGTCTGCGTGCCCAAACCGCGCAGCATCTCGTCTGCGATGCGGTCGGTGACTTCGGCCCAAATGTCGACGACCTTGTTGTAGCGCTCGCCGTCGGTGATGAGACCTTTGTTGTACTGGTCCTCGATCTCGCGGACTTCCGAATTGGCCTCGTCGAGCAGCTTGGCCTTCTGCGGCGGGATGACCATGTCGCCGATGCAAATGGAGATGCCGGCGCGGGTCGCGAACTCGTAGCCCAGATCCTTCATCTTGTCGGCGAAGATGACGGTCGCCTTGTTCCCGGAATGCCGGTACGCCAAGTCGATCAAGCCCGCGAGTTCCTTCTTCTTCATCACGCAATTGACTTCAGAGAACGGGATCTCAGGCGGCACGATCTCGTAGAGCAAGACGCGGCCGACGGTTGTCTCGATGCGCGTGCCGTCGATCCGAACGCTGATCGGCGCTTGCAACTCGACCTCGCCCTGATCGTATGCGATGCGGACTTCATCGAAGCTGGAGAAGCGCTTGCTCGCGCCCCTTGCGACGCTGCGTTCGCGCGTCATGTAGTACAGGCCCAGCACGATGTCCTGGGTCGGTTCGATGATCGGTCGGCCGTTGGCGGGCGACAGGATGTTGTTGGTCGACATCATCAGCGCCCGCGCTTCGACTTGCGCTTCGACTGACAGCGGCACATGCACGGCCATCTGGTCGCCGTCGAAGTCGGCGTTGTAGGCTTTGCACACCAGCGGATGGAGCTGGATCGCCTTGCCTTCGATCAAAATCGGCTCGAAGGCCTGGATGCCGAGTCGATGCAGCGTCGGCGCGCGGTTGAGCAACACCGGGTGCTCGCGAATGACTTCGTCGAGGATGTCCCAGACCTCGGGACCTTCCTTCTCCACCATCTTCTTCGCGCTCTTGATGGTGGTGACGAACCCGCGCTCTTCGAGCTTGTTGTAGATGAAGGGTTTGAACAGCTCGAGCGCCATCTTCTTCGGCAAGCCGCATTGGTGCAGGCGCAGCTCGGGGCCGACAACGATCACGGATCGCCCGGAGTAGTCGACGCGCTTGCCGAGCAAGTTTTGGCGGAAGCGTCCGGTCTTGCCCTTCAACATATCCGAGAGGGATTTGAGCGGGCGTTTGTTGGGGCCGCTGATCGCGCGACCGCGGCGACCGTTGTCGAACAACGCGTCGACCGCTTCCTGCAGCATCCGCTTTTCGTTGCGAATGATGATGTCGGGCGCGTTCAATTCCATCAGCCGTTTGAGCCGGTTGTTGCGGTTGATCACGCGGCGATAGAGATCGTTCAAGTCCGAGGTCGCGAACCGTCCGCCGTCGAGCGGAACCAACGGGCGCAGATCCGGGGGGATCACGGGGATCGCTTCCATGATCATCCACTCGGGGCGATTGCCCGACTGCTTGAATGCGGTGATCACCTTGAGCCGCTTGGCGATCTTCTTCCGCTTGGCTTCACTGGTGGCTTCGCGCATCTCGATGCGCAGCTCTTCTCCCAGCTTCTCGACTTCGATGTCCTTGAGCAGCTTACGAATGGCTTCGGCGCCCATCTCGGCCTCGAAGCCTTCGCCGAACTCTTCGCGCGCCTTGCGGTAGCGCTGCTCGCTGAGCAGCTCCTTGTACTGCAAGGGGGTCTTGCCGGGCTCGGTGACGACGTAGGACTCGAAATACAGGACCTTTTCGAGTTCCTTCAGGGTCATGTCGAGCAACGTACCGATGCGGCTCGGCAGACTCTTGAGAAACCAGATGTGCGCAACCGGAGTCGCCAGGTCGATGTGCCCCATGCGCTCGCGACGCACCTTGGACTGAATCACCTCGACGCCGCACTTCTCGCACACCACGCCGCGATGACGCATGCGCTTGTACTTGCCGCAGTTGCACTCGTAATCCTTGGTGGGGCCGAAGATCTTTGCACAGAACAGGCCGTCACGTTCGGGCTTGAAGGTCCGGTAATTGATCGTCTCGGGTTTGCGCACTTCACCGTGCGACCACGAGCGGATCTTCTCGGGTGAGGCCAGTGCGATCCGCAGGGCGTTGAAGCTGAGCGGATTCTTGGGCTTCTCGAAGAGAACGAAGAGATCTTCCATATGTTCCTCCGTGCGCCAGACCTGCGGCTAGGACGCCGCCTCCGACTTCTCCTCCACCAGTTCCACATCGAGCGCGAGGCTCTGCAACTCCTTGACCATGACGTTGAACGATTCCGGCAAGCCTGGTTCGAGCACGTTCTCGCCTTTCACGATGGCTTCGTACATGCGCGTGCGGCCGGCCACGTCGTCCGACTTCACGGTCAACATTTCCTGCAAGCTGAACGCAGCGCCGTATGATTCGAGCGCCCACACCTCCATTTCTCCCAGTCGCTGGCCGCCGAATTGGGCCTTGCCGCCCAACGGCTGTTGGGTCACCAACGAGTACGGTCCGGTGGAGCGCGCATGAATCTTGTCGTCCACCAAGTGGTGCAGCTTCATCATGTACATCACACCAACGGTCACCGGCTGCGCGAATGCCTCACCGGTTCGGCCGTCGCGCAAGCGCGCCTGACCGGTGGCCGGCAAGCCTGCGCGTTTGAGAAGATCGAAAATTTCGGTCTCCGAAGCGCCATCGAAGACCGGTGACGCGACGTGCACGCCGCGCCGCGATTTGCGCGCGAGCTTGATCGTGTCCTCGTCCTTCAGATCGTCGACGAACTCCGTCACGTCCTTGCCGTAAAACTCCTTGAGCTTGCGGCGCAGCGAGTGCGCGTCTGTATGCCCGTTCTCGAACTCCTCGTTGATCTGCGCGCCGAGCGCCTGGGCCGCCCAACCGAGATGGGTTTCGAGAATCTGGCCGACGTTCATACGCGACGGAACGCCGAGCGGGTTGAGCACGATGTCCACCGGTGCCCCGTCTTCGAGATACGGCATGTCTTCCTCGGGCAGGATGCGCGACAGCACGCCTTTGTTGCCGTGGCGGCCGGCCATCTTGTCCCCGACCTGCAGCTTCCGCTTGATGGCGACGAACACCTTCACCATCTTGATGACGCCCGGGGGCAACTCATCGCCGCTCTTGAGTCGATCGATCTTCTCTTGAAACGCCATGCGAATCAGCGCGGTCTGCTCTTGCATGGCTTCAACGATGCGGCTCAGTTCGTCTTCGGCCTTCTCGTCGCCGATCTTGATCTCGCCCCACAACGACGTGGGTAGTTCTTCGAGGTCTTCGGCGGTGATGGTGTGGCCCTTGGGCAACAGGACTTTGCGCTGGTCGTCTGCCAGGCGGTTGCTCGTCTCCTGACCGACGACGAACTTCTTCACCTTGCGCATCGTCGACTCCTTGATGATGCGCTGCTCGTCTTGTTGGTCCTTCTTGAGTTTGGCAACCGCCTCCTCTTCGATTTGGCGGCTGCGCTCGTCCTTCGACACGCCCTTGCGCGAGAACACGCGCGCGTTGATGGTGATGCCCTCGACGCCGGGTGGCACCTTGAGCGAGGTGTCGCGCACTTCGCCGGCCTTTTCACCGAAGATGGCGCGCAACAGCTTCTCTTCCGGCGAGAGTTGAGTCTCGCCCTTGGGCGTGATCTTGCCGACGAGGATGTCGCCGGGACGGACTTCGGCGCCGATGCGGATGATGCCGCTCTCATCGAGATCCTTCAGCGCTTCTTCGCCGACGTTCGGAATGTCGCGCGTGATTTCCTCGGGACCGAGCTTGGTGTCGCGCGCGACGCACTCGAACTCTTCGATGTGCACCGAGGTGAAGTAGTCCTCTTTGACGACGCGTTCGCTGATGAGGATCGCGTCTTCGAAGTTGTAGCCGCCCCACGGCATGAAGGCGACGCGGATGTTGCGGCCGAGCGCCAACTCGCCCATTTCGGTGGAGGCGCCGTCGGCGATGACGTCGCCGGCGCGTACGCGGTCGCCTTCGACCACGATCGGGCGCTGGTTGATGCAGGTGTTCTGGTTCGAGCGCTGGTACTTCGTCAGGTTGTAGATGTCGACACCCGCGTCACGCCCCGAGCCGCTCGGCTTGTCGGCCTTGACCACGATGCGTTGGGCATCGACGCTTTCGATCACGCCGTCGCGCTTGGCGACGATGGTCACGCCGGAGTCGCGCGCGACCACGCGCTCCATCCCGGTACCGACCAGCGGGGCATCGGTGCGCAACAAGGGCACCGCTTGCCGCTGCATGTTCGAACCCATCAGTGCGCGGTTCGCGTCGTCATTTTCCAGGAACGGAACCAGCGATGCAGCGACGCTGACCAACTGATTGGGCGACACGTCCATGAACTCGACTTGATCGGGTCGCACCATCGTGAACTCGCCGCCGATGCGGGCGGAGACCAGGTCGGCTTGAAAGTGCCCCCGCGCATCCAACGGCGCGTTGGCTTGCGCGATCACGTGGTCTTCTTCTTCGAGCGCAGACAGGTAGCGGATGCGGTCGGTGACGCGGCCTTCCTCGACTTCGCGATACGGCGTCTCGACGAACCCGAACTCATTGACCCGCGCGTAGGTCGAGAGCGAGGCGATCAGACCGATATTGGGACCTTCCGGCGTTTCGATCGGGCAAACGCGGCCGTAGTGCGTGGGATGGACGTCGCGCACCTCGAACCCGGCGCGCTCGCGGGTAAGACCGCCGGGCCCAAGCGCGGAGAGTCGTCGCTTGTGCGTGATCTCAGACAGCGGGTTGGTCTGGTCCATGAACTGCGACAACTGACTGGAGCCGAAGAACTCCTTCACCACCGCCGACACCGGCTTGTAGTTGATCAGCTCCTGCGGCATCAGGGTTTCGATATCCTGCAGGCTCATGCGCTCTTTGATCGCGCGCTCCATGCGGACGAGTCCGATGCGGTACTGATTTTCTACCAACTCGCCGACCGCGCGTACGCGCCGGTTGCCGAGATGATCGATGTCGTCGATGCTGCCGTTGCCGTTCTTCAATTCGATCAGGTAGCGGACGACCTCGAGGATGTCCTCCCGGCGCAGTGTGCCTTGGTCGAGCGGCGCCGCCAGCTTGAGCTTGTGATTCAACTTCAAGCGTCCGACACGCGAGAGGTCGTACCGCTCGGCGTTGAAGAACAAATTATTGAAGAAGGTGGTCGCGGTCTCGATCGTCGGCGGATCGCCTGGACGCAGGCGCTTGTAGATCTCGATGATCGCTTCCTCGGGCGAGTTGATCTTGTCCTGCAGCAGCGTGTCGCGCAGCGAGGGACCGATGTGGGTGTCGTCGAGGAACAGCACCTGGACTTCCTCGATGCCGCGCTCGCGCAAGCGATCGAGCCGATCGGTGGTGATCTCCTGATTGCATTCGAGCAAGACCTCACCGGTTTTCGGATCGACGACGTCGTGAGCGGCCACGCGCCCGAGCACTTCTTCGAGCGTGATGGGAATTTCCTTGACCCCCGCGGCCTCCAGGCTCTTGAGGTGGCCCTTGGTGATTTTGCGGCCTTCTTTGACGATCAGCTCGTTGTTGGCGGCGCGAATGTCACGTGACGCCTTCACACCCACCAATTGATCGGGCTTGAAAATCTTGGCGACTTTCTTGCCGTCGAGCAGGATGGTGTCGGTCTTGTAGAAGTAGTTGAGTAGATCCTCGGCGGTCATGCCGAGGGCGCGCAGCAAGACCGTGGCGTGGAACTTCCGCCGCCGGTCGATGCGAACATAGAGGATATCGCGCGGATCGAATTCGAAATCGATCCACGATCCTCGATAGGGGATGATGCGGGCGGAATAGAGCAGCTTGCCGCTCGCGTGCGTCTTGCCCTTGTCGTGATCGAAGAACACGCCGGGCGAGCGGTGCAACTGGCTGACGATGACACGCTCGGTGCCATTGACCATGAAGGTCCCGTTCTCGGTCATCAACGGGATTTCGCCGAAGTAGACCTCTTGTTCCTTCACGTTCTTGATCGAGCGCGCGCCGGTGGTCGGGTCGACTTCCCAGATCACCAGTTGGATCGTCACCTTGTGCGGGGCGGCGTAGGTCATCCCGCGCTCGTGACATTCGTCGACCGAGTATTTGGGCTCGCCGAGCGAGTAGCTGACGAATTCGAGCGACGCGGTTTCGTTGAAGTCCTTGATCGGGAAGACCGATTTGAAGACCCCCTGCAGCCCGCTGTCGCGCCGCTCGCTGGGCGGGACATTGTGCTGGAGAAACTCGTCGTAGGATCGCTTTTGGATCTCGATGAGATTCGGAATGTCGACGATCTTCTTGATCTTGCCGAAGTTTCGCCGGAACCGCAGATTGTTGGCGACCTGTGAACTCATTGCGACTCCTCTATTGCCTCAGTTGCGCGCTCGGGAGTTGCCACACTACTTGAGTTCCACGGTACCGCCCGCCTCCTCGATCTTCTTCTTCATCTCCTCGGCTTGCGCTTTGTTCACCCCCTCTTTGACGGGCTTGGGCGCGCCGTCGACGAGGTCCTTGGCTTCTTTGAGGCCGAGGTTGGTGAGTTCACGGATCACCTTGATGACCTGGATCTTCTTGTCACCGGCCCCGCTCAGCACCACGGTGAACTCGTCCTTCTCCGCCGCCGCGGCCGCTGCCGGCGCGGCACCACCCGCTGCCGGACCCGCCGCGATGACTGGGGCGGCGGCCGCCTCGATGCCGTAGTTCTCCTTCAAGTAGTCGCCCAGCTCCTGCGCCTTGAGCAGTGTCAATGCGACGATCTTGTCGCCGATCTCACGAACCTCGCTGGACCATTCGCGTGCTTCCGACATGTTCTCCTCCGTTCTTTCGTGTCTCTGTGACTCGTTTTATTCGGCTGCCGGAGCGGCTCCGGCTTCCGGTTGTTTCTTGTCAACCAACGCGGCGATCGCGCCGGCGATGCGACTGGCGGGATGCCTGGCCGCCGCCACGATGCGCGCACCGGGTGCCTGGGTCATGCCAATCACGCGCGCCCGCAGCGTGTCGATCGACGGCATGGTCGCAAGCGCTTTGACTTGCTCCGCGGCCATCGCCTGGCCTTCAAGGGCGCCACCTTTGATCGCGATCTTCCCACCGGCGTCTTCGACGAACTTCACCAACGCTTGCGTGACCGCCACCGGGTCGGCGTAGCCGAAGACCACGCTTGTCGGCCCTTCGAACAGGCTGTCGAGTTTGGTGTAGCTCGTCTCTTTGAGGGCGAGCCGCGCCAGCGTGTTCTTCGGCACCTTGTACTCGCCGCCCGCGGCGCGAATTGTGCGCCGCAGCTTGGTGACCTGCGCGACGGTGAGTCCGTTGGGGATAGCAACCAATGCGACCGCCGCGCGCTGGAAGCGCTGCTGCAGTTGCGCGACGGCGTCGGCTTTCTCTGCGCGATTCACTGCATCCTCCTACGCCAACGTCCGCACCGCAACCGGGTCGATCTTGACGCCCGGGCTCATCGTCGCGGACACCGCCACACTGAGCAGATAGTTGCCCTTGGCGGCGGCGGGCTTCGCCTTGATCAGACTGGTCAGCAACGCGGTCGCGTTCTCGGTCAGCTTTTGCGAGCCGAACGAGCGTTTGCCGATCGGCACGTGCACGATGCCGGCCTTCTCGACGCGGTACTCCACCTTCCCGGCCTTGAGTTCATTCACGGCTTTGCCGACATCGAAGGTGACCGTGCCGACCTTGGGATTGGGCATGAGGCCGCGGGGGCCGAGGATTTTACCGATGCGGCCGACCAGCCCCATCATGTCGGGGGTCGCGATTGCCTTGTCGAACTCGAGCCAGTTTTCTTCCTGGATTTTCTTCACCAGCTCCTCGCCGCCGACGACATCGGCACCGGCCTCGCGCGCCTCGCGTTCCTTTTCGCCCTTGGCGAACACGGCGATGCGGAGCGACTTGCCTGTTCCGTGCGGCAGCGCCACCGTGCCGCGCACGTTCTGATCGGCTTGGCGCGGATCCACCCCGAGCCGCACAGCAATCTCGACGGTCTCGTCGAACTTCGGCGCCGGAAACTCGGTTACCAATTTGATCGCGTCCGCCAATGCATAACGCTTCTCGCGATCCACCAATTTGCGCGCGGCTGCCGACCGTTTACCTGCTTGCGCCATCGCTTGGTTCCTTTTCTCGTTCTCGTCTACTCGACCACTTCGAGGCCCATGCTGCGAGCGGCGCCCTCGACGGTTCGCATCGCCGCTTCGAGGCTCTCGGCGGTCAAGTCGGTCAGTTTCAATTGAGCGATCTCGCGCACCTGAGTCTTGGTGACTTTCCCGACCTTCTTCTTGTTCGGTTCGCCCGAGCCCTTCTCGATCCCGGCCGCGCGCTTGAGCAGCACCGCGGCCGGCGGAGTCTTGGTGACGAACGTGAACGACCGATCGGCGTACACGGTGATGATCACCGGGATGATCAACCCGGCCTGCGCTTGGGTCTGCGCATTGAACTGCTTGCAGAACTCCATGATATTGACGCCGCGCTGCCCGAGCGCCGGTCCGACCGGCGGGCTGGGGTTCGCCTGCCCGGCGGCAATCTGGAGCTTGACCTCTCCGATAACTTTCTTCGCCACCCTGTGTGCTCCCTTGTGGTCCGCTCAGGCCTTCTCGACCTGGACGAAGTCTAGTTCAACTGGCGTTGCACGCCCGAAGATACTGATGAGGACGCGCAGCTTGCCCTTGTCGGGCTTCACTTCTTCGACCACGCCGTTGAAGTCTTGGAACGGGCCGTCGATCACCTTCACGCTTTCGCCGCTTTCGAACAACACCTTCGGCTTGGCGCGCAGCGCGCCTTCAGCCATCTGCTGGGTGATCTCGCGAACTTCGGATTCACTGATCGGGGCCGGTTCGGTCGCGCCGCCGACGAAACCGGTCACCTTGGGCGTACCTTTGACGATGTGCCAGGTCTCGTCATTCAGTTCCATGTTCACCAGCATGTAGCCGGGGAAGAACTTGCGCGACGAAGTCTTCTTGCGACCTTTGACCAGCTCCACGACTTTTTCGGCCGGAACCAGCACCTCGCCGAAGAGGTCCTGCTTGCCCATCGACTTGATGCGCTCTTCGAGCGCGGCCTTGGCCTTCTGCTCGAAGCCCGAGTAGGTATGTACAACGTACCAATGCTTGGCCATGAAATCGCTCACCGCAACACGAAGTGCACGGCCTGGGTGACGAGAAAATCGACCAAGCCGAGGTACGCGGCCATGAAAATGGTGATCGCGACGACCACCATGGTTGCCACCGTCGATTCCTTGCGACTCGGCCAATGAACCTTGCGCAGTTCCACGACGACCTCTTGGAGAAAGGTCATCGAGCGCGGAACGACTTCGCGGGCTTTCTCAATCTGTTCTTGAAGTGCCATCGTCTTGTTTTCGTCACGAGCGGGTCAGGCAGGGCTCGAACCTGCAACCCCCGGATTTGGAGTCCGGTGCTCTACCAATTAGAGCTACTGACCCGACACGACACCGCGCGGGGCAACGGACCGAGCCGTCGTCCCGTGCGTCGCCCGTTTTGCACGTCAGATCTTGGTCTCCTTATGCAGCGTATGGGTCCGGCACGCGGGGCAGAACTTCCGGAACGCCAATTTTTCCGTCGTGCGTTTCTTGTTTTTGGTCCCGGTGTAGTTGCGCCGCTTGCACTGGTCACACTGGAAGTTGATCAGGTCCCGCATGGCCGTCCTTCCTTATGCCAGGATCTTGGTGACGACGCCAGCGCCGACGGTGCGGCCGCCTTCGCGGATCGCGAAGCGCAGCCCCTCGTCCATCGCAATCGGCGTGATCAGCTCGATCGCCAACTTCACGTTGTCCCCCGGCATCACC
>Ga0335069_10008860_pt1 | contig 14353 bp, 11 predicted proteins | sample Lox_Sample_11_FD_206714 | JGI IMG/M metagenome (GOLD analysis project Ga0335069, IMG submission 206714) | Soil microbial communities from Loxahatchee National Wildlife Refuge, Florida, United States - Lox_Sample_1.1 | ecosystem: Environmental > Terrestrial > Soil > Wetlands | place: USA... | reverse complement strand
GGGTCGGCTCGCGTTACGAGCCGGCGCCGCTCAACGGGGCCTGCCATTTCATCGAGCACCTGCTGTTCAAGGGCACCCGGAAGCGCTCGGCCCGGGAAATCTCGCAGGCGGTCGAGGGTATCGGCGGCTACCTGAATGCCTTCACCAGCGAGGAGGCCACGTGCTTCCACGCCCGTGCGGCGCACAGCCGCTTTCCCGAGCTGCTCGACGTCCTGCTGGACATGCTGCTGCACTCGAAGTTCGACCCGGCGGAAATCGCCAAGGAGCGCGAGGTCATCAAAGAGGAAATCGCCATGTACCTGGACGAGCCGCAGCACCAGGTGCAGGAGCTGCTCAACGCGACGCTCTGGCCCGGGCAGCCTCTCGGCCTGCCCATCACCGGCACGGCCCGGACCCTCGACGCGATGAAGCGCTCACGCCTCCTGGGGCACCTGCACGGCAGTTACGTGGCTGGCAACACGCTGGTGGTCGCGGCGGGCAGACTCCAGCACCGCCAGGTGGTCCGGGCGGTCGAGCGCTACGCCGCCGGCCTTGGCCGCGGCGCACCGCCGCGCTTCAGCCCCGCCCATACGGACCAGCAGGGGCCGCGGATTTGCCTTTTCACCAAGCAAACCGAGCAAACCCAAATTGCCCTGGGCATTCGCACCTGTTCGCGCCAGGACGACCGCCGCTATGCCTTGCGTCTGCTCAACACGATCCTCGGTGAGAACAGCAGCTCGCGCCTGTTCCAACGGCTGCGGGAGGACCTCGGCCTGGCCTACTCCATCTACAGCACGCCCAGCTTCTTCGGCGATACCGGCGACCTGGTCATCTCCGCCGGGCTGGACACGGGCAACCTGGCCAAGGCGCTGCGGCTGATCATGGGCGAGTTGCGGCGCCTGCGCGAAACCACTCCGGGCGCCGCCGAGCTACGCCGCGCGCGGGATTACCTCATCGGCCAGATAGACCTCGGCCTGGAAAGCACCGATAACCAGATGAACTGGCTGGGCGAACAACTGCTCGGCTACGGCCGAATCCTGCCTCCGGCGCAAATCAAGCGGCGCCTGACCCGGGTCACCGCGGCCGAAATCCGGGCCGCCGCGCGCGACTTCATCCGCCCTGAAGGCTTGAACCTGGCGCTGGTCAGCCCGTTGAAGTCCGCCAGCCGGCTGGCCCGGATGCTGAGGTAAAGCGCGGTTCGGGTCTGGCACGCAAGGCGAGCCACCGGGCCCCGGCTTGGAACAAGCCTCCCGAGAAGGCTCAGGCTTCGCCTTGTGCCCGGCAGTTAGTTTTTCTCATTTTGTGCTTGCAGTGTGGCAGGATTGTTCCTAGACTCGGTAAAACCGAAAGCCCAATCCAAGTTCCTGGCGACAGGAGCGTGGCTTTCGTTCTCTAAACGCAAATGACTACAAAATTCAGCCTATGAAACAGACCTCCGTTTCACTCCGACCTCGACCTTGCCTTCGCGGGCTGGTATTGGCCCTGGCGGCTACTGCGCTGTCCAGTTACGTTACACTCGGCGTGCCCTATGCGTCCCAGATCACGCGCAGCGGCAACACGGTATCTTTCGTCCTGAACCAGAACGCTCAGGGACTGGTGGTGTTGCGCAATGGCGCCAACCCGACTTACCCGGGCACCAATGCCGGGCCGCTCAGCTTCGACATGACCGGCTTCACGACCTATTCCATCATCGTGACAGGCAGCACGGTCGTCGGCTGGTCACAATATGTCCCGGACGGTTGGGACCGGAACTTCTGGTATCCATCGAGCGTGTCCATCAACAAGAACCCGGCGAGCACGAACTTCGGCAAAGTGTACATCTGCAACAACTGGAACGGCAGCGGTTCTACCGCGGGTGGACGTATTACTGCCGACGGCATGTATGTCTTGCGGGCGGACGGTGTGGCCTTGGGATCGAACTACACCGGCGGCCTGCAATGGACGAGTGATGGCACGTCCTATTCCAGGCCGTACAAGAGCTGCATCGGGCCGGACGACCACCTCTACGTCACAAGCTACTACGACGACCTGGCGTTCGAGTTCAATGACGACATGAGTGTCGCTACGCAGTTGATTGATGCTTCCAACAAGAGCTCCGGCCAATATGTGGAAAGCCTCTGGGTGGAAGGCACCCAGGCCGCGGGGAATCGGAAGCTCTACCTCGTGGACTCCCACTACCTCGATACCCGGGTCGGCCTGATCGAGTATGATCTCAACGGGAACGCGACGGCCACGTCCGGCGACACGGGCACCCAGGTTATTGGCCCGACGTTCTTCACGTTTTATCCGCGCGACGTGGGACGCGACAAGAACGGCAATTGGTACATGAGCCAGTACCGGGCCAGCACGGGCCAGGCGCCGGCGGTCAGCCGATTTGACGGGACCCTTGCGTGGCCAATCAATACCTCGGTGTGGGACACGAGCGAGAATTACATCTATACGCTAGGCCTGGCCATCAATGATACCGACCAGACTGTGGCCGTGGGATCCGTCTCCGGCGTGGGCCCGGTGGACATTTTTGACATGAACACGGGCGCGTTCATCGAGGAGTTCCGGGCCGGCAACAACATCCGGCGGCTGGACTATGACATCGCCGGGAACCTGGTCACGGTGGACAACTCGACGGAGTACGTCCGGTTCTGGTCGAGGGGCGGCTACACGGTCGCTACGACCAAATCCGACGGCACCTTTAGCCTGATGAAGCCTTCCATCAACGTCAGCGTGGCGGCCACGACGGACACGACGTCCATGGATACCACGCAGCCGCCCGGAGTGTTTACCTTCACGCGCACGGGCGACACCACCCTGGCCTTGCCGGTCGGCTACACCCTGACGGGCACGGCAACCAATGGGGTTCAATACCAGCATCTTTCCGGCACCGTAACCATCCCGGCGAGCGCCAGCTCCCAGACGCTCAACGTGGTGGCCATCCCCTATTCGCCTGCCGGCCCGACCCGGAGCGTGATTCTGAGCATCAACACCAGCAACACGTATTCACCCAGCGCGCCCACCACGGACACCGTGTGGATCGTGGATACGAACACGCCGACCATTTCCATTTCGCTCAAGGACTCGCAATTCTACGAGCGGACCAATGACTTCGCGCGTTTCACGTTGACGCGCCTGGGCGATACGAACGTGTCGATCTCCTCAGTCAACCTCACTTACGGCGGCACCGCGGTGCAAGGCACGCAGTGGTATCCCTCCTCCACCAGCACCAACTTCAATAACGGAGACCAGACCGTGGACATTTATGTGCTGCCCATTCATGACGGCGTAGTGACCGGCCCGTCCACCGTGACGGCTACGGTTGCTCCCGCCGGGGACGGCTCCTATATCGTGGGCACGCCATCGACCGCCGGACCCACCATACGGGTGGACTCGGATGACCCGCCGGAAACGGTAATCTGGTCGGACAGCCTCAGCACGGATACCTCGGCCAACTGGACGTACTACTTTGGCACCACCAACGGAGCCGCGCTCGACTACACTATCAACGTTGAGCCCGACTTCAGCTCTCTGCCGCAGATCGGAAGCTGGCCCTTCGACTACGGCTACCTGGGAATCCCCTCCGCCCCACATACCACGGACGGTTCCACCAAGGGGCTGTACCTGACGGTGAACAAGAATGACACCCAGCCGGCGGCCGGGGCGCTGAACTTCTATCCGACGGGCCAAAGGTTTAGCGGCAACTACGCCCTGCGGTTCGACATGTTCCTGATGCAGAACAACTCGGCGTCCACTACGGAATATGCGCTGTTCGGCATCAACCATGACGGCCTGCATACAAATTGGTTCCGCAGCAGCCCGACGGGTTTCAACGGCGTTGACCCGACGAGTTGGTCCTTCGACGGCCTGTTCTATGATGTCGAGGCTGACGGTTCGGCCCTGGGCGATTATGTTGGCTGGAGCGCACCGACGACCGCCAACCACAATCCGACGCCGCTGCCAGCCGGCTCGGCAAACCCCGGGGTGAACGCCTCAAGCCTCACCAGCGTCTTCAAGACGCCGCCCTGGACGCCGGGTGCCGGGGCAGGCGGAGCAGCCGCCAACGAGTACGGAACCTCCACGCCCATCTGGGCGGATGTGGAACTCGCTCAGGTCAACGGCGTGGTCTCGTGGTACATCAACCACACGCTGATCTTCGCCTACACCAACGCCACGCCATACACCAGCGGCAACATCATGCTGGGTTACGAGGACGGCTACGATTCAATCGGCAGCCGCGGAGGCTCGGTGATTTACGCCAATGCGCGTGTGATCAGCCTTGCCAATCCACACATCGCGGCCACGGCTCTGTCGAGCGGCAACGTCGTGATCAGGTTCACTGCGAATGCGGGCGACGTGCCGGGGCAGTTCACACTCCAGCAGTCATCTCCTTCAGTCAGGGGCGCATACACCGATACCAGCTCCGTCATTACGTCGCTCGGTGGCGGCTCCTTCCAGGCAGTCAAAGCCTTGGGAGCCAACCCGACGTTCTACCGGATCAGAAGACTCTACTAACACCCACCCCCTGCCTCCTCGCCTGAGCCGGGCCGCTTCTGCCTGGCCAGGCGCTGGTGGGATCCGGGTGCCTGGCTCTCGCCGTGGCCCCATAGCGAAGCCCCGCGGGGGCGAATACAGATCGGGGGCCGGATTCCTGATCCGGCCCTGCTCGCTGGCTCAGGTTGGCCGTGTGCCCAACTCCACGAGCAGAATGCTCGTACCTGCGGCGAAGCCCGGTAGCTCTGCCGAGCTGCTTTCCGCCCAAAAAATCCCCAAAAATGGGGCTTGATTCGGCCTGCGGCGCCTCCTATATTGCGCGCTCTTTTCAAGAGAAAGCGATCTGATTTATGCGACGTCCGAAAGGCATCAAGACGAAGAAGTCCGCGGCCAAGCGGTTCAAGATCACGGCTGGCGGCAAGGTGTTGCGCTCGGCTGCCGGCCGGCGGCACCTCTGCCAGACCAAGAACCCCAAGCGCCGCCGCAGCCTCCGCGGCACGAGCGTGGTGGACGCCACCGACGCCTATCGCATCACCCAGAGCCTGCCGTTCAGCCACTAAGGCAACCCTCCGCTCTCAACGCGTCATAGATTATGCGAGTCACCAACGCCCCCGCTTCCCGCAAGCGCCGCACAAGAATGATCCGGGCCGCCAAAGGCTTCCGGATGCGCCGCTCCAAGCTCTATCGCTACGCTTCCGACGCCGTGGACCACGGCCGGCAGTACGCCTTCCGCGACCGCCGGGTCAAGAAGCGCACCTTCCGCGCGCTGTGGCAGGTCCGCATCAATGCCGCCGCGCGCGCCGCCGGCACGACCTACAGCCGCTTCATGGAAGGCCTCAAGGCCGCCAAGGTCGCGCTGGATCGCAAGATCCTGGCGGACATCGCCGCCACGGACGCCGCGGCATTTAGCGAGCTGGTGAAGGTCGCCCAGGGCGCCTTGAAGTCCAAGGCCGCCAAGGCCTAAAGTTTACCAACTTTCATCAGGCAACCGGGCGGCCGGAACGGCGCGCCCGTTTTTTATGCTCCTATGAGTTTCCTGGACCAAGTCGAACCGCTCAAGCAATCGGCGCTGGCCGAGCTGCGGGCCGCGCCGGACCTCACCGCGCTCGAACAGGCCCGCGTGAGCTACCTGGGGGCGAACGGCAAGTTCACCGCCCTCATGAAAGAACTGGGCAGGCTGCCGAAAGAGGAAAAGCCCGCCGCGGGCAAGGCGATTAACGGGGCGAAGGTTGACCTGGAGGCCGCGCTGGCGGCCCGCCGGAGCGAACTGGAGCTCAAAGCCGCCTTGCCCAAGGAGCCTACCGACTTCACCCTGCCCGGCCGCCGCCGCGTGCTGGGCAAGCTCCACCCGCTCACGCAGGTCACCGAGGACATCGTCCGCAGCTTCCGCAAGATCGGTTTTGTCGTCGCCGATGGCCCCGAGGTCGAGGACGAATACCATTGCTTCGACGCGCTCAACACCCCGGCCGACCACCCGGCGCGGGACACGCAGGATACCTTCTACCTGGCGAACACGAAACCAGGAGCGCAGCCCTCAACTCTCAACCCTCAACCTTCAGCGCTGCTGCGCACCCACACATCGTCGGTGCAAATACGTGTCATGGAGAAGCAGCAGCCCCCTGTGCGCATCATCGTGCCAGGGCGCGTCTATCGCCGCGACAATGCGGACGCCACGCACAATCCAACCTTCCACCAGGTGGAAGGCCTTTACGTGGACCGCAATGTCACCGTGGGCGACCTCAAGGGCACCGTCGAGTTCGTCTTCAAGGAACTGATGGGCGAGGAGACGCGCATCCGCTTCCGCCCGCACTATTTCAGCTACACCGAGCCCAGCTTCGAGATAGACTTCAGCAGCGCCCTGACCCGCAAGATGGGCAAGGAATGGCTGGAGATCGCCGGCTGCGGCATGGTGCATCCGCAGGTCTTCGAGAACGTCGGCTACGACCCGGAGGTCTGGACCGGCTGGGCGTTCGGTTTCGGCATCGAACGCATCGCCATGATCCGCTACGGCATCAACGACATCCGGCTCTTCTACGAGAATGACGTGCGGTTCCTGCGGCAGTTCTGACGCCCATGAAAGTCACTTACAACTGGCTCAAGCAATACGTCGCGTTCGGTTGGTCCCCCGCCGAACTGGCCGAGCGCCTGACCATGCTCGGCATCGAAGTCGAGGGCGTGCAGAAGCTCGGCGGCGAGTTCGAGGGCGTCGTCGTCGCCCAGGTCATTACCAAAGACAAGCATCCCAACGCCGACAAGCTCAGCCTCTGCCGTGTCAACGATGGCAAGGCCGAGCGCCAAATCGTCTGCGGGGCGCATAACTTCAAAGCCGGCGATAAGGTGCCGCTCATCCTGCCGGGCGCCAGCCTGCCCGCCAAACCCGGCGAGGCGCCGTTCACCATCAAGGTGGGCAAGATTCGCGGCGTGGAGTCGCAGGGCATGATGTGCTCTCCGCAGGAGCTGAGCCTCGGCAATCTCGTCGAGGGCCTGCTCATCCTGCGCGAGGACGCCAGGGTCGGCCAGCCCTTCGCCGATTACCTCGGCCGGAGCGGCAGCGATGTAGTCTATGACCTGGAGATCACACCAAATCGCCCCGACCTCAACAGCGTGATCGGCATCGCGCGCGAGATCAGCGCGGTGACCGGCAACCCGCTCAAGCGGCCGCAAATCGAGCTCCAGGAAAGCGGTGCGCCCGCCGCAGACCTTGTCTCCGTGCGCCTCGAAGACCCCGAGTTGTGCCCGCGCTATACCGCGCGCGTTATCCGTGGCGTGAAGATCGCCCCCAGTCCCGACTGGCTGAGCAGCACGCTGGAGAAGGTCGGCGTCCGCAGCATCAGCAACGTCGTGGACGTGACCAATTACGTGATGCTGGAGACCGGCCAACCGTTGCACGCCTTCGATTACCATTTGCTCCAAGGCAGCACCTGTCCGGCTATCGTGGTTCGTCACGCCGGTGAGGGTGAGAAGTTCAAAACCCTGGACGGCCAGGAGCGCGCGCTCACCAGCCAGATGCTCCTCATCGCCGATGAAACGAAAGCCGTCGCTTTGGCAGGTGTCATGGGCGGCCAGAACAGCGAGATCGGCGCCAACACGGTGGACGTCCTCATTGAGAGCGCCTGCTTCAAGCCGCAGAATATCCGCGCCACTTCCAAGAAGCTCGAACTGCGCACCGAGTCCTCCTATCGCTTCGAGCGCGGAGCGGACATCGGTATCTGCGATTGGGCGAGCCGGCGCGCGGCGCAGTTGATCCTGCAGACAGCCGGGGGCGCCCTCGCTCCCGCGGCTGTAGATGCCTATCCAAAGCCTTTCGAGCCAAAGCAGATTGCCCTGCGCCACGCGCAGACCGATGCCGTGCTCGGCATCGCCGTGCCTGTCGAACAGCAGGTTCAATTCCTGGAACGCCTGGGGCTGGAGGTCGCGCAAGCCGCAGCCGGGGCCGGTCCGGCCGGAGGCAAAGCCCGGCAAACAACCGTCTTCAGGGTGCCGTCCTTCCGTGTGGACCTGAAGCGGGAGATTGATCTGATCGAAGAGGTGGCGCGGCTCTATGGCGTGGACAGGATTCCCGCCACTCCGCCGCGCGGCGCCATCGGCGCGAACGCCTACGACGCCGTCCACGATCAACTCGCCGAGGCCCGCCGCATCCTGACGGGTCTTGGCCTGACCGAGGCGCAAGGTCAGACGCTCATCTCCGATGCCGCGGGGCGGCTTGCCGGCGCGACCGGCCTTGTCCCCCTCGCCAACCCGCTGAGCAATGACATGAATGTCCTGCGCCCGAGCCTCCTGCCGGGTCTGCTGGACGCCCTGCGCCATAACATCAGCCGCAAGTCCTACGACGTGGCCCTCTTCGAGTTGGGCCGCGTTTTCCGTGCCGCGGAGGCATCCGGGCCTGGCGGCTCCGGGAGCGGCTCGCCGGCTGTCGGCGAGCAGCGGTGCGTGGCCATCGCCTTAACGGGCCAGCGCAACCCTCTCTTCTGGAGTGGAGATGACCGCGAGGCCAGGTTTGACACCTACGACCTCAAGGGCCTGCTGGAGGAATTCCTGGAGCAGTTCGGGCTGCGCGGCATGACCTACGTGCGCCGCCCGGAAAGCACCGCGCTGTTTCTCGAATCGGCCACCGTGCACCTGGGCAGGTTCCAGCTCGGCGAGTTCGGCCAGTTGCTCCCGCCGCTCGCCCGCCAATACGACCTGCGCGACGCCGTGCTCCTGGCCGAGCTGAACCTCGACCTGCTGCTGGCGCGGCGCAACACAAGCAAGTCCTTCCGCCCGCTGCCCGCGTTCCCGGCCATCCGCCGGGACATTGCCATGATCCTGCCCGAGGCGACCACGCACGAGGCGATCCTCCAGGCCGTGAGGCAGGCCAGGCCGGCCAACCTCGAAACCGTGGAACTCTTCGACGTCTTCCGCGGCAAGAATGTCCCGGCGGGCCAGAAGAGCGTGGCCTACGCGTTCACGTACCGTCAGGCCGAGCGAACATTGACCGATGCCGAGGTCAACGCCGCGCACGAGAAACTGGTTGTCCAGTTGCAGCAGCGCCTGGGTGCGGTCGTGCGCGAATAGCCGGACACGCCAGCGGAGCCCCGCCGGGCTATCCGTACTTCCCGAAAGACCGCTCCGTATAGGTGCGGATTGCGCGCCAAAGATTCTTACGGGACAGTTATCGAGCGATTTGTGGCTATGAGCCTCGGCTTCCTTAACAACCCAGCCAGAGGTGCACGGACCCACTTTGATCGTAGAACGGCTGGCCTATGAAAGTGTTGTTGCGCAACACGCTGACCAACGAGTTCTACCAGGGTCCGGACCGCTGGACGCCCGACGAGCAGCAGGCGCTCGACGTCAAACAGACTTCGCGCGCCGTCGAACTCGTCTTCGATGCCGGGCTGGAGCACGTCGAGGTCCTGCTCTGCTACGAAGACCCCCGCTATAACATCGTGCTGCCGGTTTCCCGGTAGCGCCCCGACTTAGAAACCGTCTTCCTTCTCCCGGAACAGGAGATTGAAGGTCGTCAACGACCCGTAAGAACGCGTGACGTATTGCTGCAGCTCCACTTTTTCCGCGTCGGTGAGCTTGTCATGCGCATTGATCTTCTGCTCCAGCACCCGGAGGTTGTCGCGGACCATGACGATCTTGTGGAAGAACGTCTCCAGGGGCAGCTCCTTGGTTGCCAGCGCCGGGTCCGAGGAATGCAGCACCAGCCGGCCCCGATGCCAGCGCGCGCCCAGGCGGCCCGTGGCCGACTCGGGCTTCTCCAGCCCCAGCTTCTGAATCGTGGCCTCCACCGTCTGCTGCACCAACTGTCCCAGCGGGAGCTCCAAGCCCCGGATGCTGGCCTGTGCTTCTGCCGGCTCCAGACCGCTCGGCTCCGGCGCCAGCGTGCGCCGACCGTCGTCAAACTGGACATCGGCCGTGGCCTCCGCGATAGCCTTGACCAGCCCGACCCCGTATTGCGGGTGCCTCACCTTCATGCCGATGTGCAAACCTTCGATCTTCATGCACCCATTCTAAGCGCGTACCGGCCCCTGAGGGAATTCGGAAGTCAGGCCCTGCCGCCGCTGCGTGCGACCGAAGCGGGAATCGATTGACAAAGTGCCGGCCAGGTTGTGCTATCGTGCGCGGGCCTTATGCGGCGTGTATTCCGGCCCTGGCATCATGAAGAAATATAACGTCGGCATCGTCGGTTACACCCGGGTGGCCACGGCGCAAACAAATGCCTTTGACAAACCTCGACACTGCGGCCATAAGCCATGAAGCGGTTTTTGCCGCGGACCGTTCGGCCGCGCTGGGGCGGCCCGTCAAGCTCTCGGAGTTGCGATGACCGATAAACGGCGCGAACAATCAGCGGTCGGGTGGTGTGGAAACGGGTGAACAGTTAGAAGCGGCTAAACGAATTCCAAAAGGGCTATTGCCTATGCATAACAAGGTTGCCATTGCCATCGGCGCGCACCCGGACGACATCGAGTTCTACATGGCCGGGACGCTCCTGATGCTCAAGCGGGCGGGGTATGAAACGCATTACGTCACCGTCGCCAACGGCAGTTGCGGCAGCGCCAAATACAACGCCTCGACCACCCGCTCGATCCGCAGCACCGAGGCGCGCGAGGCGGCCAAAATCCTGGGCGCGCAGTTCCATCCCAGCCTGTGCGACGACCTGGAGATCTTCTATAGCATCGAACTCCTTCGCGGCCTCGGCGCGGTCATCCGTGACGTGAAACCCGGCATCGTGCTGACCCATTCGCCGCAGGACTACATGGAAGACCACATGATCGCCTCGCGCCTGGCGGTCACCGCCGCCTTCGCCCGCGGGATGCCAAACTTCAAGACCGCGCCCGCCCGGCCCGCGGCGGACTACGATGTCACCCTCTACCACGCGCTGCCGCATGGCCTGCGCGACCAGCTCCGCGGGCGCGTCATCCCCGGCGCCTTCGTCAACACCACGCCCGTGCAGAAGACCAAGCGCGACGCCCTGGCCGCCCACAAGAGCCAGCAGGGCTGGCTCGATGTCAGCCAGGGCATCAGCTCCTTCCTGCTGGCCATGGAAAGCATGGGCATGGAGGTGGGCCGCATGTCCAAGCGGTTCAAATGCGCCGAAGGCTGGCGCCGGCACCTCCACCTGGGCCTCAGCGCCAAAGACGATGACCCGTTGCGCGAAGCCCTCGGCCGCAACTACCTCATCAATGCCGCCTACGAGCAGATGCTGGAGGAAGGCGTCTAACCGCAACCCTCACAAAGCACCTCACACCTATGCCAAGAAAGCTAAGCTCCATCGCACCCGACTGGTGGGATTACACCACCCTCGAAGGCGACATCATCCGCGAGGCCGCCGCGCTCACCCCCGACAAGATGCTCAAGCTCTCGCGCCCCGGCTTCAAAGTCGTGATGTATGACTCCCTCGAAGAGTTCTACCTCGCCGAGGCCCTCGAATACATCAGCGCCTGGAAACAGTCCACGCCCGACAACCCCGTCGGCATCTGCGGCCCGATTGGCCCCACCGAGCAGTTGCCGCTCGTGGCGCGCCTGGTGAACGACCTCGATCTCAACGTCCGCTCGGCCCATTTCTGGGGCATGGACGAGTGGTTCCTCGAGGGCCGCGAAGCGGCGCCCACCCACCCCCTCTCGTTCGAAAAGGCCGACCGCGAGCTGTGCTTCAGCCGCATCCGCAAAGACCTCGTCATGCCCGATGCCAACCTGCACTTCCCGAAAGCCGACACCGCCGCCTACCGCAAGACCTGGTCCGCCGGCGTGCGGTGCGTCGTCATGCAGGGCGGCCAGGGCGACGTGAAGCATTGGGCCTTCAACGACCCGCCACGCCGCAAAGGCAAATACAAGGACGCCCCGCCTTCGCCCGCGGAATACCGCAAGCTGACCACCCGCGTCGTTGACCTGCACCCGCTGACCGTCGCCCAGAACGCCCGCACCTCCGGCGGCGGCAACATCTCCCTGGTGCCCACACAGGCCATCTCCGTCGGCCCGGTCGAAACCTGGCAGGCCGAGAAGGTCTCGATCTGGCACGCCGGCAACCACGACAACCCGTTCGGCCAGCGCCTGAGCTGTCTCATGATCGCCCGCCGCCTGCCCGACGCGGCCGTGCCCATGTCCCTGCTGGCCGACCACCCCAACGTCCAGTTCAACTATTACCGCAAGGGCCTCGGCACCTGCGACGTCGAGATGCACTGATGTCGGCGCGCCGGTTTGCCAAACCTGCCTTCGTCCAGGCCCCCCTGGCGCTGCTGGCCCCGCCCTCGCCGGCCGCGCTCGTGGAATGCGGCGTGGACGAAGTCGGCATCGGCTCCGCCATCGCGGAAGTCTATGCCGCCGCCTGCATCCTCGACCCCGCCCACCGCATCAACGGCCTGCGCGACTCCAAGCAGCTCACCCCTGACCGCCGCAAATTCCTGAGTGACCGCCTTCGGCAGCGCGCGCTGGACTTCTGCATCGCCACCGCCAGCCTCGAGGAAGTCAACCGCCTGAACGTGTTCGGCGCCACGATGCTCGCCATGCAGCGCGCCGTCGCCGGCCTCAAGCTCAAACCCGACCTCGTCCTCATTGACGGCAACCGCATGCCCCGGCTGCCCTTCGCCGCCCGCACCATCATCAAGGGCGACGCCAAGGTCCGCTGCATCTCCGCCGCCTCCATCCTCGCCAAGGTGGCGCGCGATGAGGCCATGCTCAAATACCACGAGCAGTTCCCCCAGTACGGCTTCGACACCAACAAGGGCTACCTCACCGAGTTTCACCTGGCTACCCTGCGCCAGTTCGGCCCGTGCCCCATCCACCGCCAGAACTACGAGCCCATTCGCATCCTCCTCGCGCCCGGCTCCTCCGCCGAGCAACTGAGCCTCATCGCCGCCGACGCCGAGGACTTCGACGAGCAGATTCTCCAGCAGGCCGCCCCCGCGCCAACCGCTCTCTGATCAAGCGGGAGGGCGAGCGTCCTCGCGAGCCCAAACTTCTCCGGGAATCCAGCAAATCAGGGGTCCAACCCTCGGGCTCCTACCGGTTGCAGGTCGCAGGGTAGGGACGCGTTCCACCGCCTCCCTGTTTTAAGTGGGACGCGGTGGAACGCGTCCCTACCAAACGTTTCCGGGGCTCCCAGCGCGACGCCTGCCCCCGACCCCACCCCCGGGCCCCGATATTGCATTCTGAAGCCCTTTAAACAGAAAAGCCCCTATACATTGTATCCCTGCTCTGGCGTGTACCCCTATATGTAGGGTACTTTTGCGCACCCCCAAAAGCCCTTCCCCGCGTGGGGTGATAAAACCGCTCCCCGATGCACCGACAACCAGGTTCGCTTTCCGGAGCCCCGGAGGGGCGGCCTGATAATAGCCCAGGGCGAGGCCGCCGAGGCCGACGCCCTGGGTAAAGAGCCACCCCACCCAACGTCTTTTTCCCCTCCCGGTTGGGCGCGCCTCCGGCGCGCCCAAGCGGAAGAAAAAGGAGGGGAGCTCAATCTGATTAACTGACCCCTTCGTGAAAACTCGCGTCTTGCCCTTGGCCTCTTTCAGGGTCACCGAACGTGCGACGACGTGCTTAGCTCTCATGGAATGCATTTAGCCGAACGCGAAGGTCAGCCACCGGAGCCAGCCGTGGTTGACACTCGGTTTGTCTCTGAGCGAACCGGCTGGCTCCGGTTGACTGCACCGTCTGGTTGGCTGTTTGTGCCCACGAGCGAACCAAAGGATAGCGCTCCTCTAGCCCGGCTGCCATAAGCCTGAGGATCAAGATGCACCACCTCATTTGAATCGCTGGATGCGCCTGTCCGGTCGCCCGTTTTTTCCCTCACCGCACTCCTCCAGAAGTATGCCTTCGCATACCTCGGTCGAAGCCGGATGGCCTCAGTAAAGTCGAGGATGGCCTGTTCGTACTCGCCCTCACGGGCAAGACTGATGCCCCGGTTGCAGTAATACTCAGGGTCACTTGGCCTCAGCCGGATCGCCTCCGTGAGATCAGCCACCGAGCCAGCGTACTCGCCTAATCTGCCACGCGACGAGCCTCGGTTGTAGTACGCCTCAGCATCCTGAGGGTTTTGGCGGATGGCCTCGCTGGCATCGGCGACTGCCTTCGTGTAATCACCCTTTTGCTGCCACACGGCACTCCGATTGCAGTAGGCCACGTACGACCTTGGATTCAGACGTATCGCTTCGTCAAGGTCGGAAATAGCCGCCGCCGGGTCATTGATCCGAGCCCGAGCTATACCCCGCCACACGAAGGCCTCATCAAGCAGTGGATTCTGTCGGATTGCCTCCGAGGAGTCCGTAATCGCACCCCGGTAGTCGCCCCATAAGCGCTAACTTGTTTCTGAAAGGAAAGCCTCCGCTTGGGTTTTGCGCTTTCGTCGTGCTTCTTTGAGCCCTTCGGCAATGTGCTGCCATCGCTCAATCATTTCACGCAACCCCAGATG
>Ga0335069_10008859_pt1 | contig 14354 bp, 11 predicted proteins | sample Lox_Sample_11_FD_206714 | JGI IMG/M metagenome (GOLD analysis project Ga0335069, IMG submission 206714) | Soil microbial communities from Loxahatchee National Wildlife Refuge, Florida, United States - Lox_Sample_1.1 | ecosystem: Environmental > Terrestrial > Soil > Wetlands | place: USA... | reverse complement strand
TGTGCTATTGCGAGCGCTGCATTGCGGACAAGAACCGGCCGGTGGTGATTGACACCTCGGCCACGCTCAAGGGCAACTTCGCGTGGCACGTCACCCGAGCCTTTCACCTGGCAGGCCGCTGCGTGGGGTGCGGTGAATGCGCGCGAGCCTGCCCCGTGGCCATTCCACTGGGAATGCTCAACCTCTCACTAGCCCGAGCCGCTGAAAGGCATTTTGGATATAAGGCGGGCATGGACCCCAACGTAGAACCCCTGATAGGGACTTACGCGCTTACGGACAAGGAGGAATTTATCCGATGAGCGAAATCCTCGCCAAAGCCGGCCTGAGGGAACTCGCGGTTGAATGGCTCGCGCAGAAGAAAATGGTGGCCGGTCCGACCGAGGTAAAACCTGGACTGATCCTATATGCGCCGCTCAATTCGGCCGACCAGTTGGTTTTGGAAGGTTTTGTCCACCCCGCGAACTCCGCCAAGGAACTTGTGTTTCCCCGGCACGAACTGCTATGCCGCTACCGCCTTGAGGGCAGCAAGGTGGAATTGACGAACGGTGGAGCGGAGGTTCCCGCGCAGATCCTGCTGGGGGTACGGCCCTGCGACGCGGCGGCGCTGCCCATTCTCGATCACGTTTTTAACTGGGACTTTCGCGACGAGGCCTATAACCGCCGGCGCGCCGCGACGACCGTGGTCACGCTCGCCTGCGCAGCGCATGACGACGCCTGCTTCTGCACCTCCGTGGGCCTAAGCCCCCAGGCGGAACGCGGCAGTGACGCGATGCTGTTCGATCTTGGCGACGCTTACGAAGTGCGTTGCCTAACCGAAAGGGGACGTGCACTGTTCGCAGGGAGGACGCAAGGTTCTGACCGCGGCGCCCGGCCCTATCCTGGACCGGGACCCCGGTTTTCCCCCGCAAACATCAAGAAGTTTGTGGATGAGCAGTTCACCAATCCCTTCTGGCAGGAGGAGACGCTCGCTTGCCTCGGCTGTGGAGCCTGTGCTTATACTTGCCCAACTTGCCATTGTTTTGACATCGTCGATGAAGGGAACACCTCGCGTGGCGAGCGCGTTCGCAATTGGGACTCCTGCCAGTTTTCGCAATTTACTCTGCACGCTTCCGGGCACAACCCGCGCCCCGAGCAGGGATCGCGCCAGCGGCAGCGCATTTTGCACAAGTTCTCCATTTACCCCGACAAGTTCGGTGAGATTCTTTGCGCCGGCTGCGGCAATTGTACGCGCCAATGCCCGGAAGGGCAGGGGTTGTTGACCCTGTTGACTGGAATTGAGCATGTCTGAACTGTACACGCCCGACCTGATGGAAGTCGTGGGGGTTCGGCAGCAGACGCCGGACGTCAAATCCATGCGCGTCCGCTTTTGGAGCCCGGAGCGCAACACGCAGTTTGGTTTTCGGGTGGGGCAGTTCGGAATCTTCTCGGCTTTCGGTTTTGGGGAATCGACCTTCAATATTTGCTCAAGCTCGAGCTGGAAGGACTCCCTGGAGTTTTGTTTCCGCAAGGTCGGCCGCGTGACGGAAGCCCTGTGGCGAGTGGAACAGGGCGACACGATCGGCTTCCGCGGGCCCTACGGCAACGGCTACCCCATGGAGGAGTGGGAAGGCAAGAACCTGATCTTCCTGGGCGGGGGAATTGCCATGCCGCCTATCCGCTGTGCCGTCTGGTATGCGCTGGAGAACCGCGCGAAGTACGGGGACATTACCATCGTCTACGGCGCGCGCACCGTGGCCGACCTGGTTTACGTGGATGAACTGGCGGAATGGGGGCAACACGAACGCGTGCGCGTGATCCAATGCGTCGATCCCGGCGGCCAGACCCCGAATTGGAAAGGCGAGATCGGTTTCGTGCCGACCGTCTTTGAGCGCGCCCAGGTGCCGGCGGGGAATTCCGTGGTCCTGGTCATAGGCCCGCCCATCATGATCAAGAATACGCTGCCGATTCTGGAGAAACTGGGCATCGGCCCGGAGTCGGTTTACACCAGCCTCGAAAACCGGATGAAATGCGGCGTCGGCAAGTGCGGGCGCTGCAACGCCGGTCCCGTCTATGTTTGTAAGGAAGGCCCCGTCTTCTCCATGGAGCAGTTGCAGAGGCTCCCATTGGATTATTGAGCAACTTCCCCCCTTACAACCTGGACCCGGCATTCCATGGCGGGGCAGGGCAGGATGACGAACTCGCCAGCCCCTCGCAGGGCAGGCATACTGGAAGTTCGTCTACGCTCCGTGGCTGCTGAGAATTTTGAGGAGGTGTTCCTTGAAGGGGTCCTGGATGTTGGCAATGGCCTCGGCGTCGACCACTTCCTCAAAAGCATTTTGGCCGGAGATTTCGACGCTTTCGCTGATCACCTCGTCCGGCGGGCGCACAGTGGGGACCGACGCTGTGATGCAGGTGATGGGGAGTTCGCCAAACTCGGGCAAATGAATCGAGCTGAGGTTGAAGTGCAGGGCCGCCAGCATCTGGATGGCTCCCGTTTGCCGCGTGGTGACCAGGTGCAGCACCGAATAGTGTAGAACGAAACGCGAGGCGTCGGAGTCGGTGCGGTTGGAATCAGCCAGCAACTGCCTTAAATGGGCGGGGCTGAAATCGGCATAGGCCAGAATCCACTTGAGAGGAGGGGTAATCATGACCGTCTTGGTCTCGCTCCCCATCTTCAGGGTGTAAGGATACGGCATTTTCGTAAAGTCGAGGGCGGATCGGACAATCTCGAGGGGAGGCTTCAGGTCCTTGCCAATGACGAAAGGTTTGGCTACGGCGGCGGTTCCGTAGACCGCCTGCAAATCCTGGAAGGCCTTGATGGCCGTCGCGGACATTTCCTTGGCGCCGCCCTGGACATATTCGCCGAGGATTACGGCGGGCCGAAACAACGGTGACAGCGCTGCCAGATACTCTTTCAATTGTGCATGCAGCAGGTCGGCGATGGCGCGCGTGGCACGTCGTAGCACAATGAGGCGTTGGGTGCTCCAGCCTTGATCCGTCATCGAGAAACCCCCTGGGCTATAGTAAAGTAGTTGACAGATTATATCACGGGAAATCCACCGGTGGCCTCCAACTCCCGCGAACACCAACTCCCGCGAACTGGCCGGCATAGAGCGGCCGAGATGGGGCGGGCGGCCCGGAGCGGTCCTCGTTCCCACTGGGAGCATGCCCACCCGCCGGTTAACGCCCAAAAGAATACACGAAATCCCGGAGGCATGCCATCCCGTGGAAAACTGCCGGGCGTGCTTATTGCTTCGGCTCGGCTGATGGGGGGGCGATAAGTTTGCCCCGCAGCTTGCCCGAGGCGGCGCAGGAGGGGTACAGACGCAGGGCCGGTCGAGGACGTGCCCAGGGACCGATTGACTTCAAACGGCTCACGCGGAGGCCGGACGCCGGGGGGCAGGTGGCGCTTGGCGACCGGGCACACGGGCACACGGGCACACGGTTGTCGGGTCCAGCGGGTCCCGTGAAGTCCTTGATGAAACACAAGTTCGAACCCAAAACAAGACTAATTTTATAGGCGTTCTTGGATTCCGCGGCGGAAGTTCATGTAATTGAGAAAGGACAGACAAAAGTGCCTTGACAAAAGTGGGTTTGTATTGTATTTTCCGAGCCACGTTATGTTGCTTTAGCAAAAAAACAGAGTTTCAGGGAGGGCGTGCACCTATGCCAAGTGAAAGCGTCCATAAGAAGTTAGGGCGTGTCCGTCCCCCGCGCGTACATGTGACGTACGACGTGGAGGTTGGCGACGCTATCGAAAAGAAAGAACTACCCTTTGTAATGGGGGTGCTGGGGGATTTTTCGGGGCAGCCGGAACAGCCGTTGCCCAAGCTTAAAGAACGGCGCCTGGTCGAGGTTACTCCGGACAACTTCGACTCGGTAGTGGAGAGCATGAAGCCGCACCTCTCGTTTGCGGTGGAAAACAAGCTGAGCGAGGATCCCAATGCCGGCCAGCTCAAGGTCGACCTGCACTTTAAGAGCATGGAGGATTTCGAGCCGGAGCAAGTGGCCCGCCAGGTTAAACCTCTGCGTGAATTGTTGGAGCTCAGGACGCGCCTGAATGACTTGAAGGGGACCCTTCAGACTAATGAGAAGCTGGATGAGGCGCTGCTCGACGCCGTGGGCAAAACGGAAAAGCTGAATAAGCTGAAGTCCGAGCTCGGCGGGAAGGAGGAGTCCAATGGCTGAGATGGAAAAGGCGGCTGCCCCACAAGCTGCGGAACAGGTCGCCGAGGCGAGTCTTCTCGATCAAATCGTCGAGCAAGGGCGCTTCACCGACACGGCCGCGCGGGAGCGGGGAAAGAACCTGGTAAAGGAATTTGTTACGCAAGTGCTCGAAGGGTCCATGACCTTGGGCCGTGACGCGGAGCAGATGATTACGCAGCGCGTCGCGCAGATCGATCACCTCGTTTCGATACAGTTGAATGAAGTCCTGCACCACCCGTCGTTCCAGAAATTGGAAGGTACTTGGCGGGGATTGAAATATCTGCTGGATCAGTCGGAAACCAGCCCCATGCTCAAGATTCGGGTCCTTAACGTGGGCAAGAAGGAACTTTTGCGCGACCTGCAAAGGGCGGCTGAATTCGACCAGAGCGCCCTCTTCAAGAAGATCTACGAGGATGAATTCGGCATCTTCGGCGGCGAGCCCTTTGGCGCCTTTATCGGGGATTACGAATTCAGCAAGCACCCCGAGGATCTCGAGTTGCTTGAAAAGGTCTCGCAGGTGGCGGCCGCGGCACATGCCCCGTTCCTTTCCGCCGCCTCCTCCGAACTGCTGAACATGTCCAGTTTCACCGCACTGGACCAACCGCGCGACATTGCCAAGATCTTCGACAGTACCGAGTATGCCAAGTGGAAGTCCTTTCGGCAGAGCGAAGATTCAAAGTATGTGGCCCTAACCTGCCCCCGCGTGCTGATGCGCCTTCCCTACGGCGCTGCGACCAAGCCCGTTGAGGGTTTCAGTTACGAAGAAGGGGTGGATGGGACCGACCACACCAAATACCTGTGGGGAAACGCCGCTTATGCGCTGGGCGCGCGTATGACCGCCGCCTTCGCGCAGTATGCCTGGTGCACCGCTATCCGCGGTGTAGAGGGTGGCGGCTTGGTGGAAGGCCTTCCGGCCCACACTTTCCGTACCGACGAAGGAGACGTGGCCCTGAAGTGCCCAACAGAGATTGCCATCACTGACCGGCGGGAGAAGGAACTGGCGGACCAGGGGTTGGTACCTTTGGTGCATTGCAAAGGTACGGACAAGGCCGCATTCTTCAGCATTCAGTCCTGCAATAAGCCCAAGGTGTATGACAGCGACGCCGCCACTGCCAATGCGCGCATTTCGGCCCAGCTGCCTTACATGATGGCCACGTGCCGTTTCGCTCACTATCTGAAGTCTATGATGCGCGACAAAATCGGCAGCTTCATGTCTCGCGACGACTGCTGGCGCTTCCTCAATCGCTGGATAAGCCAGTATGTTACCCAGGACGATAATGCCGATCAGGCTACCAAGGCTCAGTTCCCGCTGCGCGAAGCTCGCGTGGACGTGGAAGAGATCAAGGGGAAGCCGGGTTGCTATCGGGCGATCAGCTACCTGCGCCCGCACTTCCAGTTGGACGAACTCAGTGTTTCGCTCCGTCTGGTTGCGGACCTGCCCGCGCCCGCGAAGAAGTAGTTATTGGTTTTGGCTCGACCGGGATTTTCGGCATGCGGTGCGCTGTGTGCCGGCGACCCGCTGAATCTTACATGTGAACAAAAGGAGGAGGCAGCTATGCCCAGTGATTACTATGTTTTGATCGCAGGAATCAACGGTGAAACGCAAGCTCAAGGCATGACCAATAACATCGAGCTCGACAGTTGGAGTTGGGGTTGCTCGAATCCTGCCAGTCTCGGCGGCAAGGGTCTGGCCGCCGGGAAGCCCTCGCTGAGTGACTTTACTTGCAGCTTCGCGCTGGAAGCCTCCACTTATGCGATTGTGGGGAATCTGACGAAGGGGACGCACATTGCCAATGCCACATTCACGGGCCGCAAAACGGGTGGCGGTGGAACTCCCTATAACTATCTCGTTATTACCATGACGAATTGCTTTATCACCAGCTTCGCCACGGGCGGGGGAAGCACGGGGGTGCCTCCGGCCAGCCTCTCTATCGCATACGAAAAAATCCAGTACCAGTATTACACACAGGATACGGCGAGCGGCTCGGTGACCCTGGCCGGGCAGGCAACGTACGACATCAAGCAAGTGCAAGCCACGTAGTACAGCCCGCAGTTCCAGTTGCCGGCATTGGGAAGGAGAGTGTCTCCACGGCCAGCGCTTGAGTTGGCCGTGGAGAACTTCTCTCCTCTTTTCTACACGCCGTAGAATGCCGGAGCACGGGAATCGGACAGTGACCTGCGAGATTTGGGGAGTGAATTGCCCCTTTCAGTAATTCCTAAGCGAATCCGAGCACGGTTAAGAACCATGCTGATCCAAGGCTGGTGTCTTGGCTTGCGGTATAGAGCGACCAATTCAACAATGGAGGGCCGGAGATGACCGCACAAGAGTTGTATCGTGCCGGCCGGTTGGCGGAGGCGCTGAAGGCCTTGAGCGCGGAAGTCCGCGATAATCCCACCGACGCGGGCCGCCGGACATTCCTTTTCGAGCTTCTGTCCTTCGCGGGCGAATTTGAGCGGGCGGACAAGCAGTTGGAAGTGCTGGGCCAGGCAGGACCCGATAGTGAAGTCGGTGTCCTGCTTTATCGTAGTGCGCTCTACGCGGAGCGACAGCGCCAGGACCTGTTTGCGCGTCGAGAGCTGCCCAAGCCCCCGGACACGCCGGAAGCGGGGCTGTCGGGCAAATTCAATGGCAAACCTTTCGGCTCCTTTTCAGACGCCGATCCCAGAGTAGGGGCCAGGCTTGAGCTCTTCGCGGCGGGCAATTACCTGTTACTCCCGCTTGAGCACGTCGCCATGGTTCGCATCGACCCTCCCAAACGGCTGCGGGACCTCCTTTGGACCCCGGCGAAAGTTCGAACCACCCCCGCTTTCAAGGGAGCTGAACTTGGCGAGGTACTCCTCCCGGTGCTTGCTCCTTCCTCCTCGCAGCATTCCGATGAGGCTGTCCGGCTCGGAAGAGCCACAGTTTGGGAGCAACGCGAGGGATACGAGGAGGAAGTTCCCCTTGGCCAGAAGATGTGGCTGGTCGATGATGAGGAGATTCCCTTCCTGGAACTGCGCACGCTCGAGTTTGGCTCAACCCCAGCGGGAGACTGACGAACCATGCCATCCGTCGAAGACCTTCTAAAGCCTATCGAAGGATCCAATCCAAGCGGTGAGGACCTCCGTTATAAACTTCACGATGCAGTCAAGGAAGCACGGCGCGAAGAAGCCGTCCCACCAGCGGGGATGAGCGAGCAGGACCGCAAAGTGGCGGATAATCCCCTGGTTATAAAGCTCACCACGGAAGCGCTTACCAAAAAGACCAAGGACTTGTGGCTGGCGGCCTGGTTGACCGAGGCATGGTTAAAGCAGACCGGTTTTGGGGGCCTGAGGGACGGTCTGACTTTGTGTCACGGCATCGTGGAGAGATTCTGGGATACGCTCTACCCCGAAATCGAAGACGGTGACGTCGAAATGCGGGCCGCTCCTTTGGAATTTCTGGGCACTCGCCTGGAACTTCCTCTCCGCAGCGTACGCCTGGTTGCCAAGGAGCCCTATGGTCTAACGGACGTGCTGGAGGCCCGCAAGCTGGGGCATGAGGCCGACGCAAAATCCGACGACGCGAAGGCAGCCCGCGCCGCGGCCCTGAAGTTGGGAAGGATCCCGCTTGAAACTATCGAGAAGTGCTTCGAAGAGACACCCAAGGTTTTTTACGCTCAGGGTGAGAAGGACGTGGACGCCTGCATCCAGGTCCTCAAGCAGTTGAAAGAACTCTGTGACGCGAAGTTCGGCGATAGTTCACCCTCCTTTGGTACTTTGGAGACTGTGCTGGGCGAGGTCCGGCCGGTTGTGCATGGCTTCCTCCAGAAGAAGCGGGAAAAGGAGCCCGACCCGGTCGAGGTGGTCCCCGCGGAAGCCGCTCCCGAGGCCGCCGAAGTTGCGGCCGGCGAGGCGGCCGGCGAGCCGGGGGCGGCGGGCCCAATCCGCGCCGGCGTCCTGATCTCGGTGGAGTCCTCCTCGGAGCCCCCCGATCGGGTGGAGGCCATCCGCAAGATCGCCGAGGCAGCGGCTTTCCTGCGGCGGCGCGAACCCCGCAGCCCCGCTTCCTATCTGATGCTGCGCGGGTTGCGCTGGGGTGAATTGCGGGCCGCCATTGACCGCGCCGATCCCACCTTGCTGGAGGCCCCTCCCACGGAGCTCCGCAGACATCTGAAGCGCCTGGCGCTCGAAAAGAAATGGACCGAACTGCTCGACGCTGGGGAAAATGCCATGGCCCTTCCTTGCAGCCGGGCCTGGCTGGACCTCCAGCGCATGGTGGTGGAGGCTTGCGAAGCCCTGGGGAGCGATTATGAGGCCATCGCCCGCGCCATTCGCTCCGAGCTGAAAGCGCTGATTATCGACATCCCGCAATTGCTCGAAGCTACCCTGATGGACGATACACCGGCGGCAAATCCCGACACGCGCGCCTGGATAAAGTCCCTCAGCCCGGAGCCTGCTTCTCCGGCGCCGGCCACCCCCGCTCCACCGCCGGAAGGCGTGGAAATAGGTCCGGATGGAACCGTCTTTCGTTGGCCCAGCCAGCCGACTGACCAGTATCTGGCAGCGCTGCAGGCTCTGCGCGAAGGGCAGGAGCGGAAGGCTTTCGACCTCATGCACAAGGACATCGCGCGGCAGCGCTCGGGTAGGGAGCGATTCCGCCGCAAGATGCAAATGGTGGATATGTGCGTCTCCACCAACCGCATGAATATCGCCCAGCTGCACTTGGATGATTTGGCTGCGGCGATTGAGACGCACAAGCTGGACGAATGGGAGGATCCCACCCTCGTCGCCAACGCCCTCGGAATTATTATGAAGCTAAGCCAGCGGCTTCAAAACGACGCCGGGGCGCGGCAGAAGTATTTCGAGCGAATTTGCCGCCTCGACCCTGCTCAGGCGCTGGGGGATGGCAAATAAGCCATGGCCGGACGCGACGTCAGCGGCCCCGTCACGCTCTCCGTGCTGGACCGCTTGATAGACTGTGAACCGAAGAACAGCGCCGAGATACCCTTGACGCGGGCGCAGTCTCTGCGCGCGCTCAAGTCCTCCCTCAAGCGGGACTTGGAGTGGCTGCTCAATACCCGGCGAACCATCGAGCCGGCGGCCGACTCCGCTCGCGAAACAGCCAATTCCGTTTACAATTACGGATTCGCCGATATTTCATCCAAAGCGGTGCTTTCGGCAAATGACCAGAATGACCTGGTCCGGGAGATGGAGGAGGTGGTGGCCACTTTCGAGCCACGGCTTAAGCGGGTGAAAGTACGAATGGAGCCGCTGGAAGACAATTCCCGGGCTCTGCGCTTCGTCATCGACGGCCTGCTGGACGTGGATCCGGCCCCCGAGCCGGTCCGCTTCGACACCACGTTGGAGATCGGCAAGGGGACTTACGAAGTCAGGGGTGAAGACGGTGCGCGATGAGCTGAGGAACTATTACGAAAGCGAACTCACCTTCCTGCGCCAGATGGGAGCCGAGTTCGCGGAGAAGCACCCTAAAATCGCAGCGCGCCTAGTCCTGGAGTCCGATCGCTGCGGGGACCCGCATGCAGAGCGCATGTTGGAGGCCTTTGCGTTGCTGGCGGCGCGGGTCCACCTGCGCATCGACGACGATTTTCCCCAGATCACCGAAGCCCTGCTCAATATTCTTTATCCTCATTACTTGCGTCCCATCCCCTCCATGTCGGTGGCGGAGTTCCATGTGGACCCGGAGCGGGGCAAGCTCACCACCAGCCGCAAGATCCCGCGCGGGACGGTGCTGTATTCCCGGCCGGTGGAAGGCGTCCCCTGCAAGTTCCGGACGTGCTACGACACGGTCTTATGGCCGCTCAAGGTAGCCCAGGTGCAATGGCTGACGCCGGACCGGCTCATTCCCCCCCTCCGCGCGACCGAGGCCGCGGTTCTGCGCCTGGAGCTGGAGTGTTTTCCGGATGTCGCTTTTGACAAGTTGGACCTGCAGACGCTCTCTTTTTACTTGAATGGGGAAAGCGCGGTCGTCCATACCCTTTATGAACTGCTGTGCCGCAACTGCACCCGCATTGTCTTGCGCGATCCCGGCAATCCCAAGGCTCAGCCTCACGAATTGACGGCCCAGAATCTGCGTCCGATGGGATTGGGGGAAGATGAGGGGGTGCTGCCCTATCCCCGGCGCTCGTTCGTCGGCTACCGTCTGCTGCAGGAATACTTCGCCTTTCCGGAGAAGTTCTTCTTCCTGGCCCTCAATGGCCTGTCCGTTTTGCAGGGGAGCGGGTTCAAATCCCGTGCGGAGGTCTTGTTCCTCATCTCCTCTTTTGAGCAGGACGACCGCCATCAGCGCCTCAAGGTCGCCGTGGATACCAAGACGGTGCGCCTGGGATGTTCCCCTATTATTAACCTGTTTGCGCAGACGGCAGAACCCATCCTGGTTGACCAAACCCGCTACCAGTATCCGGTGGTTCCGGATGCCCGGCGGCGCCAAACCATGGAAGTTTACTCGGTGGACGAAGTGATGAGCATCGACCCTGAGACCCACCAGACCATTCCCTATCAGCCCCTGTATTCACCGACGCAGGCAGGACAGGAATCGACGCCGGCCTATTGGTATGTCAGCCGGCGGGCTTCCGCCCGCAAGGGTGATGAGGGGACCGATGTATTCCTGTCGCTGGTGGATCTTTCGGCCCGCCCGTTGCAAGTCGAGTATGATGCCGTTACGGTGCGCTGTACCTGCACCAATCGGGACCTGGTTTCCCGATTGCCGTTCGGGAACGAAGCGGGCGACTTCGAAATGGCGGGCGAGGCGGCCATCAAGCGCATCGTCGCCCTGCACAAGCCCACCAAGACGTTGCGTCCTCCCCTGGAAGGCAGGATGCTCTGGTACCTGATTTCGCACCTTTCGCTCAATTATTTGTCCCTGGTCGATGAAGGCAGGGAGGCTCTCCAGAAGCTCCTTGAACTCTACGATTTTTCCGGTTCCGCCGATTTGCGGAAGCAGATCAGCGGGATTGTCGCCTTGAATAGCAAGCGGCACTTCGCGCGGGTGATTTCCGAGCATGGCGTCACCTTTGCGCGCGGCACCAGGGTGGAGATGGAATTCGACGAAGAGCACTTCAGCGGCCTGGGGGTTTACCTGTTTGCCAGCGTCCTGGAGAGCTTTCTCGGTTTGTACGTGTCCATGAATAGTTTCAGCCAGTTGGTGGCCCGCAGCCGCCAGCGGAAGGAGCCCTTGGGAGAGTGGCCACCGAGAGCCGGACAAGCGATCATAATTTAGCCGCCTCGGCGGTGGGGGTGAAGCTCCATCAGGAGCCGTTCCGCTTCGATTTCTTCCAGGCGGTGCGCCTGCTGGAACGGCTCTATCCGGAGCGGACGTCCGTGGGCAAATTTCAGCCTCCCGCCGACGAAGTTGCGCACTTCGGGGCACACGCCACGCTGGCGTTTCCGGCCAGCCAGATTCAGGCCCTGGACTGGCCCGAAGACGCGCCGGCGCGCATGACCGTGAACTTCATGGGCATGACCGGGCCCGAGGGCGTCCTGCCCAACCCCTACACCGTCTTGCTCATCGAAAGATTGCGGGCCGGCGACACGTCCGCCCGCGATTTTCTGGATATATTCAACCATCGTATTATCTCTCTTTTCTATCAAGCCTGGAGAAAGTACCGCTTCGACGTCGGCTACGAGCAGGGTGAGCGCAATCGCTTCTATGACCAACTGCTCAGCCTGGTGGGGTTGGGGACGGAGGGCTTGCAGGGTCGCCAGCCCATCCGGGATGACGCCTTCGTCTATTACGCGGGCCTCCTGGGCCAACGCCCGCGCTCGGCGCACGCTCTGCGCCAGATCCTCTCGGACTACTTTGACGTGCCCGTCGCGATCGAACAGTTTTCCGGAGGCTGGTATCACCTGGATGAACCGACCCAGTGCTGCCTCGACGAAGGCATGACCGACAGCGAGAAGCTGGGTTACGGCGCGGTGGTGGGAGACGAAATCTGGAATCAGCAGTCCAGGGTTCGGATCGTCCTGGGTCCATTGACCCTGGAAAGGTACAGGGATTTTCTGCCCGATGGGTCTTGTTGGGAGCCCCTGCGCGCCTGGGCGCGTTTCTTTTCCAACGACGAATTCGATTTTGAAGTTAAACTGGTCCTCGAGCGCGAGGTGGTTCCGGCCTGCGAACTGGGAATGGACGAAGCGGCCGGTCCACGGCTCGGGTGGGTCTCATGGGTAAAGTCAGCGCCCTTTGGACGCGACCCGGGTGACACCGTCCTCGCGCTGGAGACGACATAAGGGAGAATACCGTGAATGTAAAATCTCTGATCGGCAAACTGAATGACACGACCCGGGGCGCGCTCGAGGCCTCGGCCGGACTCTGCCTGTCGCGCACGCATTATGACATCGAGATTGAGCATTACCTGATGAAACTGCTGGAATCCGTGGATAACGACGCGGCGGTCATTTTCAACCATTTCGGAACCGACACTTCCCGCTTCCGGGCTGAACTCACCCGCTCTCTCGACCGTCTGAAATCCGGCAACGCTCGCACGCCTGCCCTTAGTCCGACTCTCATCAAGATGATGACCGAGGCATGGACCATCGGTTCCCTCGATTACGGAGCCGCGCAAATTCGCACCGGCTACACCATTCTTGCCCTGGCGACAAATGACGAATTGGTCAGGCTGATGCGTGATGTGAGCAAGGAGTTTCAGAAGGTTCAAGCCGATGCTCTGCGGAAGGATTTCAACACGATCGTTGCCGGTTCCAGCGAAGAGGTGCAGAGCCTGGCGGCAGCAGCGGCGGCTGCCGCGCCTGGCGCGTCGGCGGGTGCGGCCAAACCGGGAGGCAAGACTCCCAACCTCGATCAGTTCACGGTCAATTTAACCGACCGGGCGAAATCCGGGAAGATCGATCCGGTATTAGGACGGGACATGGAAATCCGGCAGGTCGTCGATATCCTGATGCGACGCCGGCAGAATAACCCCATTCTCACGGGTGAGGCCGGAGTCGGCAAGACCGCCGTGGTGGAAGGTTTCGCCATACGAGTTGCGCAGGGCGATGTCCCCCCGCCTTTACGCAACGTTACCGTGAGGACTTTGGATTTGGCTTTGCTCCAGGCTGGGGCGGGAATCAAAGGTGAATTCGAAAACCGCCTGAAGAGCCTGATCGAAGAAGTAAAGGCCTCGCCCACTCCCATCATATTGTTCATCGACGAGGCGCACACCATGATCGGGGCAGGCGGTCAAGCCGGCCAGGGCGACGCTGCCAACCTCCTGAAGCCGGCCCTGGCGCGCGGCGAACTGCGTACGATCGCAGCCACGACGTGGTCCGAGTACAAGAAATATTTTGAGAAAGACCCGGCGCTCGCTCGGCGATTCCAGGTGGTCAAGGTCGAGGAGCCGGTCGAGACCCAGTGTATGGTTATGTTGCGCGGCATTCTGCCTTCGCTCGAGAAGCACCACAAGATTCGCATCCTGGATGAGGGCCTGGAGTCCGCCGTCCACCTCTCGCACCGCTACCTGGCGGGCCGCCAGCTTCCGGATAAGGCCGTGAGTGTGCTGGATACCGCGTGCGCGCGGCTGGCGCTGGGGCAAAGCGCAACCCCGCCGGCGATCGAAGACTGCGCTCGCCAACTGGACGACCTCGGGGTACAACATCGGATTCTGGAGCGCGAGGTGGCCATGGGGGCCGACCACACGGAGCGGCTCGCGGAGATCGCACAGAAAAAGGTCGAAATCGAGGCACGGCTGGCAGGATTGCAGGGTCGCTTCGACAAGGAGAAGGGTTTGGTAACCCGGATTCGCGAAATTCAGGATCAGCTCGAAAAGGCGGTTGCCCCTGCTGCCGCCCCGGCACCCGCCGCCCTGCCGGCGCCTGCCTCCGCGGGTGCCGCCGCGCCCGCGCCGGAAGCTACGGCCGGGACGGCCGCAGGTGCGGCAGTTGCTCCCGCCGCTTCGCCGCAGCAGGTGGATCCTGCCGCTCAGCGCGCCGAACTTGCCAAGCTGGAAGCGGAACTGAAGGAGCTTCAGGGTGAGACGCCGATGATCCAGGTCGCGCTCGACGCCCAAATCGTCGGCGAGGTCATATCGGCCTGGACCGGCATTCCCGTCGGCAAGATGATGAAAGATGAAATCGCGACTGTCCTCTCATTGCCTTCTTTTCTGGGGCAACGGGTGATCGGCCAGATGCATGCCCTGGAAGCTATCAGCGAGCGAATTTCCACCTCCCGCGCGCGCCTGGACGACCCCAACAAACCG
>Ga0335069_10008858_pt1 | contig 14354 bp, 13 predicted proteins | sample Lox_Sample_11_FD_206714 | JGI IMG/M metagenome (GOLD analysis project Ga0335069, IMG submission 206714) | Soil microbial communities from Loxahatchee National Wildlife Refuge, Florida, United States - Lox_Sample_1.1 | ecosystem: Environmental > Terrestrial > Soil > Wetlands | place: USA... | reverse complement strand
CCGGTCGAGATCACGACGTCGATCTCCGGATCGGCGATCCAGGCCCTGAGCTGCGCCTCGATCAGCGCGCGCTCGTCCTTCACGATGGTGCGCGCGCGCAAGCTATGGCCGTCGCGCGCAATCAGGTCAACCAATGCCTGGCCCGACGTGTCGTTGGCTGCGGTCCTTGAATCCGAGACCGTCATCACCGCGATGTTGACCGGCTTGAACGGCCGCGTCTCGTCGATCTTGGGCATGTTCTCTCGATCCGGTTGCCTCAGTCGGCCGCCGGATCGCGCGCGAGCGAGAACCGCGGTCAGTTGGCGGCGGCCGTCTTCACCTTGTCATCCTGCCGATCATAGTGCGGCGAGGCGCCGGAGGCCACGGCGTCGAGGCTGGGCGACGGCTGGTTCAGCCGGTCCTGATAGATCCAGTAGCCCGCCATGATGCGTTCGACGAAGAGCCGGGTCTCGCGCGAGGGCAGGCTCTCGACGAACAGCAGCGGGTCGTCCTCGGCGCGGATGGTCTGCTTCCAATATTGCAGGCTGCCCGGCCCGGCGTTGTAAGCCGCCGCCAGCAGGAAGAGGTCGCCGCCGACCACGTCCGACTGCAGGAGATTCTGGATGTATTGCTGCCCGATCGCGATCGAGGTCTGGGCATCGCGCAGATCCGCGCTGGCGTTGCGGCTGACCAGCTTCGCGGTGTCGGGCATCAGCTGCATCAGGCCGACGGCACCCGCACCGCTGACGGCGTTCGGGTTGAAGCCGGATTCCTGGCGCATGATGGCGAAGACCAGCGCGCGGTCCACGATGTAGCCGTTCTTCGGCGTCCAGGCCGGCAGCGGATACATGGCGGCGTCGATGAAGGGATCGCCCTTCAAGAGCCGCTTCGATCCGACCTTGACGGAGAGGGAGGGGAGACCGCTCGCCTGGGAGACGGCGAGCAAGGCGCGGTCCATCACGCCCGACGGATCGTCGGCGAGGATCAGCAGCTCCTTCTCGGCCGAACCGATCTGGCCCACCTGCAGCAGCGCCAGCGCGCGCTTGCCGGCGCTGGAGCGCATCAGCATCATCGCATCGCGCGGGTTGAGATCCTTCACGTTCCAGTCGTGCTGCGGGTCGATGCCGAGCGCGCGCTGCGCCAGTTGGCCGTAGAAGGTATAGGGATAGCGGCTGGCCTCACGCAGCCAGTGGCTCACCTGGTCCGGCTGCTGGTTGCGCAGATAGGCACGCGCCGCCCAGAACGACGCAGCCGCGCATTCCCAGGGCGAGTCCTTGGTCTGCGCCGCGGCGCGGGTGAAGTCCGTGGCCGCGTCGCCGAAATGCTTCGAACGCCAGTTGGCGAGGCCCATCACCCAAGAGCCGTTGTCGTTCACCGAAGCTTCGTCCGGCGAGCCGGTGCGGGTGATCGAGGCCTTCGGATGGACCAGGCCCACGGCACCTTTGCGCTGACCCAGGCTGTAGATGAGGTCGGCATCCGGCAGCGCCGAATAGCGCTTCAGCCAGTCGCTGAGCTCCTTGGGGGAGCTGCGGTAGCCGCGCGACAGATAGCGGTCCGCCAGCACGTCGCCGAGCAGCGACTGGTCGGTCAGGTCGGCGATGAGCGCGTCGGCGCCGCGGTAGTCGCCCTGCGCCTGCAGTCGGTAGATCTGCCGGTAGCGGTCGGCGTCGATCGCCTCCAGCGGCTGGGGCAGGGTACTGGCGGTGCCAACATCCTGGTTGTCGTCTCCGGGGAGTGACGCGGTCGCCTCCTGGGCGTGCGCCGGACGGATTTCGGCGATACCTGTCGACACAAGGATCGCCACCATCGCGGCGGACGCCAAGAAGAAGCGCCCCCCGCGCTGTGCACGGTCTAAATTCAAGGTATCGCCCCCTTGAAGGTCGCCCCGGGCCCATCCCGAGGTCGCTTATTCTTAACGTTTGGTTTCCAATTCGGTTTCCGCTTTAGCCAATGAAGTCTTGCATGTCCAGAAAATTTGCCGTGTCCGATCAACAGACATGGTGCCAAATCTCGGCCGACCTACTATATGTTGATTTGTGAGCTAGATCACGCGGCGCTTTATCCACAGGATTTTCGTTAACAATCCAGCGGAGCGCACGGATTCGTGCCCGGGCGCCTGGGTGGCGCAGCGCACTAAAGGGGCTTAAGCGCGCCCCGCGGGGAGGATTGCGCCGAGCGCCTCAAGTCGGGCGCGGAGCTTCAGCAGATCGCGCCAGGCTTCGCGTTTGAGCTCGGGCTGCCGCAGCAGATAGGCGGGGTGGAAGATGGGCAGGGCCGGGATCGCCGCGCCGAAACCGGCGGAGCTGAACTCGAACCAGCGCCCGCGCAGCCGGGTGATCCCCTCTTTGGTGCCGAGCAGCATCTGGGCCGAGGACCCGCCGACCAGCACCAGCACCTTCGGGTTCACCAGCTCGATATGGCGGATGACGAAAGGCTCCTGGGCGGCCAATTCCGCCTCGGTCGGCTTGCGGTTCCCGGGCGGCCGCCAGAAGCAGACATTGGTAATATAGAAAGAGGTGCGGTTAAGGCCGATCGCCGCCATCATCCGGTCGAGGAGCTGGCCGGAGACCCCGACGAAGGGGAGCCCCTGCCGGTCTTCGTCCGCCCCCGGCGCCTCGCCGACCAGCATGACCTCGGCCTTGGGGTTGCCGTCGGCGAAGACCAGGTTGGTTGCCGTCTTCCGGAGGGAGATTCCGTCATAGCGGGCGAGGATCGCCCGCAACTCTTCGAGGCTCACGGCGCGGCGGGCCGCATCGCGCGCGCTTTCGATCGCCGCCTGATCGACCGGCCCTAGCCGTCTCTGCTCGGTCGGCGCCGCCGCCGGTCGCGCCGGAGGCGGCTGCGTCGGAACGCGCGGCAGTGGTTGGATTTGCGAAATGGGTGCCTCGGCAAGGCCCTTCGGCGCCGCAGGCGATGGCGCCGTCGCCCTAAGGCCCGTCGTCCCCACGTCCGTCGCGCCCAGGTCGGTCGTCCCGAGACGGCTTTGCGGCGTCGGCTCAACAGCCTCGTCGGCGCCCCACTCGATATAGAGCTTCAACAAGGCGAGGGAGTCGCGGTTGGATTGCGCTGCGCCGGCCATGCGTCCAGGCTAGCATCGAGCACGATCAGGGGACAATCGAGCGCCCAACGCAGGCGTTAAGGAGGAGAGTCGATGGATCGCGAGGTGATGGAATACGACGTGGTGATCGTCGGCGGCGGGCCCGCGGGTCTCAGCGCCGCGATCCGGCTGAAGCAGCTCGCCGCCGAAGCGGGCCGCGAGGTCAGCGTCGTCGTGCTGGAGAAGGGCTCCGAGGTCGGCGCCCACATCCTCTCCGGCGCCGTCATGGACCCGCGTGCCATCACCGAGCTCTTCCCCGATTGGAAGGCGCTCGGCGCACCCTTGACCCAGCCGGTCACCGAGGACCGGTTCCTCTTCCTCACCAACGAACAGGCCTCCTTCCGACTGCCGAACGTCTTCCTGCCGAAGACCCTGCACAACGAGGGCAACTACATCGTCAGCCTCGGCAATGTCTGCCGCTGGCTCGCAAGCCAAGCCGAGGCGCTGGGGGTCGAGATCTTCCCGGGCTTCGCCGCCGCCGAGATCCATTTCGACGAGGCGAAGCAGAAGGTCTTGGGCGTCATCACCGACGACAAGGGCCGGGCCAAGGACGGCAGCGAGAAGTCGGACTTCCAGCCGGGCATGATCCTCGCCGGCAAGTACACGCTCTTTGCCGAAGGCTGCCGCGGCCATCTCGGCAAGCGCCTGATCGCGCATTACAAGCTGAACGAGGGCCGAGACCCGCAGAGCTACTCGATCGGCCTGAAGGAGCTCTGGGACATCGATCCCGCGAAGCACCAGGCCGGGCTCGTCATGCACACCGCGGGCTGGCCGGTCTCCAACGACGTCTACGGCGGCTCCTTCCTCTATCACGCCGAGAACAATCAGGTCGCCGTCGGCTTCGTGGTCGGGCTCGGCTATGCCAATCCCTTCCTCAACCCGTTCGAGGAGTTCCAGCGCTACAAGCACCACCCGCAAGTGGCGCAGTTCCTGGAAGGCGGGCGGCGCGTGGCCTATGGCGCCCGCGCCATCGTCACCGGCGGCGTGCAGGCGTTGCCCAAGCTGGTCTTCCCCGGCGGCGCCTTGATCGGCGACGACGCCGGCTTCCTCAACGTGCCGAAGATCAAGGGCAGCCATGCCGCGATCAAGACCGGCATGCTCGGCGCCGAGGCTGCGTTCGCCGCGCTCGGCGAAGGCCGCAGCCATGACGAGCTTGTCGCCTATCCCAAAGCGTATGAGTCCTCCTGGCTCCACGACGAGCTCTATCGCGCGCGCAACTTCAAGCCCTGGATGAACAAGGGCCTGCTGGTCGGCACCTTGATGGCGGGGATGGACCAGAAGCTGTTCGGCGGCAACGCGCCCTGGACGCTCCACGCCCATAAGACCGACGCGGCAAAGACCAAACCGGCCGCGCAGTGCAAGCGCATCGACTATCCGAAGCCGGACGGCAAGCTCTCCTTCGACCGCCTCTCCTCGGTCTTCCTGTCCAACACCAACCACGAGGAGAACCAGCCGGTCCATCTGACCTTGAAGGACCCCAAGGTGCCGATCGCCACCAATCTCGCGATCTACGACGCGCCGGAGCAGCGCTACTGTCCGGCCGGGGTCTACGAGATCGTGCGCGAGAGCGACGGCTCCAATCCGAAGCTGCAGATCAACGCCCAGAACTGCGTCCACTGCAAAACCTGTGACATCAAGGACCCGACCCAGAACATCGTCTGGGTCAATCCCGAAGGCGGCGGCGGGCCCAATTATCCGAACATGTAGCTCGCGAGGCCCGCGACGCTGGGATAGACTACCCTTGCATGCCCCGGTTGCAGGTGAGCGCGGTGGGTTACTTCGACGGACTAGTCGACGCCATGTTCAAGAAGGACGTGCGGGGGCGGGACGTCTTCTACCCACGTGGGATAATGGGCAAGGGGTTCATTCTGCCGGACCCAGCAAGTACCGCCGCCGTCCGGGCCAAGATGATCGGCTTCTACAAGGTCCTAATTTTCGTTGTCATCCCGCTGGCGATCGTATCCGTCAAGTTTCTTCACGTCAGCCCGATCGCGATTCTCATGTTTATCGGAGCCGGCAAGTGGTTCCATGAGCGACGCCTGACCGCGGGGTATGCGATCTCCGACGAGCGCTTGAGCTGGAACCTCGCTGAGGCAGTTCGCAGATCCGCTCGCAGCCAAAGTTATTTCAGCCTGTGGACGCGTGCGCTGTTGAACCTAGCATTACTCGCAGGCAGTGCGTTTTTTGTCATCGATGGTAGCCCCGGCGTCGCGCTGATGGCTCTTATCAGCGGCGCGCTGTTCGGCACGTTCTTCTGTCTCATCCTTTGCATGATCGACTGGAAACGTCGCCGCCCTTAGCCCGCCCTCTGGACAGGAACGATCGCCCGCATCGCCGGTTTACCCCGGGGAGTGTGTTCCCAGAGCGTCGGATGCAGGGCGATCTCAAGTTTTCGCAGGACTGGACGCGCACCCTGCGCGTCGTCTCGCAGTCGCGATGGGCATCGGTTCTCCGCGAGGCTGCCGTCGGCTGGTGGAACGATCGCTGTCTCAGCATGGGAGCGGCGATTGCCTACTACGCGATCTTCTCCCTGGCCCCGGTGCTGCTGATCGTGATCGCGATCGGCGGGATCGCCTTCGGCAGCGATGCCGCGCGCAACGCGGTGCTGGAGCAATTCAGCGGCCTCATAGGTTCGTCCGGGGCTGCCTCGGTGGCGAAGATCCTGACGAGCGCCAGCAACTTCGGCTCCGGCGTCATGGGCACGGTCATCGGCATCGTCACCTTCATCGTGACGGCGAGCGGCGCCTTCGGCGAGCTGCAGGCGGATTTGAACGTCATCTGGCGGGTGAAGGCGCCGCCCTCATCGGGATTGATGACCTTCCTTCTGTCGCGCCTGCTGAGCTTGGCGATGATCGCGGTGATCGCCTTCCTCCTGATGATCTCGCTGACCTTCGATGCGCTCGCCTCGGCCGCCAGCCAGTATTTCTCGATGGAGGGTCAGGCGCTGGCGCTGGGCGCGATCAACCTCTTGATCAGCGTCGGGCTCTCGGCGCTGCTGTTCGGCTTCATCTTCAAGGTGCTGCCGAACACACAGATTCCGTTGCGCCACATTGTGCCCGGCGCACTGCTCACGTCGGGCCTCTTCGTGCTCGGCAAGTTCGTGATCGGCTTCTATCTCGGCCGCAGCAATATCGCCACGACCTATGGCGCGGCGGCGTCCGTCATCACCCTGATGGTTTGGGTCTATTATTCGGCCCAGATCCTGCTCTATGGCGCGGAATTCACCCACGCCTCGGCCGAACGCCACCGCAAGCGGCGCCCGGCCAGGTTGGGGGCCGATTCTCGTCGCGTCAGTTCCCGCTAGCGCCGCCGCCCCCAGAGACGCCACCGCCGCCAACAGCTCCGCCGGTGCCGCCGCCCAATGGCGCGCCCATGCCCCCGGCAGGACCGCCCGGTCCGGTGCCCATCGGTCCGGTTCCCATGCCCGGCGTGATCGGGATGATGACCGAGTTCGAGCCGGAGTTGTTGGGCGTCATGCCGTTCGGGCTCGTGCTGTTCGGGCTGGTGGTCATGCCCGGCGCGGTACTGTTGGGCAGGACAGTCTGGCCAGGGCTCGTGCTGTTCGGGATGGTCGTTGTCGTGTTCGGCGCGACCGTCGTGCTCGGAATAGAGGTGCTGTTCGGGATGGTCTGCGGCGTCGTCACGCCGCCGGCAGCACTTCCGGCCGCGCCGACGCCCGGAGTGATCGTCGCGCCGCCTTGGATCATGCGCCGCGCCTGCGCGATGCAGGCGGCCCGCTCGGTATAGAGCAGGCTCTGGCAGTTGGTCCCCGGCGGGAAGGTGAGGTTCTGCGCCGTAGCACCCGGCGCCGCGAGGGCGGTGGCGAGCAGCATGCTTCCCGCCAGGCCGCCGATGGTGAGCTGGAATCGATTCATGGCATCTCCTTTCGCGGCGCCGGTCTTCCTTATCCGGGCAGCGCGACGAAGCGGTCGCGCGGGATCGGCACCGACAATGGGCTTCTCCGATTCAACGGACGCCCGAGACCCCAGTTCCGTGCAACTCCGGGCGACAACCTGGCGCGCTCCGCTCGGGAATGATCTCAAACGAGAAGACTTCGTTGTCGGAGACGAGGGGCCGTCGCGGGCCCGCGCTGCCGATTTCCCAACCCGGCGCGGATTTGCTAAGGAACCTGATCGGGGAAGTCTTCCGCCCTCTCACGGACCGAACGCACCAAGGACCGACGCATGAAACGCCTCGACCAGAAGCTCGCGCGCATCCGCGCCGGGAAGTACAAGCCGACCGACTTCATCATCGCCGACGCCAAGGACGGCGACATGGGCCCGAGCCTCACCTCCAGCGGCCCCAAGCGCGACAAGGACGGCAACTGGACTCGCTACCGCACCCGCGGCGAGTTCCTGGACGAGATCGCGGCCATCGTGAAGCAGGACATCGTCGATGTGATGCTGGTCTCGGCCTCCAACCTCGAGCTGCTGAACGAGCGCAAGGTCTTCCAGAAGAGCGCGGTCCAACCGGCGATCCGGGCCAATGACACGACCTGCATCTGGCGCATGCGCGGCGCCGGCTACCACCATTCGCCCTCTCGCCCGTTCCGCAGCGCCTCGCTGCCGCGCGTCATGTACGGGGCGACGAGGGCGCCCGGGAATTCACCCGCCAGCCGCCGGATCAAGGGCACCGATCTCGGCCTCTATTCGATGACCTTCAACAACGACATCGAAGCCGACATCCGCTCCCTGGAGGCTTTCGCCGCCTTCCGCGCCGAGGCGTCGGCGCTGGGTTTCCGCTACTTCCTCGAAGTCTTCAATCCCAATGTGGACACCCGGATCGACCCCAACGTGCTGCCTCACTACATCAACGACGCGATCCTCCGCGCCCTCGCTGGCGTCATGAAGGCAGACCGCCCGCAATTCCTGAAGATCGCCTATAACGGGCCGAAGGCGCTGGAGGAGCTCGCCTCCTTCGATCCGAGCCTCGTGGTCGGCGTGCTCGGCGGCGGGGCGGGGACCACGCGCGACGCCTTCGAGCTCATTCATCAGGCGGAGCGCTACGGCGCGCGGGTGGCACTCTTCGGCCGCAAGATCAATCTTGCGGAATCGCCGCTGGAGATGGTGGCCATGCTGCGCCGGGTCGCGATCGGCGACGTCAAGCCGAAGGAGGCCGTGAAGGCCTATCACGCCACGCTGAAGAAGCTCGGCATCAAGCCGGCGCGTGCGCTGGAGGAGGATTCCGCGGTGACCGAATCCGTCCTCGAGGAAGCCGCCGCGTGAGCGCGGCTTCGGGCCGCCGGGGCTTCATCACCGGCGGCAGCTGGTGCGTCGATCGCAACAAGATGGTCGATTTCTGGCCGCAGGAGGACTCGATCTCGGAGATCCTCAGCGAGGAGCGCGGCCATGGCGGATCGGGGAGCAATCTCGCGGTCGATATCAAGAAGCTCGACCCCGAGATGCCGGTCGAGACCATCGGCATCGTCGGCGACGACGATGACGGCCGCTTCCTGCTCGGCCTTGCGGATCGCCACGGAATCGGGCGAAGCGGGATGACGATCAGCAACGAGGCGCCGACGCAATACACCGACTGCTACGGCTCGAAGCGCAGCGGCCGCCGCACGCACATGACCTTCAAGGGCGTGGCCAACCTCCTTTCGCCCGATCATTTCGATTTCACGCAGACCAACGCCAGCATTGCGCATCTCGGTCTTCCGGGCATCCACCAGGTGCTGGATTCGCCCTGGCAGGGCGAGGCGAACGGCTGGGTCGCCGTCTTGAAGAAGGCGAAGGCCGTCGGCCTCCTCACCAACATCGAGCTGGTCAGCATCGCGCCCGAGCAGATCGCGGCGCTGGCGCGGCCTTGCCTGCCTTATCTCGACTTGCTGGTGGTCAACGACCATGAGATCGGCGCCGTCGCGGGCTTGACCACGATCACGCCTGAAGGGACCGATGTGGAAGCCTGCATCGAAGCGGCGCGGCGCGCGATGGCCGCCGGCGCGATGCAGATGGTCGCCGTACATTTTCCCCGCGGCGCCGTTCTGGTCGCGCGCGATGCGGCGCCGATCCGACAGCCCTCGCTCCAAATTCCCGAAGCGGAGATCGCCGCGGCGAACGGCGCCGGCGACGCCTTCGCGGCGGGCTTTCTCTACGGCTTCCACGAGGGCTGGAAACCGGCCGATTGTCTCGCCTTGGCCCATGCGACGGCAGGGGCCTCGCTCCGGGGCCTCTCCACCAGCGGAACGGTCGAAACCTGGCAGCGTTGTCTGAACTTGGCTTCCGGCTGGGGTCCCGGCACGCCGATTTGATGCAATCCGCGCCCTGGGCGCTCGCCGCGCGTTAACACTGTTCTATCCAGAGGGACCGCTTCCTGCTAGAACCGCCCCCAGGAAAAGGACCCGGGGGAAGACGCCGGGAAACTGCCGGGCGGGGGGCGGATTCCGTGGCTGCAAAAAGGACGTAGGAACTTGCCCATTCGATGCTTCCAGCCGCTGCTGCTGACCCGCCTCTACCGAGCCATTGCTCGCCCCTTGATCCTCGCATTGCTGCCGGCGGCACTCGCCGCCTGCCAGGCCGGGCATCCAGCGATCGCCGACGGCGTCGGCCCGCTCAATCCCAAGCAATGGTCGGCGTCCGGCCTCTATCTCGCCGGCCAGCACGCCGTCGAATCGGGCGACATGAAGACGGCGGCCGACCTGCTGCCGCTGGCGCTTCAGGCGGATCCGGGGAACGGCGCGCTGGCCGAGCAGGCGCTGATCGCCCTCATCAGCGACGGCCGATTCGACCAGGCGATCGCGCTGGCGCATGACACGGTCCGACACGATCCGAAGGCGCCGCTCGCGACCATCATGCTGGCGGTCGATGCGATCCATCGCGACAAGCCGGCGGAGGCGCGCAACCTGCTCAACGACATGGGCGAGGACGCCGTGGGCCGGATCGCGCAGCCGCTGATCCTCGCCTGGCTGACGCTCGAGGAGCAGGGGCTCGACCAGGCCGAGGCGGCGATGAAGCCGGTGAACGCCGTCGATGGGCTGAAGCCGCTGGTCGAATCCCATCTGGCGATGATGGAGGAGATGTCCGGCAAGCCCGACCAGGCGGCGCAACGCTTCTCGGCGCTGGTCGATGCCGATCACGTCACCTCGCATCTCATCGAGATCTATCTCGACCTGCTGCACCGCCAGGGCAAGGACGACGCGGCGCAGAAGCTGCTGGCGAAATTCCGCAGCATGTCCGAGGACGTGACCGGCGCCATGGCCGATGCGCTCGCCGAGCAGCTGAAGCACCCGGCGCCGAAGCAGCCGCTGGTCGACACGCCGGCCAAGGGTGTCGCCGAGGTGCTGTTCGACATCGGCGGTCTGTTGCGCTCCGACAAGCTCAACGGCCAGGCGATCCTGTTCAGCCGCTTGGCGCTCTATCTCGATCCCAAGCTCGACGTCGCCAAGCTGCTGGTCGGCAACTTGCTCCAGGATGGCCAGCATCTCGAATCCGCGATCGAGGTCTTCCAGTCGATCCAGCCCGGATCGCCCTATTGGTGGAGCGCGCATCTCGCCGTCAGCGACTGCCTGCGCGATCTCGACCGCACCGACGATGCGTTGAAGCTGCTCAACGATCTGGTGGCCGCGCAGCCGGCGCGGGCCGACGCGGCGATCGCGCTCGGCGATCTCTATCGCAAGGAGAAGCGCTACGCGGAGGCCGCCACGGCCTACACGACCGCGCTGCAGCGGATCGGCACGCCCGGCGCCCACGATTGGTCGGTGTTCTATTTCCGCGGCACCGCCTACGAGCGCAACAACCAGTGGGACAAAGCGGAGCCGGACTTCCTGAAGGCGCTCGAGCTCTCGCCCGATCAGCCCTATGTGCTCAACTATCTCGCCTATACCTGGGTCGAGAAGCGCCAGCATCTCGACGAGGCGCTGAAGATGCTGCAAAAGGCGGTGGATGCGCGACCGGAGGAAGGCTTCATCGTCGACAGCCTCGGCTGGGCCTATTACCAGCTCGGCAACTACGACAAGGCGGTCGGCTATCTCGAACGCGCGGTCGAGCTCGAGCCGAACGACCCGGTCCTCAACGATCACCTCGGCGACGCCTATTGGCGCGTCGGCCGCAAGGCCGAGGCGAGGTTCCAATGGAACCGCGCCCTCAACTTCAAGCCCGAGCCCGACCAGATCGGCCTCATCGAAGGCAAGATCAAGAACGGCCTGCAGTCGTAGTCAGAGGACAGATGTCAGAGAGCAGATGTCTGAGGAAAGATGACGGAAGAGGACGCGCATTCCGATCTGACATCTGACATCTGTCCTCTGTTCTCTGAATCCGCCCCCGCCAAGATCAATCTCTACCTGCATGTCGTCGGCCGGCGGCCGGACGGATATCATCTGCTGGAGAGCCTGGTCGTCTTCGCCGAATGTGGCGATGTCATAACTGCCGAGTCCGCCGCCGATTTCTCGCTGCAGATCGATGGCCCGTTCGCCCACGGATTGTCGGCTGGTGACGACAATCTGGTGCTGCGCGCCGCGCGCGGTCTTGCCGGCCTGCTCGGAATCGGCAAAGCGGCTTCCCTCAAGCTCACCAAGAACCTGCCGATTGCTTCCGGCATCGGCGGCGGCTCCGCCGATGCCGCCGCGACCATCGAGGCCTTGCTCCCGCTTTGGAGCATGGAGGACGTCGATCGGAAGCGGCTGGCCGTATTCGCGTTGAAGCTCGGGGCCGACGTGCCGGTCTGCCTCTATGGCCGCAGCAGTGTCGTCTCCGGCATCGGCGAGACGACCGAGGACGCGGGGCGCCTGCCCGCCGCCGATCTGCTGCTGGTCAATCCCGGAGTCGCGACGCCGACGCCGCAAGTCTTCAAGGCGCGCACCGGCCCGTTCTCCGCACCGTCACCCTGGAGCCCGCTGGCGCGCATATCCGTGCCGGAGCTGGTCGCGCGTTTGAAGCTTTACCGCAACGACTTGACCGGGCCGGCGATGACCGTGGCACCCGTGATCCGCGACGTGCTGCGCGCGATCGAAGCGACGCCCGGCTGCTTGCTCTCGCGCCTCTCCGGCAGCGGCGCCACCTGCTTCGGCATCTATGAGAGCGCGGCGGCGGCCGAGGCGGCGCGCGCCGCGATCCTCGCCGCGCATCCCGATTGGTGGGCGGTCGCCACCAAGATCGCCGCCCGCATATGAGCGCCGCCGGGGCGAGTGGGGACGGTTCGCGTCTCGCGGGAACCGCCGGCCTGGTGCTGCTGGCGATGCTCTGGGGCACCATGGTGCCGACCATTACCCATCTCCTGCAGACCTGGGATCCCCTGTTCCTGGCGGCCTTGCGCTATCTCGGCGGCGGCCCGGCGTTGCTGCCGGCGCTCTGGATCCTGGGCCGCGGCGCAGGGAGCGCGAAGCACGTGCCCGCCTGGCGGATCGCGCTGCTGGGGACCGTCGGCATCGGCGGCTATGCCGGCCTCTACACGCTCGGTGTCGCGCATTCCAATCCGGTGACCGCCGCGATCTTGAGCGCCGCCAGCCCGGCGGTCGCCACCGTGACCGATCGCGTGATCTTCGGCCGCAAGCTCGATCGCCGGATGGTGCCCGGCCTGGTGCTGGCGATGAGCGGCTGCGTGCTGGCGACCGTCGACGTCACCCGCGCCGGCAGCCCGTTCGACCTGCGCGGCGGCGAGATCCTGATCCTCACCGCTTTCGCCTGCTGGTCCTGGTATTCGACCGCCGCGCAACGCTGGCTCGAAGGCTGGTCGCAACTTCGCATCTCCGGCGTGACCATGACGGTGGGAGGCATCGCGCTCACCATCGTCTATCTCATCCTCGCCGCCTTCGGCGGCCTCGCCTTTCCGCCGCCTTTGCCGGTGACCGGCTTCGACTGGCTGCTCCTCGTCTGGCTGGTGATCGCGCTGGTCGCCTTCGGCGTGCTGCTGTGGAATTTCGGCGTGAAACGCAGCGGCGTCGTCACCGCCAGCCTCTACCTCAACTTGACGCCGATCGTCGCGATCCTGATCCTGGCGCTCGGCGGCACCGCGCCCAACCTTCAGCAGATCGCCGGCGGCGCCATGGTCGTGCTCGGCATCCTCTGGGCGGAGCTGGCGACCTTGCGCAAGCCGGCGGTGGCACCGGCAGGCATCGACGAAGCGCCGGGGCTGTAGCTCGAGTCCGGCGCGTTCGGTCGATCGTCAATGGGCAATGGCGTGGCGATCGACCTTCGGTTCCGCAGCGTCTTCCTCTGGAAGGAATGGCGAGATGTTCGCCATCGCGCGCGCCACATAGATCTCCTTTTCGCCCACGGGCGCGACGTAGTGAATGGCGTTGCGCGCAGCCTCGATACCGGCCAGGCGCGCGATGAACCAGGCCGCAAGATAGTGCGATGACAGGCAGCCGCCCGCGGTCGCGACGTTGCGTTTGGCCACGAACGGTTGGTTGAGCACGGCGATGCCGGCCTCCTCGACCCACGGCTTGCTGGTCAAGTCCGTGCAGGCCGGAACGCCATCCAGCAGGCCCAGCTTGGCGAGGATCAACGTGCCCGAGCATTGCGCACCGAGAAGCTGGCGCGCCGGGTCGAACCGCAGCTGCGACATGACCGCCGCATCCGCGGCGATGTTGCGGGTCAAGATCCCGCTGCCGACCAGCACGGCGTCGGCCTCGCAGGCATCCTTCAGCGAGGCTTGCGCCTCCAGCACGAGGCCGTTCATCGAACGCACCTTGGCCGCCGGACTGGCGACCGATACCCGCCAGTCGGCCTGCTTGACCCGGTTGAGGATGTTGAACGCGATCAGCGAATCGAGCTCGTTGAAGCCTTCGAAGGTGAGGATGCTGATGTGCATGATTTCCTCGCTTGGCGAAAGGTTGCTTCACGCCACTCCACTCCAAGAACGAGAATGAGTACATTTAAATATTGTCATGGATACAATGAAGCCTGGCGGCCCAATACCCGCCGGCATCGGCGACGTACGGAGACTGAGGGTCGGAAAAAGGGGAGCGTGATGAAGAAGACGCTGCATTTCAAACGGGCGGAGATGAAGTTCGAGAAATACGGCGGCCCGCCGGGCACCGCGAGCATCAGCCGCCTGATCGGCCCAGACGTCTCCCACACCATGGGCGCCGGGATCGCCACCTTCGACGGCTGCTCGATCGAATGGACCGTGCTCTATGACGAGATGATCGTGGTGCTCGAGGGCAGGTTCCGGCTGAGGACGCCGGAGGGCACGATCGAGGCCGTACCCGGCGACGTGATCTGGATCCCGGAGAACACGCCGATCGCATACGAGGGCGACAAGGCGACGGTCTGCTACACGCTCTATCCGGTCGATTGGCGCAAGCGCCACAATCTCTAACGCCCGCGGCCGGCGTGGCGGT
>Ga0335069_10008857_pt1 | contig 14354 bp, 8 predicted proteins | sample Lox_Sample_11_FD_206714 | JGI IMG/M metagenome (GOLD analysis project Ga0335069, IMG submission 206714) | Soil microbial communities from Loxahatchee National Wildlife Refuge, Florida, United States - Lox_Sample_1.1 | ecosystem: Environmental > Terrestrial > Soil > Wetlands | place: USA: Florida... | reverse complement strand
AGCTGCCGGAGGCCTTCACCACCGGCTCCAGCCTGATGCCGCAGAAGAAGAACCCGGACGCCCTCGAGCTCGTCCGCGGCAAGGCCGCGCGCGTCGACGCCGCTCTCGTCCGCCTGCTGACGCTCCTCAAGGGCCTGCCCGGCGGCTACCAGAAGGACCTGCAGGAGGACAAGGAGGCGGTCTTCGACGCCGCCGACACGGCGCTCGGCTCGGTGACGGTGATGACCGGCGTCGTGGCCGGCCTGTCGCTCCGCCGCGAGGCGATGCGGGCCGCGGCCGGCGTGCCCGAGATGATCGCCGCCAACCTGGCCGTCGCCCTCGCCCGCGAGGGCCTGCCCTTCCGCAGGGCGCACCACTTGGTGGGCTCGCTCGTCGCCGAGGCCCAGAAGGCCGGCCGCAGCCTGAAGGACGTGGCGGCCGAGCGCCTGCCGGCCGTCTCCCCCGCGGTCGCCTCGCGGATCGACGCCCTCTTCGACCCGCTCCTCGCCGTGGAGACGAAGTCGCTGCCGGGCGGGACGGCCCCCGACGCCGTGCGGGCGTCACTGGACGCCGCAGTCGCCCGCATCGCGCAGTAGGCGTCAGTTCGCCGTCAGCTGCTCCTCCACCGCGCTGCGGCCCACGCGGAACCTGGTGTCCTTCCTCTTGACGTCCACCTTGACCACGCCGCCGGGGCCGGCCACGCTCTCGAACCGCACGCGGTACTGCGAGTTCAGGTCGGCGGCCGCCTGCTTGAGCCACTGGGCGACGGCCAGCGTCGTGAGCGCCTCCACGTAGGTGCCGTGGTAGGCCTTGGTCATCTGCGTGAAGTAGCCCTGCACGTCCCAGGAGCCGATGCTGTCGCCCGAGGGGCCGCTGCCGAGCGCGCCCCGCGCGCTGGCCAGGACCATCACCACCATCGGCACCACCCGGTTCTGGCCGACCGCCTGCATCAGCGCGGAGGTCGAGCTGGCCGTCGAGTGCAGGCCGTTGGCGCCCACGTAGACGACGGCCCGCCGCGGGGCCCCGCGCTGGCCCAGCTCCTTGCAGGCGTCCGTCATCGAGTCGAAGGCGTAGTTGCCGCCGGCGGCGGCGATCATCTTCAGCTTGTCGGTCAGGGCGGGCAGCTCGGCCCCGAAGTCGCCGACCTTGGCGGGCGCGGAGGACCACACCGCCGCCTTGCTGCCTGCGGGCAGGGCCTTGATGAAGTCGACCACCGCGGGGACGAGGTCGCTGCGGTAGTAGGCGGTCACCGAGGCGCTCGAGTCGACCACCAGCGCCAGCTCCAGCGGCCGGCGGTCAGGCTCCACGCTCAGCACCTTGCGCGGCTTGCCGTCCTCCGTCAGCATGAGCTCCTCGACCTTCAGGTCCTCCACGGGCGCGAGCTTCTTCGTGTAGACGTGCAGCGCCACCGAGCGAGTGAGCGGCACGCCGGCGGCGGCGTCCGGCGCCGCCACGGCAGTCGCGAGTACGAGCCACAGCATCGGTCACCTCTCTTGTCGTGCGACACGCCCCGGCGTGGGTGCACGGCGAAGTGTGAGACGTCGTGCCGGCCTCGTGCAATGGGGATGCCGGGCGGAACGCGGGACGAGCGACCCGATCCGCCCGATGTGACCTGAACCGCGTCTCCTTTCGGCCGCACCCTGTCTCGTCAAAGTGACGACAGAGTCGCGGGTCGACGTGCGACCCTGCAGAGGGGCGAGCGCCAGACATGGGGCCATCGGCCCGGCGGCATCCGAGTTGAACTCGCCGGACCGCGCCTGCCCCGTGCCCGCGTCCGCCCTCAGGCCTATTGCACGCCTGTCGCCGGGGGATACGGGCGACCCGGGCAGCCCGGCTGGTACACTCGGCTCTCACGCGCCGTTCACGGGTATGCTGTCGTGGAGAAAGGCCATGCACGTCCACGTCGGGACCAGCGGCTACGCCTACAAGGAGTGGCGCGGCTCCTTCTATCCCGAGAAGATCAAGGACAAGGACATGCTCCGCACCTACGCGGAGCGGCTGCGGGCGGTGGAGATCAACAACACCTTCTACCGCCTGCCCGGCCGGGAGACGCTGCTGCGCTGGGCGGAGCAGGTGCCCGAGGACTTCCGCTTCGTGCTGAAGGCCTCGCAGCGCATCACCCACCGCCAGAAGCTGGGACCGGAGTCGGCGGAGACGGTTGCGTTCCTCTTCGACACGGCCCGGGCGCTCGGCGAGCGCCTCGGCCCCGTCTTCTTCCAGACCCCGCCCTTCCTGCGCAAGGACGCGGGCCGGCTGCGCGCGTTCCTCTCCGCGCTTCCGCCGGCCCACCCGGTGGCGTTCGAGTTCCGGCACGAGACCTGGTTCGACGACGAGGTGTACGGCATCCTGCGCGCGAGGAACGCGGCCCTGGTCGCCGCCGACAAGGACGAGGCCGGCGACGCCGCCACGCCGGTGGTGCCCACCGCCGACTGGGGGTACCTGAGGCTGCGCCGCTGCGACTACGACGAGGCCGCGCTCGCCGCCTGGCGTGAGCGGATCCTGGCCCAGCCCTGGCGCTTTGCCTACGTCTTCTTCAAGCACGAGGAGGGCGCGCCGCTCGCCTGGCCGCTCGTCTCGCGCTTCGCCGAGTCGGTGCGCTGAGCGCGCCGTGCGCCCGAGGGGGTCCAAGATGGCCGACAAGCAGCCGCGAGCCAGCCGTGTGCCGACGGGCCGCTTCCCCCAGCCCCGCGACGAGGGGATGAGCGTGGAGGCCCTCAAGCGCGCGATCGCCGACAAGCTGTACTACGCGCTCGGCCGCTTCCCCGAGGTCGCCACCCGCAACGACCACTACCTGGCGGTGGCCTACGCCGTGCGCGACCGCATCCTGGAACGCTGGCTGGCCACCGCCTCCACCTACGCCCGCAACGGCAGCCGCACCGTCTGCTATCTGTCGGCGGAGTTCCTGCTGGGGCCGCACCTCGGCATCACGGTCCTGAACCTGGGGATCGAGAAGGAGCTCCGGAAGGCGGTGGCCGAGCTGGGCCTCGACTACGACGCCGTCCTGGCGCAGGAGGAGGAGCCGGGCCTCGGCAACGGCGGGCTGGGCCGGCTGGCGGCCTGCTACCTCGACTCGCTCGCCAGCCTGCAGATCCCGGCGATCGGCTACGGGATCCGCTACCAGTACGGCATGTTCGACCAGTCGATCCGCGACGGCTGGCAGGTGGAGACGACCGACAACTGGCTGCGCCTGGGCAACCCCTGGGAGATGCATCGGACCGAGATCGCCTTCCCGGTGTTCTTCGGCGGCCGCACCGAAACCGCGACCGACGCCGAAGGGCGGCTGCGGGTCGCCTGGCTGCCCGAGCGGGTGGTGGAAGGCGTCGCCTACGACACGGCCATCCTGGGCTACCGCGTGAACACCGCCAACTTCCTGCGCCTGTGGAGCGCGGAGGCGGCGGAGGCCTTCGACTTCGAGGCCTTCAACGAGGGCGAGTACTACAAGGCGGTGGAGCAGAAGGTCTTCTCGGAGAACATCACCAAGGTCCTGTACCCGAACGACGAGACCAGCGGCGGCAAGCAGCTGCGCCTGGAGCAGCAGTACTTCTTCGTCTCCTGCGCGCTGCAGGACATGATCCGCATCCACCTGCAGAGCGCGCACGACGTCGCCAGCTTCCACCGCAAGTACGCGGTGCAGCTCAACGACACCCACCCCTCCATCGCCGTCGCCGAGCTGATGCGGCTGCTGGTCGACGTGCACGGGCTGCCCTGGGAGCCGGCCTGGGAGATCACCACCCGCACCTTCGGCTACACCAACCACACGCTGCTGCCCGAGGCCCTGGAGCGCTGGCCGCTGCCGCTGTTCCGCTCGGTGCTGCCGCGGCACCTGGAGATCGTCTACGAGATCAACCGCCGCTTCCTGGACGAGGTGCGCCTGCGCTTCCCCGGCGACCAGGAGCGCGTCCGCCGGGTGTCGCTGATCGACGAGCACGAGCCGCGCTACGTGCGCATGGCCAACCTGGCCACGGTGGGCAGCCACAAGGTCAACGGCGTCGCCCGGATGCACTCGGAGCTGGTCAAGCGCGAGCTGCTGCCCGACTTCTACGCCCTGTGGCCGGAGAAGTTCACGAACGTCACCAACGGCGTGACGCCGCGCCGGTTCCTCGCCTTGATCGATCCCGCCCTGGCACGGCTCATCACCTCGGCCGTCGGCGAGGGCTGGCTGAGCGACCTCGAGAGGCTGCGCGGCCTGGCGCCGCTCGCCCGGGACCGGGCGTTCCGGGCGGAGTGGCGGAAGGTGAAGCGCGCCAACAAGGAGGCGCTCTCGGCCGTGCTGCGGGAGCGCACGGGGGTGGTGGTCTCGCCCGACAGCCTGTTCGACATCCAGGTCAAGCGCATCCACGAGTACAAGCGCCAGCACCTCAACCTGCTGCGGGTGGTGGCGGTCCACGAGCGGCTGCGCCGGGGGGAGGGCAAGGAGGCCCCGCCGCGCACGGTGGTGTTCGGCGGCAAGGCGGCGCCCGGCTACCGGGCGGCCAAGCTCATCATCAAGCTGATCCACTCGGTGGCGTCCTGCGTCAACTCCGACCCGGCGGTGAAGGGCCGGCTGCGAATCGCCTTCCTGCCCGATTTCAACGTGAAGAACGCCCACCACGTGTTCCCCGCGGCCGAGCTGTCGGAGCAGATCTCGACCGCCGGCACCGAGGCCTCGGGCACCGGCAACATGAAGTTCTCCATGAACGGCGCGCTCACCATCGGCACCCTGGACGGCGCCAACGTCGAGATCCGCGAGGCGGTGGGAAGCGAGAACTTCTTCCTGTTCGGCCTCACCGTGGAGGAAGCCGAGCGGCTGCGGCGGGGAGGCTACCGGCCGCGGGAGATCTACGAGCGCGACCCCGAGCTGCGGCTGGTGCTCGACCGCATCGGCTCGGGCTTCTACTCGCCCGGCGATCCCGCGCTCTTCCGGCCGCTGGTCGACACCCTGCTGGAGTGGGACCCCTACCTGCTGCTCGCCGACTTCCGCTCCTACCTCGAGACCCAGGACCGGGCCGGCCAGGCCTGGCTCGACGCGGAGAGCTGGACGCGGATGTCGATCCTGAACGTCGCCTGCATGGGGCGCTTCTCCTCCGACCGCGCCATCGGCGAGTACTGCCGCGACATCTGGGAAGTGGGCCCGCAGCCGATCTCGCTGGGACCGTCCGTGCGCCGGCGCTCCGCGGTCGTCACCGGCGGGGCCGGCACGGGGACCCGCAGCTGAAGGCCGGCGCCGCCCGCGAGGTCAGGACCGGCGGCTCTCGAAGACCCCGAGCTGCCGGTTCTTGACCACGTCGTCCCAGGCGAAGCAGCGGCCGTTCATGGCCACGTAGACGCCGTGCGGCAGCGCCTGCACGAACGAGAGGGCGCTGCCCAGGTTGAACAGGCCGTCCGAGCTGCCGAAGGCCCAGGGCACCATGGCCCCGGTCAGCACGATGGCCTTGGCCAGACCGGCCCGGCCCAGCACCGCCGCCGTCTCCGCCATGGTGTCGGTGCCGTGGGTGACGACGATCCGCTCCTCCTCCGCCGCGCGGCAGTTCTCCAGGATCACCCTGCGGTCGGCCTCGGTCATGTCCAGGCTGTCCACCATCATCAGCGTGCGCACGCTCACCTCCAGCCGGCAACGGCCCAGCCGCAGCATCTCGTGGAGGTGAGTGTCCTCGAAGCGCAGCCTGCCGGTGATCTCGTCGTACGTCTTGTCGAAGGTGCCGCCGGTGACGAAGACCCGGATCGCCATGCGCCGGCCGCTGCCTACAGGCCCTTGGTGGACAGGTAGTAGACCTCGTTCCAGCGCAGCTCCTTCTTCAGCTCCCGCAGGCGGGTCTCGGCGTCGATCAGGACGAACTCGATGCCCGCCATCTCCGCGTAGTCCTCCAGGTGCTCGGGCGTGAGCGCCTGCGAGAACGCGGTGTGGTGGGCACCACCCGCGTAGATCCAGGCGGCGGCGGCCACCTTCAGGTTCGGCCTGGGGACCCAGACGGCGCGGGCGGTGGGCAGCTTCGGCAGCGCGGCATCGGGCTCCACCACCTCGACGGCGTTGACGATGAGGCGGAAGCGGTTGCCGAGGTCGACCAGCGAGGCGTTGAGCGCGTCGCCCTTCGCCACGCCGAACACCAGGCGCGCGGGGTCGGCCTTGCCGCCGATGCCCAGCGGGTGCACCTGCAGCGAGGGCCGGCCAGAGGCGATGGACGGGCAGACCTCCAGCATGTGCGCGCCCAGCACCTTCGGCTGCTTCGGGTCGAGGTGGTAGGTGTAGTCCTCCATGAAGGAGGTCCCGCCCCGAAGCCCGCTCGACATCACCTTCACCGCGCGCACCAGCGCCGCCGTCTTCCAGTCACCCTCGGCGCCGAACCCGTAGCCGTCCTTCATCAGCCGCTGCACCGCCAGCCCGGGGAGCTGGCCGAGGCCGTGCAGGTCCTCGAAGGTGGTGGTGAAGGCGGAGAAGCCGCCCTGCTCCAGGAAGCGCCGCAGGCCGACCTCGATCCGCGCCTGCTCGCGCAGGCTCGCAGCCTGGGCGTCGGTGGCGTTCACCTGGTACTCGGCGCGGTACTGCTCGAGGACGGCGTTCGTCTCCGCCTCGGCCGCCTGGTCGACGGCGTCGACCAGGTCGCCCACGCCGTAGCCGTTGACCGAGTAGCCGAACTGGCGTTGCGCCGCCACCTTGTCGCCCTCGGTGACCGCCACCTCGCGCATGTTGTCGCCGAAGCGGGCCACCTTCAGCCGCCGGGTGTCCGCCCAGCCGGCGGCCGCGCGCATCCAGGCGCCCACGCGGTCGTGGACCTCCTCGTCCTGCCAGTGCCCGACCACCACCTTGCGGTTCTGGCGCAGGCGGGTGCAGATGAACCCGAACTCGCGGTCGCCGTGGGCGGCCTGGTTGAGGTTCATGAAGTCCATGTCGATGGCGCCCCAGGGCAGGTCGCGGTTGAACTGGGTGTGCAGGTGCAGGTACGGCTTCTGCAGCGCGGTGAGGCCGGAGATCCACATCTTGGCGGGCGAGAAGGTGTGCATCCAGAGGATCAGGCCCACGCAGTCCGGCGCCACGTTCGCCTCGGTGAGCAGCCGGTCGATCTCCTCGGGGGTCTTCACCACCGGCTTGAACGCCACCTGGCAGGGGATGCGCGAGGAGCCGTCGAGCGCCTCGGCGATCGTCTGCGAGTTGCGGGCCACCTGCTGCAGCGTCTCGGGGCCGTAGAGGTGCTGGCTGCCGGTGACGAACCAGACTTGGGACTGCTTCAGGCTAGGGATCAAGGCGACCTCCTGGGCTCACGCCCGGGGCGAAGATGACTGAGGATACCCGACGGGGGAGGATACCGGAGGGGGAGGGGCCGCTCAGGCGGCGGGCAGCCGCAGCGTGAAGCGCGGCCGCCCGTCGCCGTCCTGGGCCTGGGCGAGCGCGCCGCCGTGCAGGTCGACCACGGCCTGCACCACCGTCAGCTCGGCCTCGGACAGGCCCGGGTCCACGCTGGGAGGGGCCAGCACCCCGATCGGCCCGCCGCTGCGGACGCTGACGTAGACGGTGTCGCCCCCGGACTCGGCCGCGATCACGGTCCTGGGGGACTCGCCCCGCCCCAGCGCGTCGGCTTCGCACAGGTGGGCGAGGGAGGCGAGGGCGAAGCGGATGAGCGGCGGGTCGCCGACGACGTCGGCCACGCCTTCCGCCAGCTCGGCCGCCACGCCGGTCTTCTCCAGCGGGGCGAGCACGTCGCGCAGGGCGAGCTTCTGGCGGCGCAGCGACTCGGGCGGCAGCCGCACCACCAGCGAGGCCAGCGCAGCGGCGGACGCCAGCGACAGAGTGCGCAGGCGCTCGGTGGCGAAGGACGCCTCGCGCGCGGCCTTCGCCTCGAGCAGGCCGGCCAGCTCACGCCCCAGGAAGCCCAGGTGGACGAGGGTGTCGCGGGAGGGCAGCACCGCGCTGGGGTCGTAGTACAGCAGCGCGAGGCCGAGGTGGCGCTCGGCCGAGCTCAGGGGCACCAGCGCCACCGCCTCGAAGGACGGCTCGCTGGCGCGGAGGGCGTCGGTCAGGTCCGGCGAATCGACGGCCTGCTCGAGCAGCGGGTCCGCCAGTTCCCCCTGGGCCTCCAGGTGATCGCCGCCCCAGGGGGTGCGGGAGAGGGGGTCGGAATCGAGCGGCGGGAGACAGAGGACCTTCGTGGCCCCGCCGACGTCCACCCGGAAGGCGGCGGCCGAGGCGGCGCCGGCCCGCAGCAGCGCCTCGAGGACGCAGCGGACCCGGCTCTCGACGTCGCCCGCTCCCACCGCCCCCGTCGTCAGCTGCAGCGCCTGGCGCATCTCCTCCAGCCGGCGACGGGCGAGCTCGCGCTCCTCCCGCAGCTCGCTCACCGCGAAGCCCAGCTCGGTCGAGGCCTCGGCGTAGGAGGCGAGGATGGGGTCGACCAGGCGTTCCTCGGGCGGAGGCGACGAGGCCGTGTCCTCGGGGGTGGTGACCTTGACCCGGCGGTGTCCGGCGCCGAGGTCCACCACCGTCCCGTCCGACAGCTCCACCTCCTGGAGTTCCTCCTCCTCCACCTCGGCCGGCTCGGCGGAGGAGACGCTGTCGATGGCCGGGGCGTCGAGCCGGTCCCGGCCGAACATCGCCTGGATGGTGGCGGTCGTCCAGTCCTCGACCGACTGGCCCTGGGGCAGGTCCATGGTCCGGTAGCGGTGGCACAGGTCGCGCATGGTCGCCGTGAGGATGGCGGCGAAGGTCTCCAGCACGCCGGTGCCGCGGGTGGCCACCGCCGGGAACGACGGCACGTGTCGGCTGTTCAGCCGGCGCTCGAGCGTGGCGAGGTCCACGGTCTGCGGCAGGTCGCGCTTGTTGAACTGCAGCACCAGCGGGATGGTGTGAGGGTCCAGCTGCTGGGCGATCAGGTTGGCGTTCATCTCCTGCTGGCTCTGCAGGGTCTCGCGCACCCGGTCCAGGGCCGAGTTGGCCACGAACACCACGCCGTCGGCGGCCTTCAGCACCACCTTGCGGGTGGCGGCGTACATGCCCTGGCCGGGTACGGCCAGCAGCTGCAGCCGCAGGTCGAACCCGCGGAAGCCGCCGCTGCGCAGCGGCAGCAGGTCGCAGAGGATGGTGCGATCCTGCATCGAGTCGACCGACACCAGCTCCCCGCGCCGCGTCTGCAGCGCCCGCTCGTGCAGCACCCTGAGGTTGGTGGTCTTCCCGCAGAGGGCAGGGCCGTAGTAGACGATCTTCACACGAAGCGTCCGGTCCTTCGTGTTGATGTCGACCACTCGCGCTCCTGCTGGCGCTGCTGCCCGGCTTGCTTCTGGCTGTGCAGATGATGCCCATCCTGGCGTCTGTGCGTCAACAGGAAAGCCTGTGCGTACGGACCGTCCGCCGGCCGGGGGATTTCTGCGCCGGCCGTGAAGTGCGGTACAAGGGGGGCCTGCAACTGGAGCGTGTCATGCCCCGACTCGACCTGGCCGTCGCCCTCGCCGGTCTTCTCCTCGCCGATCCCGCCCTGGCCCAGGCGCCGGCAACCGCCCCCCCGCCGGCGAACCGGCCGACCAGCTACCGGAACTTCGACCTGGCCATCTACTGCCGGGTGGACGACGTGCGGCGGATGGCGGAGGGCGACTGGCTGGAACGCCACTTCGACCTGCTGGCGAGGCAGCTCCGCATCGGCAAGGTCTACCTGGAGACGCACCGCAGCGGGGTGATGAACGACCGCGAGACCATGCTGAAGGTCAAGCGCTTCTTCGAGGAGCACGGGGTCCGCACCGCCGGCGGCATCACCCTGGTGGCCGACGAGGGGCGGGAGTTCCGCCAGTACAGCTACACGGACCCGGCGGACCGAAAGCACGTCGCGGAGGTGGTGCGCTTCACCGCCTCGCTCTTCGACGAGCTGATCCTGGACGACTTCTTCTTCACCACCACCAAGCGCGAGAGCGACATCAAGGCCAAGGGCGCCCGCAGCTGGAGCGAGTTCCGGCTCGGGCTGATGCGCGAGGCCGCCCAGAGCCTGGTGGTGGGGCCGGCCAAGGCGGCGAACCCGAAGATCAAGGTGGTGATCAAGTACCCGAACTGGTACGAGCACTTCCCCTATGCCGGGTTCGACCTCGAGAACGAGCCCAGGATCTTCGACGGTATCTACACCGGCACCGAGACCCGTGACGCCACCTACACCGCGCAGCACCTGCAGGAGTACCAGAGCTACTCCATCCAGCGCTACTTCGAGAACGTCAAGCCCGGCGGCAACGGCGGCGGCTGGGTGGACCCGTTCCTGCGCGGCACGCTCGACCGCTACTCGGAGCAGCTCGAGCTGACGCTCCTGGCCAGGGCCCGGGAGATCACGCTGTTCTGCTTCTCCGACCTGTTCGAGGACGTGCGCGAGGCGGACGGGACCACCCGGCCGGCCAGCCGTGTGGCGGGCGTCGCGGCCGACACCTTCGAGCGCGTCGACGCGATCCTCTCCCAGCTCGGCAACCCGGTCGGCGTCTCGGCCTACAAGCCCTATCACTCCTCGGGCGAGGACTTCCTGCACTCGTTCCTGGGCATGGTCGGCATCCCCGTCGAGCTCACCCCGCAGTTCCGGGAGGACCTGCCGCTGGTGCTGCTGAACGCCTCGGCGGCGAAGGACCCGGCGATCGTCGAGCGGATCGAAAAGCAGCTGCGGTCCGGCAGGTCGGTGGTGATCACCACCGGCCTGCTGCGGGCGCTGCAGGGGAGGGGCATCGAGCAGATCGTGGACCTGGAGGTCTCCGACCGGAAGCTCCTCACCCGGCGCTTCTCGCGCTTCGGGGGCGTCTTCGAGGGCAGCAAGGACATCCTGCTGCCGCAGCTGCGTTACGCCACCAACGACTCCTGGGAGGAGATCGGCGCCCTCGACGGGGAGAACGGCTTCCCGTTGCTGCACCACGCCGACTACGGCAGCGGCCGGCTGTTCACGCTCGCCGTCCCCGACAACTTCGCCGATCTCTACGAGCTGCCGGCGCCGGTGCTCGACCACATCCGCGCGGTGGTGACGAAGGGCCTGCCGGTCCGGCTCTCGGGGCCGAGCCGGGTGGCCCTCTTCGCCTACGACAACGGCAGCTTCGTCGTGCACTCGTTCCTGCCGCAGGCGGTGGCCGTCGACGTGATCGTCGGCGAGCGTGGCGCCACCCTGGTCGAGCTGGGAAGCGTGCCGCGGATGCCGCGAGGTGTCGGCCCCGAGCTGCCGGGCCAGCCGCGTCCGGACGGTACCGCCTTCACCGTGTTCCTGCAGCCGCACGTCTCGCGGGCCTTCCGGACGCAGGCCGCGGTCCGCGCCAGCTCCACCTCGGCGCACGCCTTCGCCGTCAACCAGCGGCTGGGCCGTGGCGTCAACATCATCGGCTACGACCCGATCTGGCAGGACCGCGCGAAGGCCCGTTTCCAGGAGAAGCACTTCCAGGCGATCCACGACGCCGGCTTCGGCTCCGTGCGCATCAACCTGCACCCCTTCAAGGCCATGGACCCCGCGAACGGCCACGCCATCGCCCCCGCCTGGCTGTCCACGCTGGACTGGGCGGTGAAGGGCGCGCTCGCTGCCCACCTCGCCGTCATCCTCGACCTGCACGAGTTCCACGCCATGGCCGAGGACCCCGTCGGGCGAAAGGAGATGCTGCTCTCCTTCTGGAGGCAGATCGCCCCGCGCTTCAAGGATGCGCCGGACGAGGTCGTCTTCGAGCTGCTGAACGAGCCCTTCGGCAAGCTCACGCCCGAGATGTGGAACGGCTACCTGAAGGAGGCGCTGGCGGTCGTGCGCGCCAGCAACCCGACCCGGGTGGTGGTCGTCGGCCCCGGCCAGTGGAACGGCATCAGCGCGCTGCCGGGCCTGGTGCTGCCGGAGGAGGACCGCAACCTGATCGTCACCGTCCACTACTACGCGCCGATGGAGTTCACCCACCAGGGCGCCGCCTGGGCGCCGGAGTACGCCGACAAGACGGGCGTCCCCTGGGTCGGGACCGACCAGGAGCGGCGCCGGACCGAGCTCGACCTCGCCCGCGCGCAGGAGTGGGCGGCGGCTCGCGACCGCCCGGTGCTGCTGGGCGAGTTCGGCGCCTACGACAACGCGGACATGGACTCGCGGGCCCGCTACACGGCCCACGTGGCGCGCACCGCGGAACGGCTCGGCTGGAGCTGGGCCTACTGGCAGTTCGACAGCGACTTCGTGGTCTACGACGTTCCCGGCGACCGCTGGGTGGAGCCCCTGCGCCGGGCGCTGGTACCGTGATCGCTACTGCCGGTCGTACACCGCCAGCGAGTTGAGGGGCGCGCCCTTCGCGTCCTTGCCGTTCTGGATGATGGTCAGCGTCTTGCCGTCCTTGGACACCGACACCGTCGAGGTCACCGTCGGCTTCCCGTCCTTCTTCCAGACGTTCTTGTAGAGGTTGTCGTCGATCCGCTTCGGGGACGCCGTGTCGGCCATGGGGTTGCCCGTCCAGGGCACGTCCTTGCCGTCGAACTTCGAGGTGTAGCTGGTGTGCAGGGGCTTGCCCTGGGGGTCGGTCCCCTCGGAATGGAGCTGGATGCCGTCGGCGGTCGCCTCGAACTTCAGGCTCTCCGTGCGCATCCCGTTCGAGAGGAGCTTCGAGCGGGCGGCGTTCAGCTTCCAGGAGCCGATCCAGTTCTCGGCGGCGAAAGCGGGCGCGCCAGCCAGCCAGCTACCGACCGTCAGGACGAGGGACGACACGAGCAGGAATCTCCTCACCTCCGACCTCCTCTGGAATGTCCGGAACCCTGGGCCGCATTGTGTGCCTGGCCAGCGCTTGGCGCAACGCCGTCGACTGCGCCCCTTGCGGCCCGGGGGTGGCTGCGGCTATGCCGGAGGCGTGTTCACGCACTCACGGGCCGGGCTCGATCGGCACCGACCTCGCCTCGACGTTCCAGCCGTCCACCACCAGCGTGGCGCGCTCTCCCAGGACCCCGTTCTTCAGGTAGCGGGCCGTGAGCGTCCTCGACTCGCCGGGCAGCAGCGACAGGTAGTTGTCGTCCCACAGCACGGGGAGCACCTCGTCCTCCTCGCCGGCCCTGCGGATGCCGAGGTGGACCTGGAAAGCGAGGTCGCGCGTCGGGTTGTGCAGCCTGACGCGGACGCGCTCCGGGCCGGCGCCCCTCTCGCGCGACGCCTCCGCCTCGAGGCGGACCGCCGGCAGCTTCTCCAGCGCCGTCAGGTCCTCGTAGGAGGCAACCGGGACCCAGGCGGTGTCTGGCACCTTGTCCCAGGCCATGGTCGAGGGCCGGGCGGGAAGCCAGTAGAAGTTCGAGCTCAGCTCCTCGCCGGCCGGGTCGCGCAGCGACAGCCGCAGGAAGTACACGGTGGCTGCCGGTTCACCCGGCAGCGCGGCCAGGGTGAACGCCCGGGCCACACCGTCGGGCTCGAGGTCGACCGTGGCCTGCTGCGAGGACAGCTCCTTCAGGTCGAAGTCGAACAGCTGGGCTCGGGCGGTGAGCCGGGCGACCCTCTCGCGCCTGGTGCTCACGACCACCACGCTGCGGTCGTCGTAGCAGTACTGCACGTGCAGCGGCTCGCCCGCCTTCCTGGCGGCGAAGTAGCCGGCCGCCGGGTAGAGGTAATCGTCGTAGAGGTGCCAGTAGGTGGAGGGCCACGGGTTGTTGAGCATCCAGTGGATGACGCCGGTCGAGGCGTACTTGTTCCTGTCGTACGCCTCGAACATCGCGCGCTCGCTGTCGTAGGTCATTGCCTGCGCCTTGCGGAGGAAGTCCACCAGGCTGCTGGGCGGACCGTAGGTGGCCTCCATGGGCCGGGTCAGCGTCTCGAGCTTCTGGAAACGCTCGCCGGGGGCGTGGTAGCTCCAGAACTCGTCGACCGGCCAGAGGTGGTCCCCGGGGAGCATCTTGCGCAGGCTCTGCAGGGGAGGGATGGCCGGGCCGGGGCCGGTCTCGGTGTTGAAGCCGAAGCCGCCGCCGTATCGCGCGCTGAAGAGAGCAGGCGCTGGTTCTCCGGGCTGCGGCTGCGCCACGTACCAGTACGACGGCGGCTCGTAGTCGTAGGGGCCCGTCATCTTCACGCCCGAGGGGCCCGTCACCGTCGTCGGCGAGGCGGAGGCGGAGGAGACGATCGGGTTCGGCCAGGCCGCCTGCTCCAGCACCTGCAGGTAGGCGCGCTCGACACTCTCGGGCGGCGGCCCGTCGCTGCCGTTGAGCCACATCAGCATGCTCGGATGCCGTCGCAGCCTGAGGATCTGGGTGCGCAGCGACTCGGTGGCGACGTCGAGATTGCCGGCCGGCCACTCGTTCCACTTCTCCCAGACGTCGCAGCAGCACCAGCCGGCCATGGCCAGGATGCCCTTCTCGTCCATCAGGTCGTAGAAGCCGTCCGTCTCCAGCTGGCCCTCGAAGCGGAGCGTGTTGAGGTTCATCTCGCGGACGTACGACAGCTCCGCCTCCAGCCTCTCGCGCGAGCGGGGCCGCA
>Ga0335069_10008855_pt1 | contig 14356 bp, 16 predicted proteins | sample Lox_Sample_11_FD_206714 | JGI IMG/M metagenome (GOLD analysis project Ga0335069, IMG submission 206714) | Soil microbial communities from Loxahatchee National Wildlife Refuge, Florida, United States - Lox_Sample_1.1 | ecosystem: Environmental > Terrestrial > Soil > Wetlands | place: USA... | reverse complement strand
CGCCGCGGAGCTCTTCGATACCGACGGCACACTGCTGGCGGCCGCGCGCTGCACCCAGATCGTCCGCCGCGCTACGGGCAGCGCGACCTGACCCGTCGCGCCGGCGGTCCGAGCGGCACGCCGTGCCGGCGGGCGAGCCGGGCGAGGTCGGCCCGGTAGACCTGCATGTCCGCGTGCTGCCAGTCGGCGTGGGTCTGGCACCGCCAGGAGGGGACGAGCTCGTGGTGGTACGGGCTCGTGAGGCTCTCGTTGTGGCCGATCACGTTACGGAGCTGGATCCCGTACGTGCTCATCAGCCAGAGCGTCAGCCGCAGCGACGCGTCGAGCTGGGCCCGGTCGCCGAGGATCTGCGCGTCGCTCGTCCCGACGTGCTCGATCCCGATCGCGGTCCAGTTGAGGCCGACGGCGTGCCGGCAGATCGTGTCGAGCCGGACGAGGTGGTAGATCGTGCCGTCGCGGTCGACGACGAAGTGCGCGCAGTCGCCGGGGAGCTCGCCGAGGTCGGGCGCGTTCGACGCGAACGCCGCGTACGTGGACACGAAGCTGTTGCTCGCCGTGTAGTGCTCCACGATCACGTGGGGATGCTCGAGCCGCCACGTCGCGACGCCGTAGTGGCGCTTCGCGTAGGCGACCGTCTCCGCGCGCCGTTCCGGCCCGAAGTGGATCAGCGTGACGACGATTCGCGGCTTCGGAACCGGGACCGTGGGGAGCGCGCGGCCGGTCGAGGCGGCGACCGCGACGAGGGCTAGGAGCACTGCGGCGGCGCCGGCGAGCCGCATCAGACGTCCGCCGCCGCCCACGTCCGCCGTCCGAAGCGCTCGGCGAGCGGGTTGAAGGCCGCGAGGAACGCCTGCTTGGCGGCGTTCGCCTTCCTGTCGGCCACGCGGGCGAGGACGAAGTCCCGGTTGGACTGCACAGTGCAGCCCGGCTTCGTCACGCCGAGGAACCCGTCCCGGTAGTGGCGGTCGGCCTCGATCGACTGCTGTAGCGCCCGCTGGAGCAGCGTCACGGCGGTGTCCGTCTGCGCCGTCAGCGTCCGGAGGCTGCCGAGCTGGAGCAGGATGCTCTGCCGGTTGTCGGCGACGCTCCCGATCCTCCTCCCCGCGTCTCGCGCCCTGATCCTGCACCGGAGCCCGGCGCCGAGCGCGGCGACGATCTCGCGCCTGCCGTCGGCCGACTGGTCGAGGACGTTCTCGATCCGGTCGACGAACGCCCGCACCCTCGGCGCGGTCGAGGCCGTGTGCGCCGGCCGCGGCGAGCTTCTCGTCGCGAGCAGCCCGGCCGCCAGCCCCGCCGCGGCGAGCGCCGTCGCCAACGCCGCCGCGAGGGCCCGGCGGCGGCGCCTCCTGGGGCGGCTCAGCGGGACCGTCGCGGCCTCGGGCTCCCGCGGCGGGAGGACAGGCTTCGGCGCCGCGCGCGTGGCCGCGCCGCCGGAGCCGGCGAGCGCCGCGGCGAGCTCCCGCCCCGAGCCGTAGCGGACGTCCGGGTACTTCGCCATGGCGGTCACGAGCACGCCGTCGAGCCCCGCCGCGAGGCCGGGACGGACCGTCGAGAGCGCGGGCACGGGATCGCGCAGATGCGCGTCCAACGTCGCGAAGTCCGTCTCGCGCCGGTACGGCGGCTGTCCCGAGAGGCAGTGGAAGAGGACGCACCCGAGGGAGTAGAGGTCGGCCCGACCGTCGACCGGACGCCCCTCGATCTGCTCCGGCGGAGAGTAGTCGACCGTCCCGAGGAACGAGCCGGTCTCCGTCATCCCGTGCGAGCTCGCAGGCTTCGCGAGGCCGAAGTCGCAGAGATACGCGTGGTCGAGGCTCTCGGAGAGCAGGATGTTCGCGGGCTTGCCGTCGCGGTGGACGAGCCCGGCGGCGTGCGCCAGGTCGAGTGCGCCGCCGATCTGCTCCGCGATGCGAAGGGTCTCCTCGGGCGACATCGAGCCGCGGGCGCGCAGCAGCGCCTGCAGGCTCGGCCCGCTCACGTACCGCATCGCGAGGAAGAGGATCCCGTCCACCTCGCCGGCGTCGTGGATCGGGATCACGTTCGGATGGTCGAGCGAGGCGGCGAGCTGCGACTCCCGCAGGAACCGGCCGCGGAAGTCCTCGTCGTGGGCGAGCTCCGGCGCGATCACCTTGAGGGCGACCTTGCGTTCGAGGCGCGCGTGCGTCGCGAGGTACACGGTGCCCATCCCGCTGCGACCGAGCACCGACTCGACGGTGTACCCGCCGAACGCCTCCCCGACGCCGGGTGTGACGGGCTCAGCCACGACACGTCCGCATCCGGTAGCCGAGCCCGCGCTCGTTCTCGATCAGGTGCTCGGCGTCGAACGGCTCGAGCTTCCGCCGCAGCTGTTCGCCGGTCTCTCCGACCGCAGCGAGGACGCACACGACGTCGCCGTCGTGGAGGAGCGTTCGCGCGGTCACCCGCTGCGGCTCGCCGGCACGGCGGAGGAAGGTGCCGTTGACACCGCCTCCGTCGACGAGGAACCACTCGGCGCCCTCCCGCTCGAGCACGAGATGCGCGGAGCGCGTGACGAGCTGCTGCGGATCCGGCTGGAGGGCGATGTCGTTCTCGCCGGGCAGCCGGCCGACGGTGATCCTCGCACCGGTGAGCGGCACGCTGCGCGGCGCGGAACCCGGGGCTGCGACGACGAGCTCTGCGAGCGACCGCGATTCCATCCCTCGTCTATCCAGTCTCCATTGAAGCCCGCCGCCCGTCGCACGACAGTGGACGCGTAAGGCCACAACTGGAAACGGAGGAAGCCGTGCGAGGGCTCGTCACCATCATCGCTCTCATCGTCGTCGTCAGCATGCTGCCTGCGGCCAGGGTCGCGGCGTCCCCCGTGCCCGCGGCCCGCGGAACCTGGCGCCTGCTGCCGGCGGCGCCGGTCTCGTTCACGCAGAGCCAGGCGGGCGTCTGGACGGGACGCCGGCTCGTCCTCATCGGCCGCACGCCGCTCGTGAACCCGTCGGCGGACGTCGCCGCGGCCTTCGACCCGGCGCTGAACAGGTGGACGAGGCTCACGCCGCCGCGCAGCCCCGAGTACGTCCCCGGCTACGAGACCGTGTGGACGGGGAGGGAGATGCTCGCCTTCGACTTCTTCCACTCGGTCGCATACGCCCCTGCGACGAACACCTGGCGGGCGCTGCGCAAGCCCGTCGATCTCGGCCTCGTCGCCTGGACCGGGCGCGAGGCGATCGGGTGGGGCGGCGGCTGCTGCGGCGACGCTGAGGCGAACGGGAGCGCGTACAACCCGGCGACGGGCGCATACCGCACGCTCCCGGCCTCGCCGCTCGGGGCGAGCCAGCGCCCCCTCGGCGCCTGGGACGGCCGCGAGCTGCTCCTCTTCATCAGCCGCTTCGACGTCGACGGCAAGCCGTATCCGGCCTCGGTCGCCCGCGGCGCCGCGTACGACCCGGCGACGAACCACTGGCGCCGGCTCGCGCCGGTCCCGGTCGCGAGCATGCGCTTCGCGGGCGGTGCCGCCTGGGACGGCCACGAGCTGCTCGTCGTCGGCGCCGGCGCGAGCGCACGAGACACGTACGCGTACGACCCGGTGACGAACCGCTGGCGCCGGCTCGCGCCGCTGCCCGAGCCGCGGGTCGGCTGCCTGACCGTGTGGACCGGCACGCGGCTCTACGTGCTCGGAGGCGACGACCCGAAGGGGCACAGCCTCCGGGACGGGGCCGCCTACGATCCCGGCGCGAACCGCTGGACCGCGGTCCCGCGCGCGCCGCTCACCGACCTCTACGGCGCCGCCGGCGTGTGGACGGGCCGGGAGCTGATCGTCTCGAATCACGGCCCGACGGCCGCGTACAGGCCGTGACGACGTTTCAGGTGGAGACGAGCCGCCGCAGGAGGTTCGCCTTCACCTCGGGCCAGTCGTCGTCGATGACGGCGTACCAGGCGGAGTCGCGCCGCTCGCCGCCGCGGACGAGCATGTGCTTGCGGAAGACGCCCTCGAGCTGCGCCGGCAGCGCCGCGAGCGCCGCCCGGGCCCGCTCGTTGCGCGCGTCCGTCTTGAACTCGACGCGGAGGAACCCCTCGTCCTCGAACGCGTGCGCCAGCAGGAGCAGCTTCGCCTCCGCGTTGGCGCCCGTGCCCCAGGCCCTCGGCGCGAGCCACGTGTTGCCGATCTCGACGACCCGGTCGCGCGGGCGGACGTTGAGGTAGCTCGTGTGCCCGACGAGCTCGCCGTCGACGTAGTGCGCGAAGCCGAGCTCGACCGAGTCGAGCCACTCCCGGAAGCGCTCGCGGCTCTCGTCGCCGCGCACCCGCATCAGCTCCCAGACGCGCTCGTCCTGCGCGACCTCCCAGAGCGGCTCCTCATGGCGTGGCTCCAGCGGCTCCAGCCGGACCCGCTCGCCCTCGAGCGCTACGTGAAGCGCCAGACGCCCCCGTCCTCGAACGAGCGGAGGATGCGGCGCGCGACGACCATCTTGTGCACCTCGTCGGCCCCGTCGTACACGCGCCCGCCGCGCGCCATCCGCCACATCACGGCGAGGGGCGTGTCGTCGGTGAGCCCGAGCCCGCCGTGGACCTGGATCGCGCGGTCGAGCACGTCGCAGAGCACGCGGGCGGCGTAGAATTTGATCAGCGAGACTTCGACCCGCGCCTCGTCTCCCTCGTCCAGCCGGTGGGCGGCCTGCAGCGTCATCAGGCGGCAGGCCTGTATCTCGGCGGCGGACTCCGCGATCCAGTTCTGCACCGTCTGCTTCTCGGCGAGGGGCCCGCCGAAGGCCTCCCGCTGAAGCGAGTACGAGCACATGAGCTCGAAGGCCCGCTGCATCTGGCCGAGCCAGCGCATGACGTGGTGGATGCGGCCCGGGCCGAGCCGCTTCTGCGCGATCCGGAAGCCGTCGCCCGGCTCGCCGAGCGTGTTCGCGAGCGGCACGCGGACACCGGTGAAGCGCGTCTCGCAGTGCGTCCCCCAGCCCCGCCCCTCGTGCCCCATCACCGACACGCGCCGCACGAGCTCGTAGCCGGGCGTGTCCGTGGGGACGAGGATCATCGACGCCCGGCGGTGCGGCTCGGCGTCGGGCTCGGTGACGACCATCACGACGCCGAAGCCGGCGCCGTCCGCACCGGACGAGAACCACTTGTGCGCGTCGATCACCCACTCGTCGCCGTCCGGGACGGCTCGTCCTCGGAGCAGCGTGGGGTCGGACCCCGCCACCTCCGGCTCGGTCATGCCGAAGAACGACCGCGTCTTCCCCGCGACGAGCGGCGCGAGGAAGCGCTCCTTCTGCTCCGGGGTGCCGTAAAGGTGGAGGATCTCCCCGTTGCCGGCGTCCGGGGCCTGGCAGCCGAAGATCAGCTGCGCGACGAAGCTGCGGCCGATCTCCTCGTTGAGGTACGCGTACTCGATGAAGCCGCTCCCCGAGCCGCCCGCCTCGGGAGGCAGGTGCGGTGCCCAGAGGCCCACCTCCCTCGCCTTGCCCTGCAGCTCGGCGACGAGGGCGTCCGCGGCGTCGTCCTCCGCGAAGAGCCGCGCCTCGTTCGGGTAGACGTGCTCATCCATGAACGCGCGCACCTGCTCGCGGCGCGCGCGGATCGGCTCCGGGATGACAGCGGACACGGCGGAAGCGATGATCGCAGACGTGCGCGACGCGTTCCAGCAGGCGCTGTCGGCGATGCTCGGCGGCGAGGTCGAGGTCTCGGAGCCGGTGCTGCTCGCCGGAGGCGCCTCGAAGGAGGCCTGGGCCGTCGACGTCGACGGCGAGCCGCTGCTGGTCCGGCGCGCCGCGGTCGGCGTGATCCACCGGCACACGCTCTCGCTCGCCGACGAGTTCGCCGTGCTGCAGGTCGCGCACGACGCCGGCGTCAAGGTCCCGCGACCCTACGGCTACGTCGCCGACCTCGCGGGACGCGAGGCGTTCGTCATGGAACGGCTGGAGGGCGAGACGATCGGGCGTCGGATCGTGAGGCGGCCCGAGCTCGCCGCCGCGCGCGAGGCGCTCCCGGCGCAGCTCGCGGAGGAGCTCGCGAAGATCCACGCCGTCCCGCTCGAGAGGGTGCCGTTCCTCCGCGAGGCGCGGCTCGAGACGATGGTGGAGGAGCTCGACGAGGTCGGCGAGCCCCATCCCGCGATCGAGCTCGGCCTGTGGTGGCTTCGCGAGAGCCGGCCGCCCGCGCGTCCCCCGGTGCTCGCGCACGGCGACTACCGGATCGGCAACGTCGTCGTCGGGGACCGCGGCCTCGTCGGCGTCCTCGACTGGGAGTTCGCCCACCTCGACGACCCGGTGCGCGACCTCGGGTTCGGGCTCGTGCGGGCGTGGCGGTTCGGCGCCGACGATCGGCGCCTCGGCGGGATCGGGGACGCGGAGCGGTACCTCGAGCGCTACAACGAGCTCACCGGCGCCGACGTGAGCCCGCAGGAGCTCGACTACTGGGAGGTCGCGGGCAACGTCGCGTGGGCGATCGGCTGCCTCACGCAGGCGCAGCGGCACCTGAGCGGCCGGGACCGCAGCGTCGAGCTGGCGATCCTCGGCCGCCTGGGCGCCGAGGTCGAGTACGAGCTCTGCCACCTGCTGCAGAGGGCCGGCGTGTGACCGAGCGTCCGACCGCCCAGGAGCTGGCGGAGGCGATCCAGGAGTTCCTCGCAGCCGAGATCCTCCCGGCGCTGACGGACCACCGGCTCCGCTTCCGGACGCTCGTGGCGATGAACGCGCTCGGGATCGTCTACCGCGAGCTCGCGGCGCTCCCGGCCGAGGACGACACCGAGTTGCGCCGGCTCGCCACCCGGATCCGGGCCGGCGACGTCGAGCCCGGCACGCTGCAGCGGGTGAAGACGGACGTCGAGGCCCGCCTCCGGATCGCGAGTCCCGGCTACCTCGAACGGTACGGCTGAACCGTCGCCCGCTGGCCGAGCCGGAGCGCGAGCTCCGCGGCGGCGAGGGCCGCGGGCACGGCGGCGATGCCGAGGAGGACGACGCCGACGGCTGTGACCGCGGTGCGACCGACCGGGTGCGGGAAGGTGAGCGCGCCGCTGAGGGCTCCGAGCACGGGAGTCGGGCCGAGCGCGGCCTCGAACACGGCGTCCGCCCTTACCACCGCCTTCGAGATCGACGTCGACGCCCTCGGCCGAGACGAGCCCCAGCCGCTCGTGCGCGACTGGGTCGCCTACCTCGAGGAGCGCTGGTCGTCTGCCGTCGATTCCGCCCTCGCAACGGCGATGGTCGCGGTCGTCCGCGGGCTCCTACTCGACCTGCTCGGCACGGGCGATCGCTCGCGTACCGACGAGGCGCTCCGCCGCTTGGCCGAGCTCGTCGAAGGCCCGCCACGCGGCTGATCCGGACGCAGTCACGCCGACGCGCCGACCGGCTTCGAGTCCCGACTCGCGGCATCGGCCGGCGTGAGCACTGTCTCGCGAGGACGTGTCCGGCTCAGACGAAGGCGCTCTCGCCGGTCAGGGCGCGCCCGATCAGGAGCTTCTGGATCTGGCTCGTGCCCTCGTAGAGGGTCGACACGCGCGCGTCGCGGAGGTACTTCTGTACCGGGAACTCGTCGACGTAGCCGTAGCCGCCGTGCACCTGCACCGCCGCGTTCGCCGCCCGCACGGCCGCCTCGCTCGCGTACAGCTTCGCCTGCGACGCCGCGAGCGTGTACGGCTGCCCGGCATCCGCGAGCGCCGCCGCACGCCACGCGAGCAGCCGTGCCGCCTCGGTCTCGACGGCCATGTCCGCGAGGAGCTCCTGGACGAGCTGGAGCTGCGCCAGCGGCTTGCCGAACTGGCGCCGGTCCCGCGCATACGCGAGCGACGCCTCGAGGCAGCCCTGCGCGATCCCGACCGAGCCGGCCGCGAGCGAGATCCGACCGTTGTCGAGCGCCGACATCGCCACCCGAAAGCCGCCGCCCTCGTCCGCCAGCCTCGCCGAGTCGGGCACGCGCACCCTGTCGAGGAAGACCTCCGCGGTGTCCTGCGCACGCAGGCCGAGCTTGCCATCGATCGGACGCGCGCTGTAGCCCTCCGAGCCGGTCGGCACGAGGAAGCACGTGATCCCGCGCGGGCCTGCGCCGCCCGTCCGCGCGAACACGAGCGCGACCCCCGCCCAGGAGCCGAGCGTGATGAAGATCTTCGAGCCCGAGAGGACCCAGCCGTCGCCGTCCCGCTCCGCGCGGGTCATGAGCGAGCCCGGGTCCGAGCCGGCACCCGGCTCGGTGAGCGCGTAGCAGCCAAGCGCCTCGCCGGAGCACATCCCCGGCAGCCACGCCCGCCTCTGCTCCTCCGTCCCCCACCTCGCGATCGTCTTGCCGGCGAGGCCGTTGTTGACCGAGACGATGCCGCGCACGGACGAGTCCGCCTTCCCGAGCTCCTCCATGACGAGGCAGTACGAGACCATGTCGAGCCCCATGCCGCCGTGCTCCTCGGGGAGGCCGCAGCCGAGCAGGCCCGCGTCGGCGAGCTTCGCGACGACCTCGCGGTCCATCCGCTCGCCCCGGTCCCACTCGCGGACGTACGGCAGGACCTCGCGCTCGCAGAACTCGCGTGCGGCGTCGCGGATCAGCTCCTGTTCCCGGGTGAGCGAGAGGTCCACGCCGCGTATTCTCCACCTCGTGCCGAACCTCGAGGGCAAGGTCGCGATCGTCACCGGCGCCGGGCGCGGGATCGGACGCTCGCACGCCCTCGCGCTCGCCGGAGCCGGCGCGAAGGTCGTCGTCAACGACCTCGGCGTCGCGGTCTCCGGCGAGGGAGGCGACGTCTCCCCGGCGGAGGCCGTCGCGGCGGAGATCAGGACGGTCGGCGGCGAGGCCGTCGCCGACGGCGAGAACGTCGCCGACTTCGCCGGCGCCGAGCGGATGGTGCGACGCGCCCTCGACACCTTCGGACGCCTCGACATCCTCGTCAACAACGCCGGGATCCTCCGCGACCGGATGCTCGTCAACATGACCGAGGCGGAGTGGGATGCCGTGATCGCCGTGCACCTCAAGGGCCACTTCTGCCCCACGCGGCACGCCGCCGCGCACTGGCGAGAGCGCTCGAAGGCCGGCGAGGAGGTGCAGGCCCGGGTCGTCAACACCTCGAGCCCGTCCGGCGTGTTCGGGAACGTCGGCCAGGCGAACTACGGCGCCGCCAAGGCGGGCATCGCCGGCTTCACGATCATCGTCGCCCAGGAGCTCGCCCGCTACGGCGTCACCGTCAACTGCCTCGCGCCGAACGCGCGCACGCGCATGACCGAGGAGACCTTCGACATGGGCGAGCCGTCGGAGGGCTGGGACCCGCTCGACCCCGCGAACGTCTCCGCCGTCGTCGTCGCGCTCTGCACCGACGAGGCGCAGCACATCACCGGGCAGGTCTTCCACGTCTGGGGCGGCGCCGTCAACGCGCTGCGGGGCTGGAGCGCGGGCGAGCTCTTCGAGGCGCCGGAGGGCTGGGATCCCGACGCGCTGCTCGGCGAGCTGATCGCACGCTTCCCCGGCGGGGTCTCGCCTCCCGGCATGGTCGCGGGGATGCAGTCGGCGGGCGGACGCTCGCTCCGGGCGCGTTGACCCCTTTGCGGCGGCGCATCTACCTCATGCGCCACGCGCAGGTGCGCTACTTCGAGGGCGTCGACCCCGAGGATGTCCAGCTCACGGAGGAGGGTCGGCGCCAGGCCGAGGCCGCGGCCGCCCAGCTCCTGGCGATCCCGGTCGACCGCGTCGTCACGAGCGGCCTCCCGCGCACGACCGAGACGGCACGGATCGTGGCGCCCGCCCACGAGCCGGAGGCGCGCTACCCGCTGCGCGAGATCGAGAGCGGCGACATCCGCGGGCTGTCCCCCGGCGAAGTGCAGGAGATGATGACCGCCGCGTTCCGCGGGGTCGTGCCCCGCGAGACGCCGTTCCTCGGCGGGGAGACGATCGGCGCGCTGCTCGACCGCGTGCTGCCGGAGGTCGACGCCCTGCTCGAGGCCGACGACTGGGACGTCCTCCTCCTCGTCCTCCACGGCGGCGTCAACCGCGCGATCCTCAGCCGCGCGATCACGGGAGAGGAGGTCTTCCTCGGCGGCTTCGAGCAGTCGCCCGGCTGCGTCAACGTCCTCGACGTCTCCCCGCGCGGCGAGTGGATCGTCCGGGCCGTCAACCACACCCCGTACGACCCGGCGCACGCTCGCTCGCCGCGGACGACGACGATGGAGGACCTGTGGGCCGAGTATCTGGCGGCGCGGGAGAGCACACCATGACGCTTTCGCTTCGGATCCGGAACATCTAGAGTCAGGCGCTCTCCCGATGGGTGTCCTGTCGCTCGAGAACGTGCGCCTGCGGTTCGGGGGCATCGTCGCCCTCGACGACGTCTCGCTCGACGTCGCGGAGGGGACGATCGCGGGGCTGATCGGCCCCAACGGCGCCGGCAAGACGACGGCGTTCAACGTGATCACGCGCCTGTACCGGCTCGACTCCGGCGACGTGCTCTTCGACGGCCGCTCCCTGCGACGCACGCCGGCCAGCCGCGTGATCCGCCTCGGCATCGCGCGCACCTTCCAGAACGTCGAGCTGTTCCCGACGATGACGGTGCTCGAGAACGTCCTCGTCGGCGCCCACACCCAGTCGCGGTTCAAGAGCGAGCGCGCGATGCGCGCTAAGGCGCTGGAGACGCTCGAGCTCGTGAGCATCGCGGAGCACGCGCAGCGGCCGGCCTCCGGGCTCCCCTTCGGCACGATGAAGCGGGTGGAGCTCGCGCGCGCGCTCGCGTCGTCGCCGCGGCTGCTGCTCCTCGACGAGCCGGCGGGCGGGCTCAACCACGAGGAGGTCGCCGACCTCGCCGCCTTCATCCGGCGCCTCCGCGACGAGCTGCGCCTCACCGTGCTGCTCGTCGAGCACCACATGAACCTCGTCATGGAGGTCTCTGACCACGTCCACGTCCTCAACTTCGGGCGCACCATCGCCAGCGGTACCCCGGCCGTCGTCCAGCGCGACCGGACCGTGATCGAAGCGTATCTCGGCGGCGAGCTGGCGCCGGAGGACGAGGCCGAGCCCGAGGACGCCCCGTGACGGCCCTGCTCGAGCTGCGGGACGTCGAGGCCCGCTACGGGCCGGTGCAGGTCCTCCGCGGCGTCTCCCTCGAGGTCCCGGAGGGCTCGGTGGTGGCGGTGCTGGGGGCGAACGGCGCCGGGAAGACGACGACGCTGCGCGCGATCTCGAACACCGTCCGCCGCTCGGGCGAGCTCCTCTTCGCCGGCGAGCCGCTCGGACACCGTGGCCCGGAGGCGATCGCCCGCCTCGGCGTCGCCCACGTGCCCGAGGGACGCGGGACGTTCGCGGAGCTCACGGTCTGGGAGAACCTCCGGCTCGGCGCCTACACCCGGCCCGGCTCCTCGCTGAGATCCGACCCGGGGCGCGTGCTCTCCTACTTCCCGTGGCTCGAGGACCGCCGGAACCAGGAGGCCGGCACTCTGAGCGGCGGCGAGCAGCAGATGCTCGCGCTCGCCCGCGCGTTCGTGCAGCGGCCGCGGCTGCTGATGCTCGACGAGCCGTCGCTCGGGCTCGCGCCGGTGCTCGTCACCGAGATCTTCCGGATCATCCGCGAGCTCAACGAGCAGGAGGGGCTGACGGTGCTCGTCGTCGAGCAGAACGCGCACCTCGCCCTCCAGCTCGCGCAGACCGCGTACGTGCTCGAGGTGGGACGCGTCGCCCTCTCCGGGCCGAGCGAGGAGCTGGCCGCGCACGAGTCGGTGCGCAGGAGCTACCTGGGGTACTGATGGCGGCGGCCGAGACACGCACCGGGACGCAGCTGCGGAACGGGGCCGCCTCGCTCCGCGGGCTCGTCCGCCCGATCCCCCTGCTGCTCGCCGGAGCCGTCGTCTTCCTCGCGCTCGGCTCGACGTTCAGCACGATCTTCGCGCAGCAGACGGTCGCCGGTCTCGCACAGGGCGCGGTGTACAGCAGCCTCGCGCTGGCGCTCGTCCTCATCTACCGCGCCACCGAGGTGATCAACTTCGCCCAGGGAGAGATGGCGATGGCGACGACGTACGTCGCCTACCAGCTGATCCTGTGGGGGCTTCCCTACTGGGGCGCGTTCTTCGTCACGCTGGCCGTCGCCTTCGTCTTCGGCACGGTCGTACAGCTCGCGCTGATACGGCCTGTCCAGCACAAGTCGGTGATCGCAATCGTGATCATCACCGTCGGTCTGTTCATCCTGATCGACGGCCTCGTCGCGTGGAAGTGGGGCGCCGACATCAAGTTCATGCCCTCGCCGTTCGGGCAGACCGTCTACCACGTCGGCGGCGTGCCGGTCGCGCAGGAGGATCTCGGGACGCTGCTCGTCGTGGTGATCTCGGTCGTGCTGCTCTGGGGCCTCTTCCGCTTCACGAAGCTCGGCCTCGGGATGCGGGCGGCCGCGCTCCGCCCGGACGCGGCGCGACTCGTGGGCGTCCGGGTCGACCGGATGCTTGCGGTCGGCTGGGGTCTCGCGGCGGTGCTCGGCGCCGTCGCCGGACTGATGGCCGAGCCTGCGGCGTTCGTCCTCCAACCGTCGTTCATGCAGCCGATCCTGCTCTACGCCTTCTCGGCAGCCGTGCTCGGCGGTCTCGAGAGCCCGATCGGCGCGGTCGTCGGCGGGCTCGCGCTCGGCGTCTTCCTCAACCTCGTCGGCCAGTACGTGCCTTTCGTCACGTCCGAGATCCGCCTGCCGTTCGCCTTCCTCGTGCTGCTCGTCGTCCTCCTGATCAAGCCGTCGGGCCTCTTCGGTCGCGCCCGGGTGCGCAGGGTATGAGGGTCCACGCCTTCCGGCTCGGGACGATCGCCGTCGTGGCGGCGGTGATCGCGCTGCTGCCGTTCGGTCTCAGCAACTACCACGTCGGCCTCTTCGCGCAGGTCGCGGTCTTCTTCATCGCCGTCCTCGGGCTCAACATCCTCACGGGGTACTCGGGCCAGATCTCGATCGGCCACGGGGCCTTCATGGCGATCGGCGGGTACACGACGGCGGTCATGTCCCGGGATCACGACACGAACCTCGTCCTGACGATGCTGATGGCCTTCGTCGTGTGCTTCGCGTTCGGCCTCGTCGTCGGCCTGCCGGCGCTCCGCCTCTCCGGCGTCTACCTCGCGCTCGTGACGTTCGCGCTCGCAGTATCCGTTCCCCAGATCCCGCTGAAGTTCTCGAAGTTCCTCGGCGGCTCGAACGGCGTCCAGTCGGCCCGCACCGTCTCGAACCTGTGGCTGTACGGCGTCGGGTGGACGGCTGCGGCGATCCTGTTCGTGCTCGCGTGGCTCCTGCTCCGCGGCCGGCTGGGCCGCGCGCTGCGCTCGATCCGCGACAGCGAGGTGGCCGCCGTCTCGTCGGGGGTCGAGCTGCCCGTCTACAAGACGTTCGCCTTCGGCATCTCCGCGGCGTACGCCGGGGTCGCCGGCTCGCTCTTCGTCCTCGCGACGAACGGCTTCGCGCAGCCGAACGAATTCGGCATCCTCCTCTCACTCGAGCTCCTGATCGGCGCGGCCGTGGCCGGCCTCGGCTCGCTCTGGGGCGTCCTCGCGGGCGCCGCGTTCGTCGCGCTGCTCCCGACGATCTCGAAGGACGTCCCGGTCGTCGGCTCGCAGCACGGGCAGGACGTCGTCTTCGGCCTGCTCGTGATCCTCGTGATGCTGCTCCTGCCCACAGGGTTCGCCGGCCTGCTCGGGCGAGCCCTCCGCGGGCGCAGCCCTTGAACCGGGAGTCAAGAACCGCTATCAAATCGGATCCGTACACGTCATAGTCGCTACACCCGGCTCACGCCGGGCAAACCATCGTAGGAGGGCGGATGGGCATCAAGCGCAGGATCATCGGCGCCGCAGCGGCGCTGGCGATCGCCGGAGTCGCAGCGACGACGGCGCTCGCCTCGCACGCTTCGGATCCAGGAATCACGAAGACGTCGATCGCGATCGGCGGGACGTTCCCGCTCACCGGCGTCGCGTCGGCATACAAGACGATTCCGCTGGCCGAGCAGGCGTACTACAGCTACGTGAACGACCACGGCGGGGTCAACGGTCGCAAGATCAAGTTCACGATCCTCGATGACGCCTACAACCCGGCGCAGACGGTGCCGCTCACGCAGCAGCTCGTCCAGCAGAACAAGGTCTTCGCCGTCGTCGGCAGCCTCGGCACGGCGCCCGGCCTGTCGACCTGGGGCTACCTGAACCAGCAGAAGGTCCCGCAGGCCTTCCTCGCGACCGGCGACTCCTACTGGGGCAACTGCCAGCGCCAGACGTGCCTCGGCTCGACGCACCCGTACACGATGGGCTGGCAGCCCGACTACCCGGCGGAGGGTCGCCTCTACGGCAAGTACATCGCGCAGAACATGCCGAACGCGAAGATCGGGATCCTCTACCAGAACGACGCCTTCGGGAGGAACTACATCGCCGGCATGGTGCAGGGGCTCGGCGCGAAGAAGAGCGACATCGTCTCCAA
>Ga0335069_10008853_pt1 | contig 14356 bp, 15 predicted proteins | sample Lox_Sample_11_FD_206714 | JGI IMG/M metagenome (GOLD analysis project Ga0335069, IMG submission 206714) | Soil microbial communities from Loxahatchee National Wildlife Refuge, Florida, United States - Lox_Sample_1.1 | ecosystem: Environmental > Terrestrial > Soil > Wetlands | place: USA... | reverse complement strand
ATCTGGGGGATCGTTGCGATGAACGGTTCCGGGGATCACGATGCGGATTGGCGGCTTTAGCTTTTCCATCGTGCGGATCTGCACGGGGGAAGTATGCGTGCGCAGCAGTAAACGCTCGCGCTGCGGCTTCGACTGCTGCCCCGCAATGAACAGCGTGTCCTGCGTGTCCCGCGCGGGATGGTTCGGCGGAAAATTCAGCGCTTCGAAGTTGTAATAATCAGTCTCGACGACCGGGCCTTCGGCGACGGAGTATCCCAACCGCTGAAACACAGAGACAATCTCATTCCGCGTTTTGATTACAGGATGCTCGGCCCCAATCGGGCGGCGAATACCGGGAAGCGAGATGTCGACGGATTCTCCCGCGAGCGAATCGCCGGACGTGACATGCGCCTGTTCGACTATCTCCGTGACACGCGCCTTCAACTCATTGACGCGAATTCCGGCTTCGCGCTTGGCTTCCTTCGGCGCGCCCTTCAGCCACAGATCATTGATCTGTGTCAATATACCGTTCTTACGCGCCATCCACCGGTCGCGAAACGTCTTGAGTTCCGCTTCGCTGTGCACCTCAGCAGATTCAGCCGTGCACGCAGCAATGCATTCAGCAGCGGCCTTCTCAAGCGCTGCTGCCGAATAATCCGTCAACTTGGGAACGGCGTAGGTCAAGATCTTTCGCCCCTACGGGGCTAGCTTGTGTTAGGCCTGCATACCCACGGCTAACGCCGTGGGCTGCACTCTAACGCCGCTTCGCGGCTGTTGATTGTTGTCGCTGACAACCTGAGCACATCGTTTGCACGGCTCTTGTTGTTGTCATCCAGAGCGCGTTCTTAGCGCGAAGGATCCATGCATCTTGCGGCAACTTCGACACTACACGCGAATGCACAGTTCCTTCGCCGCAAAAGCTGCGGCTCAGGATGAACAAAACTGTTGCTAATTAAAGCCGAGGTTGGCGCAGCTTGAGGCTGCGCCCTTTCCTGTTCTACTGAAAGCTGACGGCTGAAAGCTGACAGCTAGCTGGCAATCGCCGTCTTCGCCTGGGACGCCAGCCCCGCAAATCCCGCGGGATCATTCACTGCCAGATCCGCCAGAATCTTGCGGTCCAGTTCGACCCCGGCTTTCTTCAGCCCGTGAATGAACTGGTTGTAGCTTAATCCGTTCAGCTTCGCGGCGGCGCCGATACGCACGATCCACAGCGAGCGGAACTGCCGCTTGCGCTGCTTGCGTCCGGCATAGGCAAACTTCAGCCCGCGCTCGACTGACTCTTTTGCCGAACGGTAGAGCTTTGATTTCGTCAGGAAATAACCGCTTGCGCGGTCCAGTATCTTCTTGCGCTTCTGGCGGCGTTTGGTGCCGCGTTTAACTCGAGGCATGGTGTTCTCCTTTTTGCTTTCGTTCTACTGGCGGCTGGAGGTAAGGAAGGCGATTGCGCCTTTGGCCTCTTCACACGCCTGGGGATTGCAGATTTGAGATTTCTGATTGCAGATTGAAATCAATCTGAAATCTTCAATCTACAACCTGCAATCGTTTCTCACTGGTATGGGATCATCCGCAAGACTTTGGCCAGATCGCCATCGCTGACTAGTCCGGCCTTGCGAAATTTCCGCTTGGTTTTTGTTTCCTTCGACGTCAGGATATGGCGCAGCTTTGCATGTCCGCGCTTCACCTTTCCTGTCGCCGTCTTCTTGAAGCGCTTGGCAGCGCCTTTGTGCGTTTTCAATTTCGGCATAGAAATCCTCAAGAACAGCTTTCAGCTCTCAGCCATCAGCTGTCAGTTTCAACTTCTTGTCGTTCGGATGTTCTGCAATTCGCCCGCTACGACGCGGGCTTGGCGACCTGCGCCGGTGGCGGAACACTCGGACTGGACGCACTGCGCGTCGCCGCAGCTTTCTGCTTTTCTTTCTCGCGCTCCTTGTCCGATTTCTTCGGGGCCAGGATCGCGTGCAGGGTATTTCCCTCTTGCCGCGGACGGAACTCAACAATGCTTTCCGACTCGACGTCTTTGATCAGCCGCTCCAGAATCTGGCGGCCCAGCCCGGTCCGCGTCATCTCGCGTCCGCGGAAGAAAATTGTTGCTTTGACCTTGTCGCCCTCACCGAGGAAGCGCAGAACGTGATTCTTCTTCGTCTCGTAATCGTGGTCGTCCACATTGATGCGGAACTTGACCTCTTTTACGGTGATCGTCTTCTGATGCTTCTTGGCTTCGCGCTCTTTCTTTTCCTGCTGGTAGAGATACTTCCCGTAATCCATGATTCGGCATACGGGAGGCTGCGCGGTGGGCGAAATCTCAACCAGGTCTAAACTCTTCTCGCGGGCTTTTTTGACCGCTTCGTACGGCGGCATAATCCCGAGCATATTGCCGTCGTCATCAATCACGCGAATTTCGCGGGCCCGAATGCGGTCATTGATGCGGATAAAACGTTTGTCGATACAGTCCTCCGTGCTCTAAGCAACTGAGAATAAAGAATTATAGCATGAGGTCGTTTCTCACATTCCAGTGTGATTGCGTGTGGTTGGTGCGCAAACATTTGGATAGAATGGCTGCGTTGCCGGACAATGCTGGTGCAAATCCAGGCCGCCGTCCTGAACGACTTGGATGGATCGTCGTCTAACTCTTAAGACATCCGGCTTTTCGCTTTGAGACTCACTTATGCCCCTCTCCGATACCAGTCCCACCGCAAGAAAACTGCAGATGCAAATCGAAGCCGCGATGACTGGGGAAGAACGGCTGCTGGAAGCTCTTGAGATGAGCCTGATTGCCAGGGAACTTGCGAAAGCGAAAATCCGCGGCGATCATCCCGACTGGAGCGAAGCGCAGGTCGCGCGAGAGGTGCTGCGATTACAATTCCTGCCAGAACCTCTGCTGAGCGCGCTGCGATGAGCGCCGCGGAAGTGTTGGGTAAGATTATCCCTCATCTTGAGCAGAGCGGAATTCCGTACATGCTGGTGGGATCCTTCGCCAGCTCCTTCCATGGTGCGATGCGGTCTACCCGTGACGTGGACTTCGTCATTGAAGCCACCCCACATCAATTACGTGGACTCGTTGCGGACCTGCAGGCCGACAACTACTACGCCGAACTCGATGCCGCCTTGGACGCTTTGAAACATGAATCCCTGTTCAACGTAAGTCCCGTTCGTTCGATCAGGAGGAGTTCCGCCGCCGCATACCTGCGAAGCTTTTCGATATTGAGTTGCATGTCGCCAGCGCCGAAGACGTCATCATCTCCAAACTGGAATGCCAAGCTTGGAGGCTCGCAGAGGCAAATCGAGGACGTTGCAAAAGTATTGGCCGTCCAGTGGAATAAGCTCGATCAGTCGTATCTGTCAAAATGGATCATGGAGTCGCAGCTCGAACAGCAATGGCCCGCGGCGAAAGAGTTCGCGGAAATTCCCGAGTGATGCTCAACTAGACCTATGTGCCGCAATATCAAAACTCTTTTCAATTTCGATCCGCCGGTAACCGATGAAGAAGTCCGCGCGGCTTCGATTCAGTTCGTCCGCAAGATTACCGGCTTCAACAAGCCATCCAAGGCGAATGAAGCGTCCTTCCAGGCCGCCGTCGATGAAGTAGCAGCCGTCTCGATGCGCTTGCTCCGCTCGCTGGAGACTACCGCCCCGCCTAAGAACCGCGAAGAAGAGGCCGCCAAGGCTAAGGCTCGGGCCGTGGCTCGGTTCGGAGACTGAATTCTTTCGTCAGTGCTCAGGTAACAAGAACAGACATTCAACCACAGAGAACACAGAGGGACACAGGGGACCGCCAGCGGTTGTCCAGTTCTCCGTCACCGGAGGTGTCTTACGCGAAATCTCTAGAAATTGCTTTTCGCGGGCGACCGCGCTATTAGCCGAATGCGCTACAATCCGCCATCACGGTGATGAGATGAATCGACGATTACAACGAAACGTCTTCGTGCTGAGCCTTGTGCTCGCAACTTGTTGTGTGTTTCAGGCGCAACAGGCCCAGAATGCGCCTGAGGAGCAAGGCAAGTTCATTCTCCACAAGTTCGAGCAAGCAATTGGAGAAGAAACTTACGAGATCCGCCGCGATGGCGATTCCCTGGCGGCGAAGATCGATTTCAAATTCACCGATCGGGCCACACCCGTCCCTCTTTCCACGACTTTTCGCGCCGCGCAAGACCTTACCCCGCAAGCCTTCGAGATCAAAGGCCGCACCGCCCGTCCCATTTCAATCGACGAATCCATCACGGTCGATCACGGCAAGGTCCACCTGCGCAGCCGGGACAAGCAGAGCGATTCCGACGCTCCCGCAGGCGCATTCTTCACGATCGCGGGATACGCGCCCACGACCATGCAGATGCTGATGGTTCGTTATTGGGCGACGCATGGGTCGCCTGCGGAACTCGCCACTATTCCAATCGGTCCGGTGAAGATCGAGCCTCGCGGCCAAGACACAATTCACGCCGGTAACGAAGATCGGAAGCTCGATCGCTACACCGTCGAGGGCCTCATCTGGGGACGAGAAACGCTCTGGTTCGATAGCAATCGCAACCTGGTCGCAGCCGTCACGACCGACGCCGAATTCGATCACTTCGAAGCGATCCGCGATGGCTACGAAAGCGCGCTAGGGGACTTCGTCAGCCGTGCCGGCGCCGACAACATGAGTGCGTTGGCCGATCTTTCAAAATCCATTCCCGGCAGCCGCAGCTCGACGCTGGCGATCGTGGGTGCAACGCTCATCGATGGCACAGGCGCCGCTCCCGTGCCCGACTCCGCAGTTGTGGTTCACGACGGGCGCATTGTCGCCGCAGGGCCACGATCACGAGTAAAGATCCCCAAGGATGCCAAAGTCATCGATGCACCCGGGAAGTTTCTTCTACCGGGACTGTGGGACATGCACGCCCACTTCGAGCAGGTGGAGTGGGGACCCATCTATCTTGCCGCCGGCGTGACCACGGTGCGGGATTGCGGCAACGAATTCGACTTCATCACCGCGGTGCGCGACGCGATCGCGCAAGGTCGCGGACTCGGACCGCGTCTGTTATTGGCTGGAATTGTCGACGGCACCGGCCCGCTCACAATCGGTACCGAACTCGTCGACACTCCCGAGCAGGCGAAGATGTGGGTCGACCGTTATCACGCCGCAGGCTTCCAGCAGATGAAGATCTACAGTTCCGTAAAACTCGAGGAGTTAAAAGCGGTTGCCGATGAAGCTCACCGGTTCGGCATGACCGTAACCGGCCATGTCCCCGAAGGTCTGACCGCATTCCAGACAATCGAGGCCGGACAAGACCAGATCAATCACATCCCTTACATCGCCGAGATCATGCATGCGCCTCTTCCTGCGACGGCGAGCCGAACGGAGCGCAGAAATGCGACCGCAAATATCGACTTCAACTCTCCCGAGGCACAAAAAGCTCTGGTGTTCCTGAGAGACCATCACACTGTTGTGGACCCGACTCTTTCAGTTTACGAACTGTTCGGTGCGACTACGGCGAACCCTCCGTCCAGCTTCGAGCCGGGCGTGAACAAGCTTCCTGCCGCCCTGGCGCAGCCGCTCACCGATGTTGGCCCGCCGAATGAGAACTCAGAATTGGGCAGAAAAGTCTTCGAGAAAGGTGTGGCCATCGTTGGCGCTCTTCACCACGCCGGAGTGCCGATCGTTGCTGGAACCGATCAGACCGTTCCCGGACACAGTCTGCATCGGGAGCTCGAGCTGTACGTGCAGGCAGGATTCACGCCCATCGAAGCGATTCAGGCGGCGACTATCGTGCCTGCACGCGTGATGGGTCTCGACAAAGAACTGGGAACAGTCGAGAAGGGCAAGCGCGGCGATATGATTCTGCTTACTGCTGATCCTTTGGCAGACATCCACAACAGCCGCAGCGTCGAGTACGTTATCACCAATGGCGCGATGTACCACACGGCGGAACTTTGGCAGAGCGTGGGGTTCAAGCCGTAGACCATACAACACATTCACCACAGAGGACACAGAGAGCCACAGAGGACTCTGTGCACGCAGTGGCAAGGACAGAGTGCAAAAGCATTGTGCTAGTCTGCCTTTCATGGCAATTCGCCCAGCGACTAAGCAAAAACGTCCCGCGCCGAATACGCGGCCGCTGAGACCCGGCAGTTCTCGCGCCCCCAAACACTTCCTCAGCGACAAGGTTTCGCACTTCACCGAGTCCGTGATCCGGGATATGACACGGCAGGCAATGTTGTATGGCGCCGTCAATCTTGCCCAGGGATTTCCGGACTTCTCTGCTCCCGCCGAGATCAAAGAAGCCGCCAAACAAGCCGTTGCCGCTGACATCAATCAGTACGCGATCACCTGGGGCGCCAAGAGCCTGCGCAATGCCATCGCGCGGCAGATGGAGATCTGGCAAGGGATCCCCGTCGATCCGGAGAAAGAGGTCACCGTCTGTTGCGGAGCGACCGAAGCCATGATCTCGACGCTGCTCGCCATTTGCAACGCGGGCGATGAGGTTGTGATCTTCGAGCCGTTCTACGAGAACTACGGCCCTGACTCGATCCTGAGCGGAGCGCGGCCCAAGTTCGTGAAGCTGCGTCCGCCCAAGGACGAATCCGGAGAATGGACCTTCGATGAAAAAGAACTTCGCCGCGCTTTCGACAAACACACCAAGGCGATCATCCTCAATACGCCCAACAACCCAACGGGAAAAGTGTTCAGCCGCGCTGAACTGGAACTGATCCGCGACCTCTGCCTCAAGTACGACGTGCTCGCCATCACCGATGAGATCTACGAACACATCCTATACGACGGCACGCAGCATATTTCGGTCGCGTCGCTCGACGGCATGCGCGACCGCACCGTCACGATCAATGGCATGTCGAAGACTTACAGCGTGACGGGATGGCGCGTGGGATGGGCCGTCGCACCGGAGAGGATCACAAACGCAATCCGGAAAGTGCACGATTTTCTGACCGTCGGGGCGCCAGCGCCGCTGCAGGAGGCCGGTGCGGCTGCGCTCAGCCTTCCCCCCGCGTATTACGAAAAACTTGCGGATGGATACCGCGTCCGGCGCGATCACCTTATGCGTGCGCTGAGTTCTGCGGGCTTCCAGTGCTTCCGTCCGCGCGGCGCCTATTACGTGATGACTGACATCTCCGTCTTTGGGTTCAAAGACGATGTGTCGTTTGCGAAGTACCTTGTGCAGGAGATCGGAGTCGCCTGCGTGCCGGGGTCCAGTTTCTACCGCGACCCGCGCGACGGGGCCAAGCAGGTGCGATTTGCCTTCTGTAAAAAGCCGGAGACCCTGGACGAAGCGGCACGCCGGTTGAGCAAGCTTGGAAAATGAACAGGGTGTTACAAAACTTTACGTAGCTTTCCGCAACTAACACGCCTTCCCGGTGATCACAGGTATTGAAGATCCTTCATCTTCCGTCCGATTGTTTTCCTGGGAGGATTCGTCTTGCCTAGCTTCCTCGAGTTCGTTAGTGAGCTGGTATTGGTCGGAGTTCTTTTCGCACTGCCGGTCTGCATTGTCGGATCAGTTGTTCGCGCGATTGTCGCTACCGGGCATCGCGACCAGCCCGTACGCTGATCAGTCGCCAGCCGCAGGTTTCAGCGAGCGGAGATAGGCGACGACCGCTTCGGCATCCTCGCGGCTCATGCGAAACTGCGGCATCGGAGGCCGTAGGCGGCTCCCGTCGGTCCAGATTCCCGTGGTGAGCAGGCGAACCATATCCTGGTCGCTGGCAGGCGGAGTGCCGGCGATGCGTGGTGCCTTCAACGGCCAGTTGCCCACAGGATGAGCAGGAAGAAGCCATACCGCGGCGCCATCCAGCGGGCGGGATATGTCGATCTCTCCAGAATCTGTGCGCGGCGTGTGACACATCCCGCACATGGCAACGCCCTCGACGATGTATTTCCCATGGGCGACCTGGCTTTCGCTGGAGACAGGCTGCGCCGCCTGGACAGTGGGAATTTTTGCGTGCGGATGGCCACTTACGCTCAGCAAAGCCAGCGCCAAGATGACAACTACCCAGATCAGCGCTCCCAAATCGCGCGCTTTGAATCTCTCGTGCATTGCCACTACCCCAAAGGTTGGATGTAGAGTTCAAAGCCGGGGTTGACGTACTTGCGTTCTTCATTCTGGTGTAAGCATGCACCTTCGTGTAACTCGTCGCCTCTCGTTATCGAAGCGGCAATCTACATGTCGGGAGATGCCAAAAAGTACTGATCGCTGCCGCAGTGTCCACAGGAATGTGGAGTATACTGCGGACAAGTTCCAAATTCTCTTCGGGGTAGTGCTTTTATGGCATCCAATGCAGTCGAGCCAGTGCCCGATCAGGTTCCCGCCGACGATTTTCAGGTTCTGGAAGAGAAGATTTATCGCACCATAGAGATGTACAAGTCGGCTCGGCAAGCGCAGGCTACGGCGGAGCGCGATTCGCAACGCTTGCGCCAGCAACTCGAGGATCGCGAGGAAGAACTCGTCCGGCTGCGCCGCGAAACGGTACAACTAAAGAAAGAGCGCGAAGATATCCGCGGCCGGGTGGAGAAGATGCTGGCGCAGATAGAGTCCCTGGCCGAGGCCAGTTAGCGGTAAGACACGAAGCGATCAGAGTTCCCGGAGAGCATCGAATGGCGACAGCGACCAAGGATCACGCAGTACGAGACTCGCAGAACGCCAGCGTTCGTGTGGAGATTTTCGATCAGGCCTACAACCTGCGCGGCTCTGACCCCGAGTACATCCTCAAGCTCGCCGAGTACGTTGACGCGAAGATGCGCGCCGTGGCCGAAGCTACGAATACGATAGACACGGTCCGCCTGGCGGTGCTCGCTGCTCTAAACATCGCCGACGAATATCATCTCCTGAAGAAAAAGTTCGACAGCGGAGCAACCGATTATCAGAAACGCGCGCATCAACTCGTACATGCGCTGGATGAAGTGTTGCAGGCGGAAACGCCTGAACACGACCGCAAGGCCGGCTAGGCTGCTGGTCGCACTCTTTCTTCCCATCCTTTTTTCCTTCGTCATTAGTGCCTCGGCTCAGGACACCACCCTTCGTACGCGCTCCAATCTCGTTCTCGTACCCACGCTTGTGAAAGACGGGCAGGGCGGTATTGTCTATGGGCTGCATGCTGACGATTTCGTTCTGGAGGACAACGGCGTTCCACAACCGCTCCGTCTGGATGAAGCTCCCGAGGGTCAACCCATCTCGCTGGTCGTGGCGATTCAACGCGGACGCCGCGCCGCTTACGAGTTTCCGCGCATGCAGGGGCTCCGTACCACGCTGAGCCCGCTGTTCGCCGCAGGCGCAGCACGAGTGGCGATCGTGGAATTCGACAGCCACGTCGACCTGACGCGCAACTTCAGCACAGACGAATCCCTCATCGATGCCGACCTGACGAATCTGCAGCCGGGTGACAACGGAGCAGCGATTCTCGAGGCAGTTGCTTACTCGATCAAACTGCTCCGTGACGAAGCGGAAGACCGCCAGCGCGTACTGCTATTGATCAGCGAAAATCACGATCACGGCAGCCGGGTGAAGATCGATAACGCCGTTGCAGCCATCGGACAGTCCAATACAGTCATGTACGCGCTGGCATTTTCTCCCGGAATTTCCAACATCCTAGATACCGGGCGCGGAGTGAACAAGGACGAGATGCATCAGGGAGTGAATTTTCTCGATCTCGCGTATCGCACCGGACAAGCCATGCGAAGGAACATCCCGAGCACGGTGGCGGCGATGACCGGCGGCGAATATGAGCTATTCACCACGCGCAAGAAGTTCGAAGTTCGTATGAATGACTTCACCAATCACCTGCATAGCCGCTACCTGTTGAGTTTCGCCCCCAAGGACCCACAGCCAGGATTGCATCAGTTGCGCGTGCGATTGAAGGATGCCGCGAATGGATCCGTCCTGGCCCGGACGAGTTATTGGGCTGAATCACAAGAGCAGAAGTAGCGTTCGTGAACTATCTGGCGGGTGCAGTTTTTGTGGCCGAATCCAGCACTTCCCTTACCTTGGCGACCAGTGCCGACAGGGTGAAAGGTTTCGGCAGGAACCAGAGCCCCGAATCGAGCACGCCATAATGTACGATCGCGTTGTCGGTGTAACCGGAGATGTACAGGACGCGCATCTGCGGGCAACGTTTCTGGATTTTCTCCGCCAGTTGGCGTCCGTTCATGCGCGGCATCACGACATCGGTGACCAGCAGCCGAATGTCCTGATGATCTGATTCACAGATGGCGAGACCCTCCTCTGGCGTACTCGCGGTGAGCACTTTGTATCCGACGTGAGTCAGCACTGACGAACTAAGCTCGCGCAGCTGCGGATCGTCTTCCACCAGCAGAATCGTTTCCGACCCTCGAGCGACCTTGGGCGGCGGCTGTGTTTCCGGACTGCCCCGTTCTGCCGGCTGATCCACTCGCGGAAGGTAGATCTTGAAGGTGGTGCCCTGGTCGGGCTCACTGTACACCCAGATGTAGCCGCCACTCTGTTTGACGATGCCGTACACCATGGAGAGCCCGAGTCCAGTACCTTTGCCGACTTCCTTCGTCGTATAAAAAGGCTCAAAGATGCGCGACAGCGTTTCGGAACTCATCCCGTGTCCTGTGTCGCTCACAGCTAGCATGACGTACCGGCCGGGGTCGACCGGTTGATGTTCGCGCGCGTAGGTTTCATCGAGGCTCGCATTCGATGTCTCCAGAGTCAGCTTTCCGCCGTCCAGCATGGCATCGCGTGAATTCAGTGCGAGATTCATGATGACTTGTTCGATCTGTCCGGGGTCGGCCTTCACCATGCCAAGATCCGGGGCGGGGACCGTCATTACCTCGATGTCCTCACCGATCAGCCGACGCAACAGCGAGTCAAGATTCAGGACGATGTCATTCAGATTGATGACGCGCGGCGAGAGTACCTGCTTGCGGCTAAAGGCCAGCAACTGCCGCGTAATTCCCGCGGCCCGTTCCGCTGCCGATTTGATCTGAGCATTGCTATCGGCAAGGCGGCTATCCGCGGGAAGACCGTCCGCGAGAATCTGCGAATATCCCAGGATGATGGTCAGCAGGTTGTTGAAGTCGTGCGCAATTCCCCCGGCAAGGCGACCGACGGCTTCCATTTTTTGGGACTGTCGCAGCCGCTCTTCCAACGCGACCCGCTCACTAATATCACGGATGCCGCTGGAAATCAGTACTCCCTGCTCTGTTTCCAAAGGGCTGAGACTAACCTCAATCGGAAACTCGGTCCCGTTCTTGCGCAGTCCAAAGAGCTGGAGGCGTTTTCCCATGTCGCGGGTTGTCGGGCTGTCGGTAAAGTCCGATCGGTGAGTCGGATGGCGGTCCCGGAAACGTTCAGGCAGGAGAAGTTCGATGGGCTGATTCAGCAGCTCTTCGCGTTTATATCCAAACAGCTTTTCGGTTTGCGCATTGACCAGCACGATGCGCCCCGCACGGTCGGTGACAACCATTGAGTCGGGCGCAGATTCCAGCAGTCCGCGGAATTTCGCATCCGCGCGTTGCCGGTCCGTGATGTCGCGGGCGATTCCGAGCACACCCGTGATATTCCCATTCGGGTCGCGGAAAGGTCCCTTGGTCGTCAGGAATGTGCGGGTCACTCCCGCGGCCGTTCCCTGTTCCTCGTTAGTGACAGTTTCTCCCGTTTGAAGAATCTGGCGATCCTTCTCCATGATGGGCCGGCCGGTTTCGGGAGTGAAGATTTCAACGTCGGTCTTGCCGATAACGTCTTCCACGGTTCGATTAACAAAGCGCGCCGCAGCGGGATTGACCATCACGTAGCGCCCTTCGCGATCTTTGACGAACACCGCGTCGGTCGTGCTTTCCGTGATGCCCTGCAGCAAAAGAAGATTCTTTCGTAGCTCCTGCGAACTGATCAGCAACTGCCTTTGCACCACAAACAGCCGCCCTCCGGCCGCAGCAAACGAAACCATGACCAGCACCACCGACCAGTAAAACTGCTCGCGCGCGATGGCGAGCACCATCGGGAAGACGGCAGCAGGGATGATCAGTGGCGAGAACTGGGCGAGCAACTGCAGGCTTCGCGATTGCGCTCCGAGTTCAACGCCTTCTTCCCTTTCATTCCAGGTCCCGGCAATCAGAATCAAAAAACAATAGCCGATCGTCCATGTCAGATCCGACCATTCGCCTTGTTTGTAGTTTCCTGAAGCCTGGTAATAGAGGGTGCCATTGACCACAAAGGCGTAGAACGTGAGGAAAGCTCCCATGCGCCCAAAGTAGGCGCGCTCCACACGATTGCGGCTCAACCACGCTCGCAGGATAAAGCTCAGTGCGATCAGTCCGAAGAAGACGATCGCCGCATGCAACGCTCGCAACTGCATGGCCTGGCCGGAACTCTGCCAGCGCGAGGGAACGTAAATCTCGGAGAGTTCAATGGCCAGGACGAGGCAGCACATCTGCGCGAAGTCGAACACTCGTAGCCACTCGTATCCGCTGCCAGCGTCGCGCGGGCTTAGGAACAGCGTCATGAAGATGGGCACGACCCAGAAGAAAACGAGGAGGTCGCTCGGCCACAAGGTGCCCAGCGGAGCGTGCACATAGTCGTAGTAGTCGGTGTAAAGGGCCTGGCCGATGGCGGTCAGCAGAGCGGAAAAACAAACGAGGCGCCAGACGCGCCTGCCGAAAGGTCCAGCATGTCGCGAGACCAGCCAACACACCACGCAGGCGACAAACGGCGCGGCGGTGTCAATCCAGTCGCCCCATAAGGACGCGGCGTCCGTCCCGTAGCGCAGCGCCAGAACGCCCGCGTGTACAAGAACAAGGATTGCCGCCGCCGCGATGGCGGACGTGCGCAGCTTACTCATTCCTCGACATCACTCCGGCGCGTCGTCATGCGCGGACGAACACGCGTTGCCCTCATATTTGCCCCAGAGTATACACTCACAACTAGTCAGCAGAATCAAGTACTTGGGAGTGGTCCGGTCACAGTGGCGCATATTGGCGCGCTGTGCACAGGCCATTCGTGCGGCCACCTGATTACTTTCGTAGCAAGCATTCTGCCAACTATTTGCGCCTCCGCCCTTGCCAACCGGGCGCGGAACCCCTAGCATCCACATTGAAAGCCGACCTGCCAGGTTGGTGATGGTGGGGGAACCGATATTTGAACCAATGAAGAATGAACGGGAGCTCGACTCGAACTAGGATCCGGTGAGCGATGCTGCGCCATGCGCAGATGCCTAAAGGGTCTCGGCGGGCGCCCACGTCTACCGACGGGTTCATTCTCGGCCCTCGTCACACGGCTCAGTGGGTCGGCTTATCAAAGCTGCTGGCTTCCAGTTCTTAGCTGCTAGCTCAAACCTGCTCCCTTCCGCTAGACTGGTTCTGTAGCAATTCCACGTTTCTCCGCATCTAACGGATAAAGTGTTCCCGCAACTTTTTCATATTGGAAGTTTCTTCCTTCCGACCTACGGCTTCCTCGTCTCCCTGGGAGTGTTGCTGGGTCTTTGGATCAGCGTTCGCAACTCGGAACGCCTCGGCTACAACGGTGACGATGCGTGGAATCTCGGCATTCTCGTCGTGCTCTGCGGGATTATCGGAGCGAAGATCCTCTACGTCGTGAATGAGTGGAGTTACTACTCGAAGCATATCCGGGAAATCTTCAGCCTGAATACCATGCAGGCCGGTGGCGTTTTCTCCGGCGGACTGCTGGCGGCGTTTGTTGCTGCGGCGTGGTATGTGCGCAAACACCGCATGCCGCCTCTCGGAACATGTGATGCCTTCGCTCCGGGCCTCGCTTTCGGACACGCGATCGGGCGGCTGGGATGCTTCGCCGCCGGCTGCTGCTATGGAAAAGAGACCCATCACTGGTGGGCCGTCACTTTCACCAATCCACTGGCTTATTCGATCACTGGGACTCCGCTCGGAAAGCCGCTCCAGCCCACTCAACTGTTCGAATGCGCCGTCGAGCTGGCGAATTTTTTCTTCTTGATGTGGCTGCTCAAGCGCAGAAAATTCGATGGCCAGATATTTGGAGCATTCCTTTTCATCTACGGAGTCGCGAGATTCTTCCTGGAATATTTGAGGGACGACCCCGGGCGCGGCTCGGTGTTTGGCGGCGCGATGACCGGGACCCAGCTCATCGCAATCGGGCTGGTGCTGGGCGGGGGACTGATCTGGTGGTTACGTCCCGGCTCGAAGACCGCGCCAGTGCGAACCGCTACGGTCGCGCGGTAAGGACCGATTTCATTCCGTCCCCGGCCTCAGCACTGTGAACTTGGTAATGGTGTAGCCCAACGCCGCTCCGAGGAAAACATCCGAAGCATAGTGTGCGCTGGTAGTCACTCGCGAGAAGCTGACCGCGGTGGCAAAACCGTAAGCAAGGAACGGAACCCACCGATGGTTGTGATAGCGGTTCGCAACCACCGTTGCCACAGAGAATGCCCCAGCCGCATGACCGGACGG
>Ga0335069_10008852_pt1 | contig 14357 bp, 9 predicted proteins | sample Lox_Sample_11_FD_206714 | JGI IMG/M metagenome (GOLD analysis project Ga0335069, IMG submission 206714) | Soil microbial communities from Loxahatchee National Wildlife Refuge, Florida, United States - Lox_Sample_1.1 | ecosystem: Environmental > Terrestrial > Soil > Wetlands | place: USA: Florida... | reverse complement strand
TGTACACCGGGGAAGAGGTCGATCGGGTCGTCCTCGTCTACAACCGGTTCGTCTCCGCGCTCGTGCAGCGTGTGACGACGAGCGACCTGCTCCCCATCCCGGAAGAGGTGCTCCAGGCGCGCGGGGCCGAGGAGACCGAGGAGCACGAGCGCGCGTTCCGCGGCGATTTCATCTACGAGCCTGAGCCCGAGGAGATCCTCCAGCGGCTCCTGCCCGTCTACCTCGAGACGGAGATCTACCGCGCGCTGCTCGAGTCGGCCGCGTCCTTCCTCGCCTCGCAGATGACGGCGATGCGCAACGCGTCGAAGAACGCGGGCGAGCTCATCGACCGCTACACGCTCGCGATGAACCGCGCGCGGCAGGCGGAGATCACCCAGGAGATCCTCGAGGTCGTCGCCGGCGCGGACGCGCTCGCGGGCTGACGGGACCCGCTTGCCTCCGTCCGGGGAGGTTGGGAGAATCGTAGTCCGATGCGGCTGCGGCGTCTTCTCCTTCCCGGCGTCGTCGCCGCTGCGCTCCTCGCCCCGGGGCCCGCAGGCGCCCGCCACGCATCGCCCAAGCCGCCGCGTCTCGCCCGCCTGACGGCCTCGGACGGGCTGTTCCCCGCGTTCTCGCCGGACGTCCACGACTACGTCGTCCGCTGCGCCTCGGCGCCCGTGCGATTCACGACGTCCGTCGCGGCCGGCACGACGTCGCTGATCGACGGCAGGGCGGCGCACACCGCGTCGGTGCCGCTCTCGCCGGGCCGGTCGGCGACGATCACGGGCGCCTCCCCGCTCGGCGCGACGGTGTACCACGTGCGCTGCCTGCCTCCGGACTTCCCGCAGTGGACGGTGACGGGCCACGGCACCCCCGGCGAGTGGTACATCGCGACCCCGTCCCTCTCGCTCGGAGCGAGCGCGTCGAGCTACGCCGTCGTCTTCGACTCGAACGGCGTCCCGGTCTGGTGGCTGCGCGACCCGGACGGGCCGCCGATCGACGCGACGCTCCTGCCCGGTCGGACGCCGACGATCGCGTACGCGACCTGGGCCGCGCCGGCGGGCGCGTTCCAGGTGCGCCGGCTCGACGGCACGCTCGTCCGCGACATCGTCTCGCCCGACGGCGCGATCGACGTCCACGAGCTCCAGGTCGCGTCCAACGGCGACGACGTCTTCCTCGTCTACGCGCCGAAGACGGACGTCGACCTGACGCCGTACGGCGGGCCGGCGGACGGGACCGTGCTCGAGGGCGAGATCGAGGAGACGAACGCGGCCGGGAAGCTCGTCTGGTCGTGGTCGACGGACGGGCACGTCGGCCTCGACGAGTCGACCCGCTGGCTGTCCTCGATCGTCGGCACGCCCGTCGAGCTCGTCGACGGCTCCGAAGGCTTCGACTTCTTCCACGCCAACGCCGTCTCCGTCGACGGCGGCGCCATGCTCCTGTCGCTGCGGCAGACGGACGGCGTCTACGCGATCGACCGGGCCACCGGCGACGTCCTCTGGAAGCTTGGCGGCACGCCGACCGCGGACAGCCTGACCGTCGTCGGCGATCCGGACGGCGCGGCACCGCTCGGCGGCCAGCACGACGTCCGCGTCCTTCCGGACGGGACGATCACCCTGTTCGACGACGGCACCTTCCTCGGGCGCCCGCCGCGGGCGGTCCGCTACCGGATCGACCCCGTCGCGCGCACGGCGACGCTGCTCGAGCAGATCACCGACCCGACGGTCACGAGCTCCGCCTGCTGCGGCTCGGCGAGGCGGCTGGCGAACGGCGACTGGCTCGTCTCCTGGGGCGGCGACCCGGTGGTCGGCGAGTACGCGCCGGACGGGACGCCCGTCTTCCGGCTCACCTTCGACGGGCTCTTCTCCTACCGCGTCGAGCCCGTCGCCGCGAGCGGGCTGACGGCGGACGAGCTGCGCGCCGGGATGGACGCGCTCGCCGCGCGCTGAGCGTCGGTTGCGGGCCGGACGGCTGCAGGCGTTCGGTTAGACTCCGGCTCGTTTCGGCAGGCGCGCCTCGGGGCGCCGCGTGCCCGTCCACGCCTCAGGAGACACATGGCCGATCAGCAGAGCAACGGCGGCAACAAGGGCCGGATCGTCGAGATCAAGGGCGTCGTGCTCGACGCCGTCTTCCCCGCCGGACTTCCCGAGATCAACCACGCGCTCAGCATCCAGGTGCCGGCGGCCGACGGCGGCTCCACGGAGCTGATCGCCGAGGTGCAGAAGCATCTCGGCGACGACCGCGTCCGCGCCGTCGCGATGGACTCGACGGACGGCCTCTCGCGCGGTGTCGAGGTGATCGACACCGGCGGGCCGATCTCCGTGCCGGTCGGCGACCAGACGCTCGGGCGCGTCTGGAACGTCATCGGCGATCCCGTCGACGGCAAGGAGCCGGCGTCGGGCGAGCGCTGGCCGATCCACCGTGACCCGCCGTCCTTCGGCGACCTCTCGCCGAAGATCGACATCTTCGAGACCGGGATCAAGGTCATCGACCTGATCGCGCCGTACGTGCGCGGCGGCAAGGTCGGCCTGTTCGGCGGCGCCGGCGTCGGCAAGACGGTGCTGATCACCGAGCTGATCCACAACGTCGCGCTGCAGCACGGCGGCGTCTCGGTCTTCTCGGGCGTCGGCGAGCGCACGCGCGAGGGCACCGACCTCATCATCGAGATGACCGACTCCGGCGTGATCGACAAGGTGGCGCTCGTCTACGGGCAGATGAACGAGCCGCCGGGCGCCCGCCTGCGTGTGGGGCTGTCCGGGCTGACGATGGCGGAGTACTTCCGCGACCAGGGCCAGGACGTGCTCCTGTTCATCGACAACATCTTCCGGTTCGTCCAGGCCGGCTCCGAGGTGTCGGCGCTGCTCGGGCGCATGCCGAGCGCCGTCGGCTACCAGCCGACGCTCGCCACCGAGATGGGGCAGCTGCAGGAGCGGATCACGTCGACGCGCACCGGCTCGGTCACGTCGGTACAGGCGATCTACGTGCCGGCCGACGACCTCACCGACCCGGCGCCGGCGAACACGTTCGCGCACCTCGACTCGACGACGGTGCTCTCGCGCGCGATCGTCGAGAAGGGGATCTACCCGGCGGTCGACCCGCTCGACTCGACGTCGCGCGCGCTCCAGCCGGGGATCGTCTCGGACGACCATTACCGCACGGCGACGCGCGTCCAGGAGGTGCTGCAGCGCTACCGCGACCTGCAGGACATCATCGCCATCCTCGGCATCGACGAGCTCTCCGACGAGGACAAGCTCGTCGTCCAGCGCGCGCGGAAGATCGAGCGCTACCTGTCGCAGCCGTTCCACACCGCCGAGGTGTTCACCGGCACGCCGGGCGAGTACGTGAAGCTCGAGGACACGATCCGCGGCTTCAACGAGATCCTCGACGGCAAGCACGACGATCTGCCCGAGCAGGCGTTCTACATGGTCGGCGTGATCGAGCAGGCGGTCGAGCGCGGCCAGCAGATGCGCGAGCCGGCCGCCGCCTAGCCGTGGCCGAGCATCCGAAGTTCTCCGTCTCCGTCGTCACGCCCGAGGGCGCGGCGTTCGAGGGCGACGCCGAGATGCTGATCGTCCCCGGCGCGGCCGGCGAGATCGGCGTGCTGGCGCGGCACGCGCCGCTCGTCGCGATGCTGAAGGCGGGCTCGACGCGCGTGCACGTGGCGGAGAGCGACGTCCGCGAGTTCGCGACCGGGCCGGGTTTCTTCCAGGTGCTCCAGGACCGGGCGATCGCCCTCGTCGACGACGCCGTCGCCGCGGGCGAGATCGACGACGCGCGCGCGCAGCGCCAGCTCGACGAGGCGAAGGCGGAGCTGGAGAAGGTCGAGGCGGGCAAGTCGACCGCGGACCGCTGGCAGCTCGAGCAGCGCATCCGGCACGCGGAGAACCAGCTCCGCGTAGCCGGCCATGGGTAAGCGCGGAACGCCGCGCGCTCCGCGCTTGTAGGCGGAACTCCGCGCGCCGGAGTCGCCGAATGAGAGGACGCTGGCGCAGGCGTCTGCTTCACATCCGGCTGCGGTCAGACTCAGCAATAGCCCTGATGATGCGTGCGCGAAGGCGCGTTAGCGTGATTGCCAACGGGACGACCCGGGGTCGTCTCCTGCGCGGTCGCGGAGGTGATCGCCAATGAAGCTCCCGGTCTCTCGAATTCGGTCGGGACGGCTGCTGGTCATGTCGGCCGCGCTCTCTCTGGTGGCGTTGGCGTTGTTGCTCGGCTCGGCTCTCGCGGGTTCGGGGGCCGTCATGTCGTCACGTGCGGCCTGCGCATCGCCGACGGAGACGCGTGTCAGCTTCCGCAGCGAGTCGAACACCCTCTCCGGGATCCTCTCGCTGCCTGAAGGCGGAGGGCGCCACGCGGCGGTCGTGCTTCTCTCCGGATCGGACCGCGGCGGCACGACGTCCCCCTACCTCGTCTTGCACGCCCGCTTCCTGGTGCGCAGCGGCTTCGCCGTGCTCCGCTACGACCCGCCCGGTGTCGGCCGCTCGACCGGCGACCACCGCTTCGAGACGCTCGACGACCGGGCGCGCGAAGCCATCGCCGCCCTCGACTATCTACGCACCCGGCCGGAACTCAGGCGTGACGAGATCGGCCTCTGGGGACACAGCCAGGGCGGCTGGGTGACCCAGATGGCGGCGGCTGCATCCAAGCACGTCGCCTTCATCGTGTCGGTGTCCGGTTCGGGCGTATCGCCCGCCGAGCAAGAGGTCTACAGCGTCGAGGCACAAAGCCGCACCGCCGGGTTCTCGGCGCCCGACGTCGCGAAGGCGGCGCTGTTCTCGCGCCTGTGGATCGACTGGCAGCTCGCCCGGCCTGTCTACCGCGAGCAGAACCTCGCACGGGTGCGACGGCTCGGCCCAGGCCCATGGAAGGCATTCGCCGCTCTGGTGTACAGGCCCGGTTCGCTCACGCCGGCGCAGAACCTCGCGCGCGGCATCGCCATCCTGCAATCGATCAGGCACGAGCTCTTTGCGCGCTACCTCTACCTCGACACCGCGATCCTGCCCGCGCTCGAGGCGATCCGACCCGACCAGGTAGCGGCCGCAAAGGCCGCCGCGCAGCAGTCTCTCCTCGTCACCCCGAAGAAGTACCTGTCCGCCGTGCATTGCCCGGTGCTCGCCATCTGGGGAGAGGACGACGTCCTCGTGCCGGCCCGAAAGAGCGCCACGCTCTACCGGCAGTACCTCAAAGCCGCCGGGAACCGCGATGTCACCATCGTCGTCTTCCCGAACACCGGCCACTCGATCAACGACGCCGCCGGCAACGACTTCAGCCCCGCCTACCGGACAACGCTCACCCGCTGGCTCAAACACGGATTCAACAAGTAACGGCAAAGTCCGAGCCGAATGCGCAAGCCATCACCCCCATCGCCCGAGGACATTGCCGAACGGTCGCCCCAGGTGCGAATCGACACCATCGCCTCGAACTGTGGCGTTCCGGCCTGGTCGTGAGCTGCCGAGGCCGTGTTGGAGGACGCTGCGTTGGAACAATGACTCGACATGAACGCGGTCGAGCTGGTGTTCGCCGTCGGATGGGCAGCGTTTTGGCTGTATTGGCTGGTGGCGGCGTTCTCCGCGAAGCGGGGCCGCGTTCCGTGGTCGCGCGAGCTGCGTATCAGGGTGGTGATCGTCGTTCTCGTGATCCTCCTGGCTCGCGTGGGAGCGTTTCGAGGACACCACGGCCTCGACACCGATCCGTGGCTCGCCGGCCTCGGTCTCGTCCTCTTCTCTGCGGGGTTGGGGTTCGCGATCTGGGCCCGCGTTCACATCGGGCGTAACTGGGGCACCCCGATGACACGGAAGGCCGAGCCAGAGCTCGTGACCAGCGGTCCGTACCGCCTCGTCCGGCACCCGATCTACTCGGGCGTCTTGCTCGCGGGGGTCGGCACGGCGCTGGCACTGAGCTGGATGTGGTTGACCGCCGTTGTCCTGGCGGGCGTCTACTTCCTCTACAGCGCCACCGTCGAGGAGCGCTACATGACCGAGAGGTTTCCGGACCAGTACCCGGTGTACAAGCAGTCGACGAAGATGCTACTGCCGTTCATCTTCTGAGCCGGAGTCCGGCGTCGGCCTTCGAGCCGGTTACGCTCTCCTCGGTGCCGGAGTACACGGTCAGAGCCTTGGACGAGTCGACGTGGCCCGCGTTCGCTGCGCTCGTGGAGCGCAATAACGGTGTCTTCGGGGGTTGCTGGTGCATAGGCTTCCACGAGGACCCGGGACCGGGTGCTGCGCTCCATCGCGAGCGAAAGCTCGCTCGCGTCCGCGCAGGGACCGCCCACGCCGCGCTCGTCTTCGAGGGAGACGACTGCGTGGGCTGGTGCCAGTTCGGCGTGCCGAGCGAGGTGCCGCGGATCAAGAGCCGCCGCGAATACGAAAAAGGCCTGAAGGAACTGCCGGACTGGCGCATCGCGTGCAACTTCGTCGGCAAGGGACACCGGCGCCAGGGCGTCGCGACTGCGGCGCTCGCCGGTGCGCTCGGCCTGATCGCAGGCCTGGGCGGCGGGACGGTCGAGGGCTATCCGGAGGACGCGGGCTCAGTGCCCGCGGGTTTCCTCTTCAACGGCGCCCTGTCGACGTACGAGAAGCTTGGCTTTGTCCGTGACCGCAAGATCGGCAAGCACCGCTGGGTCGTACGCACCGCGGTCGAGCCGGAGTCGTAGGCACGCTCCCAGCGCCTCGGGTGACCTCCCGGAGGCTGGCCACGCAGATCCCTCCCGTCGTCCGGCGATTCCGGACTTCAGCGCGGCTCAGGCCGCTGCCAGCAGCTTCCGGAGCTCCTCGTGCGCCGGCAGGTAGAGCCTCTCGGTGTACTCGGCGACCATCCGCGTCGTGCTGAACAGCGGGCCGAGCTCTGCGATCGAGTGCCGCATCTTCTCGATCCAGCGCGGCGGGAGGCCGTGCTCGTCGCGCTCGTAGTACGCGGGGAGCACCTCCTCCTCCAGCACGCGGTAGAGCGACTCCGCGTCCGCCGCGTCCTGCGCGTCGTCCGCCTCGAGGACGTCGCCGTTGCCGATCGCGAAGCCGCGCGCCGGCGTGTAGCCCTCGGCCCACCAGCCGTCGAGGATCGAGCAGTTCAGCGCACCGTTGAGCGCCGCCTTCATCCCCGAGGTGCCCGACGCCTCCATCGGCCGGAGCGGCGTGTTGAGCCAGACGTCGACGCCCTGGACGAGGCGGCGCGCGAGCGTCATCTCGTAGTCCGGGAGGAAGACGACACGACTGCCGTCGGCGTGCTCGCGGGCGAACTCGACCACTCGCTGGATCAGGTCCTTTCCCGCTTCGTCGGCTGGATGCGCCTTGCCCGCGAGCAGGATCTGCACCGGCCGCTCCGGGTCGCGGAGCAGCCGCAGCAGGCGGTCCGGCTTGCTGAAGAGCAGCCCCGCGCGCTTGTACGTCGCGAACCGGCGCGCGAACCCGATCGTGAGCGTCTCCGGATCGAGACCCTCGACGCCGCGCGTGCGCGCGATGAAGTCGAGCATCCGCTCCTTCGAGGCGCGGTGCGCCGTCCAGAGCACGTCGTCCGGCAGCTCGAGCGCGCGCGAGAAGTCCGGCGACGCGTGGCCGAGCAGGTCCTCGAGCTCGTCGGAGATCCACGTCCGCGCATGCACGCCGTTCGTGATCGACGTGATCGGCACCTCCCCCGCGGGGCGGTCGGACCAGAGCCCGTGCCACATCACGCGGGAGACGGCGCCGTGGAGCTCCGACACGCCGTTCGCCCAGGCCGACGTGCGGAGCGCGAACGGCGTCAGCCCGAACACGGCGTCGTCGGGCTCGAGCTTGCCGAGCTCGGCGAAGTCCTCCCATTCGAGCCCGCAACGCGCGACGAGGTGCCCGACGTTCCGCCGGACGAGCCCCGCGTCGAAGACCTCGTTGCCCGCCGGGACCGGGGTGTGCGTCGTGAACACCGTCGAGCTGCGCAGCTGCTCGAGCGCGGCGCCCGGGTCGAGTCCCGCCTCCTCGACGAGCTCGCGCAGGCGCTCGACCTGGAGGAGCGCCGAGTGCCCCTCGTTCATGTGGAAGACCGTGGGCGCAAGGCCGAGCCGGCGCAGCACGCGCACGCCGCCGACGCCGAGCACGACCTCCTGGCGAAGCCGGTTCTCCCGGTCGCCGCCGTAGAGCGTGTCGGTCACGTCACGCGCCCAGTCGGGGTTGCCTTCGACCTTCGTGTCGAGCAGGTACAGCGACACGTGCCCGACCTTCACGCGCCAGACGCCGAGCCGCACCGTGACGAGCTGCCCGTTCTCGTCGGCCAGCTCGACGGTGGGCGCCATCGGCACGAGCGCGAGCGGCAGCCTGCTCGTGTCGTTGCGCGGATACCGCTCCATCTGGCGGTCGCCGCCCTCGAGCCGCTGGCGGAAGTAGCCCCGCCGGTAGTAGAGGCCGATGCCGACGAGCGGGACGCCGAGCTCGGAGGCCGCCTTCAGGTGGTCGCCCGCGAGGATGCCGAGGCCTCCGGAGTAGATCGGGAGGCTCTCGTCGAGGCCGTACTCGGTCGAGAAGTAGCCGACGAGGAGATCCTCCGGCCCCCGGCGCTCGTGCCACCAGGTGACGGCCTCGCGCTCGGCGGCCAGGCGCTCCTGGATGTGGCCGAGGCGGACGAGGTACTCCGGGCTGAGGGCGCCCGCGAGGTCGTCGTCGGTGAGCTCGGTGAGGAGCGCCTTCGGGTTGTGGTGGAGCTCGGCGAAGCGTCTCGGGGCGAGGTCGGCGAAGAGCTGGCGCGCACCCGGCGTCCACGTGAACGAGAAGTTGCCCGCGATCTCGCCGAGCGCAGCGCGGAGGGTCGCCCCATCGTGCGTCTCCACCATGACGGCGCCACCCTACCGTCTTGCCACGGTGCTAGCCTTGACGCACCCGGAGAGCTTTGATCGGCAGCTTGGCGACCGGGATACCAAACGCCTAAAGAGCCCGCGAGCGCACCCGGCGCTTCCGGTCCTCACAGGCGGGAGCACGACCGGATGGATACGCGCACAGCCCTCGACGTCATTCTCCGCGAGCGGATCGCGGTCCTCGACGGCTCCTGGGGCGTGCTGATCCAGCGAGAGGTCCGCGGCGAGGAGGCGTACCGGGGCGAGCGGTTCCGCGACCATCCCCGCGACGTCGCGGGCAACCCCGACCTGCTGAACGTGACACGGCCGGAGATCGTCGCGCGGATCCACGACGACTACTTCGCGGCCGGCGCCGACATCGCCACGACGAACACGTTCACGTCGACGACGATCGCGCAGGCGGACTACGGGCTCGAGCACGTCGTCCACGAGCTGAACGTCGAGGGCGCGCGGCTCGCACGCGCGGCCGCCGACGACTGGACGCGCCGGACCCCGGACCGGCCGCGGTTCGTCGCAGGCTCCGTCGGCCCGCTGAACGTGAGCCTGTCGCTCTCGCCGCGCGTCGACGAGCCGGCGTTCCGCTCCGTCACCTTCGACGAGGTGCGCGAGGCGTACGCGCATCAGATCCGCGGGCTCCGCGAGGGCGGCGTCGACCTGCTGCTGATCGAGACCGTCTTCGACACGCTCAACTGCAAGGCCGCGATCGCGGCTGCGCTCGACGAGGCGCCGGAGCTTCCGCTGTGGCTCTCGTTCACGGCCGTCGACCGCAGCGGCCGCAACCTCTCGGGACAGACGCCCGAGGCGTTCTGGACGTCGGTCGAGCAGGCGGAGCCGCTGCTCGTCGGCGTCAACTGCTCGCTCGGCGGCAACGAGATGCGCCCCTTCGTCGAGGAGCTCGCTCGCGTCGCGACGACGTGGGTCGCGTGCTACCCGAACGCCGGCCTGCCGAACGCGCTCGGCGGCTACGACGAGCATCCCGCCGACACGAGCCGCTTCCTCGGCGAGTTCGCGCGCGCGGGCCTCGTCAACGTCGTCGGCGGCTGCTGCGGCACGACGCCGGAGCACGTCCGGGAGATCGCAGCGGCGGTCGAGGGCGTGCCGCCGCGCCGCGTGCCCGAGCGGCAGCCGCTCACCGCCTTCTCCGGGCTCGAGCGGTTCGCGATCACCGCGGACACGAACTTCGTCATGGTCGGCGAGCGCACGAACGTCACCGGCTCCGCCCGCTTCCGCCGCCTGATCGAGGCCGGCGACTACCAGCAGGCGCTCGAGGTCGCGCTCGAGCAGGTGCGCGGCGGCGCGAACCTCATCGACGTGAACATGGACGCCGACCTGCTCGACGGCGAGCAGGCGATGACGACGTTCCTCAACCTTGTCGCGACCGAGCCGGAGGTGGCACGGCTGCCGATCATGGTCGACAGCTCCCGCTGGACCGTGCTCGAGGCGGGCCTCAAGTGCCTCCAGGGCAAGGGCGTCGTCAACTCGCTCAGCCTGAAGGAAGGGGAGGAGCAGTTCCTCGAGCACGCCCGCGCCGTGCGCCGCTACGGCGCCGGGGTCGTCGTCATGGCGTTCGACGAGCGGGGCCAGGCGGAGACCGTCGAGCGCAAGGTCGCGATCTGCGAGCGCGCGTTCACGCTGCTCGTCGACGTCGTCGGCTTCGCGCCCGAGGACATCGTCTTCGACCCGAACGTCCTCGCCGTCGCGACCGGGATCCCCGAGCACGACGAGTTCGCGAAGGCGTTCATCGAGTCTCTGCCGCTGATCAAGGAGCGCTGCCCCGGCGCGAAGACGAGCGGCGGCATCTCGAACCTCAGCTTCTCCTTCCGCGGCAACGACGTCGTCCGCGAGGCGATGCACTCGGCGTTCCTCTACCACGCGATCCGCAACGGGCTCGACATGGGCATCGTCAACGCCGGCCAGCTGATCCTCTACGAGGACATCGAGCCCGAGCTGCTCGAGCGCGTCGAGGACGTGCTGTTCAACCGGGATCCCGACGCGACGGAGCGGCTCGTCGAGATCGCCGAGCGCGTGCGTGGGGAGGGGACGCGCCGCGAGCTCGACCTCTCCTGGCGCGAGGCGCCGGTGGGGAAGCGGCTCGAGCACGCGCTCGTCCACGGGATCGTCGACTTCATCGAGGAGGACGCAGAGGAGGCGCGGCAGGAGCTCGGCCGCCCGCTCGACGTGATCGAGGGCCCGCTGATGAACGGGATGCAGGTCGTCGGCGACCTGTTCGGCGCGGGGAAGATGTTCCTGCCGCAGGTGGTGAAGAGCGCGCGTGCGATGAAGCGCGCCGTCGCCTACCTCGAGCCGTTCATGGAGGACGAGAAGTCCGCCGGCGGCCCGGGACGGACGCAGGGGAAGATCGTGATGGCGACCGTCAAGGGCGACGTGCACGACATCGGCAAGAACATCGTCGGCGTCGTCCTCGGCTGCAACAACTACGAGGTCGTCGACCTCGGCGTGATGGTGCCGGGCGACCGGATCCTCGACACGGCGCTCGAGCAGGGCGCCCACATCGTCGGGCTGTCGGGGCTGATCACGCCGTCGCTCGACCAGATGGTCGACGTCGCGCACGAGATGGAGCGGCGCGGCCTGTCGCTGCCGCTGCTGATCGGCGGCGCGACGACGTCGAAGCAGCACACCGCGGTTCGCATCGCGCCCGAGTATTCGCAGCCGGTCGTGCACGTCCACGACGCGTCGCGTGCGGTCGGCGTCGTCTCCGACCTGCTCGATCCCACGCGGCGCGCACGGCTCGACGAGGAGAACCGCGAGCTGCAGGAGCGGCTGCGCCGCCAGCACGCCGAGCGCGACACGCGGCCGCTGCTCTCGCTCGAGCGCGCGCGCGCGAACCGGCACCGCGTCGCGTTCGCCGACCTGGCCGTGCCCGCGTTCGAGGGGACGCGGGTCGTCGAGCCCGACCTCGAGACCCTGCGTGCAACCATCGACTGGCAGTTCTTCTTCCACGCGTGGGAGCTGAAGGGCCGGTTCCCGGCGATCCTCGAGCAGCCGGCCGCGCGCGAGCTGTTCGACGACGCGCAGGCGTTGCTCGACGAGATCGTCCGCCGCGAGCTGATCCGGCCGCTCGGGGTTCACGGCTTCTGGCCGGCGTCGTCCGACGGCGACGATATCGTCGTTGTCAGCGATGACAACGAAACGCGATTCTGCTTCCTGCGCCAGCAGTCCGACTACGGTGATTCGCGCCCGAACCGCTGTCTCGCGGACTACGTCGCGCCCGGCGGCGACCATGTCGGCGCGTTCGCGGTCACCGCCGGCCACGGCGTCGAGCAGCTCGTCGCCCGCTTCGAGGCCGAGCACGACGACTACCACGCGATCATGGTCAAGGCGCTCGCGGACCGCCTCGCCGAGGCGTTCGCCGAGCACCTGCACGAGGTCGCGCGGCGCGCGTGGTACGAGACGGGCCCGCAGCTCACGAACGACCAACTGATCGAGGAGCGCTACCGCGGCATCCGGCCCGCGTTCGGGTATCCCGCCTGCCCGGACCACAGCGAGAAGCCGAAGCTGTTCGCGCTGCTCGGCGCGGATCGTGCCGGGATCGCGCTCACCGAGACGTACGCCATGACGCCCGCGGCGAGCGTGAGCGGCATCTACCTCGCGCATCCGGAGGCGCGCTACTTCTCGGTGGGCCGGATCGCTCGGGACCAGGTCGACGACTACGCCGGGCGCAAGGGCATCGAGCCCGCGGAGGCGGAGCGCTGGCTCGGGCCGAGCCTCGGCTACGAGCCCCCGCGGGCCGGGCGTGCGGGCGCCCCCGACCGGGCGCCCCTTGACCCGGCGGTCGCGCCGACCTAGCGTCGGGACCGATGCGCGCCGTCCTCGCAGCCGTGCCCGTCGTCGCCGCGCTCGCGCTCGCCGCGACCGCGGCCGCGGCCCATGACCCGAAGGATCCGCAACAGCGGCACACCGCGGCCGACACGAAGCTCGCGAAGTCGCTCGCCCTCAAGCGGGCCGACCTCGTCGCCGGCTGGAAGGTGGCGAAGCCGGTGCCGAACCCGCCGCCGTGCACGACGGAGCCGGACGAGTCGAAGCTGGTCCAGACCGCGCGCATCGACCCGACCTTCGTCTGGACGGACGGGGTGACGTCGCTCGGCACCCAGGTGGACGTCTTCAAGACGGCGGCGATGGCGAAGACCGACTGGAACCTGTCGACGCTGAAGCTGTTCCGCGACTGCCTGCTCCAGAGCGCGCGACACCAGCTCCCGCACTACACCGTGCGGGTCGTCTCCGCGAAGAAGCTGGCGCCGCCGAACGTGTCCGTCGAGCGCCTCCTCCACTACCAGCTCGTGTTCGCGATCACCCGGAGCGGCAGGACGCTCCCGATCGTGAGCGACGTGATCGCGCTCGGACGCGGCCGGGAGACCGTCGTCATGCATTCGTTCTCGGTGCGGTCGCCGTTGCCCTCGAGCGCCGTGAGCCAGGTCGTCAAGCTCCTCGCGAACCGCCTGGGAGCCGGCGGGATCTAGCCCGCCGAAACGGGCGGACGGTAGTCCGCGGGCCCCGCCGCGGGCTCCGCTATCCTCGACCGAGGCGCCCGGAAGGACGCCGGTCCTTCCCCATGCGGACGACGCTGAAGAGAGGCATGGGTCGCGCGGCGACCCTCAACGGAAACGGTCGCGCGGTCCTCCCGCCGATCGTCGTCGAGCCGATGCGGCGCTACCGGCAGCCGGAGCCGCCGCCCCGCTCGACGGGACGGTTCATCGCGCGATTCCTCGGCTGGGCCGCCGTCGCCGTGCTCGTCGTCGCAGCCGGGCTCGCCGGCGGCCTCTACCTCTACGGCCACCAGACGCTCCAGGCGATCAGCGCACACTCCGTGCAGGTCAAGAAGGCGCAGAAGGACCTCCACCCGGTCGCGAGCCCGTCGCAGCCGGCGACCGCGCTCATCATCGGCTACGACGCCCGCGCCGGATCGGAGGGCTTCGGACTCGCCGGCTCCCGCTCCGACACGGTCATGCTCGTCCGCGCCGACCCGACGAACAACACGCTGTCGATGCTCTCGTTCCCGCGCGATCTCGTCGTGCCGATCTACTGCAACGGCTCCGACGTCCCGCGCACGACCGACCGGATCAACTCCGCATGGTCGACGTGCAGCGCGAACGGGGGCAACGCCGAAGGCACGCTCGACACCGTCGAGCACCTGACGGGCCTGCCGGTCAACTACCTGATCACCGTCGACTTCCACGGCTTCAAGCTGCTCGTGAACAAGCTGCACGGCGTCTACATCCAGGTCGACCGCCGCTACCTGAACACGCAGGGAGGCCCGGGCGGCTTCGCGAAGATCGACCTCGAGCCCGGCTACCAGAAGCTCGACGGCGAGCAGGCGCTCGACTACGTGCGCTACCGGCACACCGACTCGGACATCTACCGGACCGCGCGTCAGCAGCTCTTCATCGAGGCGCTGAAGGACCGCTTCGCGAGCGGGTTCTCGCTGCTCCAGATCCCCGCGATCATCGGCTCGATGAAGCACAGCATCGAGATCGGCCGCGCCGGCGGCGGCTCGCCGAGCATGGACGAGATCCTCTCGTACGCCGGGCTCGCCTATCACCTC
>Ga0335069_10008851_pt1 | contig 14357 bp, 11 predicted proteins | sample Lox_Sample_11_FD_206714 | JGI IMG/M metagenome (GOLD analysis project Ga0335069, IMG submission 206714) | Soil microbial communities from Loxahatchee National Wildlife Refuge, Florida, United States - Lox_Sample_1.1 | ecosystem: Environmental > Terrestrial > Soil > Wetlands | place: USA... | reverse complement strand
TTCATGCCGTTCGTCACCGAGGAACTGTGGCAGGTGATTCGACCATATATCGGCGAATCGAATCTCGCAGAGCATCTCGTGGTCGCGAAGTTTCCGATCGCATCGGGCAAGGAGTATCTCAGCGCCGATGAAAAGACGGCGATGGAACATTGCATTGCGATGACGGAGGCTACGAACTCGCTGCGCGCGCTCCTTTCGATTCCGCCGGGACAGCGCGTGTCCGTGGCGATACGCCCGGTTGGCGGGACCGACGGCGCAGGCGACGCGCAAGGACGGCTTGAAGCGGAGCTGGCGCTATATCGCCGGTATGCGGCAACAAGGGCGAAAATCGAATCGTTCGAGGTTCAGCCCCAGGGCGCAGCGCTGTCCGCGGGTTGGGTAACGTCGGTGCTCGACTGGTGCGAGGTCTCAGTTAAGGCGCCCGAAGGCTATGACTTCGAAAAAGCGCGCACCGTCATCCGCAAGAAGTTGAAAGAAACCGTCGGCCATCACGAGCAGCATCTCGCGCGGCTGGGCAATCCGGACTTCATCGCCAAGGCTGCGCCCGAGATGCGCGAGCAGATGCAGACGCGGGCGGCAGAGCTTCAAACCCAGCGCGAGTTACTTGAGCGCCAACTCCAGATGCTCGGAGAAGCCGCGTAGGGTGATGTTCCAGAAATTGTCTATAGCAGCTGCACGTGATCTGAGATTCTGCGCTCCTTCTAAAGGGTTGTGAAAGAATTGATGTCTGTCATTCCGAACAGAGTCCGCGTAGTGAGGAATCCCGAAGCCAGAGCGGTGGCGTTCTGTAAAGGCTTTGTTAGTTCGAAATTCTTTTCGAAACCGGGATTCCTCGCTTCGGCAGCCTGCGCTCGGAATGACGGCCTTAACAATCCAGTGTTCAAGTTCTTCGTTTTGTCCCTTCTCCTCCGATCATTTGCACGGGAAGCCTTTTTGGTTCCCTCCCCCATTCGTTGCCATGGGGGAGGGTTAGGGAGCGGGTGCTGAAGCGCACTTGCGCAGAGCTCACCTAGGGCACGAAATGGAACTTCTTCGCCAACTCGATTTGCTCGCGCTGGTCAAACGCGCCCTCGAAGAAGATCTTGGGCTCGGCGATATCACGACCGCCGCGACGGTATCGCCCGACCAGCGCGGACGTGCGCGGATTACCGTCAAGGAATCGCGAGTTATTTTCTGCGGCGGAATCCTGCTTGCGCCGGTGATGGCGGCATCGGGCGCGGAACTGAAAATCGCCAAGCTCGCGATCGAGAGCGCTGAGCTAAAGCGCGGCGAGAATGCCGCGGAGTTCGAGGGACTGCTCGCGGGACTGCTTATCGGCGAGCGCACCGCGCTCAACTTCATGCAGTTGATGTCGGGAATTGCGACGATGACGCGCCAATACGTGGATGCGATCGCGGGCACGCGCGCCCGAATCGTCGATACACGCAAAACCCACCCCGGCCTGCGCGCGATCGAGAAGTACGCAGTTCGAGTGGGCGGCGGGACAAACCATCGCTTCGGACTCGACAGCGGCGTGCTCATCAAGGACAACCACATCGCCGCCGCTGGTTCGGTCAGCGAAGCGCTGGCGCGCGCTCGAAAGCTGGCGCCTCATACTCTCCGTATCGAGATCGAGTGCGAGAACCTCGCGCAGGTCGAGGAAGCTCTGCGATGCGGCGCCGAAGCGATCCTGCTCGACAATATGTCTCCCGCCGATATGAGACGCGCGCGGGAGATCTCCGGAGACAAGGTTATTCTCGAAGCGTCGGGAAACGTGACGCTCGAAACCGTTCGCGCGATCGCCGAGACCGGCGTCGATCTGATTTCCGTTGGCGCGCTAACCCATTCGCCGCGCGCCGCGGATCTCAGTATGCGAATCGAGAACGCCTGAGTTTTGGGAAGGAACTTTGAACCCATACAAATCAATCGAGAACGAAACTCCCGGGCGGGTCGGCTGCCGAATCCACTACTTCGAGGAAGTCGGCTCAACCCAGGATGTCGCGCGCGAGCTGGCTCAGTCGGGATGCGCTGCCGGAACTGTGGTGATCGCCGAGTTGCAGACGAAGGGGCGCGGCAGGATGGGGCGCGCGTGGCATTCGCCCGCAGGCGTCAACTTGTACACCACGATTGTTGTTCGCCCGCGCATGAAGATTTCCGAGGTGGCGCGGATGAGCCTCGTTGCAGGCGTCGCAGCCGCTGATACGCTCGCGCCGCTCGCGCCGGGGATTGTCGGCCTCAAGTGGCCGAACGATATCTGGCTCTCCGGGCGGAAATCCGGCGGCATAATCTCCGAAGCCGTGACAGATTCCAGCGGAAGTCTGACGGCGGCGATGCTCGGTATCGGCCTGAATCTCAATCTCAGGGCCGGCGACATTCCGCCTGAGCTTCGCGACAAGGCCACTTCGCTGCTGATCGCGACAGGGGTGGCGTGCGATCGCGTCGGGGTGGCAGCCGGTCTGTTTTCCAACCTGGATAGGCTGGTTGCCGATATCGAAAGCGGCGGGTTCGCCGCGATTCGTCCGGCGTGGGAGCGCTATTCGGCGCTTACGGGCAAGCAGGTGACGGTTGTCGATGCGGGCATACGCGAAACCGGGAAAGTCCGGGGCATCGACGACGACGGGGCGCTTCTCTTGGAAACTCCATCAGGCGTGCGAAGGATCATCGCGGGCGATGTCACACTTGAGGGCGCGTATAGCTGACGGACCTGTTGCGTCATCGCTTCAGTGGCGATGTTCAATGCGGCGCCTTTACTCTGGTTTGTCATTCTCGCGCGTCTGATTGGTCTTGTCTGGCCCGCGAGGAATCCCGGATTCAGAACGCCGGGTATGCAACAGAAACTGGAGCGCCAAACTGGCCATGTATTCTTGCGTCCCCCTCTGTTCATATCTGAAGAAATTGCTAAGAGTGGGTTAAACTATTTTGTAGAGGTCGAACCTTTATGGCTGTGGAGGAAATCGGACGCCTGAGAACTATCGCATTGATTGGCCAGGGCGGCACCGGAAAGACGCAACTTGCCGATGCGATGCTCTTCACGGCTGGCGCCGTTACGCGCCTCGGACGTCCCGACGACGGGAGCGCGTCGATGGACTTCGAACCCGAGGAGCTCCATCGCAAAACCTCGATCAGTTCCGCGTTCCATCATTTCAACTGGAAAAAGACGGAAGTAATCCTGGGCGACACGCCCGGCTACGGCGCTTTTTTGATCGATTCGTTCAACACGCTCGGCGCAGTCGACGCGGTGGTATTCGTCGCCACGCCCGGCGCAGACCTCAAGGTCGAATCCGAAAAACTATGGGCGCAGGCGCTCGCCGCCGGACTCCCCAGAATCGCCTTCGTGTCGCGGCTTGATCGCGAACGCACCAGCTTTGACGCTGCGATGAAGGATCTGGAGAAGACCCTCGAAGCGAAGCCGGTCGCACTCGCGCTTCCGATCGGATCGGAGTTGGAGTTCAAAGGCGTTATCGACGTCCTCGCGATGAAGGCGCTCACCTACGCCGACAATTCCGGCAAGGCCAAGGAAGAGGACCTCAGCGGAGATTTGAAGACGCGCGCGGAGGAGGCCCGTTCGAAACTGTGCGAAGCGGTCGCGGAGACCGACGACGCTCTGCTCGAGAAATATCTCGATACCGGTACGCTGGACGAAGCGGAGCTGCGAACCGCGCTCCACGGCGCGGTTATCGGGGGCAAGATCACACCGGTCCTGTGCGGATCGGGAACCAAGAATATCGGTGTCGGAACGCTTCTCGATGCGATCATTGGGTTATTGCCTGCGCCTAACGAACGCCCCGCACGCAAAGGGATGAATCCGAGTGGCAACGACGAGGAACGCGCTCCCGATCCGAACGCGCCTTTCTCCGCGTTTGTGTTCAAGACGCTCATCGATCCGTTCGCAGGCAAGCTCTCGATCTTCCGCGTGATCTCGGGCAAGGCCCTTAGCGATGCCGCCGTTTACAACGCTTCGCGCGAATCGAAAGAGCGGTTTGGACAACTCCTGCGGCTTGAGGGCAAGAAACAATCGCCGTTGCCGGCGGCGCTGCCCGGCGAGATCGTCGCCGTGGCCAAGCTCAAAGATACTTCCACGGGCGACACGTTATGCGACGAAAAGGCGCCCGTCGTTTTTCAGCCGATGCAGCGTCCGATCCCGGTAATCTCGTTCGCGATTCGCCCGAAATCCAAAGGTGACGAGGAAAAGGCCTCGTCCGCATTGCAGAAGCTTGTCGACGAGGACACCGCTCTGGAGATGCATCGCGACGCGCAGACCAACGAGATCATCCTGTCTGGGACCGGACAGCTTCATATCGAAGTGACCGTCGAAAAGCTCAAGCGCAAGTTCAACGTTGAAGTCGAACTGACCGCGCCCAAGGTCCCTTACAAGGAAGCGATTAAGGGCAAGGCCGAGTCGCAGGGCAAGTACAAGCGTCAATCCGGTGGACGCGGCCAATACGGCGACTGCTGGCTCAAAATCGAGCCGCTTGCGCGCGGTACGGGATTCGAGTTCGTGGATGAAATTGTCGGCGGGGCGATTCCGCGCCAGTTCATCCCGTCGGTGGAAAAGGGTGTGCGAAGTACCCTGGTCGAGGGATTCCTGGCCGGATATCCGCTGGTCGATGTCAAGGTGACCGTATTCGACGGCAGCTATCACGAGGTCGATTCCTCGGATATGGCGTTTCAAATCGCGGCGTCGATGGGATTCAAGGCGGCGCTGGAAAAGGCCAGGCCGATCATCCTGGAGCCGATCATGTCGGTCGAGGTTACGTGCCCGGACGAAAACATGGGCGACGTTATCGGCGACCTGAATTCGCGCCGCGGCAGGGTCCAGGGCGTCGACGCACGCGGCCATAGCGAGGTTATCAAGGCGACGGTTCCGATGTCGGAAATCCTGAAGTACGCTCCGGACCTGCGCTCGATGACCTCAGGTCGCGGATCGTTCGAGGCGCATTTCTCGCACTATGAAGAAGCTCCGCCGCACGTCACGGAAAAGGTGATCAAAGAGGCGCAAGCCGCCCGCGAGGCTCATAACAAGGAACGTGCCCACGGCTAGCGGCGACTGAGATAGGGACCCGGTTTGCGGGCGTAAACTCGCCGCTCGACCCGGGTTTAGAAGCCTTCGGCGCTGAGCTAGAATTTGCCTGTTGCTCCTATGGCGCCGTTAGGTAAAGCGCTCGTGGTGGTCGGGATCGCGATGGCGGCCCTCGGGCTTGTCCTGTGGGCGGGCGGCTCGATTCCGCTCATCGGACGACTCCCCGGCGATATCTACATTCGTCGCGGCAATTTCGCCTTCTATTTTCCGCTGACGACCTGCATCGTGATCAGCGTGGTGCTGGGCCTGCTGTTGGCCGTGATGAGGCGCTGAGCGATGGCGGAGCAGACGCGGGATATCGCTTCGCGACGGGCAGAATTGAAACGGCGACGCCGCGAGCTTATCGCGGTCGGAATCGCGGCCGTTACGCTGATCGCGTTCGTTTTCGCGCAGACCGAGGTGCCGCCGCTCACCAAGCATACTTCGCTTGGATCGAATCTCGCGGTAATCACGCTGTTCAATCTGAGCTTCCTGCTGCTCGGACTGCTGCTCTTCCTGGTGGGGCGCAATCTCGCGAAGATTGTGTTCGAGCGCCGCCGCGGCCTTATCGGATCGAAGTTTCAGTTTCGCCTGGTATTCGGATTTATCGCGGTCGCACTCGTTCCCACGGCGTTCCTGCTATACGTGGCGGGCGTGTTTCTCAATGCGGACGTCGATAGCTGGTTCAATCCGCAATACGAGCGCGTGCTGGATGATTCGCTGGAAATCGCGAAGACCTACTATCTCAACTCCGCCAACAATGCCGCCCATTTCGCGCGCACGATGGCGGGCGAAATCTCCGCGCGGGGACTGTTTGCCCCCGACCGAAGAGCCGACCTCAAGGTCTTCATCGAGCATCGCCAGCAGGAATACAACCTCGGCACCATCGAGATGTTCTCCGCCGATCGCAAGCTGTTGCTGCTCGCGCTCAGCCCCAAGACCCCGACCGGAATTGGAGTCGCACCCGAATCCGAGATTATCGCTCAGACGTTGAAGGGACAGCAGGTGACGCGCACCGATCGCCTCGGCAGCGCCGACGTCGTCCGCGGCAGCGCGCCGATCTATGCAGGACCGGACACCGATGTCGTCGTCGGCGCGATCGTAGTCGATTACTACCTGCCCAAGAGCATCGCGGGTCGCGCCAAGGTTATCTCGCGCACTTCGGAAGATTACTTCCAGATGCGCATTCTCAAGGCGCCGATTCTCAACAGCTACATCCTGGCGCTGGTAATGATCGGTCTCGTCGTCGTGATGCTCGCGAGCTGGTTCGGACTGTTTCTCGCGCGAGGCATTACCGGCCCCATCAAACATCTCGCCCAGGGAACCCACGCCGTCGCGATCGGAAATCTTGACTATCGAATTCCTGCCGTTGGCGATGACGAGATCGGGCAGTTGGTCGAATCCTTCAATCGCATGACCGACGATCTTCGCGCGTCGCGCGCCGAACTGGATCGCCGCCGCCGCTACACGGAAACTCTGCTGCGCAACGTCTCGGCGGGTGTGGTAGGACTCAATCGCGACGGACGTATAACGGCGATTAACCCGTGCGCTGAGGCGATGCTTGGCCTGGCCTCCGACTCTTCTTACGGGCTTCACTATCGCGACGCGCTCAAGCCCGGACTCGCGCGCGGCGTCGACGACCTGCTGGCGATGCTGCCTTCGTCGCACGAAGCGCGCGCGCCGTTCAAGTCCGAGAGCGACGGGGTGGAACATGATCTCATGATCACCGCGTCCAAGCTCGGAGATGACGCCGAACCGAGCCTGGGGACCGTTTTGTTCTTCGAGGATGTGAGTCAGATTGCGAAGGTCGAGCGGATGGAGGCGTGGCGCGAAGTCGCCCGCAGGATCGCTCACGAAATCAAGAATCCGCTCACTCCCATCCAGCTTTCCGCCGAGCGGTTGCGCAGACAACTCGGGCCGCGGCTGGGCAATGAGTCGGGGCTGCTCGAGGAATGCACCAGGACGATCATCAGCGAAGTGCAGGACCTGAAGCATCTCGTCAACGAGTTTTCCGCTTTCGCCCGGATGCCGCATCTGGTGCTCGTCGAGGGCGATCTTAACGCTTTGGCCGCCGAAGTCGTCGCCGGCTTTGAGGCCGCCCATCCAGGCGTCGATTTCCGGCCCCGTCTCGAAAAAAATCTCCCCACGATAGCGCTCGATCGCGACGCTATGAAGCGGGTGATGGTCAACCTGATCGATAACGCTATCGCGGCGGCGGCCACCGCTAATCACAACGGCGAACGCCCTCGAATCGAAGTGCTTACCTCTGCCAACGCCGCCGGCGGCATCGTCACGCTGGAAATCCGGGACAACGGTCCGGGCATCCCGCCGGCCCTGCGTTCGCGCATCTTCGAGCCGTATTTCTCTACCAAGGCGACGGGTACTGGCCTCGGACTCGCGATCGTTTCTGCCATAATCGCCGACCATCATGGTTTCGTCCGGATAGCGGATAACCCGCCGCGCGGAAGTAGATTCATCATCGAATTTCCGCTAAAAGTTGCGGAAATCGCCAAGGCAGCGGGATGAAACGCCGTAATCTGCCTGCCTTGACTCAACCTCGCTTCATTTCTCCCTCGGAGCATTCAACGTGAATGAGACTGTGCTGGTGGTGGATGACGAGGAGCGGATCCGATCTTCTTTGCGCGGAATTCTAAACGATGAAGGCTTCCGCGTTGTCGATACCGGTCGCGCCTCGGGGGTAATCGACCTGATTGAACGGGAGCGTCCGGCGCTGATTCTGCTGGACGTCTGGATGCCCGAAATCGACGGGATCGAGTTGCTTCGCCAGATAAAGGCCGAACGTCCCGCTTTGCCGGTGATCATGATTTCGGGTCATGCGAATATTCAAAGCGCCGTAGCGGCGACGCGACTGGGCGCCGCCGATTTCATCCAGAAACCGTTTTCGGTCAGCGGACTCCTGGCCGCGATCGCCCGCGTTCTCGACGGCGGTAACGCAGGCCCGCGCCCTGCTGTCGAGACGACCTCGACCGATCAGCGCCGAGCGGCGGCGCTCAACGCAGGCCTGTGCAGGCAAACGACAATCGCCAGGTCGATCGTGCTTGGGGGGCAGGGGCTTCACAGCGGCCTGAAAACAGGAGTTATTCTTCATCCCGCGCCGCAGGGAACGGGACTGGTATTCGCGTCGCTCGCCGACGAAGTTCGGATTCCGGTTCGAGTCGAGAACGTTTCCGATACCGGTTACAACACCACGATCGCCGCCGAGGGACGCTCGGTGCGAACTATCGAGCATTTGTTGTCCGCGCTTCACGGGTTTGGAATAACCAACCTCGTGATGAAGACGGACGACGAAATACCCGCACTCGACGGCTCCGCCTCGGAGTTTTGTCGAAATATTGCGGAAGCCGGTCTTTGCGAGCAGGACGCGCCGATCGAACCGGTGACGATCAGCTCTCCGATAGTTATCGGAAAGCAGGAGGGCGGTGGCGGGTTCCTGCGCATCGAACCCGCCGAGCGGCTGACGATCGATTACACGCTCGAATATCCGCCGCCGATTGGCCGGCAGAGCGCTCATTTCGAACTGACGTCGCCCGAAGCTTATGCGAATGAGATAGCGCCGGCGCGCACCTTTATCTCCGTTCGCGAGTTTCAAAAGTTGTCCGAGATGGGACTCGGATCGGGCGGACGTATCGACAACGTTATCCTTGTTGACGACGAAAAAATCGTGAACACGCAGTTGCGGTTCCCCAACGAATTCGCGCGCCACAAAATCCTCGACATGATGGGCGACCTCTATCTGCTCGGACGACCGGTCCATCTTCGGATAACCGCTCATAAGACCGGCCATTCGCATAATCTGGCGATGACCAAGGCATTGCGCGACGCGGCCGGGTAAACACGCGTTCGCGCACGATCGATGGATCTCAAAGGCAAGGTTGCGATTGTGACCGGCGCCGGTCGGCGCGTCGGACGCGTCATCGCGACCCGACTTGCGGAGCGCGGCGCGACTGTCGCAGTCCACTATCGAAGCTCGGTCAGCGAGGCCAACGAACTCGTCGATGAAATCGCGCGCGCCGGAGGGCAGGCCCGGGCTTTCCGCGCCGACTTGGAGAGCGTCAGCGAGATCGAATCGATGATCTCGGCGGTAAAGCAGGCGTTCGGTCGAATCGATATTCTCGTCAACTGCGCCTCGGTCTTTTATCGCAAACCGCTTGAAGAACTGACCGAACGGGATTGGAATCTCAACCTCGACACCAATCTCAAGGCGCCGTTTTTTCTATCCAAGTTCGCGGGCCTGGTGATGCGATCGCAGGGTGCGGGCAAGATAATCAATATAGGAGACTGGGCTGCCATTCGCCCGTACAACAATTACCTGCCGTACACGGTTTCCAAGACCGGGCTGATTGGTCTGACGCGTTCGCTCGCGAAGGCGCTGGCGCCCGAGGTCGAAGTCAATTGCATCGCGATCGGCCCGGTCCTGCCGCCCGACGATTACGACCGGGTTGAGGCCGAAAAGCTCGTCGCCGGAACTCTGCTCAAGAGACTCGGCAGCCCCGAAGACGTGGCGCGGGCAGTATTGTTTTTCTGCGAAGGAACCGATTTCGCGACCGGCGCGACCCTGGTGCTCGACGGCGGTCGCCTTCTCGCCTGATCGATCGTGACCTCGGGGGTAAAAGAGTTTCGGGTCGTCCCCGAGCGGTCGCGAATCGCTGTTCTGGCGAGCGGAGGACTGGACAGCTCGGTGATGCTCGCCGAGCTGGCGAAGCGGGGTCGCCATGTCTTTCCCGTATACATTCGCGCCGGCCTCAAGTGGGAAAACAATGAGCTTCCCGTGCTGCGAAGGTATATCGCGGCGCTGGGCTTTGGGCGTATCGAGCCCGTGTCCGTGCTGACGATGCCGTTTGATGACGTCGCGCACGATCATTGGAGCGTGACTGGAAGAGACGTTCCAGGATACGACGCCACCATCTCTTCCAACTACATTCCGGGCCGCAATCTCGGACTGCTGGCAAAAGCTGCGATCTTCTGCGCGCGCAACAGGATCGGAGAAATCGGGATCGCTCCGCTGCGCGAAAACCCATTTCCGGATGCGCGACCGGAGTTCTTCCGCGCGTTCGAACGGGCCGCATCGCTCGGCCTCGCGATGAATCTTCGCGTGCGGTTTCCATTCGGCGAGCTGACGAAAGCGCAGGTAATCCGGCGCGGCGCGAAATTTCCGCTTGCGCTCACCCTCTCGTGCGCGCGTCCGCACGGATCGCGGCATTGCGGTGCGTGCACCAAATGCGCGGAACGTATCGAAGGATTCAAGGCGGCGAGGGTCGAAGACGCGACGCGATACATCCGCGTCCTGCACTAGGCTTGCGAGCCGGGGGCGCGATTGAATTTGATTTTCGCGCTTTTCGCCAACTTCTTCAGAAGCTCTTTGACTTCGTACTCCTGATTGAAATCCAGCAGCGCGATCGCGATCTTCGCCTTGACCGATTTCAGCGGCGCATACGTGACGCCGCGACGATCCGTCACCTTTAGGAAGCTGTAGCCGAGATTCGACTCGATAATCGGCGAGACGTGACCGACCGGCGTTTCAAACGCCAGGTTGTCAACGACCGGCGGAAGCTGACCCTTGCGGAAATAGCCGAGGTCGCCGCCTTTGGGCGCGGAGTGCTCGTCTTGTGAATTCTTACGCGCGAGCGCGGCGAAATCCGCGTCCTTTTCCGCTTGGGCGTGAAGACGCTTGATCGCCTCCTGCGCCTGCTTTTTCTGATCGTCGGTGGCCTTGTCGGGCAGCTTGACCGCGATGTGCGAAATCCGAACCTCGCCCGGATCCTCAACGAACAGGTCTTTGTGCTCGTCGTAATACCTGGTGATATCGGCTTCGCTGGGCGCCGATTTGTGCTCGCGGAAGAGTTCGTCGAGCATCTTCTCGATTTCCATCGAACTGCGCACTTGGGCGAGCAAAATCGGATCGGGCGCCGATCCCGTCGATACCGTCTCACCGCCGATTCCCTGGACCTGGAATTCCCGCGCGCGCTCGGCGACCTCGGCTTCAGGAATCGTTATTCGGCGCCGCTGTGCCTCGTCGATGAGAAGCTGGCGATTGATGAGATTTTCGGTGGCGTCCTTGTAGACGGCGCGCGTCTCCTCGGTGGTGTTGGCGTTGATGAGGCGCGCTTCGGTCTTCGCATAGTCGGTGATCTGCGCTGCCGTGATCGCCGTGCCGTTGACCGTCACGACGACGGGATCTTTCGGGTCCGGCTTGACCAGCGGCAGGATGCCAAGGAAGCGCTGCTGCCATGACAGTCCGGACTGGCCCATCTGCTGCGCATGGGCAGAAGGGCGGCCGGCATTGATCGCGATCGCCGCGGCGACACACAATGCGAGCCTGACAGGGTTTCGGTACAGCCCGATGAACCAGTTGCGCAAGGTGAGCCTCGCCGTAGCGATCGTCGCATCGATCGTAGCATTCGTAAGTGGAATCATTCTTTTCTTCGTGATTGAGCCGCCGTTTCTTGCTTCGATTTTTCTCGCATCCGCCGTGACAGGAGTTCTATGCTTCGTCATCGCGGGCATCGCAGGTTACGTCGGTAACGATTGATCGGGCAATTCAGCGGGTTCGTATGCGGTACGACACGGCGGACCGGGCGCGAAATAATGCTCGAGGTCGTCCCACGCTTCACCGATGAAAATCAGGCTCGATGAGCGCGTGCCATAGCCGTCCAGATGCAGGCAAATCGAGTTCGGGCGGCCGGTTCGCGCGTCCAGCTGCGTATCGTGATCTGAAAGCAGGCGCCCGAGGATCGAACGGCATCCGATCGGATCGCGACGAAATCCCGGAAGCGTCGCGAGCCTGGCGAATTTGGCGTGTGAAGCGCTGATTCGGGGACACTCGAAGTCGTTCACGTCGAGATTGGTCAGCAGATGCATTCCGGGCGTCAGCGGCACTATTTCGATCCTGTTTTCGCGATTGTATGCGACGTAGGTCGCTTCACGAGAAGCGATCAGAAGATTGAACGGATTGTAATCCTCGCCCCGCTGGGACTCGGCGTAACGCGCGGCCTCAAGGGCGGTCCGATGCTGAAGCGCTTCGAGGCATAGCAGTCCGCGCGAGCGCGCGTTGGGGTCCGTGTTATCGGTGCGACGATTCAGCAGTCCCGCGACCATCCCGTACTGATTAACGCCGAGCCAGGTTCCGCCCGCGCGCAAATCTTTTCCGCCGACAATCTGGGGATCTTCGCAGAGGATGCACGGCTTGGTCGCAGGACGATCGAGAAATTCGTCGCGATTCGCCGCGATGACGACCGGATAGTCTTCAGCGACGCGAAAGTAGATGGCCAGCGTGCACATGTCTGTCGTGGATGATCGAGCGCGTCCCAAGTACGGCAAATCAGCGCCCGCATCCTAAATTGGCAGCTAGCGGCCACTTGGCACAAGTGGCTTCGGCGTGCTGCGTGAATCGCGGGCCGGTCGCAGGTGATTCTGAATAACGTTGCGATTTTCAGCCCGGGCGCTTTTCGCCGCTGCTCAGAGCATGATAATGGTGATGGATTACGTGACAGATGCATACGGAACGCCGGATGCATCGGGCCAGGAGGGCCGATGTTCTCTTCTATCGACGACGTTGTAGAGCGGTTCAAACAGAATCGTTACATAACGAGCCGCCGCATCGCGACCGTCGTTTACCTCGCGAGCGAATTAAAAAAACCGATCCTGGTCGAAGGGCCCGCAGGCGTCGGCAAGACCGACCTGGCGAAAGTGGCCGCTGCCGCTCTCGGATGGGATCTCATCCGGCTGCAGTGCTACGAAGGCCTCGACGAGGGCAAGGCGCTGTACGAATGGGAGTATGCCAAGCAGCTCCTGTATACGCAGATTCTCAAAGACAAGATCGGCGAGGTTCTCGCAGGAGCGCGCGGACTGGCCGAGGCCGTCGATCGAATCGCCGGCCAGGACGAGGTCTTCTTCTCCGAGCGCTTCGTGCTGCCGCGTCCTCTGCTCAAAGCGATCTCCAGCGGTTCTCCGACCGTCCTGCTGGTCGACGAAATCGACAAGGCTGACGCCGAATTCGAGGCTTTCCTGCTGGAATTGCTCTCGGATTTTCAGGTCACAATTCCCGAAATCGGAACGATCAAGGCGAAGCAGATGCCGCTGGTCGTGCTGACCTCGAACAACGCGCGAGAAATGTCGGACGCGCTCAAACGTCGCTGCCTGCATCTCTATATCGATTTCCCGGCGCGCGAGCAGGAACTTGCGATTATCCAACTGAAGGTCCCCGAGGCGAGCAAGAAGCTGGCTGACGAAGTCGTCACCGTCGTCCAATCGCTGCGCAAGCTCGATCTCAAGAAGACCCCGGGAATCAGCGAAACCCTGGATTGGATCAAGGCTCTGACGCTGCTCAATGTTCAGGATCTCGATCAGGAACTCGTCAGCGACACGCTCGACACGATCGTCAAGTACGAAGGCGACGTCCGCAAGGCGCAGGAAGAACTAAAGGACTACGTGCGACGCGCACGCGCCCGTCGCGGGACCGAAACCAGCAGCGACAAGGATCTGCTAAACTGAGACGGTGTCCAGGTTGACAAACCCTGTACGTGGAATGAGATTCTTCGCTTCGCTCAGAATGACAGAAGTCGACTTTTCCGTTGTCATTCTGAGCGGAGGCTGCCGGAGCGAAGAATCTCATGCCACTGGTGATCGCGCTGAACCTATCTTGAAACGGCGCAACGGAAACCGGATGCCCCAATTGCCAGAGGGCAGGGCGGACACGCACTCCATATGCAGGAAAAACTGGTCGAATTCGCGAATCTGCTGAGAGAAAACGGCGTCCGCGTATCGCTTGCCGAGACCCTCGACGCCTTCGGCGCCGCCGAAGTGACCGGCCTCGCGGAGCGCGAGGAGTTCCGCGCCGCGCTGCGGGCCACGATGGTCAAGCGGGCGACCGAGCTTCCGACCTTCGAAGAGTTGTTCGATCTCTATTTCTCAGGCCTCGGCGAGATCATCAAGCAGGCCGGACAGGCCGTGCAGCAGGCGCTTTCGATGTCCGATCAGGAGTTTCAGAAATTCCTGGAGGAAGTCGAGCAGATGCTCAAGAAGGAGGGCAAGAAGCTTTCCGACCTCGCCAAGCAGCTGCTGCAGAATCAGTCGGGCAAGATGGAGAAGGCGATCCGCGAGGCGGCGCGCGCGGTCAAGCTCAACAATATCGAGCGCACGATCGAGGAGAACTATTTCGCCCGCGCCCTGGCGCGCGAGCTGGGATTGGACAAAATCGAGCAGGAAATCCGCCAGCTTCGCGACGAGCTCCAGAAGATGGATCTCAGCGACGCGATGAAGGCGCGGATGGAGGAATACCTCGAACGCCGCCTCAAGGCGC
>Ga0335069_10008850_pt1 | contig 14359 bp, 13 predicted proteins | sample Lox_Sample_11_FD_206714 | JGI IMG/M metagenome (GOLD analysis project Ga0335069, IMG submission 206714) | Soil microbial communities from Loxahatchee National Wildlife Refuge, Florida, United States - Lox_Sample_1.1 | ecosystem: Environmental > Terrestrial > Soil > Wetlands | place: USA... | reverse complement strand
TGCCTTCCGGCAGCAAAATCGATATTGCGTTCTCGTTGGATGAAAGCGATTACAGCGGCGAAGTGATTCCACAATTAAAAATTCGCGACATTAAATAAAAATTTTATCACGATGCACATGAACAATCGCTTATGATTATTCTCGGCGTAGATCCCGGCACATTAGTTACCGGCTTCGGTGTCATCGATGCCGAACGCGGTACGCATCGTGTTTTGGCAGTCGATGTCATCAAAAATGCCGGCGAACAAACCATGCCGCTTCGTTTACAACACATTTATAATCGCTTGTGCGACGTGATCGAACAATTTCATCCTGATGAGTTTGCAATCGAAACCGCATTTTACGGAAAGAACGCGCAGTCCGCGTTGAAACTCGGGCATGCACGCGGTGTTGCGATTCTGGCGGCAGTCAACAGTCAAATTCCGACGACGGAATATTCTCCGCGCGAAGTAAAAAAATCCGTGACAGGCAACGGTGCAGCGAGCAAAGGACAAGTACAATTTATGGTGAAGTCGCAATTGCATTTGCACGAAGTTCCGACACTGTACGACGCAACCGACGCACTCGCCGTCGCGTTATGTCATTCGTACAAATTTCATTCCGGAAAATTTGCATCGATCGATAGAAAAAAAACTTCTGGCAAAACTCGAAAAAATTGGAGTACTTTCATTCAGCAGCATCCTGAACGTATTGTGAGATCAAAATGATTGCATCGCTGACCGGTTTCTTGAAACAAAAAAATCCAACGGAAGTTTTGTTAGATGTTCATGGCGTGGGCTATGCGGTGCACATTTCGCTTTCGACGTACGAAAAATTGGGCGACGTCGATTCAACCATCACCTTGCTCACACATCTGCATGTTCGTGAAGATGCGATGCAATTATTCGGTTTTGCCACGGAAGAAGAACGACAGTTGTTCAAAATGCTTTTGTCTGTTTCCGGCATCGGACCGAAACTTGCGCAAAGTATTTTATCGGGGATGAATGCGAGCGAGTTGAGTTCACACCTGCGTTCCGGCAACATCGCCGCATTGACGGCAATTCCCGGCATCGGGAAAAAAACTGCCGAGCGAATGGTGGTGGAGCTGCGAGATAAAATTTCCAAGACAACCAGCGCGACAGAATTTGCGTCATCCGATGCAACCGCATCGGCGGCAATTCGCAGCGAAGCGTTGATGGCGTTGATGTCACTTGGATTCAATCAGCCGTCCGCAGAAAAAGCTATTCGTGCAGCATCAAACGAAGCCGGTGCTACTTCCCTTTCTGTCGAAGAATTGATTAAGCGCGCACTCCGGCATACGACGGCGAGATGAGTATTTATTTTGTAAGGGAGTTCAATTTTTCTCCGCCATTTGTTTGGCGGAGAACGTTCCGACTGCTAACCGCTATTTCCTCTTTCACTATCTTGCTATTCGTTGACCTTCTTGCTACTTTTGCATCATGAGAAAATCTGATATGACGAAACCCGAACGGCAAGAACACGAAACGGACATCGACCAGACACTTCGTCCGGAACGCTTTGGTGAATTTGTCGGGCAAGAAAAAATTGTGGAGAACCTGCGCGTGTTTATCGCTGCTGCACGCAAACGCGGCGAAGCATTAGATCATGTTTTGTTGACCGGCCCGCCCGGTCTCGGCAAGACAACGCTTGCACATATTATTGCGCACGAAATGGGAAGCGATTTGAAAATTACTTCCGGTCCCGCGCTGGAAAAACCCGGCGACCTTGCAGGTATTCTCACATCGTTGGAAAAATCTTCGGTGCTTTTCATCGATGAAATTCACCGCGTGCCGATCAAGATCGAAGAATATTTGTATTCTGCGATGGAAGATTTTATGGTGGATATTGTGATCGATAACGGGCCCGGAGCGAAAACGATTCAACTCGGTTTGCAGCCGTTCACGCTTGTCGGTGCAACAACGCGCGCCGGATTGCTGAGTTCGCCGCTTCGTTCGCGCTTCGGAATAACCAATCGATTAGATTATTATTCCAACAACCAATTGGAGCGAATCCTTCAACGTGCTGCTGGAATTCTTTCTATCGCAGTTGAGCCGGATGCCATCGTTGAAATTGCAAAACGTTCGCGCGGAACGCCGCGCATCGCCAATCGGCTGCTCAAACGGTGCCGCGATTTTGCCGAAGCCGATACGCGACTCTCGCACTTCAACGGCATGCTAACGAAAGAAGTTGCCGAATTCGCATTGCGTGCACTGGAAGTCGATAATCATGGTTTTGATGAAATGGATAAACGCATCTTATCGACTTTGATTGAAAAATATAACGGCGGTCCGGCCGGACTGAATACGCTTGCGGTTGCCGTCGGCGAAGAACCGGGAACGCTGGAAGAAGTGTACGAGCCGTATTTGATTCAGGAAGGATTTTTGGATCGAACGCCGCGCGGGCGCGAAGCGACGCAGCTTGCGTATTCGTATTTCGGCATTTCGCAAAAAAAGAAATCCAGCGAACAGCAATTGTCGTTGGGCAACTGACGATATTGACGGCAACGGTAAATTTTCCCAAAATTTATCGATGCGTGAAAAGACCATTCACTGCAAATATTTTTAAAATTTCATTTACAGAGAACAAAGAAATTGATATATTTACACACTGTATAATGAGAAGAATCATCATCGTCTTCTCTCATAAGGGAAGCGCAACGAAGCCATGAAAGACATATCGAACTTTGCATTCCTCGGAAGAGATTTATGTATAATGATTTTCCTTTATACGTTATCGATCGTTCCTTCGGCTTTTGCACAAAATGCTTCTTCAAATTTTTATTCCGTAACGTACCGCGATCCTCAAACAGCATGTGTTATCGGTGATAACGCTCTTTTTGCACGATCCTCCGACGGAGGCGCAACATGGTCGGTAAGCCATCTTCCGGGTATCACCACTTCGCTCCGCGATATACGTTTTACCGATTCCCGTCATGGGTTTATCGTCGGTACAAATGGCATGCTGATCCGTTCTACCGACGGGGGAAGTACGTGGATTCAAAAACAAATTGTTCCCAATCAAGATTTCACAAAAATATTTTTTTCTGATGCGCTCAACGGCATCATCATCGGTCCTGCCGGATTTATTACACACACAACGGATGGAGGCACGACATGGAATCATGTCGAAAGCGGTACAACGAATAAGCTGAACGCTCTTTGCTTTGTCTCTGCCACCATCGGAACAATCGTCGGCGATCAAGGGACGATTCTGCGCACAACCGACGGTGGGCGTTCATGGAAGGATATTTCTTCTTCATTCTTAAGCAATAATTTATTCGGTGTTTCTTTTGTCGGGGAAACAGGTCTTATTTCTGGCGACAATGGTGTAATTCTATATACCGCGAACAGCGGCGATCGATGGGAATTGGTCCCGAGCGAAACCGATCGGCTGTTGCTCCATATTTTGTTTTCTCCTTCACAAGTTGCTTTTGCTGTCGGACTGAATGGTACCATCCTTTCCTCAACGACAGGAAAAAGCCGCTGGGATAAACAACCCAGCCCTCTCGATGTTCATTTTACATCGATTGCTTTTGGCGATAAAAATAATGCCGTCATCATCGGCAGCAAGTTGACGATTCTTCACAGCACGGACAGCGGCATTTCTTGGAACGCTGCAGAGCAAAAAGAAGAAAGCATTCCTTCGCCCGCTGCAGCGAAACCAACACCGCCGGCGGTACAAAAACAAATTGTTGTAACGGCGGTCGGCACAAACGGCGTGATCCTTGTTTCAAAGGACATGGGTGATTCATGGCAAACCATTGCTAACAACGACCAGACAACGCTGATGGGAGTTGCTGCGAATCATCATTCTGCATTTTCTGTCGGCATCGGCGGCTTGGTCCTGGTAACCCACAACGACGGAGAAACATGGACACAACAAAGTTCCGGCATGAAAATACCGCTGTATGGAGTTTCTTTTCCGTCGGCCGACACCGGATTTATCGTGGGCGATTATGGAATTGTTCTTCATACCACCAACGGCGGAACAGCATGGGCAAGAATGACAACAGGGATGATGAATCATTTACGCGATATTCAATTTCTCGATTCGAAAAATGGACTCGCTGTCGGAAGCGGCGGCGCAATTATTTCCACTTCCGATGGCGGAACGACATGGCTGTCGCATGCGAGCGGGACAACAAATTGGTTGAACGCCGTCCAGCAAATCGATGCCTCGACCGTGGTCACCGTTGGAGCCAATGGCACAATTCTTCATTCATCCGATAAAGGGGCAACTTGGTCACCACAGACAAGCGGTACCACCAACGAATTGTTTGCGTTATATTTTCTTGATGGACAGAATGGATTCGTTGTCGGCGCAGGCGGATTGATTCTCTCGACAACGAATGGCGGAACGACCTGGGCATCTGTTCGCAGCAAATCGTCTGCCGATCTGCGCGCCGTGCAGTTTATCAATCGGTCTATCGGATTGATTGTCGGCGAGTCCGGAACGGTTTTGCGCACCACCGATGGCGGGACATCGTGGAAAACTGTGGATGTCAACACACAGCTTTCGTTGTTTGGGTTGAGCATCAACTAACGGCACAGAATTTTCGCAAGTACTTCAGCACTGAATCCATATCTTTGGGCAGCGGTGTTTTCCATTCTAACAGTTCCTTGGTGAGCGGATGCACAACAGCCAAGACCGCTACGTGCAATGCTGTACGAGCGAGCAGCGGCTTTTCCGGTTCCTTTTCTTTATAATTTTTTTTCACGAAAGAAAGAAAAAATCCCTGCCCATCTCCATACAACGGATCGGCAAGCACAGGCATTTTTATCGCGCTTAACTGCACACGTATTTGATGTGTTCGTTCTGTGTGCGGAGACAATCCCAGCAACGCATACCGGTCGAAATGTTCAATCGTGATATATTCGGTTGCAGCAACAATTCCTTTTTTCCGATCCACCATCTTTTTGCCGGCACAGCGTTCATCGTCAGCAAGAGGCAGTTCGATGATGCCGCTGTCTGCTTTCGGTACGCCATGCACGATGGCAAGATATTGCTTTTTCACTTTATGCTGTTCGAACTGCGTACAAAGTTGATCTTGTGCTTCCGCAGTTTTAGCAAACACGACGAGTCCGCTCACATCGGCATCGACTTTATGCACAACAAACACCGATGGAAAACTTTCCCGCAAGAGTTCATACAAATTCATCGATGCCGTTTCGTGTGCCGATGCGGCCGTCAGCATACCGGAAGGTTTGTTGATGACGATGATCGACTCGTCTTCAAAAACAATTCCGCCGCCGGTTTTTTTTAATATTTGTTCTAATTTCCATCTCATATTGTTCGTTCAATGTAGAAGGCAGAAAGAAAAGAAACAAGCACAAACGCAGAATTGTCTCAGAAAAAAAAATCTCTTACCTTATTGTATGGTGATGGATTATTATTCCAAAGAGATTTTATGATCTCTCTGCCCCGTTCTTTTTTTCTCCAGCCAACCTTGAAGGTCGCGCACGATCTTCTTGGAAAACATATCTTTCGCCTCCTTGATAACAAATTACTCATCGGAACAATTGTTGAAACCGAAGCGTACTGCCACAACGATCCCGCATCGCATTCCTTCCGCGGAAAAACAGAACGGAATAAAATTATGTTTCATGAAGGCGGGTATTTGTATGTGTATTTCACGTACGGCATGCATTTTTGCGCCAATATTGTTACGGGAAAAGAAGGAATCGGCGAAGCGGTACTCATTCGTGCGGTGGAACCGATAGCCGGCATCGAAGTGATGATGAAGAATCGTTTTCCGAAACAAAAAGGAATCGACCGGCGTTCGTTTATCAATCTCACCAACGGCCCTGCAAAATTTTGTCAGGCATTCGGTATTGCACGCAACGAAAACGGTTTGGATCTGTTAGACAGTGAAATTAGAATCACCGAAGGAGATGTTGTTCCTTCGCATCACATCAAACATTCTTCGCGCATTGGTATTCAACACGGTAAAGAAAAACTCTGGCGATTTTTTATTGCCGGTAATCCGTGGGTATCTCGGTAAAATTTATATTTTAATCAATATATTTGGAACATTGGAGCAAACAATGAAGCATAATAGTTATTTCGATGGGCAGGTACAAAGTCTCAGTTTAACAACTGCGGACGGCAGTGCAACGGTCGGTGTGATAAGTAAAGGCGCATTCACGTTCGGCACATCTTCGCAGGAGCGGATGGTGATTACTTCCGGAACGCTGAAAGCAAAGCTGCCTGGCACGGAGTGGAAATCGTTCAGCAAGAACACAGAATTTATCGTTCCGCCCAATTCTTCGTTCGATGTGGAAGCGGACAGTGATGTCTCGTATATTTGCTATTATAAATAAGCAATAGTCATTGCGAGAAATGAGTCCGTGCAAACGGACGAATGACGAAGCAATCTCACGCACCGAAGGAGATTGCTTCGCTGCCTTCGGCATGCTCGCAATGACGCCTCCTTCTTCCCCGCCTCTTGACACTCTCCATAGATTTCGACAAATTACGTGCAAGCTTTTAACGGTTGGTTAAATTAATGTGCGCATCTAATGAAATGCGTTCAGGAAAAGTGGAAGAAAACGAAATATGAAGATAGATTTTCATTCAATTAGGAGGTATTGATGTATAATAAAAATCATAATTTCGGTGGACATTGGACAGAACAAAAGCTTTTAAAGATAAAGAATTACCTTCAAGCATATGCAAGGATAATGAATAAACAATCATTCCGATTTGCATATATTGATGCATTCGCAGGAAGTGGTTATAGGACAGTCATAACAGATGAACAATCGGAGGACTTTCTATTCCCAGAATTTTCCGAATGTGAAACCACTACATTTCTTGATGGTTCTGCTAGAATTGCATTGCAAGTTAAACCACAATTTCATAAATACATCTTTATTGAAAAAGATATTTCAAAAGCACAAAGCTTAGAAAGTCTTAAACAAGAATTTCCATTATTAGAGAAGAAAATCAGCATCATTAATGCGGATGCAAATACATATTTAACAGATTTATGCTTAAATTATAGCTGGAAGAATAATCGTGCTGTTCTTTTTCTAGATCCGTACGGTATGCAAGTAACTTGGTCAACGATTGAAGCAATAAGTAAAACAAAAGCAATTGATCTATGGTTATTATTTCCGCTGGGCGTTGCTGTGAATCGGTTATTGTATCGCAAAGGGAATATTCTACCTAGTTTCAAAAAATTATTAAATGAGTTATTTGGTACCAAAGAATGGTTCAGACATTTCTATTCAACAACAACCCATAGCGGCTTGTTTGGAGAAGAAACAGCTATAGAAAAAATTAGTAATTTTGATTCAATTAGTAACTATTTTGTTTCTCGATTAAAAACAGTTTTTCGCAATGTTGCAGAACATCCTCTTCCATTATATAATTCAAGAAATAATCCATTGTATTTACTTTGTTTTGCATCTTCAAATTCTACAGCATTAAAAATAGCACAAGATGTTTTGGATAAATAATGGCAATTAATTCTTCAATCGAATGGACGGAATCCACGTGGAATCCGATAACGGGCTGCACAAAAATTAGTCCTGGCTGTAAACATTGTTATGCGGAACGTATGGCGTTTCGTTTGCAACGAATGGGGCAAAAAAATTATGCCAACGGATTTCAATTAACATTACAGGAACATGCTTTGGAATTACCATTGCAATGGAAAAAGCCTCAAACAATATTTGTCAATTCCATGAGTGATTTATTCCATAAGGACGTACCTCTTAAGTTCATTCAGAAGATGTTCGATGTCATGAAACGTGCATCTTGGCATCGCTTTCAAATTCTAACAAAACGTTCCGACCGGTTATTGGAAATCCATAATCAATTAGATTGGCAGCCCAATATCTGGATGGGTGTAAGTGTTGAAAATCAAGATTATACCTATAGAATTGATGACCTTCGAAAAACAAATGCTCATGTAAAATTTCTTTCCATCGAACCACTGCTTGGCCCAATTCGGAAATTAAAATTAAAAAATATCGATTGGGTTATTGTCGGTGGAGAATCTGGTCCCGGTGCAAGACCGATTGAAGAACCGTGGGTATTAGATATACGAGATCAATGTATCAATGCACAAGTCCCATTCTTTTTTAAACAATGGGGTGGTGTAAATAAAAAACGTGCGGGAAGAATGCTTGAAGGCAAAACCTGGAGCCAAATGCCTAAGTTAAAGAGGGCCGGGTAGAGCTTCAACGGCGATATGACAAAACATCGCCTGCAAATGTAGGGAATAATTATAAAGTGCCTCTTCTCCTCGAACAATTGCAATACAACCAATGGGCAATGCGTAAATACGTTCAATCGCTGCATCAATTGGAATCATCCAAACTCACACAATCACTAAACAGCAGTTTTTCTTCCATCCTTGAAACGTTGTGGCACATGCTGTGGGTCGAAGAATTGTGGTACGAGCGCTGGCAGGGACATCACGTGCAGCAGCGGTTCGATCCGAAAGCGGCTCCATTACTCAATGAAATGCAACAACGATTTACCGAGATTCATGAAAAACAAATTGAGTTTCTCCAACACTTTCAAGGGAATGCCGATCTGCAAAAACTAAGCTATCTTAACTTTCAAAACGAGAAATGGGAATACACACTCTCGCATCTTATTCAACATTTAGTTTTTCATTCGGCATATCATCGCGGACAGCTTGCGACTTTGATGCGGCAAATCGGCAGCGTTCCTCCCGCAACGGATTATTTAATTTACATCGATGAATGTGGAACAACAAAATAGAACAATGGCACGATGAGAATATGCCGCCGATAAATTTATTTCCCCAATTCTTTTTTTAGATACTCGCCCGTGAACGACCGTTTGCAGCGCGCAACATCCTCCGGCGTTCCTTCTGCAACAATTTCCCCGCCCGCATCGCCGCCGTCGGGTCCGAGATCGATAAGCCAATCTGCCGTTTTGATAACATCGAGATTGTGTTCGATCACGATCACCGTATTGCCTTTATCTACAAGTTTGTTCAACACATCGAGCAACATGCGGATATCTTCAAAATGTAAACCGGTGGTAGGCTCATCGAGAATGTACAGCGTTTTACCCGTACCGATTTTGGAAAGTTCTGTCGAAAGTTTTACACGCTGCGCTTCGCCGCCGGAAAGCGTTGTTGCCTGCTGGCCGAGACGGATATATCCCAGCCCGACATCATGCAAAGTTTTTAAATGCCGATGCAATCGCGGCAGTTCGCTAAAAACTTCCAACGCTTCCTCAACCGTCATGTTCAGTACATCGGCAATGGACTTGCCTTTGTAGTGCACTTCTAATGTTTCGCGGTTATACCGTTTGCCGTCGCAGACTTCGCACTGTACATACACATCGGGCAAAAAATTCATTTCAATTTTCTTCAAGCCGTCGCCTTCGCAGTTCTCGCATCGCCCGCCTTTGACATTAAAACTAAAACGTCCGGCTTTGTAGCCGCGGATTTGCGATTCGGGAAGCTGTGTGAATAAATCCCGAATGAGCGTGAACAATCCCGTGTACGTCGCGGGATTGGAACGCGGCGTGCGGCCGATAGGCGATTGATCGATGTCGATGACTTTATCGATATGCTGTAACCCATCAATAGATTTGTACGGCAGCGGAACAATTTTGGTTTGATAAAATTTTCGAGATAAAATCGGATACAGCGTTTCATTAATGAGCGTAGATTTTCCTGAACCGCTGACGCCGGTAACACAGATCAATGTGCCGAGCGGAAGATCGAGTGTCACCTTTTGCAAATTATTACCCGCCGCGCCTTTGAGCACAATATGTTTTCCGTTGTCGGTGCGACGCTCGGATGGAATTTGTATCATTCGTTCGTTGCGCAAATATTGTCTCGTTAACGACACCGCTGTTGCTTCCGATTTTATTTTTTTCTTTTGCAAATCTTCCGGTGTTCCTGTCGCCACAATCTTGCCGCCATGTTCGCCTGCACGCGGCCCGAGATCGACAACATAATCTGCGCTCTCCATCATTTCTTTATCGTGCTCGACGACGATGACCGTGTTGCCAAGGTCGCGAAGCGCTTTAAGAGAATTGATGAGCTTGATATTATCGCGCTGGTGCAAGCCGATACTCGGTTCATCCAAAACATATAACACACCGACAAGTTGCGTGCCGATTTGCGTCGCAAGTCGGATGCGCTGGCCTTCGCCGCCGGAAAGCGAACGCGCCATGCGATTGAGTGTAAGATAATTTAATCCGACATTGAGCAGAAAATCTAATCGCTGTATAATTTCTTTAAGAATAGGACGGGCAATTTCCGCCTGGCGCGGCATCAACATGATTGCATCGAAGAACTGTTTTGTGTGGGCAATCGACTTTGTAACAATTTGATGAATATCGGTTTGTGTACCCGTCGCGGCATCTTCCAACCGGACAGCAAGAGATTCTTTCCGCAATCGCCCGCCATGGCATACTTCGCATTCTCCTGTAACCATAAACGATTCGACCCATTCGCGGATATTATTGGACGCTGTATCTCCGTACCATCGCTCGAGCATTTTCATCAATCCTTCAAAACGATGTTTGTAAATCGTCACGCGGCCGGAATGGTGTGCATACTCTATTTCGATTTTTTCGCCGTGCGAGCCATGAAGCAATACATCTATTCCCTCTTTGGATATTTTTTTGATGGGCGTATCGAAATCGAAGCTATATTTTTTGGCAACACCTCGAATCTGGCTGAACATCCATGTATCGCGCGGTTTGCCAAGCGGCGCGATGCCTTCTTCGTTGATGGATTTATTTTTATCGGGAAGAATTAATTCCATGTCGAAGCGTTTGAGTTCCCCGAGCCCTTCGCAGTTCGGGCAATAACCCGCCGGCGTATTAAAGGAGAATGCTGCCGGCACTGAATCTTCGTAGCTGATCCCGCAAAAGTCGCATGAATATTTTTGACTGAACAACTGATCCTTTTCACCGTCGTTCACAATCACCACACCGTCGCCAAACCGCAGCGCCACTTCGACCGAATCCGCCACGCGTGACCGTAATTCTTTTTTCATCACAATGCGGTCCACCACAATTTCCACATTATGAATTTTGTAGCGGTCCAACTTCATTCCCTTTTCGATCTGTTTCGTTTCGCCGTCAATCCGAACACGAAGAAATCCGTCTTTGGAAATGTTTTCGAACAGCTCGCGATAATGTCCCTTGCGTCCTTTGACAACTGGCGCGAGAATTTGCAACTTAGAGCCGGCAGGATAATTCATCATGGCATCAATCATTTGATCGACCGATTGCCGCTGTACTTTTCGCCCGCAGTTGTAGCAAAATTGCGTTCCGACACGTGCAAAGAGCAAGCGCAGATAATCATAAATTTCCGTCACCGTTCCGACGGTGGAGCGCGGATTGTTGCTGACCGTTTTTTGTTCGATAGAAATCGACGGACTGAGTCCTTCGATCAAATCAACATCAGGACGTTCCATCATATCGAGAAACTGGCGCGCATACGCTGACAAACTTTCGACATACCGGCGCTGTCCTTCCGCATAAATGGTATCGAAGGCCAGCGATGATTTTCCGGAACCGGAAAGTCCCGTAATCACCGTCAATGCTTCACGCGGAATATCAACGTCGATGTTTTTTAGATTGTGAACGCGCGCCCCGCGCACGATGATGTTTTCTTCACTCACGATGGAAACTACTTGGATTTAATAATTCAAAAATCAACTTAGCTATTCAAAGACTTCTTACTCAACAACTTTCTACTCAACGATTCATGACTCAACTCCTCAAACACTCAGTGCATCCGTTTTCGCTTATTCAAATATTCCATCAAAGCGTTATCGAACGGCGTCGCTGTATCGAGCAAAACATAATCGATTCCATGGTCACGGCATTGCGTTTGGTAAAGATTGAGAAATTCGCGCATCGATTGTTGATATGCTGCCTGGATATGCCATGGCTGGGTGGCGATTGTTTCCTGCGTTTCAAGGTCTTTAAACACAGCGTCGCTGCCGAACGCAAACGAACGTTCCATCGGATCCAGCACTTGCAGGACGATCACTTCGTGTCCGCGATGACGAAAATGTTTTAACGCCGCCATGTTTTTTTCAGGATCATCGAACAAATCGCTGATGACGATCACCAATCCGCGGCGTTTGATTTGTTCTGCAACAAGATGAAGCGACGCTGCAATCCCTGTTTTATTCGACGGTTGTGCTGCATCAAGCGCTTTTAATATTTCATGCAAATAGGAACGTGTTGCACGGGGCGGTAAGGAACTTCGTATCTGTTCATCGACCAAGGTCAAACCGACTGCATCGCGTTGTTCGATCATCAAATACGAAAGCGATGCGGCAATGTAGGAAGCATATTCGATTTTTTTTATGCGGCCTTCGGATGCATACGCCATCGAACCGCTTGCATCGACGATCAGATACGATTTGAGGTTTGTTTCTTCTTCAAACTGCTTGACGTAAAAGCGATCGGTCTTGCCGTACGCCTTCCAATCGATATGTTTGATTTCATCGCCGGGCATGTACTGCCGGTGTTCGGTGAACTCCACACTGAATCCATGATACGGACTTTTATGCAGCCCCGTGATAAATCCTTCCACCACAAACCGCGCACGCAATTCCATATTGGCAAGCTGTGCCACCACCGCGGGTTGAAGATATTTGAGTGATTCGTTCAATCCTGATCAGCGTCTTTAGCGCCATGCGGCATTTGGTTTTGCATCTTCAAAATTTCTTCCGCTGATTTCCCCATTGTCGATAATTCGAGCTGTGCGGATTCTACCAGTGTGCTGTTCGGATATTTTTGGATGAATGCCGTATAGGCGATTTTTGCGGAATCGAATTTTTTTAAATCATTATTGTAGATGAAGCCGATGAGAAACGCCGCATTGGATGCCGTGGCGTGATCGGGAAACTTCGTTACCAGTGTGCGATAATTTTCGAGAGCTTTATACGAATCATTTTTGTGGTCGTGATAAATCGTTCCGAGCGCATACAAGGCTTCCGGTGTTTGTGCGCTATCCGGATAAGTTTTTACTATCTCTTGAAATTGTTCAAGTGCGCCGTCGTACTGCTCTGCGCTTTGCAGTTCCGTACCTTTTCTGAACATTTCTGTCGCGCCCGGTTTGGAACATCCAACAAGCATGACCATCAATACCGTGGAAATTATAACCGTTCTCATGACTGTATCATCCTCCGTCGTTCTGACTTCATTCTAACTTCCAACTTATAACATATTAAAACATCTTCGCAGAATCAACGTGCAGAAATTTTCTCCATCATCGCACAGAAGAATCCGTCGGTATGATGGCGATGCGGCAGTAACTTGATGAACCTGTTCGACGCCATCGTTATAAAATTCCATTTACCGACAATCGATGATGCATCCAACAAGCAATAATCCTGATTCGTTTCAAGAAAAGATTTAATTTGATTTTCATTTTCTTGATTTAAAATCGTACACGTTGCATACACGAGTCGCCCTCCGGGTTTGACTAACGGCGCGGCACTTCGTAAAATCATTTTTTGTTTTTCTGCAATCTCGTCGATCATTTCTTTGGTTACCATCCACTTCATTCCGGGGTTGCGGCGAATCGTTCCGAGCCCGCTGCACGGCGCATCGACTAACACGATATCGAAAAATCCGGAATATGTTTCGTGGAGTTCATCGATGGAATCGACAGGAAGAATGCGGACATTCTGCACGCCTGCGCGTTTGGTTCTTTTCTTTAATTCTTCCAGACGAAATTTATTGATGTCCGAAGCAAAGATTTCTCCGCGATTTTTCATCAACGCTGCAAGTTCCAGCGTTTTTCCACCGGCGCCGGCGCATGCATCTAACACTTTTGCATTCGGTTTCGGATCGATGAACAACGGCAGCAATTGACTTCCCTCATCCTGCACTTCGAACAATCCATCGCGGAATGCATTCAGCGAAAACATATTCACACGCCGCGTCACATTCAATCCAAATGGGGAATACTGAACCGGAGCAGTTTCAATTTCCTGCTTCGCCATTTCCTTTTGACAAGTTTCTACATCCGTTTTGAGTGTGTTGACGCGAATCGTCAATGGAGCCGGTTCATTCATGCTCGCGCATAATTTTTCTGCTTCTTCATCTCCGTAGAGTGAAATAAATTGTTCGATCATCCAATCGGGGAAAGAATATTGAACGGCAAGACGTTCTTTGAGCGATGCAGAAGGAAATTGTTCCGGCTTCTGTAAATTCTCAAAGAGCTGGGGAAGCAATTCTTTCAGTCGCAGACTTTTTACCAACGGTTCTAGTATTTTGACCGTGAGTGTTTGACTTGCCGGAAATAAAATCAGTGATGTTACAAGCACAAGCATCAATCGGTCGGACGGAAGTAATTCATCTTGTACAGAATCAAGAGATTGATCAAGAT
>Ga0335069_10008849_pt1 | contig 14359 bp, 12 predicted proteins | sample Lox_Sample_11_FD_206714 | JGI IMG/M metagenome (GOLD analysis project Ga0335069, IMG submission 206714) | Soil microbial communities from Loxahatchee National Wildlife Refuge, Florida, United States - Lox_Sample_1.1 | ecosystem: Environmental > Terrestrial > Soil > Wetlands | place: USA... | reverse complement strand
TCCGCAGGTCGCGGCGGGCGCGGCAGAGGGGATCGGCCTGTTCCTCGCGCGAACGGAACTGCTGCACGGCAAGCTGGACAACGAGTCGCGCCACCTGCTCTGGCAGATGCTGACGCGCCAGATCGGCGTGGAGGTGGAAACCGAGCGCGGACTCGTGTTCGACACGTCGGTCCTGGCAGCGGAATACGCGCTTTCCGGCGAGGGTGTGGCGCTCCTCGACCCGCGCATCTTCGCCGGCGAGCTTGCCGCAGGGCGGCTCGTCGTGCCGTTCGAGGCGGTGCTGGAATCGGGCTACGGCTACTATCTCACGATCCACTCGGAAGACCTCGCCGATCCGGCGATCGCCAGGTTCCGCACCTGGATGATCGAGCGGTTTGGCCTGCAGCCGGCGCCGGTGGCGCTGCGGCTGGTGGAGCGGGCGGCGGAGAAGCGCGAGGCGTGAGCCTGCTGCTCATGCAAGGACTCTCGCTCCACCCCTGGCGGCGGAGAGGGGATGTCGGGGGCTAATTCGCCATCGTTTCGTGATAGAGGCCGATGCCCCGCATCGCCGGCAGTTCCTGCTCGCTCCAGCCGCCGCCGAGCGCGCGGATCAGCCGCACGCCGGATTGCAGATACTGCGTCTGCAACTGCAGCAGCAGTTGCTGCGCGCCAAGCAGCGATTCCTGCGCCACCACGACTTCCAGGAAGTTCGCGGCGCCGTCCTTGTAGAGCGCGAACGACATGTCGAGCGTGCGCTGGGCGGCGGCGAGCGCGCGCTGGTCGTCCTGTTCCTCGATGCCGTAGTAGTGCAGCTGCGCGAGCGCATCCTCCACGTCCTGGAACGCGCCGAGCACCGTGTTGCGGTAGTCGGCGGTGGCGACATTGTAGGCGGCGATCACCGCCGCCTCCTGCGCGTTCAGCAACCCGCCCTCGAACACCGGCACGCGCAGCGTCGGGCCGAGCGACCAGAAGCTGCTCGGCGTGTTGAACATGGCGAGGTTGACCGATTGAAAGCCGCCGACTGCGTTCAGCCCGATGTTCGGGAAGAAGGCTGCCCGCGCCACGCCGATCATCGCGTTCGCAGCGGCAACGCGCCGCTCGGCCGCCGCGATGTCGGGGCGGCGTTGCAGCAGCGTGGACGGAACCGCCGAGGGCAGCGAGGGCAGGTGCAGCGCCGCGAGACTCGGCGGGATGCCGAACAGCGGCGCGGGGATGGCGACCAGGGTGGCGATGGCGTGTTCGGCAAGCGCGCGGCGGGCGGCGATGTCGTCGTACTGGGCGCGCGCCGATTCAAGCTGCGCCTGTGCGCGCGTCACGTCCATGGCGGGCGAGATCTTGCCCTCGAACCGCGTCTGCGCGACCTCCAGCGCCCGCTGGTAGGCGGCGACGGTGCGGCGGAGCAGGTCCTGTTCGGCATCGAGGCCGCGCAGCAGCAGGTAGGCGTCGGCGAGTTCCGCCTGCAGGCTGAGCCGCACGAAGGCGAGGTCCGCGCCGGCCGCCTGGGCCCCCGCCCGCCCGGCCTTCGCCGCGTTGCGGATGCGACCCCAGAGATCGACCTCGTAGCTCAGTCCGCCGGCGAAGGTGTTGGCGAGCAGGAAGGACGGCTCCAGCCCATGCGACTTGAGGGACGTGGATGCGGGGTTGACGGTCCTGGCGAGGCCCGCGTCGATGCCGGCGGAGGGGAGCAGCCCCGCCTCCGCCTCGGCGGCGCTGGCGCGCGCCTGGTCGAAGGTCGCGGCGGCGGCGGCAAGGGTGATGTTCTGCCGGTTGAGCTGGTCCTCCAGCCGGTCGAGCGTCGGGTCGCCGAAGCTCGTCCACCAATCGGGCCGCGGCGCCATGTCGGCCGGGACCGCGGTGCGCCAGACCGTCGTGTCGTGGAAGGAGCCGGGGACGCTGACGGTCGGCACCTTGTAGTGCGGCGCGAGGTCGCAGCCGGCGAGCAGGAGTGCGGCACCCAGGGCGAGCGCCGCACGGCGCCGCGTCATTGCGCCGCCACCGTCGCCGCCGGCGTTGCGCCGGAATCGTGAGTGATTGCGGGATTCTCCGGCACGGGCCGCACAAGCTCGCCGGCCTCGATCGAATCGGGTGGGCTATCGATCACGCGGTCGCCGGGCGCGAGGCCGGAGAGGATCTCCACGCGCGTGCCGAAGTTGCGGCCGACCCTCACGGGCTTGATGGTCACCTTGTCGCCCGGGCCGAGCACCGCGACCTGCAGCCCCTCCGACTGGAAGATCAGGGCGCTGGCCGGAATCTGCAACTTCGAGGTGTCGGGCGGCATGTCGAAGGTGACGTCGGCGAAGGTGCCGGGCCAGAGCTCCCGGTTCGGGTTGTCGGCGACCAGTTCGACGAGCACGGTGCGGCTCTCGGGGTTGATCGCGTTCGAGGTGGTGAGCACGGTCGCCGGGAAGGTCCGGTCCGGATACTGCGGCAGGTGCAGCGTCGCGCTCATGCCGCGCCTGATCCTGGCCGAGTAGATTTGCGGCATGCGGACATAGACGCGCATCTTGTGCATGTCGGCGACCGCGAACAGTTCGGGGCCGCGGCCGCTGCCGGCGTCGATCAGCGCGCCCACGTCGGTGCGCCGCGCCGTCACCACGCCGTCGAACGGTGCCGTGAGGCGCTTGAACCCCTCGAGCGCGTTCAGCCGGTCCACGTTGGCCTGCGCCGCCGCCACCTTGGCCTTCAGCGCCACCGCCTCGGCCGTCTTCTCGTCCACCGACTGCTGCGAGACGGAGCCCGACTTGAGCAGGCCGGACCAGCGCGCCGCCGTCACCTCCGCAAGCTTCCAGTTGGCGTTGGCGGAGGCGAGATCGTGCCTGGCCTGATCGAGCTGCTGGTCGAGGTCGGGCGTGTCGATCACGGCGAGCGTTTCGCCCGCCGTCACCTTTGCGCCGATATCGGTGTACCAGGCCTTCAGGTAGCCCGGCACGCGGGCGTAGATCGCCGCCTCGTACCAGGCGTCGATGTCGCCGGGCAGGACGAGCGGCTGCACCTTGTCCTCAGGCTCCGGTCTGACGACGGCGACGGTGGGGATGGCCTGCGCGTCGGTCCAGGTGACGAGGGCGCGGTCGTTGGCCCGGCGCAGCCGGATGCCGTGGGCGGCGACGCCGACCGCCACAGCCGCGGCGAGCAGCCCCGCGATCTTCAACCCGGTATGCGAGCGGCGCCGCGGCGCCTCCATCGGATGCCCCGAAGTCGTGTCACGCATCGGTCGATCCATAGCATGAGGGTTGACGGGCCGCACATCGGTCGCCGGCGGTTCCACAGGGTGCTCCGTGGTCGTGTCAGGCATCGCTCGATCCGGGATCAGGGATGGTAGGCGGCAATCTCTTCCCGCGTGGCCCGCCGCGGCCGCGCGTCGCCGCTGCGCCGGCGGTGGACGAGGCTGAAGATCGTCGGCACGAAGAACAACGTCGAGATGGTCGCGCAAATCAGTCCGCCGACCACGGCACGGCCGAGCGGCGCGTTCTGGTCGGCCGATAGTGCCATCGGCGCCATGCCGATGATCATGGCGAGCGCGGTCATCAGCACCGGGCGGAAGCGGGTGAACCCCGCCTCCAGCGCCGCCGCCGCGCCGTCCAGCCCCATCGCGAGCTGTTCGCGGGCGAAGCTGACGACCAGGATCGAGTTGGCGGTCGCCACCCCCATGCACATGATCGCCCCGGTCAGCGCCGGCACCGAGAGCGTGGTGCGGGTCGCGAACAGCATCCAGACGATGCCCGCGAGCGCCGCCGGCAGTGCGGTGATGATCACGAACGGATCGAGCCAGGACTGGAAGTTCACGACGATCAGGAGGTAGATCAGCACGATCGCGAAGATCAGCCCGAAATAGAGCTGGCTGAATGCGCTGGTCATGGTGTCCACCTGTCCGGCGAGCGCGACAAGCGAGCCGCGCGGCACCCCGGTCCTGGTTTCGTCGAGGATGCGGCGGACGTCGGCGGCGACGGCGCCGAGGTCGCGGCCCTGCACGGCGGCGTAGATGTCGATTGCCGGCTGCACGTTGTAGTGCGTCACCACCGCGTTGGAGGCCCCGACCCGCACCGTGCCGAGCGCGCCGAGCAGCTGGGTCGCGCCGCGGGCGGTGATCGGCAGGTTGGCGAGCGCGCCCGTCGAGTCAATCTGGTACTGCGGCATCTGCACGACGATTGGGTAGGAGACGCCGGAGCGGGGATCGAGCCAGAAGGTCGGCGCTGTCTGGATGCTGCCGGCAAGGGTTGTCTGCAGGCTGGTCGTCACGTCCTTTTCGGTCAGCCCGGTGAGCCCCGCATAGGTGCGGTTCACGTCCACGAACAGTGTCGGCTGGTTGAACTGCTGCTGGATGCGCGCGTCGGCGACGCCTGGGACGCGGGCGATGCGGGCACGCAGGTTGTCGGCATAGGCCTTGTTCCCGGCGAGATCGCGGCCGGTGATGCGCACGTCGATCGGCGCGGGCAGGCCGAAATTCAGGATCTGCGTGGTGATGTCGGCCGGCAGGAAGGAGAAGGTGGTGCCGGGGAAGACGCGCGGCAGCACCTCGCGCAGCGTCCTGACGTAGCCGGCGGTCGGCCCGTGGTCGGGGCTGAGCGTGATCAGCACGTCGGCATCCTCGACGCCGATGGTGCCGGAGTTGCCGTAGGCGATGTTGATGCCGCTGATCGGCAGGCCGATGTTGTCGACGATGCTCGCGATCTCGTGCGGCGGGATGACGTGGCGGATGCGCGTCTCCACCTTGTCGCAGAGCCGCGCCGTTTCCTCGATGCGCGTGCCGGTCTGGGCACGGATGTGCAGCTTGATCTGCCCTGAGTCCGTCGCCGGGAAGAAGTTCTGCCCTAGGAACGGCACCAGCAGGAACGACAGGAGAACGACGGCGAGGAAGCCGCCGACGAAGCGCCACGGCCGCGCGAGCGCAACCGCCAGCATCTCGCGGTAGCTGGCGCGCACGCGCTCGAACCGCGTCTCGAACCCGTGTTGGAAGCGGCCGAAGACCCCGCGTCTCGGCGGTGGCGCGTCCGCCGGGCCGACCGCGCCGCCGTGATGCGCCTGCCCGGCAAGCAGGTAGTTGGCGAGCGTCGGCACCAGCGTGCGCGACAGGATGAAGGAGCCGACGAGCGCAAACACCACCGCCTGGGCGAGCGGCAGGAACAGGTAGCCCGCGACACCGCCCAGCGTAAACATCGGCACAAACACGATGCAGATGCAAAGCAGGGAAACAAAGGCCGGTACGACGATCTGCCGTGCGCCGTCCATGATCGCCGTCGCGATATTTTTGCCCTGTTCGATGTGGTAGTTGATGTTTTCAATGGTGACAGTTGCATCGTCCACCAGGATGCCGACGGCGAGGGCGAGGCCGCCGAGCGTCATTACGTTGATCGTCTCGCCGAGTGCTGACAGGATCGTGATCGAGGTCAGCACGGCAAGCGGGATCGACACCGTGATGATCAGCGTCGACCGCCAGCTGCCGAGAAAGATCAGGATCATCAGCCCGGTCAGCGCCGCCGCGATGGCGCCTTCGCGGATCACGCCCGTCACCGCGTCGAGCACGAACACCGACTGGTCGCCCACCGCCGCGAGATGGATGGCGGGCGGCAGCGTCTCCCGCACATGCGGCAACAGGCGCTTGATGCCGTTGATCACGTCGAGGGTGGAGGCGGAGCCGGCCTTGAGGATGGTCATCAGCACGGCACGGGTGCCGTCCACGCGCACGACGTTGGTCTGCGGCGGATAGCCGTCATGCACGAAGGCCAAGTCGCGCATATAGAGAAGCGTGCCGTTGACCTTCCTGACCGGCAGGTCGTTCAGCTCGGCGACCACGGTCGGGCTGTCGTTGAGCTGCACGGTGTATTCGAACCGGCCGATCTTTTCGGTGCCGACCGGGGTGATCTGGTTCTGCTGGGCGAGGGCGCGGCCCACGTCGTCGGGGGACAGGCCGAAGCGCTGCAGCGCATGCTCGTCGATGTCGATCTGGATCTGCCGCACCTTGCCGCCGTAGGGCGAGGGGATGGCGGCGCCGGCGACGCCGGAGAGCTGCGGGCGGATGAAGTTCTGCGCGTAGTCGAACAGCGTCTGCTCGGGCAGAGTCTTGGACGAGACGGCGATCTGCAGGATCGGCACGGAGGAGGCGTTGAACCGCAGCACATAGGGCGGCGTGATGCCCGCCGGCAGCAGCTTCAGCACCGTTTGCGCCGACGCCGTGACCTGGGCGAGCGCTGCGTTGATGTTGACCGAGGGCTGAAAGTATATCTTGATGATGCCGTAACCCGGCAGCGACTGCGACTCCATGTGGGCGATGTCGTTGACCTGCGTCGTCACCGTCCGTTCGAAGTAATAGACGACGCGTCCGGACATGTCGTCGGCCGGCAGCCCATTGTAGGTCCAGACAACGCTGACGACCGGGATGCCGATATTGGGGAAGATATCGGTCGGCGTGCGGACCGCCGCGAGCACGCCGAACAGCAGGATCAGCACCGCCAGGACGACGAATGTATAGGGTCGCCGCAGGGCGATGCCGACGAGTGCGATCATGGAGCAGTCCCATCCGGGCCGGACACGAAGGCAGCCGGACCGGCCCTCCGTGCATCCGAACTAGCATTTCCGGACGTTGTGTTGATACCGCAACACGCCCGGCGGTTGCGCGGTGCGCGGGGAATACCCGGTCGGAGGTTCCATGGCATCTATAATCGGATTTAGTCCGAATCGCCGCCGCGCCGGCCGCAATTGTCATGATCATGACACACACGAGTTGCGGTGCGGCAACTAGGTTGCCGTCAACCCCCCCTCACGGGGCGGTGATGCACGACAATGGCCGTACGAGGGATTGATGAAACAAACCACAGTCATAAAGGCCGCGCTGCTTGCGGCCACGGCGCTGACCGGCGTTGTGCTGGCACGTCCGGCCGCCGCCCAGAGCGCATCGCAGATTCAGACCATTGAGCAGCAGATCCGGGCGTTGCAGGCCGAACTGGCGAAGATGAAGGCCGACGCGGCGCGGCGCGACGAACAGGTGCGGCAGGCGCAGCAGCAGGCGGCCGAGGCGCAGGCGCAGCAGCAGGCGCTCGCCGCGCAGATGGCGCAGGCCCAGGCGGCGCCAGCCAAGCGTAAGCTGCCGCTCGGTACGTTCCAGGTGGGCGGCGTGACCGTGACGCTGGGCGGGTTCGCGGCGGGCGAGGGCATTTACCGTTCGAAGAACCAGGCGGCCAGCATCGACACCGGGTTCAACGGCAATATTCCGTTCCGCAACAACCCGAACTACTACATCCCCGAGTACCGCGAGACGGCGCAGCAGAGCCGCTTCGCGCTGCTCGCCCGCGGCAATATCGACAACGATCAGTCGCTGACCAGCTACATGGAGACGGACTTCCTGTCCGCGGGATCGTCGTCCAACAACAACCAGAGCAACAGCTACACGCTGCGCCTGCGGCAGTTCTGGGGCAGCTATGACAACACCGACCTCGGGGTGCACGTGCTGGCCGGCCAGGCCTGGAGCATGGCGACGCTTTACAAGGTCGGCCTCGTGCCGCGGCAGGAGAACGTGCCGCTCACCATCGACGCGCAGTACGTCGTGGGCTTCGACTGGGCGCGGCAGGCGGCATTCCGCGTGACCAAGGACTTCGATGACCACAAATACTGGCTGGGTCTGTCGCTTGAAGAGCCGTCCACGACCCTCTCCGCCGGCGCGCAAAACTGCTTCACGAGCGCCTATCCCACTGCCGCCAACGGCAACACGATCGTGAACGCCACCTGCGGCGGCCCGAACGTCAACAGCGTGGCGGCGTACCCGAACTCGATCGCGCCGGACATCATCGTGAAGGCGGCCGCCGATCCTGGCTACGGCCACTACGAAGTCTATGGACTGGTGAGCTTCTTCCAGGGTCATGTTGCGACGCCGGCCGGTTCCGGGTCCAACAATACGACGACCGGCGAGGGCATCGGCGCCGGCATGGTCCTGCCCCTGATCCCAAAGAAGCTTGAATTCCAGGCCTCCGGCCTCTGGGGTTCGGGCGTCGGCCGTTACGGAACGGGGCAGTTGCCGGACACCACGGTCGACACCAGCGGGAAGCTTGAACCGCTCACCGAAGGCTCCGTGCTTTTCGGTCTGGTGGGCCATCCGACACCGAACGTGGACGTGTATCTCTACGGCGGCGCCGAAGAGGCCCAGCGGAAGTGGTACACGGCAGGCAAGCTCGGCGCGGGCTATGGCCCCCCGGCCACAAGCCTCGCCGGATGCTATGTGGAGTTCGGTTCCTGCTCGGCGGCAACCGAGGGACTGCTGGAAGGCACGATCGGCGCCTGGTGGCGGGTGTTCAAGGGCGACTATGGCACGGCGCAGGTCGGCGCGCAGTACGAATACATCCAGCGCACGGCCTTCTCGTCCACCGTGCCCGGCAAGCCCGGTTTCCAGCCGGTCACGAACGAAAACGCCTTCCTGGTCAGCCTGCGCTATCTGCCGTTCCAGTAAGGCTCGCGTCTTGCCGTGACCCGCGCCGGTTTATGCCGGCGCGGGTTGCCTTCTGTCAGCGGGCGTTGGCAGGATCAGGCCGGGGTCGCTTCGTCCTTCCTCCTCGCCGAGACTCGCCAGGATGGCGAAGATCGCGCCCGTGCCCTGCGGCGGGTCGCGCAGCGCGAGGCGGAACTGGTGCAGCCGCACGATCGCACCGACGATGTTCAGGCCAAGCCCGTGCCCGGCGGTGTGGCGGCTCGCCTCGGAACGGTAGAAGCGACGCAGCAGCTTCTCCCGCTCGCTTTCCGGCACGCCAGGGCCAGTGTCCTGCACGCTGAGCACCGGCGTGCCACGCTCCATCGCGACCGTGATCCGCACCCGCCCGCCGGCAGGCGTGAATTTCATTGCGTTGTCGAGCAGGTTCGCGACCGCCTCCATGAGCAGCTCGGCGTCGCCGGACACGAACGGGCGGGCGGCGATGTCCAGATCCAGCGTCAGTTGATGTTCCTCGCAGACCGGCTGGTAGAGCTCGTACGCCTCCCTGGCGAGTTCGGCGAGGTCGAGCGGGCCGAAGCCGCTGCGCCGCCGCCCCGACTCGATCTCGCCGATGCGCAGCAGTGCGGTGATGATGCCGATCATCTGGTCAAGCTCGGTCACCGCCGTGTCGATCACCCCGCGTAGGGTCGCCACGTCGCCGGCGGTGTTGCGGCCGCGCTCCAGCTTGGCGCGGGCGCGGGCGAGCGGGGTGCGCAGGTCGTGCGCGATGTTGTCGCCGACACCCTTCACCTCAAGAAGCAGCCGCTCGATCCGGTCAAGCATCCGGTTCACGCTGACCGCCAGCCGGTCGAGGTCGTCGCGCGTGCCGCGCGCGGGCAGGCGTTCGTGCAGGTCGCCGCGCATGATGCGCTCGATCGACTCGTGCACCACCTTCACCCGCGCCGAGGCCCGACGGCTGAGCAGCGCCCCGGCGAACAGTGAAAGCAGGAAGGCGGGAACGACCGCCAGTTCCAGGGCCCGCAGCACCGGCGCGCGCAACTCCGCGAGCACGGCGATGTCGCGGCCGATCACCAGCACCTTGCCGTCCCGCAGCCGCACGGCGACCGCCCGGACGACGGCGAAGCCCGGCGCGCCCGGCTCGACGCCGGTTGCGCTCACCCGGTTCGGCACGCCGTCGATCGGCAGTCCCCTCGGGATGTGCTGCAGGTTGCCCGCGACGAGCTGGCCGTCGGGCGCGAACAGGCCGGCGAAGGCGAGATGGAACATGTCGCCTGCCAGCCGGTGCCGGATGCTCACCACAATCTCGGGCATACCTTCGCCCGCGAGCGCCCGCGCCTCGGTCTGCAGCAGCCGGTCGATCCGGGCGGTCTCGAAGATTTCCGTCTGCCAGTAGATGAAAGCGAACAGCAGCAAGGCCACGGCCACGATGGCCGTCGCGAAGGCGGCGGCCAGGCGGAACGGCGGGGAGCGGAAGATCTCAGTCGGGAACACGGAAGATGAAGCCGGCGCCGCGCACGCTCTGGATCAGCGGCGCCTCGTTCGGGCCGTCGAGCTTGCGGCGGAGCCGGCCGATATGCACATCAACGAGGTTCGTCTGCGGCAGGAAGCGGTACTGCCAGACATCCTCGAGCAGCATGTCACGCGTGACCAGCTGGCCCGGCCGGCGCATCAGGTACTCCAGCAGCTTGAACTCGCGCGGCAGCAGGTCGAGTTGGCGGTCGCCGCGCCTGCAGGTGCGGTCGATCAGGTCCATCTCCAGCGGGCCGACGCGCAGCACCGTCTCGCGCATGTCGATCGGGCGGCGCAGCAGCGCCTCCACCCGGGCTGCGAGTTCCATGAAGGCGAAGGGCTTGGAGAGGTAGTCGTCCCCGCCCGCCTTCAGCCCGCGCACCCGGTCATCGACGGCGGACAGCGCGCTCAGCACGAGGACGGGCGTCCGATTGCCGAGCGTGCGCAGCCGCTCGATGACCGCAAGCCCGTCGAGGCCGGGCAGCATCCGGTCGACGATCAGCAGGTCGTAGTGGCGCGACTGCACCGTGCGCAGCGCCACCGCCCCGTCGGCAGCATGCTCGACGACGTAGCCCCGGCTGATCAGGTCGTCGCGCACTTCGTCAGCGATGCTCTGGTCGTCCTCGACGAGCAGGATGTTGGGCTTGCGCCCAGGGGCGGCGCGGACCAAATGCGCGGCGGACTCGCGGTCCTGATCGGCGGTCGGCATGAGCGGCTCCCCGGCTCTTCGTTCTCCGGCACGTAGGCAGCATCGCCTCGGCTCACAACTAAAACAGGCTTTATTGGAACCCGCCAGCCCGATCGCCCATGTCCCGTCAGGACATGATGCCGCATGGCGCCGCCCTGCGGGGGGCGGTCCGGCGGGCGAAGGAAGGAGGGAGCGTGCGACGGAGCCGATGAGTGCAGCCGCGGGAGCGTACCCCCTGGTGCGGTGCGCGGATTGCCTGTTCTGGGCGCAGTTCAACCCGACGGTCGGCCTGTGCCGGCGGCGCGCGCCGCGGCCCGCGGCGGGCAATGCGCGCGACACGGTGGCGCATTGGCCGGAAACCTTCGCCGAGGAGGGATGCGGCGACGGACGGGCGCGGGGGACCGCCCCAGGGCTGCTCGCCTGCGCGGGCTGCGCCTTCTGGATGCAGGGCGCGGCGGAGCGCGGACTCGAGCCGATGAACTACAACGACCAGCGTCGGACCTGGTGGCAGCAGGCCGGGCGTTGCGTCCGTCACGCGCCGGAGCCGCTGGCCAATCCGGGCGCCCGCCTGCTCTGGCCGGCGACGCACGGCAACGACGGATGCGGCGACGGCACCGGGCGCGGCGAGGAGACGCCCGCGTTCCTCCATGCGGCGGCGGATTCCGTCGGTCCGGCATAGCGTCCTCCCGCGCCCCCGCCGGCTGAATCCAGCGGCATGTGGTCTGGCGCGGCAAAGGCTCAGCGCGTCCACGGTTGATCGGCGGCGCACGGCGCGGCAGGCTGTCGCCATGACCGTCATGCCCGCGCGCAGCGGCGCCCCCCTGGCGGGCGACCGCGTCAGCATCCGGCTCGATCTCGCCTGCGGGGCGCGGATCGGGCCGGGGAAGGTGGCGCTGCTGGAGGCGATCGACCGGACCGGCTCGATCTCGGCCGCCGGGCGGGCGCTGCGTATGTCCTATCGCCGCGCCTGGGAACTCGTGGAGGACCTCAACCGCCATCTCGGCGCGGCCGTCGTGACCACGGCGGCCGGCGGCGCGGGCGGCGGCGGGGCGCGGTTGACCGCCACGGGAACCGCGATCGTGAGCGAATACCGCGCGCTGGAGGCGGAGGCGACGGCGAGGGCCGCGGCAAGGCTCGCCGCCCTCGAACGGGCGCGCACCGCGGGTTAGTGGTCCCGTCCGCGGCCGGTCCTCCGGGTCCGTCACGGCGTTGCCGGGCGATGCGGGTCGGGTGTCTTTGCGGCCGTGCTCATGCCATAATGCGTGGGCGCTGCCCGGTGGTCCCGATTCGGTCCCGACAGCCCAGGTCCGCGCGCAATCCGCTTGTCAGGCCGGACGGCACAAGCTAGGCGCAATGCTGCGCTGCACGCATTCCCGCGTGCCGGGCCGGCAGGAGAGCAGGGGATGAGCTTCAGGGTCGCGGTCGTCGGCGCCACCGGGGCGGTCGGGCGCGAGATGCTCAAGACGCTCGCCGAACGGCAGTTTCCGGTCAAGGAGGTCGCCGCCGTCGCCTCCGGCCGGTCGGCCGGCACGCAGGTCTCGTTCGGCGAGAAGACCGTGCTGACGGTGCAGAACCTCGACACGTTCGACTTCGCCGGCTGGGACATCGGCCTGTTCAGCCCCGGCGCCTCCGTCTCCGCGGTCCATGCGCCGCGCGCTGCCGAGGCGGGCTGCATCGTCATCGACAACACCAGCCATTTCCGCATGGAGCCGGACGTGCCGCTGGTGGTGCCGGAGGTGAACCCACAGGCGCTCGCGCGCATCCGCCGGGGGATCATCGCCAACCCCAACTGCTCCACGATCCAGTTGGTGGTGGCGCTGAAGCCGCTGCACGACCGCTTCACCGTCCGCCGCGTCGTCGTCGCGACCTACCAGTCCGTGTCGGGCGCGGGCAAGGAGGGGATGGACGAACTCTGGGCGCAGGCGCGCGCCACCTTCGTCAACGACCCGGTCAAGCCCGAGCAGTTCACCAAGCAGATCGCCTTCAACGTGATCCCGCACATCGACCGCTTCATGGACGACGGCGCGACCAGGGAGGAGTGGAAGATGGCGGTCGAGACGCGGAAAATCCTCGATCCCGACATCAAGGTGATCGCCACCTGTGCGCGCGTTCCCGTGTTCATCGGCCATGCCGAGGCGGTGACGGTGGAGTTCGAGAAGCCGGTGAGCACCGCGGAGGCGCGCGCCGCGCTGCGGGAGGCGCCGGGCGTCACCGTGGTCGATGAGCGCGAGGACGGCGGCTACGTCACCCCGCTGGACGCGCAGGGGGAGGACGCGACCTTCGTCAGTCGTCTGCGCAAGGACCCGACGGTTGAGCACGGGCTTGCTTTCTGGTGCGTGTCCGACAACCTGCGCAAGGGGGCCGCGCTGAACGCCGTGCAAATCGCCGAGACGCTGGCGGCCCAGGGACTGCTCGCACGGCAAGCGGCCTGAAACTGTGCCGTGGGTCTGGCTGGCGATTGCGGGCACGCTGGAGGTGGCCTGGGTCGTGTTCCTGAAGCGGACGGATGGATTTTCCCGTTTGCTGCCAAGCGTGGCCTGCATCGCGGCGATGGCCGGCAGCTTCTGGTGCATGTCGCAGTCGTTGCGCGCCCTGCCGATGGGCACGGTCTACGCGGTCTGGACCGGCATCGGGGCCGCCGGCGGGCTGTTCTGGGGGATCGCGGTGGAGGGCGAACCGCTCACCGCCGTGCGCATCACCGGCGTGGCTTTGATCCTCGCGGGCGTAGCCGGGTTGAAGCTGGGATCCTGACCGAAGGTATAGTTCAATGAAGCTTGCGGCGATGCATTTTAGCGCCATAGTCGTGGACATCCGACGAATTCGTGCTGGCGAGGGAGCTCCGAACGTATGACGGACATCCGCGATTCGCTCATGGTGGGTCGGACGAGTGATGGCCGGCTGGTGCGCCGCCCACTATCGCCGCATCTGCAGGTCTATCGCTTGAACTCAGGCATGGTCATGTCCATCACGCACCGCATCACCGGTGCGGCGCTGACCGTGGGCACGCTGCTGCTGACATGGTGGCTCGCCGCGGCAGCGAGCGGGGATGCCGCGTACGGCGCGGTATCCGGCTTCATGCGCTCCTGGTTCGGCGTCCTGATCCTGCTCGGGTGGACCGCGGCACTCTGGTATCATTTCTTCGCCGGCATCCGTCACCTGATCTGGGACACCGGGCGTGCGCTCGACAAGCCGGACGCGTACCGTACCGGCGTTGCCGTGCTGGCGGGCACGGCCATCCTGACGGCGATCACGTGGATCGTCGGCCTCGTGCTGTTGTGAGGGGACAATGAGCGAGACGGCGAAATCCGCGACCCTGCGCGACAACCGCGGCACGGCGCAGGTGCATGTCATGCGCTCGCAACTCGGGCGCGTGCGCGGCCTCGGCGCCGGGCATACCGGTACGCATCACTGGTGGATGCAGCGGCTGACCTCTATCGCCCTGGTGCCACTGACGCTCTGGTTTGTCTTCGTGGTGCTGCACCTGATCGGCGCCCCGCGCCAGCAGGTCGCGCATTTCGTCGCCAACCCGATCAACGCTGGATTGCTCGCGGCGCTGGTAATCGCCACCTTTCACCACACGCAGGCCGGCTTGCAGGTCATCATCGAGGACTACGTTCATGCCGAAGGCGTGCGCGTGGCGTCCATCATCGTGATGAAGGGGCTGGTCGTCCTGCTCGCGCTGATCTCGCTGATCGCGGTAGCGAAGCTGGCTTTTTCGGGTTGACGGGGCCGACATGAGCGCAATGAGCAAGCCCTCCAATGGCGCCTAC
>Ga0335069_10008848_pt1 | contig 14360 bp, 13 predicted proteins | sample Lox_Sample_11_FD_206714 | JGI IMG/M metagenome (GOLD analysis project Ga0335069, IMG submission 206714) | Soil microbial communities from Loxahatchee National Wildlife Refuge, Florida, United States - Lox_Sample_1.1 | ecosystem: Environmental > Terrestrial > Soil > Wetlands | place: USA... | reverse complement strand
TCTGCAACAGCTGCCAAGAACACCTCGATGGGAACGACGACCTCGTGATGCTGAGGCTCTTCCACCGATCGGGGTACCCAGCCGTTACGCTGCGCTCGGTGCGCGAGCGCCGGTTGGCGGCTGAACGCGCTAGCCGGCGGCCGAATCGATGGTGGTGACCAGCGGCGTTTGCTTTCGCGGCCGGGGAGGCGCATACTCAACTTCCACCCAACGCAGGAGAGGGACGCCTAGTGGCCGCAAGCGCGGCCGAGAGCCTGACCTACAGGCTCCCGGTTGAGAGCATTCTCAAGGACCAGGCACGCGCGAAACGCCGCGCGTTGTACCGTCTCTACGCGGACGACGAGTACGGCTGGGTCGATCGCGCGCTCTGCTTCCTGCGGCCATTTACGGAGCTGCCGGCCGGCGAGGACGCGGCCGTCGTCCGCAACGTCGCGAGCCTCCGGGGCGTGCGCGGCACGAAGCAGCTGATCCGCGAGCTGCAGGCGCTCGGCATCAGGCAGCAGTGGGTCGTCAACTCGCTCTGCCTCGATGGCCCGATGCTCGCGCTGAACGTGCGCGCGCTCGATCTCTTCGCGTCCGCGCAGTGCCCGCTCGCGCTCGGCGCGTTCCTCAACGCGGTCGGCGATCGCGGGTGGCGCACGCGGCGCACCGACGAGTGGTCGCTCGTGGAGTCGAACCGCGTCATGATCGCGTCGCGTCGCGTGTTCGCGCAGCGCGGCGCGTACTACTTCCTGCTGCTGCCGGCGCGCTACCTCCTGGAGCAGGGCTTCGCTGAGGACCAGGACCGGCTCGACACGACGATTCATGGCTGGAGCCCGATCGATGGCGACGGGTTCTGGGACCTCGGGGACGAAGCGCTCGCGCTGCCCGACGACGCGTAGCGCTCGCTCAAAACGTTTCCTTTTGCCTCTCCGCCGCGGTATGGCGGAGAGCAGTCTCGCTATGGAGGATCTATGGTCGATGGCACGGACGAGGAAGTAACGAAGCGTTGGAACCGCGGCGGCTGGCTGCCGGATCTTCCTGACCATCGCGACAAACTTTTCAGCGAGGTCACGCGAGCGCTCGCGTTCGCGCCGCTCCCGCCGTCCATCGATCTGCGCGCCGAGTGCCCGCCGATCGTGGATCAGGGTAACTGCTCTTCATGCACGGCCAACGCGATCGCTGGGGCGGTTGGGTTCCTTGAGATCAAGGACAAGGTCGCGTTCGTGCCGGTGAGCCGGCTGTTCATCTACTACCGCGAGCGCGCGATCGAGGGCACCGTGAAGTCGGACTCGGGCGCCATGATACGCGACGGCATCAAGAGCCTAGTCGAGAAGGGCGTGTGCGCCGAGAGCGAGTGGCCGTACGACATCGCGCGCTTCGCTGAAACGCCGCCGACCGTCTGCTACCGCGACGCCGCGCAGCACAAGGTCACGGCGTACGCGCGGCTCAAAACCTTGAGCGACATGCGCCAGTGCCTCGCGTCCGGGTTCCCGTTCGTGCTCGGGTTCTCGGTCTACGAGAGCTTCGAGTCGCCCGCGGTCGCGCGAACCGGCGTCGCGCCGATGCCGGCCGCCGGCGAGCAGCTGCTCGGTGGGCACGCGGTCATGGCGTGCGGGTACGACGACGCGGCCGGCCGGCTCCTCTGTCGCAACAGCTGGGGCACCGGGTGGGGCATGGACGGCTACTTCACGCTGCCGTACGGCTTCATCATGAACCGCGACCTGAGCGACGACTTCTGGACGATTCGCAAAGAGAACAAGTTCTAGTCGGGCGCTCCCGTGCGCGTCGACCCCGACGGTCGCCGCTACGTCCTGCATCGCTCGCTCGTCGAGTGGGTCGAGCTGCTGGAGGACGGCGATCCAGAACTCCTGGTTACGCACCCGCTCACGCGCGAGCCCGCGTTGATGGCGGCCGATCTCTTCGATCGCGACACCACGTCGATCGACGCGTACTTCGCGCACCTCGATGACGCGTCGTTCGACGTGCCGGTCCAGATCGAGGACCGGCCGATCATCGCATCGCTCCCGACCGCGCGCGTCGCGTTCCCGCGCGCGCCGCGCCGCCACTCGTACGAGATCGCGTGGAACGATGGCGAGCGCGCGCTCGTCGATCGCGGGTGGGCCGTCATCTACTTCGGAGCCAACCCGTGAGCGAACTGCTGCCGCTCCTGCGGCTCTCGCGCGCGAGCGCCGACATCGCGCTCGGCGAGATGGAGGACGGCGCGGAACCGATCGAGGACGCCGTGGTGTGGCAGGACTACGTGCGCAAGATCCTCGTGCAGCTCGAACACATCGAGACGCATCGCCGCGCGGCGCGGCCGCTCGCGCGCGTGCTGCTCGCGCAACTCATGCCGTACGGCGACGCGACCATCGAGGACCGCGCGTCCTGGATCGGCGTGTCGGCCGAGACGTACAGAAAAACGCAGCTGCGGCTGCTCGAAATCATTCAAACCTTGCAACGAAACGGGTTCTGACGTACACGAGCACTCAAATGCCTGCGTTGGGGCATCGTACCAACGAAACGTATGACGGCGCGTCGCGTCGAAGGAGGCGGTGGTGGTGGACGAGGGGAAGATGGTGGAGGAGTGGGTTCAGCGGTCCGGCGAGCGGCTTCAAGCGCTCATGGTCCGGCGACTGAGCCTCGCGGGGTGGACCTACGAGCGCGCTGACGCCGTTCTGAGACGAGCTGCGGCCGACGAGCCGCAGAAAGCGCGCGCGTGACGCCGGGCGCGATCCAGATCCGCTACGGGCCGGTCGCGTGCTCCGTCACGCCGGACCCGGACGCGATCCGCACGCTGCAGCGCCTGCTGGTCTTCGATCCCGAGGAAGGCACGCTGCTGCAGGAGGGCGCGTTCCCGGCCGGCCTGCTGCCGTACGTGCAGACGCAGCTCGCGCGTTTCTCGATCCCGCACGAGGTTCTCGATCGGCCGCCCGCGCCGGCGATCGAGTCGGCCGCGGTGCCGCCCGACTTGCTGGACGACATCACGCTGCGGCCCGATCAGCTGCTCTCGATCCGCAAGGCGCTCATCCACAAGCGCGGTATGGTAGACGCTCCGTGCGGCGCTGGCAAGTGCTTGGACCCAGACACGCAGGTCCTGATGTTCGATGGGAGCCTGCGGGCTGCCAAGGATCTGCGCGCCGGCGATTACCTCATGGGGCCGGACAGCGGTCCGCGCGAGATAGAATCCACCTGCGCCGGCACAGGACCGATGTATTTGGTCACGCCTAATCGTGGCGGCGTAGCGTTCAAGTGTAATGGACCGCACTTGTTGACCTTGTATGATGGCGTTTCGGGGACACAGGTGGATGTTGAGGTCGAGAAGTTCCTGACCTGGTCGAAATGGCGGCGGGGCTTAGCGCGGTTGATACGGTCGTCCGTTGAGTTTCCGCCTCGCGAGGCACCAGTGATCGACCCATGGCTCGTGGGTTTGTGGTACGCCGAAGGCCGCAAGGATCTGCATTTTTTCGAGATCACCAACCCCGAGTCCGAGATCGAAGCTGCGTTGCGAGCGTACGCGACGCGCCACGGTTTCTTGTTGAATTGCTATCAGAACAACTGCAAGCAGTGGCGGATTGTCAACCCAAAGAAGGGGCATCCGAACGCGTTGTTGAGGGCGATGCGGGAACTCTACGGCGACGGCCGAGCACTTCCGCAGAGCTGCATGTTAGGCACTGCCGACGTGCGGGCCGCGTTCTTGGCCGGGTTTCTCGACGGCGATGGGTACTCCGACGGCATGACCATGGAAATCGTCCAGCGGCATAAGCAGTGGGCGCTCGATATCGCGTTCATTGCGCGCTCATTGGGGTTCGTGGCATCCGTGAATCCCAAATCGGTTCGACTGCAACAGTGGGCCGAGGCACGGACGTACTGGCGCGTACTGATCGCCGGCGACTCAGCGCGGCTCCCGTTTGTTCTGCCGCGCCGTCACTTCGGATCCGATTCGAAGCAGCACCGCATCGGGTTCTCGATCGAGCCGGCCGGCGAGGGCCCGTACGTCGGATTCTCGTTGCGTGGCGCCGACAAGCATTTCTTGCTGGGCGACTTCACGGTCACGCACAATACGGAGCAGGCGGCCGCGATCTGCAAGCACCTCGGGAAGCCCGCGCTCGTGCTGGTGCCCGGTAAGGGCTCGCTGCAGCAGACCTGGCGTCGGTTCCAGCGCCGAGGGCTCGAAAGCGTCGGCCGGCTCGGCGATGGGCACCGCGAGCTATCGGCGCAGGTCGTCGTCGCGGTGGTGAACTCGGTGTACGACGGCATCAAGGAGCAGAAGGCCGACGTGCTCGCGCTCTTGCGGCGCGCCGAGATCCTCATCTTCCAGGAAGTGCATCATCTCGGCGCGCACATGTGGCGCACGATCGCGGACCACTGCTCGGCAGTGTACCGTATTGGGTTCTCGGCTACCGTGTACGAGGCCGGCACCGAGCCGACCACGCATCGCGATCGTCTGCTGGAAGGCTGCCTCGGCCCGATCGTGAGTCGCGTGCCGGACTGGCTCCTGATGAACGAGGGGCTGATGGCGACGCCGATCGTCCACATGCTCGACATGTGGCAGCCCTCCACGTACAAGTGGTCGAGCGACCTCCAGAACGTCTGGCCGCGCCTCCAGAAGCTCTGCATCGTGGAGAACGAGCACCGCAACACGCGGCTGCTCGACGTCATGTGCCCGCTCGTGCGCGAGGGCTACCGCGCGCTCGGGCTCGTGATGGTGTTGAAGCACGGCAGCGCGCTCGCGGCCGACGCGTCCGTACGGTTGAACCCGCTCAGCGTGCAGTTCTATCGTGGCGACTCACGGCTCGATACGTATCGGAACGGGCAGCAGATCGCGCGCGAGAAGCTCCCGGTCGACCAGCTCGTGGAGCGACTCGATCGGCAGGCCGAGTACTGCCTCTTCGGCTCGCCGGCCGTGAAGGAGGACCTCGACTTCCCGGCCGCGAACGTGCTCGTCAACTTCTCCGCGCTCCGCGACTTCCGCACCACGGTGCAGCGCACCGGCCGCGTGCTGCGCGCGAAGCGCGGCGCGAACATCGCGCACGTGGTCGACGCGTGGGACAAGATGTCGTACGTGCTGCAGCACCAGAGCCGCAAGCGGCGCGAGATCTACGAGGAGCGCTATCGCGGCGCGGACCGCTTCGCGCTCACGCAGTACCAACACCCGGAGGATGTCGTCCGGACGATTCTGGCGTCATGAAACCCATGTCTCACAATTCGAGTTGTCGTACTTACGATCGGCGAGCGGTGGAGGAGGTCAGCGGTGGTGGCGGAACCGGCACACAAAACGTATCCGTACGGAGCGGGCTTTCAGGATAAGATCCTGGCCCTGATGGTCCGCGAGCCACAGTTTCTCGCGGCGCACGCAAGCGTTATCCAGCCCGAGTACTTCGACAGCGAGTACCACAGCGCGCTCGCGCGCATGATGCTGCAGTACTATGCGCAGCACAAGCAGTCGCCGACGCGCGACGTGCTGCTCATGCTGATCACGGAGTACGTCTCGGCGCGCGCGCTCGACTCGACGTACCGCGAGTACCTCGAATCCACGCTCGACCTCGCATTCAGCCGGACCGACCTGACGGACGCGAAGGACGTGCGCGAGCGCGTCGTCGAGTTCGGCAACACGCGCCATATCGAGCGCCTGCTGTTCACGCTCTACACGCAGGTGCAGGCCGGCGCGCACTCGAACGATCTCTGGAAGACGATCGACCACACGCGCAGCGAGTGCTCCGGCGCCGGCGATCTCGGGATCTTCATGCAGGACGTGATCCTGGACGCGCCGCGGCTCCTGCGCGAGAGCGACATGTACAAGCGCGATCGTAAGGTCGCGCTCTTCCTCCCGACGTTCGATGAGGCGTTCTACGGCGGGCTCGGGCGCGGCGAGCTGGGCGTGATCCTCGGCTACACGAACTTCGGGAAGTCGATGTTCCTCGTGAACCTCGGGGCGGCCGGCGTGTTCCAGAAGCTGCCGATCGTGCACTTCACGGTCGGCGAGATGGAGGAGTTGGACATTCTGGCGCGCTACGCCTCGCGGCTCTCCGGCACGCCGCTCGTCGATATGCTGCGTGGCAACGACGAGTCGGACGTGGTCTACCGGCATCGCGTGAACGAGATCCTGGTGCGGTACGGCATGAACATCAATGTGAAGAAGCTGCATCCCGGGACCGACGTCGCGACGCTCCGGAGCCACCTCTCGCAGCTCCGCGCGGAGCGCATGTTCCAACCCGCGCTCGTGCTGATCGACAACGCGGACGACCTCGCGGCCGCCACGCAGTGGGTCAAGGAGTCGAGCTACGAGCACCTCGGTGCGGTCTACACGGAGCTGAAGGACATGGCGAGCGACTTCTCGGTCGCGATGTGGGTCGACTCGCAGACCAACCGGTCCGCGCCGACCTTCGAGATCGCGGACATGGACGTTATCGCGGACTCGCACAAGAAGGCGCGCAAGGCCGACGTCGTGATCTCCGTGAACCAGCGCGTGGACGAGCGCAAGTCGAACACGGTGCGGCTCGCGCTCATCAAGGCGCGTCGCTACTCGAAGACGAACCGCGTCGTGCGGTGCTCGATCGACTACAATCGCATGATGCTGAAGGAGGCGCCGCCGAGCATGGACGAGGAGCCGGCGGCCGAGGGGGCCGAGGCATGAGCGCGGACGACGCGGCGGCGCAGGTCCTCGTACTGGTCTGGAGCCTTCGGCTGTTGGGGATCACAGTGCTTGGCGCGCTGGCTTACACCCTGTGGGAGCTGTGGCGCGAGCGGCGCATCCAGAAAGGCGAGTGAATGGACATCATGGAGATGCTCCGTCGCCTCGGGCTCGACGAGGCCGACGCGATCCCGTCCGGCGAGGACGAACTTTCGTTCAATTGCCTTTGGTGCGAGGAGAACGGCGAGGACACGCCGGACACGAAACACAAGTTCTATCTGCACGTCACCGAGGGCCCGAAGTACGGCAAGTTCCTGTGCTTTAGGTGTAACAAGCGCGGACAGGTCACGGAGAGCGCGATCGAGCGCGAGCGCCGCTTTCGCGCCGCGCCGCCGCCGACCGGCGAGCCTACCCCGACCGAGATCTCGCAGCGCATCTACAACGCGTCCGACGCGCGCCGCGCCGCGCGCTCCTCAGCGCGCGTTGCCGCGATGCCGGACGGCTTCAAGCCGATCTTGCCGTCGATGGACGCGTGGCGCTACCTGACTGGGCGCGGCCTCACGGGCGAGGACATCCAGTACTACAACCTCGGCATCGCGCGCGGCCGCATCATCTTCCCGGACTACCTGAACGACCAACTCGTGTACTGGGTCGGCCGGCTCTACGACGACTCCGTGCCGGGCGGGAAGTATTTCAACGCGCCGGGCGTGCCCTCGAAGGATAAGCTCTACAACCTCGGGCGCTTCCTGCGCGCCGGCTACCCGCAAGTCATCGTCACGGAGGGCCCGATCAGCGCGATCATCGCGGGCCGCGACGCGCTCGCCACGTACGGGAAGGAAGTGACCGACACGCAGCTCGCGATGTTGCGCGCGCTGCCGGTCGAGCGGTACTACGTCGCGCTCGATCCGGACGTGAAGAAGCCGCAGGCGGTCGCGGTCGCGCACGCGCTCTCGCAGACGCGGCGCGACGTTTTCCTCGTGAATCTGCCGGCCCGCATGGACCCGGCCGACCTCGGGCGCGAGCGGTTCAGACGCCTCCTGGCGCACGCGTGCCCGTACGACATGTACAACCGCACCTCGTCCTTCGCGTTCCTGCAGCCGTTCTCGGCGTGGGACGCGTTGGAGCCGCGCGCTTCGGAGCGCAGAAACGGAGCCGCCTTGTGATCGATCTCGTGCTCGACATCGAGACCGTGCCGGGCCCGATGGCCCGCACGGACCCAGAGAAGTTCTTGCGACCGTACGACCGCCGGCGACTGCAGCGCGGCGAGATCACGCTAGAGCAGTTCACGAACGGGCTCGGCCTCAGCCCCGGCACGGGGCAGATCATCTGCATCGGGTGCTGCGTGCGCGTGCGGAACGAGCCCGGCGCGCTGCCGCTGCACCAGTCGTTCTACGGCGGGAGCGAGCGGCGCGTGCTCGACGGGTTCTGGAAGTTCGCGCACGGCGTGAACCCGTTCGAGCCCGGCGGGTTTCGTCTCATCACCTTCAACGGCCGCGCGTTCGACGTGCCGTACGTTCTGCTGCGGTCCGCGATCATCGGCGTCAAGCCGACTTGCGCGCTCGATCGCGATCACGTCGATCTCTACGAGCTGCTCTCGACCGACAACTTCAAGCAGGTCGGCGGCTCGCTGGCGTTCTGGCTGAACGCGTTCGGCCTGCCGGCGAAGCGGCTCGCGGGCGGCGGCGACGACGTGTTCGCGCTTTTCGACGGCGGCAACTGGGACGAGATTTCGGCCTACTGCGAGACCGACTGCACGCGCACGCTGCAGCTCTTCGATCGCGTGGAGCCCGTGCTGCCGGACCTCTTGCGGTGATCGGCGTACGGTTTCCGTACGGTTTCCGTACGGCATTCGGCCGGATGGGGGCCGAGATCGGGTAGTATTCTTTGTGAACGGTGCCCGCACGCAGGGCACGGGAGGGCGAGCGGCCCTCGGCGAGCGGAGGAGGAAGGACGTGGTGGCGGTGCAGGACGGTGGTGGGGGGGCGGGGGTGGCGGATCTGATCCCGAAGGCGGCGCACGATGGGGCCGTAAGCCCGATCGCAGCGAGCCGGGCCCGATGCGACCTCTGTCATCTCTGTCAGGAGCCGGACGTCGGGTGGGTGAAGGTCGCGAGCCGAGGGCTGCCGACCGCTCCGATCCTCGCGATCGGAGAGGCGCCCGGGTACGAGGAGAGCCAACGGGGGACCGCGTTCGTCGGCCCGGCCGGCCAGCACTGCGAGGAACTCGCGCAGGGCGCCGGCGTGCCGGCGGACGCGGTGCGTTGGGCCAACACGACCGCGTGCTTCCCGCACGTGAAGGAGGGCTCGGGGCGCCCGTCGCCGCGCGTGCCGAACTTCCAGTCCGAGACCTCGTACTGCGTCGGGTACCTGTGGGACGAGATCGAGCGCCTGCGCCCGAAGGTGATCGTGACGCTCGGCGCGTACGCGACCTACGTCGTGACGGGCCGGATGCCGGCGATCATTAAGGAGTCGGGCCAGATCCAGTACGTGACGATCCGGGGCCGCGAGTACCCCGTGGTCCCGTGCGTGCATCCGAGCGCGGACCTGCGCTCGAAGACGAACCGATACTCGGGCGCGATCCAGGAAGCGTTCAGCACCGCGTACGACCTCACGCGCGAGGTGCATCTGCCGGTCCGTACGACGGTCTTCACGTCCACGCGCGAGGCCGTGAGCTTCCTGCGCGGGATCCTGGAGCGCTACCGCGCGGGCAAGATCTCCTGCATCGCGTACGACCTGGAGTGGGACACCGAGATGCGCCGCGGGCGCGCGGACCGCTCGGACTCCGTGTCCTACACGGACCTCTACAACGACGAGAAGCGCGTGCTGATGGCGAGCTTCGCGTACGACGCGACGGCCGGCTTCTCGATCCCGCTCTACCACCCCGAGTCGACCGTGCGGCCGGACGAGGTGCTGCCGACGCTGCGCGAGGTGCTCTCGACCGTGCCGGTCGTGTGCCACAACTATCAGAAGGCCGAGGGCCCGTGGTCGACCGTGAAGCTCGGCGTCACGCCGACGCTCGCGTACGACACGATGCTCGCGTCCTTCGTGCTGCAAATGAAGAGCATGACGCACGGCCTGAAGCCGCAGACCATGCGGCACCTCAAGTGGTCCGATTGGGGCCGCAAGGTCGAGGCCATGGCGCTCAGCAAGCCGGCCGGCGAGCGCTCGTACCGCAACGTGCCGCTCGCGCTGCTCGGCACGTACTCCGCGATCGATCCGGCCGCCACGATGGGGCTGAAGGCGGTCTACGAGCCCCTGATCGAGGAGCGCCAGCTCGCGCGCCCGCTCGCGCTGCTGCAGCGCGCCGCGCGCGTGTTCATGCGCATGGAGCTGCGCGCGGCCCGCATCGATCTCGCGGCGCTGGAGCGCCTGACCATCGAGTACCCGCAGCGCATGCTGGCGGAGCGCGCGGTCGTCGAGTCGTACCCCGAGGTGCAGCGGTACGTCGCGCGGCAGCAGGCCGCGTACGATCGCGCGATCGAGGGCACGAAGCGTCGCCGGCGGCTCTTCGTCTTCAACCCGACCTCGCACGAGCACATGGGCGACGTCTTGTACGGTGAGTTCGGGTGCGTCGTGCCGCAGCTCTCGCGCAAGGAGACCGGGCGCGCGCTCGGGTGCTCGATCCCGCTGCAGGCCGGCGAGACCATGTTCCCGACGCAGTTCCTGACGCGCGCCACGAGGACCGCGTGGATCGGGGACCTGCACGGCGACGACGCCGGCGAGCGCGTGCGGATCGATACGAAGCAGTCGACGCCCGTCATGGCGGTCCTGAAGGAGCCGCTGCGGTTCGACCACGCGCCCAACACGACGAGCGTGTACTCCGGCAGCCCGCCGACCGACGACAAGAGCCTCATGTGGATCATGCGGCAGACCGAATGCCAGGCCTGCAAGGGCGAGGGCGACATCGAGCGCGGCGAGACGACCGAGCGGTGCGACGCATGCGCTGGCTCCGGCCGTCGACCGGAGGCTCGACAGCTCTTCAAGTTCCTCTCCTCGCGCCGCAACTACATCAAGATCTCCAAGATCTTGAGCGGCTACGTCCAGACGCTCGGCAAGTTCGTGATCCCGGGCACGAACCGACTCGTGTTCAACTACCTGCTGCACGGCACGCACACCGGGCGGCTCGCGACGCGCGAGTTCGCGATCCACACCGCGCCCGACCAGTCCGACATCAAGCGCCTCTTCATCTCCGAGTGGATGGAGGAGGGCGGCGTCATGGTGTCGGTTGATCAGAGCCAGGTTGAGATGAGGATCATGGCGAGCGAGACCGGCGACCCATTGTTCGTGAACTTCTTCCGCCAGTGCCCGAAGTGCCAGCACGTCGGCTCGCTGGAGGACCGCGGGATCTGCGTGAAGTGCGGCGTCGCGCTCGGCGGCGATATGCATCGCATGATCGCGAGCGAGACCTTCGGGAAGCCCGCGAAGGACATCACGGCCGACGAGCGCTCGGCCGCGAAGGCGATCGGGTTCGGGCTCCTGTACGGACGCGGGCCCGAGAGCATCGCGGCCGCGACCGGCATGCCGACGCGCGAGGCCGAGGCCCTCATCGCGCGCTTCTTCACGCGCTTCGCGCGCACGAAGGAGTGGGTCGCGGAACGGCACAAGGACTTTCGCTCGCGCGGGTACGTCACGACCTCGTTCGGGCGCCGGCTCCCGCTCGCGGACTTCGCGAAGCTCCAGAAGCTCTCGCCCGAAGCACGCAAGTCGCGGCACGCGAACGCGCTGGAGGCCGAGGGCTGCCGGCAGGCGCAAAACTACCCGATCCAATCGACCGCGAGCGATATCACGCTGCTCGGCGTCATGAATCTGGCCGAGCGGCTGATCGCGGACGGCTTCCGTTCGCGCGTGTGGGGCACCACGCACGACTCGGTCGAGATCGACGTCGCGCCCGGCGAGCTGCTCCGCGTGCTGCCGCTGATCGATGCCTGCATGGTGGATGACGTGCGCACGCAGTGCCAGTGGCTCCGCGTGCCGCTCGCGGTCGACAAGAAGCTCGGCCGGCGGTGGAACGCGTCGGTCGGGATCAAACGTATGGAGGGCGCCGCGCTGCACCTGAAAGGGAAGCGCGCGTTCTTCGATGAACTCGCCGCGCAGCTCGCGAAGACGAGCGCGTTGCGAGGGGTCAAGGTCGATCGCGAGTACGACGACCCTGACGAACTGAAGATGCGGATTCAGAAGACGTACCGCGGCAACACCGGCGGGCCGCGTTGCGTCGAGGGCGTGTTGGAACTCGCCGGATAACCGGAGCGGAGGGATCATGCCATTGCAACTCGTGGAGCCCGCGTCGTGCGACGCGCGGCAGGACAACCAGTACGATGCCGCGCTGCGTGTGCGCGGCAAGCTGAAGGGGCACCGGTTCGAGGCGCGCGAGAACTTCTACTATCGCACCGCGCGCGCCCTCAACTGGAAGGCGGCCGAGAAGCCCGGGTGGGCCTGCGTGTTCTGCGGGCGCCCGAAGCGCGCGCACCCGAAGGGTTGAGCGCGCCGTGTGGACCTCTCAACCATACGACAGCGAGTCCATCGCGCGCTTCGATGCGGTCCACGAGGGCCTCTGGCCCGACATGGAGGCCTTCATCGCTGACGAGTTGGACACGCTGGTCGACGCGGCCGACGTCGACCGGCTGCGGGCCGCGCTCGTGCAGATGCAGGTGCGTGCCGACTGGCTCACGCCCTGCATGGAGAACCACGAGGACCTCGTCATGGACCTCGCGTTCCTCGACACGAAGTACGAGTGGGTCGCGGCCGACCATCGCCAGAAGATGGAGCGGCGGAAAGCGGAGGTGATGCGCCGAGCAAAGGAGCTGGGCAAGAGCGACAAGGCAGCGGAGGTAGAGTGCCGACTGGATTCGCGGTGTGAGGAGCTAGCAGTCGTCGTCGCGGCGATCGAGCGGTTCACGAAGTTCGTTCGTGCGCTCTCGTTCTCGCTGAAGGGCCGCGAGGCGATCCTGCAACGCCTATCGTATCGAGACCGGCCGGAGTAGGCCGCCCGCACGGAAGCGGGCACAGCGACAACCCATAGCGCCTCAGCGCGGTAGCCACCGCGGGGGCAAGGAGCAACTGACATGGCGTTTCGACCGAACGCGTCCCTCATCGAGGAGGACGCACAGAAGGCTGATGAGCGCGAGGCGCGCCGCGAGGGCGGCGACCTCCGGTGGTACAACTTCAAGCGCGGCCACAGCGCGAACATCCTGCGGATCCTGCCGCCGGGCGCGCACGAGGACAAGCCGCCCTGCATCCCGCACGGCAACATCACGATGCCGGTGTTCAAGCACAAGGGCCTGCCGGGCGTCACGGACCCGAAGGAGAGCAGCTGCATCGATGTCGGCCGCACGTTCCCCGAGAAGGGCGTCGCGTGCCCCGTGGCCGAGGTCCTCAGGCCGGTGTACGACTTCATCCGCGCAAACAAGATCGAGCGCGATGACTCGCGCTACATCCGGTTCTTCGGGCCGGACGGCGGCAAGAACTCGTACTACCTCTACAAGCGCGCGTACGCGAACGTGATCGACCGGCAGAGCACGTACTACCTCGACACGACCACCAAGCAGCTCGTGCCGATCCAGATGGGCATCGAGCTGCCCTCGCACCTGATCCCGGCCCCGATGATCATCGGGTTCCCGCTCACCGTGAACGACTGGCTCAAGCGGCAGTGGGCCTCGAAGCTGCGGCCGCAGAACGAGCGCGACTTCACGCACGAGGAGACCGGCACCGACATCGTGATCGGCGTCATCGGGCAGGGCCAGAAGACGAAGTACGAGCACGACATGGCGCCGTGCGCGAAGCCGCTGCATCCGGACCCCGCGGTCCGGCAGCAGATCCTGGACGCCATGTACCACATCGGCGAGATCTTCAAGATGCCGTCCGCGAGCGAGATGGATCGGATCCGCGGCGTCGCGGAGCAGGTCCGCAAGTTCTCGGTCGAGGTCTTCAACCTCGCCAGCACCTCGGTCGCGGTGCCGCCGAACGCGCCGGTCGGGCCGGCCTCGGCGCCCGCGCCGGCCGCCGCGCCGGCCGGCACGAACGGCGCCTCGCTCACGCGCGTGACGGCGACCGGCAGCAAGCTCGAACAGCCGTCCGGCGCGCCATCGTGTTACTTCAATCACATCATCGGGCTCCAGGTATGCCTCATGTGCCCGTGGGAGTCCGGCTGCATGACGGCCTCCGAGAAGGCCGGGATCGAGATCGCGGCTCGGCAGGCCACGCACGAGGCCGCGGCGCGCGAGCGCGAGGCGCACCCGGCCTGATCATGGCGGCGCCACGCACCCTCCTGCTGGTGGACGCGAACCACCTGCTGCATCGCGTGATGCGACAGCCAGCGACGGTGGAACTCAAGTTCGCCGGCACGTTCGGGTTCCTGCGGTGCCTGCGCAACGCGATGGAGCGCTACCCGTACCGACAATGCATCGCGTGCTGGGACGGCGGGCTCTCGGCCCGCCGTCTCCAGCTGCTGCCCACCTACAAGCACCGCACCGATCGCGGCGACGAGGCCGAGGCGGAGGAGTACCGCGCGCGGTTCAAACTGAACCGCGCGTACCTCCACCGGCTCCTGCCGCTGCTCGGCGTCGTGGACCTGAAGCTCGCGGGCCGCGAGGCCGACGACCTCGTGTTCCAAGCGCGCCTCGCCACGCAACGGCTCGCGGACGCGGCCGCGCTGCCGGTCGGCGCGGTCGTGATCTCGGAGGACCGCGACTTCCTCCAGATGGTGAACGACGACACCGACATCTATCAGCCGCGCCACGATCGCTACGTCA
>Ga0335069_10008847_pt1 | contig 14360 bp, 10 predicted proteins | sample Lox_Sample_11_FD_206714 | JGI IMG/M metagenome (GOLD analysis project Ga0335069, IMG submission 206714) | Soil microbial communities from Loxahatchee National Wildlife Refuge, Florida, United States - Lox_Sample_1.1 | ecosystem: Environmental > Terrestrial > Soil > Wetlands | place: USA... | reverse complement strand
AGGCCAACGTCGCCGAGCGACTCGTCGAACTCCCAGTCCGGCGCGCAGGTCGACAACAGCAGCCGGATGTCGGGGTGCGCGGCGACGAAGCGCGGGATGCGCGGCGCGAGCCAGCGGATCGAGGCGGTCACGTAGGTCTGCACCCGCAGCGGTCGCTGCAACTGCCCGCGGCGGATCGTCTCCGAGCCCTCGATCAGGAGGTCGAGCGCCCGGCGTGCGTAGCCGTAGAACAGGCGCCCCTCGGGCGTCGGCACGATGCTGCGTCCCTCGCGCGAGAACAGCGGCACGCCGAAGTCCTCCTCGAGGAGCTGGATCTGGTGGCTGACCGCCGGGTGGGTCAGGCACAGCTCCTCGGCGGCTTCCCGTACACTCTGCCGGCGGGTGGTCGCCTCGAAGCCCTTCAGGGCATTCAGCGGCGGTAGCTTGCGGAGATCGATCTTGCCGGACAAGGACCCTCCTGCGGGACGCCGTTGCGCGCCGCGCCACCCGCGCGCGGCACCCGGCGCTAGCCTAGCAGGCCCGCGCCGTGCGCCCCAGCGCCCGCCCGCCGCCGCGCCGCCGCCAGCATGAGCGAGCACGACTACGTGATCGTCGGCGCGGGCTCGGCCGGCGCGGTGCTGGCCGCGCGCCTCACCGAGAACGGCCGCCACAGCGTACTCCTCCTCGAGGCCGGCGGATCGGACCTGCGGCCGTGGATCCAGGTGCCGATCGGCTACGGCCTCACCTTCCAGAACCCGCGCTACAACTGGATGTACGAGGCCGAGGCGGATCCGGCGATCGCGGGCCGCACGACCTACGTGCCGCGCGGCAAGGTGCTCGGCGGCTCGAGCGCGATCAACGCGATGGTCTACGTGCGCGGCGAGCCGCGCGACTTCGACGACTGGGCGGCCGCCGGCAACCCCGGCTGGTCGTGGCGCGACGTGCTGCCGTACTTTCGCAAGTCCGAGGACCACGCCGGCGGCGCGTCCGAGTTCCACGGCAGCGGCGGACCGCTGCACGTCGCCGACACGGGCGCCGACGTCCACCCCCTCTGCCACCGCTTCATCGCCGCCTGCGGCGAGATCGGCGTCGCGCCGACGCGCGACTTCAACGCCGGCCGGCTCGAGGGCGCGGGCCTGTGGCAGGTGACGATCCGCAACGGCATCCGGGTCTCGACCGCGTCCGCCTACCTGCGGCCGGCGCGGCGCCGCCCCAACCTCGAGGTCCGGACCCGCGCGCACGTGACCCGCGTGCTGCTCGAGGGCGGCGAGGCGCGCGGCGTCGAGTACCGCCGCGGCGGTCGCCTGCACCGCGCGCGCGCGCGCCGCGAGGTCGTGCTGTCGGCCGGCGCCATCAACTCGCCGCAGCTGCTGCAGCTGTCCGGCATCGGCGAGCCGGCGCTGCTCGCCGCGCTCGGCATCCCGCTCGCGCGCGCGGCGCCCGCCGTCGGCCAGGGGCTGCAGGATCACCTCGCGGTGTCGTACTTCTACCGCTCGCGCGTGCCGACGCTGAACGATCGGCTGGCGCCGCTCCACGGCAAGGCCTGGGCGGGCCTCCAGTACCTGCTGACCCGCCGCGGGCCGCTCGCGATGAGCGTCAACCAGGCCGGCGCGTTCCTGAGGAGCCGCCCGGAACTGGCGCGCCCGAATCTGCACCTCTACTTCAACCCGATCAGCTACTCGACCGCGCCGGGACCGCGCCGCAGGCTGCTGAACCCCGATCCCTTCCCCGCCTTCCTGATGTCGTTCAATACCTGCCGGCCGACGAGCCGCGGCAGCGTCGCGATCCGCTCGGCGGACCCGCTCGCGCCGCCGGCGATCCGCACCCGCTACCTGTCGACGGCGGAGGACGTCGCCGACGTCCACGAGGGCGCGCGCGTCCTCAGGCGCATCGCCGCCGCCGCGCCGCTCGCCGATGTCATCGAGCGCGAGTACCAGCCGGGCGCCGAGGTCCGCTCCGACGCCGACGTGCTGGCGGACTTTCGCGCGCGCGCCGGCTCGGTCTACCATGCCTCCTGCACCTGCGCGATGGGACCCGATCCGGAGCGCGCGGTGGTCGATGCGCGCCTGCGGGTCCACGGCGTCGGCCGGCTGCGCGTCGTCGACGCCTCGGTGTTCCCGAACGTGACCTCCGGCAACACCAACGCGCCGACGATCATGGTCGCGGAGCGCGCGGCGGACCTGATGCTGGCGGACTAGCGGCGGCGCCGGCGCGCCGCCCGGAGGGAACGATGAGCACCACGGTCGGCTTCCGGCAGATGAAGGACGGCACGCGCGCCGACTACCAGCTGCTCGAGCGCCTCGAGCGCGACTACGCGCAGGAGCTTCCGGAGCGCGTGCTGGCGGCGCTCGCCCGGCTCGACGCCGGCCTCGCCGGCTACCCGGTCAGCCGCCTCGGCCACTCGCTGCAGACCGCGACCCGGGCGCTCAGGGACGGCGCCGACGACGAGCTGGTGGTGGCCGCGCTCGTCCACGACGTCGGCGACGATCTTGCGCCCTACAACCACGCCGAGGTCGCGGCCGCGATCCTGCGCCCCTACGTGCGCCCCGAGGTCACCTGGATCGTCGCGCAGCACGGCCTGTTCCAGAGCTATTACTACGCGCACCACTACGACCGTGACCGCCACGGCCGCGAGCGCTTCCGTGGCCACCGCTGGTTCGAGGCCTGCGCGGCCTTCTGCGAGCGCTGGGACCAGGCCTCCTTCGATCCCGCGTACCGCAGCGAGCCGCTCGAGCGCTTCGCGCCGCTGGTGCGCGCGGTGTTCCGCCGGCCGGCGCACGACCCGCGCTACGTCGGCGCGGGTGGCGCGGACGGCGCGTAGCCGGCCGGCTCAGCCGGCGGCGAGCTGGCTGTCGCGCAGCTGCTGGCGCTCGGCGCGGCGCACGAGGTAGCCGGCGATCAGCACGCAGGCGCCGACGATGGTGATGATCAGGCTCGCCAGCGCATTGATGTCGGGGCTGACGCCGAGCTTGACCTTCGAGTAGATCACCATCGGCAGCGTGCTCGAGCGCGGCCCGGACACGAAGCTCGAGATCACGAGGTCATCGAGCGACAGCGTGAAGCTCAGCAGCCAGCTCGAGACCAGCGCCGGCGCGATGATCGGCAGCGTGACGTCGACGAAGGCGCGAAACGGCGTCGCCCCGAGGTCCATCGCCGCCTCCTCGAGCGAGCGGTCGGCGCTGGCGAGGCGCGACTGCACCGTGACCGTCACGTACGCCGTGCAGAAGGCGACGTGCGCGAGGACGATCGTCGTCATGCCGCGGCTCGGCCAGCCGAGCAGCTGCAGCATCGACACGAACAAGAGCAGCTGCGTGATGCCGGTGATGATCTCCGGCATCACGAGCGGCGCATTGACCATGCCGGTCAGCAGCAGCCGGCCGCGAAAGCGGGTGAAGCGCACCAGCGCGATCGCCGCCAGCGTGCCGAGCACGAGCGCGCCGGTCGACGCCAGCGCCGCGACCTCGAGCGACAGCGCGGCGGCGCCGAGGATCTGGCGGTTGCCGACCAGCTCGACGTACCACTGCGTCGAGAACCCGCCCCAGACGCTCGCCAGCGCCGAGGCGTTGAACGAGAACGCCACCAGCACCACCATCGGCAGGTACAGGAACGCGATGCCGAGGCACAGCACCGTGAGCAGCAGCGGCGAGGAGCGCCGTTCCACGCTAGTGCTCGAGCTGGCGCACGCGGTAGTGCTGGTGGATCGCGATCGGGCCGGCGAGCAGCACCAGGAACGCGACCGCGACCGCCGCGGCGACCGGCCAGTCGTGGTTGGCGAAGAACTCGTCCCACAGCACCCGGCCGATCATCAGGTTGTCGGGCCCGCCGAGCAGCGCCGGGATCACGTACTCGCCGATCGCCGGGATGAACACCAGCATCGAGCCCGCGATCACGCCCGGCATCGACAGCGGCAGCGTCACGTCCAGGAACGCCTGCCACGGCCGGCTGCCGAGGTCGGAGGCGGCCTCGAGCAGCGTCTGGTCGAGCTTCTCGAGCGTCGCGTACAGCGGCAGCACCATGAACGGCAGGTACGAGTAGACGATGCCGAGGTAGACCGCGAAGGTCGTGCGCATGATCTTCAGCGGGTGGTCGATGACGCCGAGCCACAGCAGCGCCGTGTTGAGCAGCCCCTGGTCGCGGATGATGCCCTCGAGCGCGTAGACGCGCAGCAGGAACGAGGTCCAGAACGGCAGGATGATCACCAGCATCAGGATGCTCTGGGTGGCCTTCGACGCCCGCGCCATCGCGTAGGCCATCGGGTAGCCGATCAGCAGGCAGCAGAGCGTGGAGAAGAACGCGGTCCTGATCGAGTACAGGTACGAAACCGCATAGACTTCGTCGGTCAGCAGGTACTTGTAGTTGGCGAGGCTCAGCGACAGGTGCCAGCGGTGGTCCGGCGTGACGCTGAACACGTCGCTGAATGGCGGTATCCTGAGGGCGGCCTCGGCGAAGCTGATCTTGAGCGCGAAGCCGAACGGGATCAGGAAGAACACCACCAGGAACAGGAGCGGCGGCAGGATGATCAGCCAGCGCCCGTACCGTTCGACGAACAGGGCGAGCCCGCCGCGCCGCGCCGCGGGCGTGCCCGCGCCCCGTTCCCCCGCCGTTCCCGCCGTCGCTCGCACTGTGCCCCGGACCGCCTGATGCCGTCGGACGCCGCAGTCTGCCCGAGGCCCGCCGGATCTGGAAGGGCGCGGTCCGGGGAGGCGGGCCGGTGACCCGCCCGCGGCGACGCCGGCCGCCGGCGGCGGCGCCGTCCCGGCCGCGCGCCTCGCGGGCGCGCCAGCGGCAGCGCCTCATCGACGCCTGCATCTCGGCGCTGCACGTCCACGGGCCCTCGAAGACGACCGTCGAGAAGGTGGTCGCGATCGCCCGCATGTCGCCGGGCATCGTGCGCTTCTACTTCGATTCCAAGGACGCGATGCTGGTCGCGTCGCTCGAGTTCCTGGCGGCCGAGTTCGAGGAGCGCCTGCTGGTGCCGATCGCGGCGCTGCGCTCGCGCCCGGTCGAGGCGCTCGCGACGCTGGTCGATCTCTACCTCGGGGTCGAGCTCGCCAGCACCCGCAAGGTGTCGGTCTGGTACGCGTTCTGGGGCGAGGCCAGCGCGCGCCAGGAGTACCACGACATCTGCGGCTCGCGCGACGACAAGTTCGAGGAGCTGGTGCGCGACCTGATCGCCCGCCTGATCGAGGAGACCGGCGCCCGGCACCTCGACGCCGACGCGATCGCGCTCGGGCTGATCGGCGTGCTCGAGATGCTGTGGCAGGGCTTCGCGTTCCAGACCGAGTCGACGATCGACCGCGGCGAGGCCAAGCGCCGGGCGCTGGCCTACCTGCGCTCGGTGTTCCCGGGCGCGTTCGGCCTTGCGCCCGGCGCGGCGCCCGCCGCGCTGCCGGCCGGGGCCTACGCGAGCGCGCCGCTGCTCGAGGCGGAGCGACGGGCGCTGTTCCGGCACGCCTGGCAGTTCGCCGGCCTCGGGCGCGAGCTCGGCGCTGCCGGCGCCTTCCTGATGCTCGACGGCCCGGGCGAGCGAGCGCTCGTGGTACGCGACGCCGCGGGCGCGCTCAACGCCCTGCGCAACAGCTGCCACCAGCGGCCGCATGCGCTCGCGATGAGCCGCAGCGGGACCTTCGGCGGGCTGATCTGCTGCCCGCTGCACGGCTTGAGCTACCACCTCGACGGCACGCCCGCCGGCGCGACGCCCGGCGCCGCGCTGGCGCGGCTCGAGCTCGCGCTCGCCGGTGAGCTCGTGTTCGTGCGCGCCCCTGCCGACGACGCCGCGCCGCCGCCCGCGCCGGACGCGGCGCCCGGCGCGGCGGCCGTGCCACTCGCCGCGCCGGTGGTCCGCGAGCACGAGGTCGCGGCGGACTGGAAGGTGCTGGTGGAGCGGTGGCTCGAGCGCGCCGCGGGCGGCGCCGAGCCGCGCGGCAGCGGGCCCGAGGGCGCGGCGGCGGACGCGGCCGGCGGCTGGAGCGCCCGGCGCTACGCCGCGCTTGGCGCGCAGGCGGGCGCCGCCCCGCCGCGCGCGAGCTTCGTCGCGCCCAACCAGCTGATCGAGGCGGGCGCCGGCGGCGTCGTGGTGCTGCAGGTGCTGCCGGTGGCGCCGGGTCGCGCGCGGCTCAGGGAGTTCGTCTACGGCCGCGAATCGCGCACGCGCATCGACCGCGCGCTCGCCTTCCTCGCCGCGCGCCTCGAGGCGCGGCGGCTCGCCGCCGAGGTCGGGCTCGCGGAGTCGGTGCAGCGTGGCCTAGAATCGCCCGGCTACGTCGCCGAGGCCGTGGCGGACGCGCCGCCCGCCCTCGTCGCCTTCCGCCAATCGATCGCCCGCCTGCTGCCCGGCGGCGCACGCGACCCAGGAGACCCGCCATGAGCACCGCACTCGGCAAAGTGGAGTGGCACGCGCGCGCCGCTGCGCTGCGCTACGCGACCGGCCACTTCATCGACGGCGCGCACGTCGACGCGCTCGCCAAGGGCCGCTTCACCGCGGTCAACCCGGCGACGCTCGAGCCGCTGTGCGAGGTGGCCGCCGGCACCGCCGCCGACGTCGACCGCGCGGTCGCCTCGGCGCGGCGCGCCTTCGCGGGCGGCGCCTGGCGGCGCATGGCGCCGCGCGACCGGCTCGGGGTGCTCGGCCGCTTCGCCGGCCTGATCGAGTCGAACGCCGAGCGCTTCGCGCTGCTCGACACGCTGACCATGGGCAAGCCGGTCCGCGACATGCTGGCCATCGACGTGCCGTCGGCGGTGCAGACCTTCACGTACTTCGCCGAGCTCAGCGACAAGATCGACGGCGCCGTCACGGCGACCGCGGCCGACGCCTTCCACTACATCCTGCGCGAGCCGCTCGGCGTCGTCGGCTGCATCGTGCCGTGGAACTACCCGCTCCTGATGGCCGCCTGGAAGGTCGCGCCGGCGCTGGCCGCCGGCAACTCGGTGGTGCTGAAGCCGGCCGAGCAGTCGCCGCTGTCGGCGCTCCTGATGGCCGAGCTGTTCGTCGAGGCCGGCGGCCCGGCCGGCGTGTTCAACGTCGTCAACGGCCTCGGCGAGACGGCCGGCGCCGCGCTCGCGCTGCACGGCGACGTCAACAAGATCGCGTTCACGGGCTCGACCGAGGTCGGCAAGCTGATGCTGGTGTACGCCGGCCAGTCGAACATGAAGCGCGTCGCCCTCGAGTGCGGCGGCAAGTCGCCGCAGATCTTCCTGGCCGACCTCGAGGACCTCGACCGCGCGGTCAACTACGCGATCAACGGCATCTTCGGCAACATGGGCGAGGTCTGCAACGCGGGCTCGCGCCTGCTGATCGACAAGCCGATCGCCGAGGCCTTCGTCGCGCGCTTCGTCGAGCTCGGCAAGAGCGCCTACCGGGCGGGCGACCCGCTCGATCCCGCGACCAACCTCGGGCCGCTGGTGACCGCCGGCCACCGCGCGCGGGTCGTGTCCTACATCGAGCGCGGCCGCAAGGAGGGCGCGCGGCTCGAGTTCGGCGGCGACACGCCGGCGCTGGCCGGCAGCTACGTCAACCCGACGCTGTTCTCGGGCGTCGACAACCGGATGACGATCGCGCGCGAGGAGATCTTCGGGCCGGTCGCCGCCGCGATCGTGGTCGACGGCATCGCCGAGGCGGTGCGGGTCGCCAACGACTCGATCTACGGCCTGGCCGCCTCGGTCTGGACGCGCGACCTCAAGACCGCGCACACCGCGGTGCGCGACCTCGAGGCGGGCGTGATCTGGGTCAACTGCTTCGACCACGGCGACATGACGCAGCCCTTCGGCGGCTACAAGCAGTCGGGCCAGGGCCGCGACAAGTGCCTCGAGAGCCTGCTGTCGTACACGCAGACCAAGTCCGCGTGGATCCACCTCGGCTGAGCGCCCCTAGGCGGGCCCGAGGGCGGCGCGCAGCCACTGCTGGAAGCGGTAGACGTCGTACTCCTCCGGCATCAGGAAGCCGCGCTCGTGCGGCGCCGCGTGCAGGCCGCGCTGGGTCAGCTCGCAGGCGGCCCCGTCCTCGTCGAGCACCTCGGCCGAGAAGCTGCAGACGCGGTCGATGTCGACCGCGGGGTCGGCGAGCGTCTCCCGGGGGAACAGCCACTCGAGCGTCAGCTCGGTCTCCTCGGGCCCGAGCGGCAGGAGCCGCGTCGAGCGCACGTGGTCGACGTGCAGCACCATGTAATGCGACGGCAGGCTCGTCATGTAGTGGTAGCCGACGCGCCGCTCCTCGGCGCTCAGCGGGAACTCGTGGCCGAGCGACCTGCCGTCGACCGACCAGGTGGCCGCGCCCTTGCGCAGCCCGCCCTTGTAGAGCGGGTCGGCGTCGCCCGCGTGCGACCGCCAGTTCGGGTCGTCGCGCTCCTCCATGATGCCGCGCTTGTAGATCGGCACCAGGCTCGACAGCCCCGGGTGCACGCCCGGGCAGTGCAGGCACTCGTTGTAGTTCTCCCAGAACACCTTCCAGTTGCAGCGCAGCCGGGTGACGCGCTGGCGGCCGGCGACGAGGTCCTCGAGCGGCCAGTTGGCGAACTCGCCGGTGTTGGCGTTGAAGTTGTCGGCGAGGCCGCGCGCCGGGTCGCCGAGGTTGACGTACACGAAGCCGCGCCAGACCCTGAGCGGCACCGCGTACAGCGACGCCTCGCCGGGCGCGACGTGGTGCGGGCGGCCCATCGACGGGATCCGCGCGAGCTCGCCGTTCAGGCGGTAGCTCCAGGCATGGTACGGGCAGGTGATCGCGGGCGCCGCGAGCCGGCCCTCCGGCTCGCGGCACAGGGTCGAGCCGCGGTGCCGGCAGGTGTTGTAGAAGGCCCTGAGCTCGCCCTGCTCGTCGCGCACCACGAGCAGCGGCTGGCTGCCGAGCGTGAAGGTGCGGTAGCAGCGCGCCTCGGGCAGCGTGGCGGCACGGCAGAGGTAGATCCAGTGGCGGTACCAGACCTGGTCGAGCTCGCGCGCGTGGTGCGCCGGGTCGTAGTACCAGCTGCTCGGCAGCGTGCGCTCGAGCTGCTTGAGCCCGTTGAAGCCGCCGGCGGTCGGGTCGTCGTGTCTCTCGGCGCTCATCCGGTCCCCTCCCCGCGGCGTCAGGCGAAGCGGCTCGGCGCCGCCGGCAGCCGCACTTCCGGGATGGCGCGCTCCAGCAGCTCGTGGAACTCGGTCATCCAGGTCTCGATGTTCGACAGCGGTCCCGGCGTGTAGCTCGGGCTCGCGAGCCCCCGCTGCACGCGCTCGCACAGCGAGCGGTCCTCGGCGTTCACCTGGTCGTTGATGCGGTTGCTGAGCTTCCTGAGCACCCGCATCTCGCGCCGCTCGTCGGGCAGGCCGAAGATCGCGTAGCGGATCACGCACTTGCCCGGCGCGCGCGGCAGAACCTGGAAGAAGTCCATGAGCTCAGGGTACACGTCGATGCCGAGGTTCGGCAGGGCGCTGTAGAAGCGCCAGCAGCGCCGGTAGTCCTCCGGCAGGTGCCGGACCGTCGCCCCGACGAGGCGCTGGTAGTGGCGCTCGCTCCAGCGCGGCGAGGGCTGCTCCTTGAGCCAGCTCGTGCCGCGGGCGATGCCCGGCGCGCCCCGCTGGTCGTCGTAGTCCGGCGTGAACATCCGGTTGAGCCCCGGGTGCCCCACCGGCACGTGGTAGGACTCGAGGTAGTTGTCCATCGCGACCTTCCAGTCGACGTCCCACTCCTCGTACGAGACCGGGGTCAGCGGCACCATCTCCTCGAAGCGGTACGGCGCGAGCTCGGCGAGGAACGGCGCCCACCGCTCGCGGACCGGGGGCGCATCCCCGGCGAGGCACACGAACACGAAGCCGAGCAGGACCTCGACCCGGACGGGCCTCAGGCCGTGTGCCGAGCGGTCGAGGCCCGGGAAGGTGTCCCGCGACGGCACGCCGAGCAGGTTGCCCTCGTAGTTGTACGACCAGCCGTGGTACGGGCAGACGATCGTGCCCGGGCAATGGCCGCTGCCGTCGAGGATCCGCGCGCCGCGGTGGCGGCAGACGTTGTGGAAGGCGCGCACCTGCCGGTCGCGGTCCCTGAGCACGACGATGCTGTCGGGGCCGAGGTCGAAGGTGACGAAGTCGCCGGGGCTCGGGATCTGGCTCACGTGGCAGCCGATCTGCCAGCTCGGCCGCAGCACGCGCTCGAGCTCCAGCCGATGCAGCTCGGCATGGCTGTAGACCCAGGCCGGCAGCGCCCGGTAGGTGCGCGTCGGGCCCGCGCCGGTTCGATCGAAGGCAGGCACGCTGGCCATCGGCATCCCCCCAAGTCATGGCCTATATACGCGTTCAATCTAACCCGGAGCCGGCTCGCTCGGCAAGTCGTCGCAGGCTCAGCCTGGGCTCGTTTGTCAACCGAATTTTGGTTTTTTATATCAATGACTTGCAGATATATTGCCGGCCCGCGAAGAACGCTCATTCCGGCCCGAGATTTTGGTGCAGCGCGATCTTCCAGCGCCCTATATGGATATATAAATTTCGTGGACTCGGGCCCCGGGGCGATGGTAGGTTGCCGGCCACGGACAGCACGCGATTCAAGGGGGAGCGCGCCATGCCTCGGGACCTGACGAAGAGCAACGCCCACTGGAAGAAGGCGGTGACCCGCCTGCCGCTCGGCGTCGCCTCCAACTTCCGCTACTGGGGCGAGGACCGCACGATCTACGTCAAGGAAGGCCGCGGCGCGCGGATCACCGACCTCGACGGCAACCGCTACGTCGACTACCGGCTCGGCTACGGCCCGGCGATCCTCGGCTACGCCGACCCGCGCGTCGACGCCGCGGCCCGCGAGGGCATGAACGTCGGCGGCGTGTTCGCGCTGTCGACCGAGCGCGAGTACCGGGTCGCCGAGCGCATCGCGAAGATGGTGCCGGCGGCCGAGCTGGTGCGCTTCTCGAACTCCGGCACCGAGGCGGTGATGGCGGGCCTCAGGCTCGCGCGCGCCTACACCGGCAAGGACGACTACATCATCCTCGAGGGCAGCTACCACGGCCTGTTCGACGCCGCCATGTGGTACACGCCCATGGAGAAGTGGTCGCAGCAGGGCGAGCCCGAGATCCACCCCTACAGCCAGGGCATCCCGCTCGGCGCGCGCGGCTACGCGCACTTCGTGCAGGCCAACGACATCGAGCAGCTCGAGGCGACCTTCAAGCGCACCGCCGGCAAGGTCGCCTGCATGCTGCTCGAGCCGATCATGGGCAACTGCCTCGGCATCGCCGCCGAGGCCGAGTACCTGCACGCCGCGCGGGCACTGTGCGACAAGTACGGGGTCGTGCTGCTGATCGACGAGGTCAAGACCGGCTTTCGCGTCGCTCGCGGCGGCGTGCAGTCGCTGCACAACGTCCGGCCGGACCTCACCACCTTCGCCAAGGCGGTCGCCAACGGCTACCCGATCTCGGTGCTCGCCGGCCGCGAGGAGATCATGCGCAAGCTCGGCAGGGGCGTCGCCCACGGCGGCACCTACACGGCGCACTCGGTGTCGATGGCGGCCGCCGAGAAGTGCCTCGAGATCCTCGACGAGACCGATGCGCTCGAGCGCGTCGCCGACTTCGGCACGCGCCTGATGAAGGGCATGAGCCAGATCCTCTCGGCGCGCGGCATCGCCCACAGCTTCGTCGGCCACGCGTCGATGCCGGGCCTGTACTTCGACGCCCGGCCGCCGCGCAACTACCGCGACTGGAAGGGCAGCGACTACGCCTTCTACGATGCGATGGCGCAGGTGCTGCACGACGAGGGCGTGCTGTGCGAGCCCGACTCGCGCGAGCCGTGGTTCATCTCGGCGGCGCACGACGACTCGTGCCTCGCCGACACGCTGCGCGGCTTCGAGATCGCGGTCGACACGACGCTGAAGTCGCGGGTCGCCGACAAAGTGCGCGCCTGAGCGGCCGGTCCCGGGGGATGACCGCCGCGAGCCAGAGGCGCCACGACGTCATCGTCGTCGGCGCCGGCCACAACGGCCTGGTCGCGGCCTGCTACCTGGCGCGCGCCGGGCTCGACGTGCTGGTGCTCGAGCGCAACGACTACATCGGCGGCGCGGCCGTCAGCCGCCGGCTGTACCAGGACTTCACCTACTCGAACTGCTCCTACGTCTGCAGCCTGCTGCGCCCGGAGATCATGCGCACGCTCGAGCTGCCGCGCTTCGGCCTGCAGATCATCCCCTACGAGGGCGGCTGCACGATGATGCGCGACGGCGGCCACCTCGCGCTCTACGACAACCACGACGCGCTCAGGCGCGAGATCGCGCGCCACTCGAGGCGCGACGCCGAGGCCTACCACCGCTTCTCGCGCGACATCATCCGGCAGTGCAAGTTCATCAAGCCGCTCTTGATGCGCGAGCCGCCGGACCCGACCTCGTTCCGGCCGCGCGACCTGAAGGAGCTGCTGTACCTCGGCCAGCGGCTCTACAACGTCGGCGAGGAGCGGATGTACGACACGATCCGCTTCTGGACGATGAGCGCCGCGGACTTCCTCGACGAGTACTTCGAGAGCGAGATCGTCAAGGCGCACTTCTCGGGCAGCTCGATCATCGGCACGGCGCTCGGGCCCCGCTCGCCGGGCAGCGCCTACGTGCTGCTGCACCACTACATGGGCGACATCGACGAGACCGTCGGCGCCTGGGGCTTCGCCCGCGGCGGCATGGGCGCGGTCACCGCGGCGCTCACGGCCTCGCTGCAGGCGAGCGGCGGCGCGGTCCGCACCGCGGCGCCGGTCGAGCAGATCCTGGTGCGCGGCGGCCGGGCGCGCGGCGTGGTGCTCGCGAGCGGCGAGGAGCTCGCGGCGAGCACCGTCGTCTCGAACCTGGACGTCAAGCGCACCTTCCTGAACGCGGTCGCCGCCGAGCACCTGCCCGAGGACTTCCTGCGGGCGGTGCGCCGCTTCAAGATCCGCGGCTCCTCCGGCAAGCTCAACATCGCGCTCGACGGGCTGCCGAGCTTCCCGGCGATCCCGGCCGGCGCGCCCTGCATCCGCGGCGACCTGCACGTCACCGACACGATCGCGATGATGGAGCGCGCCTACGACGACTGGAAGGAGGGCCGCTGGTCGGCCGCGCCCTACGTCGACATGCTGATCCCGTCGCAGATCGACCCGACGATGGCCCCGGACGGCAAGCACTACATGTCGGTGTTCGTGCAGTACTGCCCGTACGAGCTCGCCGACGGGCCGTGGACCGACCAGAAGCGCCAGGCCTTCGGCGCGACGGTCATCGACGCGATCGCGCGCCACAGCCCGGACTTCAAGAGCCTGATCCGCCACGCCGAGATCCGCACGCCCTGGGACATCGAGAACGAGGTGGGCCTCACCGAGGGCAACATCTTCCAGGGCGAGCTGACGATGGACCAGCTGCTGTTCAACCGGCCGGTGCCGGGCTACGCGCAGTACCGCACGCCCATCGCCGGCCTGTACCTGTCGGGCTCCTCGACCCACCCTGGCGGCGGCGTCATGGGCGCGCCCGGCGCGAACGCGGCGCGCCGCGTGCTGGCCGACCTCGGCCGCGGCGGCCTGCGATGAGCGCCGCCGCCGCGAGCTGGGACGCGATCGTCGTCGGCGCCGGCCACAACGGCCTGGTCTGCGCCGCGACGCTGGCGCGCGGCGGCCGCCGGGTGCTGGTGCTCGAGGCCGGCGCGACCGTCGGCGGCTGCGCGGTCACCCGCGAGTTCGCGCCGGGCTTTCGGGTCTCGGCCGGCGCGCACCTGCTGCACCAGATGCCGGCCGGGCTGATCGCCGAGCTCGGCCTCGCCGCGCACGGCCTCGAGTACGCGGCGAGCGCCCTGCCGACCACCGCGCTCGCCGCGGACGGCGAGCCGCTCGAGATCGGCGATCTCACCGCGCTCGCGCGCCGCTCGGCGGCCGACGCCCGCGCCTGGCCGCTCTTCACCGCGCGCCTCGGGCGCTTCGCGCGGCTGCTCAGGCGCCTCCTCGACGCGCCCGCGCCGCGCCTCGGCAGCGACGCCTGGTCCGACCGGCTCGCCCTCGGCGAGCTCGGCCTGAGGCTGCGCCTCCTCGGCCGGCGCGACATGCGCGAGCTGCTGCGCATCATCGGCATGAACGCCTACGACCTGGTCTGCGACGAGTTCGAGCTGCCGGCGCTGCAGGGCGCGCTCGGCCTCGACGCGGTGCTCGGCAGCAACTTCGGGCCGCGCGCGCCGGGCACGGTGCTGACGCTGCTCTACCGGCTCGCGGCCGAGTCGGCGGCCGGCCCGCGGGCACTGGCCCAGCCGCGGGGCGGGATGGGCGCGCTCAGTGCGGCGCTCTCGCGCGCCGCGACCGCCGCCGGTGCCGTGATCCGCACCTCGGCGCCGGTCGCGCGGATCGCCGTGCGCGACGACCGGGCCGGCGGCGTCGTGCTCGAGTCCGGCGAGGAGCTCGCGGCGCCCTGCGTGCTGTCGAGCGCCGACGCCAAGACCACCTTCCTG
>Ga0335069_10008846_pt1 | contig 14363 bp, 8 predicted proteins | sample Lox_Sample_11_FD_206714 | JGI IMG/M metagenome (GOLD analysis project Ga0335069, IMG submission 206714) | Soil microbial communities from Loxahatchee National Wildlife Refuge, Florida, United States - Lox_Sample_1.1 | ecosystem: Environmental > Terrestrial > Soil > Wetlands | place: USA: Florida... | reverse complement strand
GATCGCCGCCGCCTCCACCGCATGCGCCAGCTGCCGGATGTTGCCCGGCCATTCCGCCGCCTCCAACGCGCGCACGGTGTTGCGCGACAACTCCAGCCGCGGCAACCCGTGCCGTTTGCACACGGTGTCGCGGAAATACATCGCCAGCTCCGCGATGTCCTCGCGCCGCTCAGCCAGCGACGGCACCCGCACCGGGAGCACTTGCAGCCGATAGAAGAGATCTTCCCGGAAGCGGCGCTCGCTGACGGCGCGCTGCAGATCGGTGTTCGTCGCCGCGATGACGCGCACGTCGGCTTGCACCGCCTTGCTCGCACCGAGCGGGTAGTATTGCTTCGACTGCAGCAATTGCAGCAGCTTGGCTTGCGCCGCGGCCGACAGGTCACCGACCTCATCGAGCAACAGCGTCCCATGCTCGGCGGCCGCAACCTTGCCGTCGACGCGTCGCGCCGCGGTCGAGTGCGCGCCGGGCAGCGACCCGAACAGCTCGCTCTCCACCAAGGTGTCCGGAATCGCCGCGCAGTTCAGCTCGACGAATGGTTCGCCGGCGCGTGGCCCGTTGTCGTGAATCACGCGGGCCAGCTGGCTCTTGCCGGTGCCCGACTCGCCGGTGAGCAACACGTTCACGTCGAGCGGCGCGATGAGCGCGACTTGCCGCAGGATCGCCGCCAGCGCCGGGCTGTGCCCGACCACGCCGTCGAGCCGCAGCGTGGCGCGCAAGCTGCGCGTCGCATCGGCCCGCGCCAGGCCGCGCTGCTGGGCGAGCAGCCGATCGACCAGCGGCGCCAAGTGAAGCGTGAAGACCTCAGCGCGCTCACGCGCCTCGTTCGAGATCGATCCGCCCTGCAGGTAGAGCACGCCGCGCGGCGGATCGTTGCCGATCGGCGCGCACAGCACCGCTTCGATGCGGCCGACGCGGACGCTCTCGCGCTCGCTGAAGCGCGGGTCGAGCAAGGCCGACGGCGTGACGATGGTCTGCCCCGTCGCCAGCGCCTCGGCAATGATGCCGCGTGAGATCGCCGCGCGCACGCCCTGGATCTCCTGCTCCGACAAGCCGTGGGCGATCCACCAGCGTGGCGCGCCCGTCTTGTCGTCGTCGTCGTGCAACTCCAGGTACCCTTGTTGCGCTTCCCCGACCTCGACGATCAGCGCCAGCGCCTCGCGCAGGAAGGGTTCCAGCTCCGCCTCGCCGCTGAGGTTCAACAGGCGCAGATAGAGATCGCGCTCTTGTTGGATCTTCTTCAACTCGGACATCTCGCCGCGCCCCTCGTCGCGCCTCGCTGGTTGGCTATTAGAACACCCGTCGGACAAGCGCAACAAACGCGTTCCGGGGCGCGCCCGCCGCGCCTCGGCCACTGCGTTGGACACCCCACCAGCGGTTGTCCAACGCACCGGACGCAGCGGCACCCGCCCATGCTCTCGTGCCGGTCGGCGTGGCTTGGCGCAGACGTTGCTCCACCGGCAACTTGCCGTTTGATTGTGAACGACGGTGCGTTGGGGGGAAACGGATGCGCTCCTTCAGCCGCCTGACGCCGGCAGCACGACTCGAATCCAGTGTGGAGGTTTCGGCATGCACGCCCATCCGTGCGAGCTGGCGCGGCGGACGTTGATTCAGGCCCTCTCTCACCGCGGGACGTTGGCGCTGTTTGCAAGCGGCCAGGTGCCCAACCCGGGCTATCACGTGCGCTTCGATCGCAGCCTGCCCGGCGTCGTGCCGCCGCAGTTCGCGCGGCTACAGCAGCAGGGCAGCGGCATCTCGGTCCACGGCATGACACCGTATGCCGTGAGCCAACTGTTCGCGTTGGGCGCCTATCGCGAGACCATCGTCGTCGCCCATGCCGACGGCCACGACGAGGTGTCGGTGGAGGCGATCGCCGAACCACCGGAGGTCGGCGTGACCGAGCTCGCCCCAGGCATCAGCTCGGTACCCTACGTCTTGCCGCCGTCGGCGACCGGGAGTTCGCACGGCAGCACGACAGCCAGTGGGTACTCACGCCGCTTCGACTTCAGCGAAGCATTGGCCGAGGCGATCGCCGCCTTGCCGCCGCCGACCGAGGTCGTCCATCCCGACGATCTCACCCGCGTCACCGTCCTCGAAGTCGGCGTCGAGCTTGGTGGCGTTGCCGGCTTCCATCATCTCTTCGTCCGCGTCCGGCGCGAGCCGACGCATCGTCACTCCGTAGATCTACTGAGAAGGCAGCTGCACAGTCGGAGAGGGAATGTGCAGGTTGCTGCACAGTGATCACGGGCGCGGCGAAGGCGCCGAATGGGCTGAGCAAGTGGCATGTGCGTTGCCTTTCGGAGAGCCAACGACAGGGGGCGGAGCGTTTTGGAACCCCACCGACAGCACTGTGACAGCAGACCGCAACGATTGAAAAGGAGGGGCAAATGACGGGTCTCAGGATTGGATTGCAGGCGGCATTCGGATCGCACGATAACACGTGGAAGGTCGTTCGCCGCGTGATGTGTGGCATAGTCGGTACTCTCAGCCTGGTGTTGTTCAGCTCGACCTCGCAGGCCGACCTGGTAACCAATGGCGGCTTTGAGACGGGTAGCCTCAGCGGTTGGACCCAATCCGGGAACACGGGGTTCACCGGCGTTGATTCCGGCACCGTTCACACGGGAACTTACGCAACATCTCTCGGGCCAGTTGGTAGCCTCGGGTTCTTCTCACAGACGTTGGCGACGAGCGTCGGTTGTTCGTACTCTCTCAGCTATTGGCTCTTTAGCGACGGAGCGACGCCGAATGAGTTTCAAACCTCGTGGAACGGCGGAGTGATTTACGATCAGACAAACCTCCCAGCCTTCGGCTACACGCTGTTCTCGTTCACAGTCACCGCGACATCTAGTGCCACCGAGCTGAAGTTCGGGTTCCGAAACGATCCAGCCTATCTGCACTTGGATGATGTGAGCGTTACCCTCATCGGATGCTCCGGCGCACCAACTGACACGCCGACAGAGACCCCGACCGATACACCCACCGCAACCCCAACCGACACACCAACGGACACACCGACCGCAACATCGACCAGCACCGACACACCAACGGAAACACCAACCAGCACCGACACGCCGACGGCAACGCCGACCAGCACCCCGACCGAGACGCCAACCAGCACCCCAACCGCGACCAATACCCCACCGATCTGCAACGATGGCATCCTGACCGCGCCGATCGAGGAGTGCGATGACGGGTCGCTCAACGGCACGGTGGGCGACTGCTGTACCACCGGCTGCACGTTCAAGCCGAGCTCAGCGGTGTGCCGACCCGGATCGGGCAGTCCGAATGGTGGCTCGACTTGTGACCCCGACGAGCACTGCACGGGCACGAGCTCTGTCTGCCCGGCGGATGTCGTCGTGCCCGCGGGCACCGTGTGCCGCCCGGTATCGGGTGAGTGCGATGTCGCGGAGACTTGTCCGGGAGGGGCGATGCAGCCGTGTCCGGCCGACGGCTTCAAGCCGAACGGCACGCAGTGCCTGGGCACGAACAACAATAACTGCCTCAACACCTGCACCGCGGGCGCCTGCACGCCGCACGTCGTGCCGAACTGCTGCGGCAACGGGACGCTCGACACCGGCGAACTGTGCGACGACGGCAATCAAGCCAACGGCGATCAGTGCTCCAATGCGTGCCGCCTCGAGATGGACGACTTCCAGTGCTACCGCATGCGTGTTGTCGAGCCACAGGCGACGATCCCGTCCCTCAGTCTGGTCGACCAGTTCAGCGTCCTGATCCGCAACGTCATCCGTCCGGTCATCATCTGCAACCCGACGAATCGCGACGGGCAGAGCCCGAACGCCCCGACGCATGCCGACCACTTCGAGGGCTACCAGATCAATCGCCAGATCCCGCACCCGCTGTTCACAGCAATCCGCAACGTGAAGGTCGTCGACGAGTTCGGCACCAACTTCGTCGACCTGGTCCGACCGCTGCGCACGCTGGTCCCGACGGCGCTGGAGATGTCGAGTCTACCCGGGCCGTTGGCCAATCCCGCCGTCGATCACTTCACCTGCTACAAGGTGAAGCGCAGCGTCGGCACACCGCGCTTCTCCGCACGAACGGTGTCGCTGGCCGACGAGTTCCGTTCAGAAAGCGTGCGGGTCACGCGGCCGGTCAAGCTGTGCGCGCCGGCCGACGTGAACGGTAACCAGCCCGGTGCCGACACGCATCTCGCGCACCTGATGTGCTACCGCATCCGCAAGTCCTTCAGATCGGTGGGACGCGTCTTCAGCAACAACGAATTCGGGCCCAGCACACTGTACCCGACACGCCGGGACGAGCTCTGCGTCCCGGCGGTAACCAACCCGCAGTAAGTCGGCGGCGGGCAGGAGCGGCTCCATCGGCCGCTCCTGCCCGCTCGTGGCCCGACGCTTGACCGCACTGGACACAGGGGATCGCGCGAACGGCGCGGGCGCAGCTGATTCGCCAGATTCAACGCAGGAACAGACAAGGCGTTCACAACCAACAGGAGGGGGCAATGAATCGCACATTGTTCGCAGCAATGATTGGTTCCCTATGCGTTGCCGGCACGGCCACGCTCGGGCGGGCGACGACCGCAGCGGACGCGGCTGCTCCGCCGGTGCAGCACTGCCCGGCGGGGCGAACGGCCCTGCCGGAGGCAAAACCGGATCCACTGCAGGTGTACTACAGTCAGAGTGGCGCGTCCGAACGCACCGCCCTGACGTCGGCGCTGTGCACCGACGGCGCCATCATCGGCAACGGCACCGTGCAGCTGGGAGTGAATTGCGAAGGACACCTCAACTCGCCCTATCCCGCCGATCCGCTGGGCATCGGCTACATGGGCCTGCGCTTCGTGCCGACGGGCAATCCATCCACCGAGCCGGGATGCCAGTGCGAAGGCTGGGGCGTTGGCGACCGGCTGACGTCCACGGCAGGGTATGCCAACCGCAGTGTCGACGGCACGGTGAACCTCACGCTGCTCAACTTCGCCGCCGACGCCACGACCGCCATCTCCACGGTCCAGGTCGGCTCGACGTTTCGCGTCACGCACGCCTATCGTCCCAGCCCGGTGACCGCGAACCTCTATGAAGTCTTGGTGACCATCACCAACATCAGCGCCGCCGACACCGAGGTCCTGTACCGGCGGGTGATGGATTGGGACATCGCGCCGACGGAGTTCAGCGAGTATGTGACCATTCAGAACGGCAACGCCGCCAACCTCTTTCGCACCGACACGGACGGCTTCAACAGCGGCAACCCGTTCAGCTTCGCAAGCTATCAGCCTGGACCCGTCGTCGACGCCGGGCCGGCCGATCACGGGGCGCTCTTCGACTTCAACTTCGGCGTGCTCGCGCCGAATCAGTCGGTCACTTTCCGGACCTACTACGGCGCCGCCGCCACCGAAGTGGACGCGTTGGCGGCGCTGGCTGCCGTCGGCGCCGAGGCCTACTCGCTCGGACAACCGAGCAGTCCCGGTGGCCCCGATCTCGGCATCCCGAACACCTTCATCTTCGGGTTCTCGGGCATCGGCGGAACCCCGGTGGGCTGCGGCAACGGCACGCAGGAGCCGGGGGAGGAGTGCGACGACGGCAACAACACCAACGGCGATGGCTGCGATGCCAACTGCACGCTGACGCGTTGTGGCAACGGCATCGTCACGGCTGGCGAGGAGTGCGACGACGGTAACACCGCCGACGGCGATTGCTGCTCGAGCACGTGCGTGGCGGCGGCCACCGGCGCCAGCTGCGACCTCGACGGCAACCTGTGCACGACCGATCAATGCGACGCGAGCGGACACTGCCAGGCGACGGGCAACACGCTGACTTGCGCTGACGGCAACGTCTGCACCGACGACGTCTGTGACCCGCTGAGCGGCTGCAGCAACCCGGACAACAGCGCGCCGTGCGACGACCACGACGCCTGCACGCAGACGGACATCTGTGCCGGCGGCACCTGCACCGGGACCAACGCCGTCGTGTGCCCGGCCAGCAATCAATGCCACGACGTGGGCACGTGCGATTCGAATACCGGACTCTGCTCGGATCCGGCAAAGCCCGACGGCACGCCGTGCAACGACGACGACGCCTGCACCACCGGCGACGCCTGTAGCAGTGGATCGTGCGCCCCCAGCGGCCAGCTGAGCTGCGACGACGGCGACGGCTGCACCACCGACAGCTGCGACTCGGGAAGCGGCTGCAAGCATACCGACATCGTGTGCGACGACACCAACCCCTGTACCGCGGACAGCTGCAACCCGATCAACGGCACCTGCACCTTCGCACCCACAGCGGGCGCAAGTTGCGACGACGGGCTGTACTGCGACGGCTCGGACATCTGCGACGGCTCCGGTGCCTGCGTGCACAGCGGCAACCCGTGTCCGGGAACACCGTGCAACACGTGCCAAGAGGCCGCGCACACCTGCTACGACCCGGCGGCGACGCCGTGCGACGACCACGATGCCGGCACGCTGCGCGACGTGTGCAATGGCACCGGCATCTGTCAGGGCCAGACGTTGACCGCCAACTACGCCGTCCTGCGCTGGCCGCCGTTACCCGCGCCGGAGGTCAAGGCCACCATCGGCTGGCGGACCGCGGTCGATGGTCATGTCTGTACCGACTCTGTCACCGTGCGCCCACACGTGCGCATCAGCGGCGACGCGGTGGGGCTGAAGGCGTCGGGCACGGCGCTCAAGTTTCAGCGCGATGACAACGTCTCGGACGACTTGGTGACCGGCGGCGGCAGCATCACCGGCGACGTGACCAACGGTGGGCGCCGGGACACCGACGGCAGCGCGACCGAGCTCGACGAGTGTGCGGCCGCCGGCGCGCGTGCCGGGGATCGCCACCTCGAGCTCGAGGCGCTGCCGGCGACCGTGCACGCCGGGGTGATCAACGTGCCGTTGGGCTCCACCGTGTCGTTGCCCGCCAGCGGCGCCCTCGGGGTCGGGCGCGTGGTCATAGATGCCAGCGAGATCGTCATCGGTCGCGACGGCACCCTGAAGTTGGTCGGCGGAACCGGAACGACGCAGGTGATCGTGCGGGTGCAGCGACAGCTCAAGCTCCGCTATCGCGGCAAGATCCAGTTGTCCGGCCTGACGCCGGAGCAAGTGATCTTCGTCGTCGACGGCCCGATTCTCCTGCGCCAGCGCAGCACCGTTGCCGGCACCTTGTTCGGCAGCGACAAAATCCGTCTCGGCTGGCACGCCGCGGTGGACGGGCAGATCATCGGGGACACCGAGATTCGCCTAATGCAATACGTCACCGTGAATCGTCACCCGTTCATCGGCTGGTAGCCTCTTGCAAGCGGCGGCGCACACTCCCGCACAGCGACCGCCGCGACTTCAGGGTGTGCCCTCGAAAGCGGGCACTCCCGCCCGCTGCGCGCGGAGACGCGCCTCACGATGCCGGCTGCGACGCCGTGTCGACCGCCGCCGCCAGCCGGCTGAACTCCGCGTTGCGCGCCACCAGTTCGTCGAACGCCCCGACGTCGACGACACGGCCGCTGCGCAGGAACACCAGGCGGTCACACGCCCGCACCGTGCTGAGCCGGTGCGCGATGATCAGCATGGTGTTGCGACCGTGCAGCGCTTCGATGGCACGAGTCACCTCGCGCTCGGTGTGCACGTCCAACGCCGAGGTGGCCTCGTCGAAGACCAGCACCTCGGGCGCATGGTACAGGGCGCGGGCGATGCCGACGCGCTGGCGCTCGCCGCCGGACAGCCGCACGCCGCGCTCGCCGACGACCGTATCGAGCCCGTTCGGCAGCGCCGCGATGAAGTCGTGCAGCTGCGCCATGCGCACCGCGGTCTGTACCTGGGCCTCATCGATCACATCATCGGTGAGGCCGAAGGCGACGTTGCGCCGGATGGTGTCGTCCATGAGATAGATCGCCTGCGGGACGTAGCCGATCTTGCGCTGCCAGCTGCGTACCGCCGTGCCGAGGTCCGTCCCGTCGACGGTCACTCGTCCGCCCGTCGGCTGCAGCAGACCGAGCACGATGTCGACGAGTGTGCTCTTGCCGGCGCCCGTCGGGCCGACGATGCCGATCGACTCACCGCGTTCGATGCGCAGTGTAACATCCTGCAACACCGGCGCGTGCGCCCCGTCGTAGCGGTAGGCAACATGCTCGAGGGCGATCGCCTGGGTAAACGGCAGCGGCCGATCCGCAACCTCGAGCACCGCACTCGGGGTGCGCGCGAACAGCAGGAAGTCGTCGTACAGCTCATCGATGGCGCAGGATCCGTAGCGCATGCTGTTCAGGTACATCATGATGCGATTGACCGACGGGATGACGCGGAAGCCGGCGTAGGCGTACAGGCCGAGGAGCGGAATGATCTCGGGCCCGGTGCTGCCGCGCGCCGTCACCAGCAGGACCACCAGCAAGACGCCGCAGATGAAGACGGTCTCGACCATGAGGCGCGGCAGATACGAAACCGTCGCGAACCGGTGGCGCAGGCGGACGAACTGCTGCTGCTGGGCGGAGAACAGGTCATAGAAGTAGCGCTCGCGGCCCATGATCTTGACCTCTTTGAAACCGCCGAGGCTCTGCTGCAGCGTGCGCAGCGCTCGATTCCTGAGGTCGTGCTCCTGGGCACCCCAGCGGCCCATCGCGCGTTGCGTCAACGCCAGCAGTCCGAGCAGGAGGCCAAGCAACACCACCAGTGCAATGAGCGTCACCAGGGGAGCGGTCGCCATCAGCACAACGACGATGCCGAAGACGATCAAAGCCTCCGAGATCATCGAGACCGCCGGCTGCAGCACCAAGCGGCACACCATATCGACCGAGTCGTTGGTGTTGCGGATGAGCTCCGCCGAGTTGCGCCGCAGGTGGAACGGCAGCGGCATCGCCAGATAGCCCTCCAACAAGCGGCGCGCCATGACCGCGATCGAATGGCTGACGACGTAGGCCTGCGCGGAGGCAATGAGCCCAAGCGCGATGTTCTTCACCAGGTAGAAGAGCGCCACGCCGATCGTCGCCGCCAGCACGATCGACTTGTCGTCCTGCCAGGGGAGCAGCGCGACGAAGGTCTGGCCGAGCGGCAGCTTCGTGATGTCGGACGGGTGGCCGATGATCTTGATCAGCACGAACACCACCGCAGCCCCGACCGCTTCGGCCACCGCGGTCGCCGCCGCCATCGGAATCAACGCCAACCACCGCCAGCGCTCCGCCGGGGTCAGGAAGACGAGGCATTTGCGCAGCCCAGTCAGCATGCGGCCAGCGCCCTCATGACTCCGCCACCACGGCGCGGAGGATTTCCTCCAAGCGGCTGCCGAAGGCCGTCCGAGAAAAGCACTGCTGTGCGCGCCGACGCCCGGCTTGCCCCATGCGCCGCGCCTGCTCGCGGTCCTCGATCAATTGCGCCAGCGCCGCGGCAAAGGCCTGCGGCGTCGGCTCCGCCAACAAGCCGGTCTCACCGTGACGCACCGTCTCCCGCACGCCGCCGCTGTCGACCCCGACGACCGGCCGGCCCGCCGCCATCGCCTCCACCGGGACGATGCCGAAATGCTCGTGCTGCGGCGTGTACACGACGCAGCGGGCGCGGGCCAAGAGCGCCAGCCGCTCGGCGTCGGAGATCGAGCGTAGAAAGCTCACCTGCCCCGTAAGCCCGTGCCGCCGGGCGCGGGCCTCGAGGTCGTTCAACGCATCGCTGTTCTCTTGCCGGAGCGGATCGAAGCCGCCCGCCATGACCAGTCGGACGCCGGCGAAAGCCTCGGGCCGCAGCCGCTCGCGCAGCGCCGCCAGCGCCTCGACCGCCAAGGCCACGTTCTTGCCCTGGTGATAGCGACTGATGGAGAGAATCGTCGTCTCCGCTCCCGGCGCCGTCGTGCCGTTCTCGATCGGCGGTACGTCGGCGTGCCGCACCACGTCGACACCGGGGTAGAGCACCTCGGGCTGCAGCAACGGTTGAGCGCGAAACGTTTCGCGGAACATCGACGCGGTGAACTGACTATTGACCAATATCCGATGCGCCATGCCCAGGGTTACACCCTCGAGCCAATCGATCGGCGCCCGATACAGCCGATACAGCCGGCTGCCGCGCGGCGCCAGCAGTTGGTCCGGAAAGTGGCAATAGAAGACCACCCGGGCGCGGTTCAGCACTCGCAACAGCGGGATCACGTGCGCCAAGAGATCGCAGAGAATCACGTCGAAGCGGCCGTCGCGCAACGCCATAGCCGTCGCCAGATAACACATGCGGACGATGGCCGCCGGCACGCGCACGCGCCCCGCGACTTGCAGCGGCAGGAAGTCACCGTAGACACGCACGTCGACGGTTCCGTCGCGGACCTCCTCGAAGCTGCGCGTGCGATCGTGATGGGTGGTCAGCAAGGTGACCCGGTGACCCGCCTGCTGGAGCTGGACGGCGGCGTCGGTGATCAGCCGGCCGGCGCCACCGATGCCGAGGTGGGGATGTACGATGGCGACACGCAACGATCTGCTCGTCTCAGAGCTCACCGCATCATCCTTCTTGGACCGCAAGGAACGCCGGCAGGGCGTCGGCATCCCAGCCGTCCACCCAGCGCGACTGCGACTGCTGCGCGACCCGTCGCCGCAACGCGTCGAGTCGCATGCACTCGCGGGGGAACCCCTTGAACAAGTCGCACAACTGCTCGGCCAGCTCAGTCGCGTTGGAGAACACGATGCCGTTCTCTCCGTGGCGCACCCGCTCCGCCAGGCACGGCCCATAGTCGAGAGCCGCCACCGGCAGGCCGGCACCGAACATGTCGGCCACCTTCATCGGCAGGTCCAGCCCGGACGACGACCGATGCAGGCAGAGGCCCAGGTCCGCCGCGCCCAAGAGCACCGGGTAGTCCTCCGGCTCGAGCCACAACGTGCGGAGATGCACCTTGCGCAACCGCAGAGCCTGCAGGCGCGCCTCATACGCCGCCCGCAGTGGCCCTTTCCCGGTCAGCAACACGACGAGATCCGGAAACGGCGGGCCTCCGGCGCTGACCTCCGTTGCAATTCGCTGGTCGCAGATGGCCGCCGCTTCGAGCAGCACCGCAAAGTCCTCATCGGCCGTCCAGCTCGTGGGGCTGACGAGCACCGCGGCCCGCGCCTGCGGCGGTCCCGTGAGGCAGGAGATGCCGATCACGTGCTGGAGGCGCGTGAACAACGCGTCGCGAGCCGCTGCCGGAGTGGGCGCGAACTCGCCGGCGGGACGATCATACAACACCGTCGCCTGCACCCCCCAGTGTGCGGCGAGCTCGGCTTGCATCGCCCGCGACACGCAGAGGTGCGCGTCGGCCCAGCGTCCCGCCGTCCGTTCGTACCAGCGCGCCGCGCGCACGGCGGGATGGTGCAGCCCGAGGGTCATCGCCAGCATGGTATACCCGAAGTTGTGCCAGTCGATCACGAGGCGTGCCCCACGTAGCCAGGCCACCAACCGCGCCGCCACGAGCGTCGGGACCGCCGGCGGATTCTGTATGAGGATGATGTCGGGCCGCCGGATGCCGACCAGAAGCGTCCACAACAGGCGGATGCTCTGCAGCGCGACTCGCGCCCCGGTGTAGGCAATGAAGAGCGGGCGCGGCACGCCGTGCCGTCCCGCCCAGACCCGCTCCGGCAACAGGCACAGGGTGATCCGAGCCTGGTCGCGGAGAGCCGGATGGACGGCGCTACCTCCCAACCCGATGAGATCGACGTCCGCGCCGCGGCGGGCCAGCGCCTGGGCGTGGTACTGCATGCGCGGGCTCCGTCCCACGTCGCCAACCACAACGACGGCGACGCGCTTCCCCAGCAGCGGTACGGCAACGCGTTCTCCGGAGTCACGCACGGTCTGTAGGCGATATTACCGCGCCGAGCAATGCGCAATGGTCGCCGCACGCATTCCGCGCCTGCAGGTAGCGGTGCCGCGTCGCCTATGCGTCACGATGTACGTACCACTCCACCGTTCGCCGCAACCCTTCTTCCAGCGAGGTATTGGCGCGAAAGCCAAACAGGTGCTCCGCCCGGCTGACGTCGAGACGACGCCGCGGCTGCCCGTCGGGCTTGGTGGCATCGAACGCGATCGCCCCGTCGAAGCCCGTCAGCCGAGCGATCAGCCGCACCAGGTCGCGGATGCTGATGTCGTGCCCGGACCCGAGGTTGACCGGCTCGCTACCGTTGTAGTGTTCGGCGGCGCGGACGATGCCGTCGGCAGCGTCGCCGACGTACAGGAACTCGCGGGTGGCGGCGCCGGTGCCCCAGACTACCAAGGGGGCCTGCTCACCGCGTTGCACCGCAGCCCGCGCCTCGCAACATTTGCGGATCAGCGCCGGAATGACGTGTCCGGTCTCCAGATCGACGTTGTCGCGCGGGCCGTACAGGTTCACCGGCAGCAAGAAGATGGCATTGAAGCCGTACTGCTGACGGTAGGCTTGCGATTGGACGAGGAGCGTCTTCTTGGCGAGGCCGTAGGGGGCGTTGGTCTCCTCGGGGTAGCCGCTCCACAGGTCGGCCTCGCGAAACGGAACCGGCGCAAGCTTCGGATAGGCGCACACCGTGCCGATGACGACGAGTTTCCCGACGCCGGCGCGCCATGCCTCGTGCACGAGTTGGACGCCCATCATCAGGTTGTCGTAGAAGAACTCCGCCGGGCGGGCGCGGTTCGCGCCGATACCGCCGACGTTGCCGGCGGCATGGATCACCAAGTCGACGGGCGTCGCACGACCGCCGCGGCGGACCGTGGTATCCTGCAGCAGCGCCCGCACCGCCCCGAGGTCGCGGAGGTCGTACTCACGGCTGCGCGGGACGATGACTGCAGCCGCCTCCTTCTGCCGCAACCGTTCGACGACGTACGAACCCAGGAAGCCGCTGCCTCCAGTCACCAGCACACGCTTGTCGGTCCAAAAGCTCACGGTTGCCCTCTTTAGCTGAATCGAGGCGATTCGTCGCCTGGTCGGGGCGCATCGGTCGCCAGCTCTCGATAGATGTCGTGAATGCCGGCGGCCATCCGGCGGGCGCACAGATTCGCCTCGGCGTGGGCGCGCGCCGCCGCCCGGCGTGCCGGTGCGTGTACCGGATCGCAACACCAGAGCAGCGCCGCCGCCAACGCCGCGGGATCGTGCGGCGGCACCACCCGCCCCGAAACCCCGTCGGCAACGCTTTGTGCCGTCCCCGTGCCGACGTCGGTGGTCACCGCCGGGAGGCCGCAGGCTTGCGCTTCGGCGATCGCCACGCCGAAGGCTTCGGCGGCTGAGGTCGACGCCAACACCGCCGCGTCGGCGGTGTGCAGGATCCGGCGGAGCGGCTCATCGTCGAGCGCACCGAGCAGGTGGGCGCGGTCGCTGCAGCCATGTGCCCGCAGCGCCGATTCCAGCGTGGTCCGCTCCGGCCCGGCACCGACCACCAGCAGCTGCAGCTGCGGTGCCTGCGCCAGCGCCGCCGCGAGCACCGGCAACCCTTTGTAATGTCGCAAGCGCCCCACGAAGACCACGCGTGGGTGCGGCACGTGCGGCAGCGGGTCGGGGGCACCAGGTTCAGGCCGGAACGCGTCGAGGTCGACCCCGAGCGGCACGACGCGGACGCGCGCTCGGTGTGCCGCGAGCAGCGCGCTGTCACGCATGAACGCGCCGGTGACGACGATGCGGCCGGCGGCAGCGAGCACGCGTTGGGTTAGGGGGCTGAGCCAGCGGGCCAGGTGCAGATGGCGCACAGCTTCGCAGTGCACCGTCACCACCAATGGCCGGCCGCGCCCGCCCAGCCACCACGCCACCTCGGCCGGCGGCCACGGGAAGTGCAGGTGGACGATCCCCGCTCGGCTACGGCGCAACGCCCACGGCAGCGCCGGCGGCAGCGGCGTCGACGCCAGCGTCAGCGGCGCAATGAGGCGCCGCACCCGGACACCGTCACGTTGCTCTTCAGCCGCGGCGCCGGGGACGCGGACGCAGAGCACCTCAGCCGCGACCCCACGCGCCACCAGCAACCGGGTGAGCAGATCGACGTGTCCCTCGATACCGCCGCGCACCGGCGGGTACCCTTTGTAGACGTGCACGACGCGCCTGCCCGATCGCATGACCGCCGCATTATCATACGAGAGCCACACGCGGGCATAGCTACGCACCGGGACGCATACGGGAAAGCCCTCATTTTCGTACAGGAAAGACCCAATTGTCGGATGGCGACACACGCGGAGATTGGATCCGGCCAGCGGAGAGCTCGATCACGTCAAGGCAAGAAGGGGGACACCACTCATGACGAAGGCGAATGCCGCGCACGCGAACACACTGCGACCCACAGCCCCGGCGCCTGTCGGTCGCCAACCGCGAGCCGCCACTCCGGCGGCTGCCGTCGCGTTGCTGGTGGTAGGCCTGCTCGCCGCGCCGCTTCAAGTACGCGCCCAGCTGTGCACGTCGTCATGGCCAACGATCACCGTTTCGCCCAGCAGCGTCACCGTGAGCGCACTCAGCGACTACACCATTGCGAC
>Ga0335069_10008844_pt1 | contig 14366 bp, 14 predicted proteins | sample Lox_Sample_11_FD_206714 | JGI IMG/M metagenome (GOLD analysis project Ga0335069, IMG submission 206714) | Soil microbial communities from Loxahatchee National Wildlife Refuge, Florida, United States - Lox_Sample_1.1 | ecosystem: Environmental > Terrestrial > Soil > Wetlands | place: USA... | reverse complement strand
GAAAGCGCACACCGTCCACATCGGCTCGAGGGCCGTGGTGAGGAAGTTACCCGGCAGGAGAAATACGGGTGCAAACAGGACCGACATCGACGCCAGGACTTGTGCAAAGCGATCCCCGCCGAGAGCCCGAGCGATCAATCCTGTCACGAACACCAGACCCGCATGCGACAAGCCAGGAAAGAATCGGATGGAAAGAAGAGAGTCTCCCATCAGCAGGCGCGAAACCCTGGCGAGAAACGGTACGAGCGGCGGCAGATCGACGTAGCCCCAAGCCAGGTGGTCGCCACAGGCTATGAAATACAGCTCGTCGCCATGAAAGCCGTAGCGCGGGTTCGCCATAAGGTACAAATTCGTGAGGAGGTGAAGGACGAGTGTCGCGAACGCCAGCGCGCCGATGATGAGGTCGTCGGTGTTACTACGCAATGGTTCGATGGGTTGCGCAGACTTCGCTTGGCGGTGCTCAACAGCAGTTTCCATTCTGAAAACGGAACGCCAATCGTCTACACCTGGTGTGCCATTGGCAGTGACGGCGGTCACGCTTCGTTGTTGCGCTATTTCCGATGGCGGATGCCGTTGGCTTGCAGAAAAGACTTTCCCGCATCGCAACGGGGGCATGATGGCAAAACAAGGGAAATGGAGTTTCCACCGGACCCGTCGAAAAGCCGCTCCAGTAGCGTATAACTGTATGTAAAAGCTTTTCTTGCAAAGAGACTTTAGGAGGAGGGCCAGTTCTCCCCTGTCCCAACGATGTTTGACAATCTGCTTTGCAAAGAACCGCGCTGCCCGACGCAGAAGCAGGAATCCTTGAGCTTCTGACCTTACCCTTGGCCGTTTACACCGGCGATGCGGATTCGGTGCTTCCAGTGGGTCCAGACAAACCAGGCCATGCCGATCAGGATTACTCCCATGATCGCAGCGTCAAACCGGTGGAACCACTGCTTCAGTCGCGGATCGGTATTCCACTTTTCGCCCAGCCTGACCCCGATCCACGCCAGAACGTAGCACCACGGCCACGATCCGATGAAGGTGAAAGCATGGAAACGTAACTGCCGCATCCTGGCAATCCCCGCCGGTAGCGCGATAAACGTCCGAACCACCGGCAGCAGACGCGCAATCAGCACCGCCCAATCGCCGCGCTTTTCGAAGAAGCGGTCCGCCCAGTGCAACTCCGTCTCGCTGAGGAAGATGTACGATCCGTAGCGCTCCACCAGCGGACGCCCGCCGTAGTAGCCAACGTAGTACGCCACCAGCGACCCCAGGTTGCAGCCCAGGGCCCCGGCGGTTGCGACCCAGAAGAGCGAAAACGGTGTTCGGCCAAAATGACTGGCGATCTGAGGAATGGTTAGCGCTCCGGAAAAAGGCATGATTACTTCCGAAGGAAGCGGGATACACGCGGACTCAATAGCCATCAGCAACGTGATACCGCCATATCCGCTGGCCGCAATGACGGAGATGATGAACGCGGTAAGTGTTTCGATGATTCGGGAGATCATGCGAGGGAGTCTAGAACTCCTCCGACTCCTGCGTAAACGTGTAGCCGGGCAGAGTGACGCCGTCGCCGGTCTTGTGCACTTTGACGCGCGTGGTGTCGCTCGATGCGGCGGTCGCGTCGGCGCGGCGCAGGACGACGTACTGCGTGAAGACCTCGCTGTAGATTTTGGTGACCAGGTAGTTGGTGTTGTCAGCGTCGTTGCGCCACACCTGTCCGAGTTGGATGCTTTTTGCGGCCATGCTGACCAAAGACTAAATAGCGGAAGGTAAGCTGGTCAATGACAGCCGAGACACCGGGCAGCACGCGCTTTGGTAGAATCGCATCGAATCGAACAGCCATGGCAGACCCAGGTAAGAATTCTCCGCGCCGCCAGATCGTCAATTTCGCTTTTTTCCGAGTCCAACCCGAATGGCGTCGCCTGTCAATTCATGAGCGCCGCGAGCACAAAGACGAAGCCGTTCGCGTGTTGAAACGCTGGGATTGCGAAGACATGCGCGTGCTGACGTACTCGATGACCGGCCTGCGCGCGGATTGCGACTTCATGCTCTGGCGCATCAGCTACTCCGTCGAGTGCCTGTCTTCGGCGCACAGCGACCTGATGAAGACGCAACTCGGCGGCTATCTCGAGTTGACGCACTCGTTCCTGGGCATGACCAAGCGTTCGCAGTATCTGATCGGCAAAGAACAGGACGATCATCCGGCTTTGCGTGGATACATCAAGCCGGGCGCGTCGAAGTACCTGGCGATTTATCCGTTCTCGAAGACGCGCGAATGGTACTTGCGGCCATTCGAGGAACGCCAGCGAGTGGTAAGCGAGCAGATCAAGACGGCGCAGGAATTTCCCCGCGTGCGACTCAATACGGTCTATTCGATCGGAGTGGACGACAACGAGTTCGTGATCGCGCTTGAAACCGACCATCTCGAGGATCTTGTCGACATGGCGATGCGGTTGCGCGAGATTGAGAATTCGGTGCACATCCTGCACGATGTTCCGCGCTTCACCTGTTTGAGCGCGCCGCTGGAAGCCATGCTGGAGAAACTGGGCTGATGCCAAAAGGAATGATTACTCGCCAGCCGACGAAGTCGGGGCGCCACGAAGGCGCGAAGAAAGCGGCGCCCGCTTTTGCGAAGGCGAAGGTTAAGGCTTCCCCGCTCGGAGCAAAGGCTCCTGCCGCAAAGAAAGTCGCGAAACCGGTCAAAGGATATAACCCGGCGACACCCGGGCGCGTGGATGAGATCCTGAAGCGACTCCAAGATCGCTACGGCGATGTAACCTGTGCGTTACACCATAACAGCGCATGGGAACTGCTGGTCGCGACCATCCTTTCCGCACAATGCACCGATGTGCGTGTCAACATGGTCACGCCTGTGATCTTCAAGAAATACCCGACAATCCAGGACTTCGCTCGACTGCAGCCGGAGGAACTGGAACCGGACATCAGGTCCACCGGATTCTTCCGCAACAAGTCGAAATCAATCGTCGGCGCAGCGAAGAAGATCATTGCCGATTTCGGCGGCGAAGTTCCGTCCACCATGGAAGAGCTGCTGACTGTTCCAGGCGCAGCGCGCAAGACGGCCAACGTGGTGCTTGGCACTTGGTTTAAGAAGAATGATGGCGTCGTAGTCGACACGCATGTCCACCGCATCTCGCGGCGGCTGGAGCTAACAAAGAATGACGATCCCGTTCGCATTGAGCAGGACCTGATGCAAGTGATTCCGCGTGACCGCTGGACTCTGTTTTCACACCAGATCATTCATCACGGACGCGCCATTTGCGTTGCGCGCGGACCGAAGTGCGCCGAGTGCCCGCTGGAGAACATCTGTCACGCGGAAGACAAGACGTGGAGCACGGTGGAACAGCATAAGGGAGCCAAATAACGCGTGGGCGAGACGCCCGCGCGACAGCCGGCGAGGACGCCGGCGCTACCACTGGATTCACTCATCCCAGTCGGCTAAACTCCTCATCAGCATGCGTTCCAAGTTAACGGCAATTCTTCTCCTTGCGGCTTCGGTGTGTTCCGCGCAACTGCTCACGCCTCCGAAGGCTGAGACCGATCCGCAGAACGTCATCGCGAAGATGAACCCGAACCTGTCGCTGTACTCGCTGGAGAAATTCTTCCTGACGCGGCGGATCGGCGGAAGTTCATGGTCGCCAGACGGCAAGCGCGTGGTGGTCGTCACCAATCTCAGCGGGCGCGACAACTTGTGGCTCGTGCCTTCGGACGGCGGTTGGCCACAGCAGTTGACGGTCAGCGATCAGCGCCAGCAACGACCGGCGTGGTCGCCGAACGGAAGCTGGATCGCGTACGAGTCCGATTACGACGGCAATGAGCAGTGGGACTTGTTCATGGTTTCGCCGGCGAATGGCGAAGTAGTGCAGTTGACGCGCTCGCCGGAGATCTCGGAAGACACCGCCGCGTGGTCGCCAGACAGCAAGAATCTGGCATACCTGGTTAAGCCCAAGACCTCGGCCGTACATGAAGTCGCTGTGTTCAACGTGCTCGCGCGCAAGTCGCGCAACTTGACGACCGGAACGCCGGAGAATCTGACGAACGATAATCCGCTGTGGTCGCCGGATGGCAAGACGATCGCCTACACGCAGGAGAACGCGACCGGGCGCGATTCGAACGTGTTTGTGGGTGACGTCGAGAAAGCAACCTCGACGAACCTGACGCCGCACGAGGGCGAGAAGAACTTTGCTGCGACGGGATGGTCGCCCGATGGCAAACACCTATTGGTCACCTCGAATGCCGACAACGGCTTTAATAACGTTGCGCTGCTCGATGTCGCGACGAAGAAGCTGGATTGGATCACGCACGAAAAGTGGGATCTGCAATCGGAGCAGTTCTCGCCCGATGGCAAGAGCTTGTTATGGGAGGCGAACGTTGAGGGTGAGAGCGATGTCTATGTTTATCATTTGCTGACGAAGAAAGCCGCTAAGCTGGCGCTGCCTGTCGGTGTGAATTCGGCGGCGGGATCGAACACCGCATTTTCGAAGGACGGCACAAGACTTCTGTACGCGCACGAAGGGCCCACGGCTGCGCAGGATCTTTGGGAGTACACGCTGGCGACGGGCAAGTCGAAGCAGTTGACGCACTCGATGTCGGCGGCCATCAGTACTAACGATATGGTTACGCCATACCTGGTGCACTACCCGAGCCGCGACGGCAAGTTCACGATCTCGGCATGGGCTTACATGCCATACAACATTGGAAGGAATGACAAGTATCCAGCGATCATCTGGATTCATGGGGGTCCGACTTCGCAAGCGGACAACGGTTTCAATCCGTTTATTCAGTACATTCTGAACCAGGGGTACATCGTGATCGCGCCGAACTACCGCGGCTCAACCGGCTACGGCGAGAAATTTCAGAACGCCAACGTGATGGACATGGGCGGCCAGGACCTGCAGGATTCGCTGGCTGCTGCGGACTTCATCTCGAAGACCGGTTATGTGGATCCCAAAAAGCTGATCGTCATGGGGCGCAGCTATGGCGGGTACATGACGATGATGGCGGTCACCAAAGATCCCGATAAGTGGGCGGCGGGAGTGGCAATCGCTCCGTTCGTGAACTGGTTCACCGAAGTGCAGAACGAAGACCCTTCGCTGCAGGCGTCGGATAGAGCGACGATGGGCGATCCGGTGAAGGACAAAGCTCTCTGGGAAGACCGGTCGCCGATCAACTTCGTAGACAAGATCAGGGCGCCCCTGATCCTGATCGCGGGGGAGAACGATCCGCGATGTCCGAAGACGGAGGCCGAGCAGGTGGCCGAGGCAATCAAGAAGCGCGGTGGAACGGTGCAGTTAAAGGTCTACGCAGATGAAGGGCACGCGTTTGGGAAGTGGGAGGACGTGATTGATCACTTCAAGCGCGTCTCGGATTTCTTGAAGGTGCAGGTGCCGTCGCCGGGGTGCGGGTGCGAACTGACGGAGTGAGGTCGAGGAGCGAAGGACGAGGGACGAAGTGAAACCGTGTTCACCCTGAAGCGTTGATGCAGCGGAAGACTTTTTGCGGAAACACAGAGATCAGGGAAAAGAGAGAAAGACTAGTCCGCCTGGGCTGCGGCGAAAGTTTGACGCGTGTTCTTCCCCTTGAAAGCGTAATAAGCCGGCAGCCCGATCAACACCATCCCGATGCCGATGGCGGAACCTTTCGGATCGGCGATGATGGAGTTCAGCAGCAAGCCGCCGTTGGCAAGCGCCACCAGGATCGGCAGCACCGGATAGAGCGGCACGCGAAATGGGCGATCGAGGTCGGGTCGCGTGCGGCGCAATTTCATCACGGCCAAGGAGGCGAGCACGAAGAAGATGCAGATGGTGAAGACAGCGTAGGTGATCAACTGCTGGAAGCTGCCGACGCTGCACAGGATCGCCGACCAGAAGCCCTGAATCACGATCGCGACGATCGGTGTATGCGTTATCGGATTGGTGCGGGCGGCAGAGCGGATGAAAACGCCGTCGTGCGCCATCACATATGGGATGCGCGGTCCGGAGAGAATCATGCCATTGGCGGCGCCGAACGTCGAGATCATGATGAGGACGGCAAGTACCGATGCCGCGCTGGATCCGAAAATGAACCCGAGGGCAGTGGCCGCGACGCGCTGGCTTCCCTGCACCTGCGCGGGCGAGAGCACAGCGTAATACGCAATGTTGGCGAGCAGGTACATCGCGGTGACGATCAGCGTGCCGTAGCTGAGAGCTTTCGGCAGGTCGCGCTGCGGGTTACGAAATTCGCCGGCGTTGTAGGAAGTCTCGTGCCAACCGTAGTAAGCCCAGAGAGCGATCACCGTTGCCACACCGAAGGCACCCATCGAGGTGTGAGCGGATGCGGGAAAGAGGCTGGCCCGCATCTGCGCGACGTTGGCTTTGCTGAACAACAGCACAGCCATTCCGACAATGCCAATCAGTTTGCTGGCGGCGAAGAGGTTCTGGATGCGTTTGCCGAACTTCACGCCGAGGGAGTTGGCGATGGTTAGAAAAGTGATCACGCCGATCCCCGCGAGAGTTGCCTGCGCGGGCGAAAGAGGAAGCAGTTGGCCCAGGTAGATGCCAAACGCTTTCGATACAGCGGCGGTAGCGCCGGAGTCGATGGCGAGGATGGAGGCCCAGCCGTAGAGGAAGCCGACGGCGGGGCCGTAGGCCTCGCGAAGGTAAACGTAGAGGCCTCCAGCGGCGGGAAACATGGCTCCAAGTTCCGAGACGACGATGGCTGCTGCGACGGACAGGGCGGCGCCGAAAATCCAGACCAGCAGCACCATACCGAGCGACGGTACCAGTCCGGCAATGGCGCTGGGGACGAGGAAGATGCCGGAGCCGATCATGGTGCCGGCGACGATGGCGATGCCGTCGCGCAGTCCGATTTCGCGGGCGAGTTCGTTGGGTTGGGTTCCCACAGGTGCGGTCAGGGTATCACGAATAGCGGAGCATCGCTTCCGGGCTTCCCGCGGAGCTTCGCTCCGCCGGACGGGCTTGGAAGCCCGTCCCCACACAAGATTTCTACTTGGAATGGGCGATGGCGTCGACGAGTCCGGGAATGGTGTACTCTTTCGCCTCGACATCGACGCGCAGCTTGTTTTCCTTCAGCGTCGCGGATGTAACGGGGCCGATAGAGCAGAGCTTGACGCCATCGAGGAGCGATGAATGCGCGCGTTCTTCGCCGAGCAGTTCGACGAAGTTCTTCACGGTTGAAGAACTGGTGAAGGTGATGGCGAAGGGTTTTTGATCGGAGGTCAGAGCCTCAAGAATCGCAGTCCGGGACGATTCAGGGACGACCGTTTCGTAGGCTTCCATGACGTGAACCTTGGCCCCCATATCGCGCAGGGCGTTGGGGATCACGTCGCGTGCAACCTTGGCGCGAACCAGGAGCACGCGTTCGCCACGGATTCCCTGCTCCTTCATTTCGGCGACGACGGCTTCGGCTACGTACTCCTCGGGCATCACGTCCACCGGCAGTCCGTGCTTCTCGATAGCCTTGCGAGTGGCCGGACCGATAGCGGCGATTTTCAGATGGAGAAGATCGGCCTCGGATTTGCCATGCTTTTCGAGACGCGAGAAAAGCGCGATGACCCCGTTAACGCTTGTAAGAATGAGCCAGTCGTAGGCGAGCAGGTTTTCGATAGCCTTGTCGAGCGCTTCATAGGACTGTGCGGGACGGATTTCGATGAAAGGGATTTCGAGTACGTCGGCACCCTTGTCCTCGAGAAGGCTGGAAAGAGAGCCCGCCTGATCCTTGGCCCGGCTGACGATGATGCGCTTACCGTGAAGATCCATAAGTTCTGCCTGCAATAAAAAGCGGAGGGTTGGAACCCTCCGCGTACTACTCAGGATAAACCAGTCGGGGAGTTCAGGGAAATGTTTGTGGTGGCAGAGACTGTTGGCGGAAACACAAAGGGCGCGGAGAAACAGAGAGATCGCTGTTACGGCTGTGCGGGCGCAATCGCGGTCTCGCCGTAAACTTCTTTCAGGATCTCGCGCCCTCCGCGGCTGAGGAGCGATTTCCCCAGCTCCTCGCCGAGTTTTACGGGGTCCGTGCCGTGGCGCTCCTCGCGGATCACGGTCGATCCGTCGGGCCGGGCGACAACACCGATAAGCTTAATATCGCTTGTAACGATCGCGTGAGCGCCGATAGGAACCTGGCATCCGCCGCCGAGTTCGTTGAGCAAAGCGCGCTCGGCGAGCACAGCCGTGCGGGTCGGGACATCGTTGAGGAATTCCAAGTGCTTGAGGGTTTCGGCATCGCCACGGCGGATTTCGATGCCAAGCGCACCTTGACCGGCAGCGGGACACATCACGTCGGCGGGCAGGACCTGGCGAATCCAGCGCGTGAGACCGAGGCGGTTGAGCCCGGCTGAGGCGAGGATGATGGCATCGTACTGGCCTTCTTCCATCTTGCGCAGGCGAGTGTCAACATTGCCGCGCAACGGTTCGATGGTGAGGTCCGGGCGCATCGCTTTGAGCTGTGCCTGCCGGCGAAGGCTGCTGGTGCCGACCAGCGATTTCTGCGGAAGGTCACTGATGGAATCGAAGTGGCGGCTGAGGAAGGCGTCGCAAGGGTTTTCGCGGACGGTGATGGCAGCGACTTCGAATTCGTGGGCTAACTCTGTGGGAAGATCCTTCAGGCTGTGGACGGCGAGGTCGACGCGATGGTCGAGGAGCGCTTCCTCGATCTCCTTGGTAAACATGCCCTTGGTGCCGACTTTGGCGAGGGCGACATCGAGAATTTTGTCGCCGGTGGTCTTGATGATTTCGAGTTCGACGTCGTGGCCGCGCTCGCGGAGGAGCGCCGAAATGTGGTTCGCCTGCCAGAGGGCAAGCTGCGAACCGCGGGAACCGATGCGTAGTCGGGCCATTAGGAATCGGCTCCGTTCGTAGTGGATTTGGCCTTCTCAGATTTTTCGGGAAGGTTGAAGACGCGGCGAATGAGGTGCACGACGGTTTCGGCTTCGGGACTCTTGGCGGCAGTCTTCAGCGCGACGATGGGCGTGTGCATGATCTTGTTAATCATGGCCTTCGTCAGGGCGTCGATCGCGGCTTCCTGCTGCGGCGTGATCTCACCGAATTTGCCGCGGTGGCGGTCGATTTCCGCCTGCCGGATGTTTTCGAGATATTCCTGGAGGGAGAGGATGGTCGGCACGACGTCGTGTTGCTGCAGCTTTTCGTGGAAGCGCTCCACTTCGAAAGCGACGATCTCTTCGGCGTGCACGGCTTCGCGCTTGCGATCGGCGACGTGCGTGGCGACTACCTGCTGAAGGTCGTCGATGTCGTAGACGAAGAGGCCGTCGATGTCGTTGAGCGTTGGGTCGACGTCGCGCGGAACGGCGATATCGATAAAGAACATCGGCCGGCCGCGGCGGCGCGACATGAACTGCTCGCCGTGTTCCTTGCGGAAGATGGCGTGCGGTGCGCCGGTCGAGCTGATGATGATGTCGGCTTTGTCGACCGTGGAGTAGAGATCCTCGAACCTGATGGCCTGGCCCTTGAACTTGCCGGCGAGGTTCACGGCGCGATCGTAGGTGCGGTTCGCGACAAAGATGCTGGCAGCGCCGTTGGCGAGCAGGTGGCGAGCGGCGAGTTCGCACATTTTGCCAGCGCCGACCAGGTAGACCGACTTGCCTTTCAGGTCGCCAAAAATCTTCTTCGCGAGGTCAACGGCGACGGAAGCGATGGAGACGGCCGAGGTAGCGATGGCGGTCTCGTTGCGAACTTTCTTGGCAACAGCAAACGACCGAGTTAACAGCGCGTCGAGTTCGGAATGGACGGCTCCGAGCGCACGGGCGACGGCGTAGGCTTCCTTCACCTGGCCGAGAATCTGGGGCTCGCCGACGACCATGGAGTCGAGACTCGAGGTGACGCGGAAGAGGTGGCGAATGGCTTCCTTCTCGCGGAACTCGTAGGTGTAGCTGTCGAACTCGTCGCGGTTGACCTTGAAGTAGTCGCAAAGAAAGTTCTTAAGATCGCAGGAACCGTTTTGCAATCCGGCCAGCACTTCGACGCGGTTGCACGTGGAAACGATCAGCCCCTCACTGATGCCGGGAAATTGCAGCAGCGACTGCAGCGCCTCGGGAAGATCTTTCTCGGGGACGGCAAAGCGCTCCCGGACTTCGACTGGGGCGGTGCGATGGTTCACGCCGATGAGCTGAATGTTCATGAAGCGGGGAACCTGTGCAAGTTGCTGAAGTAGTTGGCAGCCCAGGCCCCGAGGGCGATCAGGAAGGCGAAGGTCGCCAGATAAGCGGCTTTGCGTCCGCGCCAACCGCTGTTCCAACGCGTGTAGAGCAGGACCATGTAGACGGCCCACATCAGCAGCGAAAGCACAACCTTGGGATCAAAGAACCAGGTTGGGCCGAAACGCGCCTGTGCGACGACCGAACCGGCGATGAGGCCGAAGGTCATGAAGGGGAATCCGAGGAGCAGGGACTTGTAACCGATGTCGTCGATCACCGATAAAGGCGGCAACCGCAAGGTGATGCTCGTGGGCTGCTTGGACTTGAGCGCCTTCTCGTGCGCGAGATAGAGCAGGCTGGCAGTAAAGCTCAGGAAGAGCGCAGCGTAGCCGGTGAAGATCATCGCGACGTGGACGAAAATCCAGCCATTGCGCATCAGGCCTGAAGTGAAGAGAGGTGGTTGTTGTGCCAGTGCCGCCGCAAATGTCATGAGAAATGCGAGCGGGAATAAGAAGATGCCCGGCGAAACCGTGTTGTAGCGTGCGAACACGATCATGAAGGCCAGCATGACGAGGAAGGCCAGCAGCGATTCCGAGTCGTACACCGATAATGCCGTGAGGCTGAGATGGCCGGACACCATGGCGGTTTCGGCGAGCGAGACGAAATGAAAGATCATGCCGACGCCGACGAGCGGGACCACGTACTTCGAAAGCCAGCTGCAGGGACGGCTGACGGCGGCCAGGCCGTAAAGCAGCCCGATGGCGTAGAACAGCACCGTAACTTTCAGCCAAAGTAATGGCATAGAAGGATTCCCACCCGCCCTCTCACGCTCCGCACAACATGCCACTCAGGTTGGGAATACATCATTATAAAGGCGTATTCAGGTTGCCGCAGGAGGCACGGAAGGCGCAGCGGGGCTTGTCACTTTGGGGTGTGATATGCGTCACAACGGCCCTGGCAGAAGGGTTTGACGCGTGTGGCCTGCGGGTTTTCAATGGGCAGATTAGGGTGAAAAGGGAGCCCATATCATGGTGGACACCTACGATCTGCAGCGCTTTGTTGACGCCCAGAACCCGGTCTATGAGCGGGTGCTGGCCGAATTGCGGAGCGGTGAGAAACGTTCCCACTGGATGTGGTTCGTCTTCCCGCAACTGAAGGGGCTGGGGTTCAGTTCCATGGCGGAGCGCTATGGAATCGCATCGCTGGCGGAGGCGAGGGCCTACCTGGAACACGAGACCCTGGGCCCGCGGTTGCGGGAGTGCACGCAGTTGGTGATGAACGTTGAGGGACGACACATCCGGAGGATATTTGACGACCCGGATGACTTGAAATTCCGGTCGTCGATGACGCTGTTCGGGAAGGCATCGGAGGAGAAGATTTTCGAGCTGGCTCTCGACAAGTACTTCAGCGGGAAGCCGGACGAAAGCACGCTGGAACTGTTATCGGGTGGGCGTTAGCTTACGAATCCACGCCCAGTTGCGCCAGCAGTTCCTCCAGTTCTTCGGGGCCGATCCACAGACGTCTTCCCTGTTGCATCATGTCTTCGATGGAATCGAAGGCGCGCAGCAGCATCATCTTCGACGCGGCGTAATGCTCGACGTCCGCCAAATCACGGCCGTGCTTACCCTCCCACTCGAATACCGCCTTATCGACCAAGAAAACGCTTACCGCGAAGGTTTGCTTGCGGTCGGAGCTGACGTCGAAGATGAACTCGATTGCCGGCGCGGCTGGGTCGCCCGGCAGAGCAGGTCGCTTTCCGACAAAGTAGTACTGGTACACGTACCCGGTTTCGGCGGTGTAAGTCTTGAGGCGGCGGACGGTCATGGCTGTGGCGGAGGCTGCATGGCACGACCGTAAGGAGACGAGCGGCCAAGGCGATCGAAGTAGTTGTAGGCTGCTTGCGCGATGTCGCCGATCGCATCTTCCCCTTCCCGCTCGCTCTTCAAATAGCTGGTCATCACAGAAATCACGAAGGGACGATTGGGGGCGAACACGATACCCATATCGCAGCGGACGCCGTCCAGCTCTCCGTGCTTGTCCGCAACGCGCGTGTTGAACATGAAGGCGCGCTGCATGGGGCTGTCTTTGCGGGTGGCAAAGAGGTTCAGAAAATCTTCCGTGGCCTGCTGGCCGAACAGTTTGTTGCGATAGATCGCCTCCCACAGCATGGCGAACTCGCGGGGAGTTCCGAGGTTCTCGCGTCCTTCCTTCGCAGCGGTAATGTCCATCATCTTCCGCTGCAATTTGATGTGAGTAAGCGAAAGGCCCTGCAGCAATTGGTTCACGTTCTGCATGCCGACTCGGTCGATCAACACGTTGGTGGCGCTGTTATCGCTCACGGCAACGACCATCTGAGCCACATCGCGCAGGGTAAGCCTGGTCACCCCCGGGGTGAGCCCGTTGAAAATACCGCTGTCGGCAACGTCGTCGGATTTGTTCATCATGTAAATATCGGAGAGTCTTGCCTTCCCTGTTTCTCCTTTAAGCGCCTCCTCATTTTGCCGATAGAGCTCTGCGACGATCGCCACCTTGATGGAACTGGCTGTGGGAAACGTTTCATCGGCATGAAAGAGGATGGTTTCGCCGTTGGTGAGATCGAGAATGGCAACGCCCATTACGCCATCGAGACGACCGTCCACATCGCGGATCGACTCTTCCAGTTTCGCGCGGAGCAGATTCTGTTTCTCGCTCGAGGTGTTGGAGGTTTGAGCGACAGCATTGGCGCCCAGAAGAAGAAGGATCAAACAAAGACGGCGCGACATGGAGTCCCCTTGAAAAAAGGACATTATAGAGGCAGGCCAAAACAAGCGGCTGGGAAACGTACAGAGAAGAATCCGTCTACGACGCTTGCTCAGAGGTCAATCGTCGTAACGCAAGCACGATTTCGCCGGTAGTGACCGGCTTGTCGAGAACGAGAGTGTCATGGCGATACAAATTGCGATACCAATCAGCGAAGTTCGCTGACACAACGGCAATCGTCTTCTTCGATTCAGTATTGAGTCGGGCGAGAAGGGCGTGTGGGTCCGCTCCCGTTGTCATGAGTACATCAATATCAACAAAATAGGCGTCCCATGAAGAACTCTCCGTGGCAGAGGCAAAAGCCGTGGGGGTGGCGTAACACGTAACTTGCACGCGATTTTCCGAGAACACCTCTTCGACTTGAAGTAGAAGCGCAGGGTCAGCACTCAGGCACAGCAGCCGGATCATGCGACGAGAGTACGACAAACCGATTGTCGACTGGCGAAAATCGTTTTCAATTCCGTTTTTTGGAAAAGTCGAGGCGGAACGCTTACCACGGTGGATAAATCTTTCACTCTCGCGACAGTCCTTAACTGCCTGAAACCAAAAGATTTGCTTCCAGCCCGTTGGCGCTGTGAACCTCAGATGATCAACAGATCGCGTAAGGTCGATCCCGGGTCATCTTGCGATGGCTCGGCGTCCTGACGGCGGAAATAATCATTAAGGACCTGTCCGCCGGCCTCATCCAGGTTCGTGAACTGAAATCCATGGCCGACGCCGGGGTCGGAAGTGCGCACGACTGCCTTGAGCTTTAGCGCCACTCCATCAACCCAGAGTTTCAGATCCACTTCCGTTCCCACCGCAAGATTGAACCGCGAATTGACATAGCAACCGCCCAGGCTCACATCGATCGTCTGACCTTGAGTCGGAAAACTCGCACCAGGCGTTCTGATTTCGACGGGCAGCGTGCAGCGATGTCTAACGTAGCGACGGCGCTCCGGCCGGGTTGCCGGAATGGCACTGAAGTCGGTTTGTGGAGTTTGATTCATAAAGCCACTCCCAATCCGAAAGCTCCTCTTCAATCGGACTGCAGCGTTAATGATGCTTTCACATAAATCATCGCCCAATCGCGACCAGAGAGGAGTAGGTCTAAAGTAACCGACCGTTACGGCAGTAACCATCCGAAGATGGCAGACGCTTGCGACAAGTTGAGAATGAGCTTAGGAACCACGTCAGATCGCAAGGTGGCATGGAGGCGCCGGGCAGACCAATGCTCCGGAAGGTTCATTACTCGTCCGTGCCGAAAAAATCTACCGTGGCAACAGAAGCGTGGAAGGCCGCGGCATCCTATGCCGTTAACTAGTGCGCTCTCAGTGAGATGGGATGGAGGCCCCGGGCAGAGTCGAACTGCCGACCAACGGTTTAGGAAACCGCTGCTCTATCCATCTGAGCTACGGGGCCGGTTTCAGAC
>Ga0335069_10008843_pt1 | contig 14367 bp, 17 predicted proteins | sample Lox_Sample_11_FD_206714 | JGI IMG/M metagenome (GOLD analysis project Ga0335069, IMG submission 206714) | Soil microbial communities from Loxahatchee National Wildlife Refuge, Florida, United States - Lox_Sample_1.1 | ecosystem: Environmental > Terrestrial > Soil > Wetlands | place: USA... | reverse complement strand
TGCATCGCTTGGTGCTCGCGACCCAGAAGCTGGACGGCATCACCGGACGGAGCACTAGCTGGCCACGACGACGGCATCGGAGGGCCTCCGGCCGGGCGTGAAGCTCGGCCGGAGGCGCCTCTCGCTCGCGTGGCTCGGCGCCGTCCCGTTCTTCGTCTACGCGCTCTTCTTCCTCTTCATCCCCGCGGGAAACGTCATCGCGGGCGCGTTCAAGGACACGAAGAACCAGTGGACGCTGTCGAACATCCACGAGCTCTTCCAGACGCAGTACCTCGACGCGTACCGGACGAGCATCGAGATCAGCGTCGTCACCGCGCTGATCGGCGGCGCGCTCGGCATCGCGATCGCGTACGCGGCCATCCGTGAGGGGACTCCCCGCTGGGTCCGCTCGGGGATGACGACGTTCTCGGGCGTCGCCGCGAACTTCGGCGGCATCCCGCTCGCGTTCGCCTTCATCGCCACGCTCGGATCCGTCGGGATCGCGACCCAGTTCATCCACAACGTCTTCGGGATCGACCTCTACGGTCCGAGCGTCAACTTCCAGATCTGGACGAAGACGGGGATCGAGGTCACGTACCTCTACTTCCAGATGCCGCTGATGATCCTCGTGATCGCGCCCGCGATCGACGGGCTGCGGCGCGAGTGGCGCGAGGCCGCGTCGAACCTCGGCGCGAGCCCGTGGCAGTACTGGCGCCACGTCGGGCTGCCGATCCTCATGCCCTCGATCCTCGGCGCGATGATCCTGCTCTTCGGCAACTCGTTCGCCGCCTACGCGACCGCGTACGGCCTCACCGCCGGCGCCGTGCCGCTCGTGCCGATCGTGATCGGCAACTTCTACACCGGCGACGTGCTCTCGAACCCGCACCTCGCGCAGGCGCTCGCCTTCGGGATGTTCGTCGTGCTCGCGGCGATGATGGTGATGTACGTGCCGCTCCAGCGCCGCGCATCGAGGTGGGCCAGATGAGAAAGCACATCGCCCCGACCGCGGTGCTCTGGCTCGTGATCGGCGCCGCCTACTTCTTCATCCCGCTGCTCGCGACGTTCCTGTTCAGCCTGCGCAAGGCGTCGACCGGGCACTGCTGCAGCCTCGCCGCGTACGGGACGATCGTCCACAACCCGGAGTTCTGGACGACGCTCCGGCTCTCGTTCCAGCTCTCGCTCGAGGTGATCGCGATCTCGCTGATCCTGTTCGTTCCGACCGTCTACTGGGTGCACCTGAAGCTGCCGCGGCTGCGGCCGGTGCTCGCGTTCTTCGCGCTGATCCCGTTCGTCGTACCGCCGATCGTGCTCGTCGTCGGGCTGCTCGACTTCTACAAGGGGACGCCGCAGTGGTACTACGGCTCGCCGTACGGGTTCCTCGCCACGGCCTACGTCATCCTCGCGTTCCCGTACATGTTCTTCTCGCTCGACGCCGGCTTCCGTGCGATCGACGTGCATACGCTGACGGAGGCGTCGCAGAGCCTCGGCGCGAGCTGGCCGACGACGATGTTCCGGGTGATCCTTCCGAACATCCGCGTCGCTGCGCTCGGCGGCTCCTTCCTCGCGCTTGCCATCGTCATGGGCGAGTTTACGATGGCGAGCCTCGCGGCGTTCCACACGTTCCCGACGTTCATCCAGTACATCAACGAGACGCAGGCGTATCCTGCCGCTGCGGTGTCGCTCATGAGCTTCGGGATCACCTGGGCTGCGATGCTCGCGCTCCTCTTCGTCGGGCGCGGGTCGCGCAGCCGCGTCCAAGTGGCGGGGGCCCACTGATGGCGTATCTCGAGCTGCGGGAGCTGCACCGCGCGTTCGGGCCCGTCGTCGCGCTCAAGGGGATCAACGTCGAGCTCCAGCAGGGCGAGTTCCTCTCGCTGCTCGGCCCGTCCGGCTGCGGCAAGACGACCGCGCTGCGGCTCGTCGCCGGATTCGACCGGCCCGACGCCGGCGAGATCCTCGTCGACGGCAAGGACATCACCCGCGTCTCGCCGAGCAAGCGCGACATGGGCATGGTCTTCCAGGCCTACAGCCTCTTCCCGAACATGACGGCGGCGCAGAACGTCGAGTTCGGGCTGAAGATCCGCCGTCACAAGCGGCACGACCGGCGCTCGCGCGTCCCGGAGCTGCTGGAGCTCGTCGGGCTCGGCGACGCCGGCAACCGCTATCCGCACCAGCTCTCCGGCGGCATGCAGCAGCGCGTCGCGCTCGCGCGCGCGCTCGCGATCGAGCCGCGCGTGCTTCTGCTCGACGAGCCGCTCTCGGCGCTCGACGCGAAGGTGCGCGTGCAGCTGCGCGAGGAGATCCGCCGGATCCAGCTCGAGCTCGGGATCACGACCCTGTACGTCACCCACGACCAGGAGGAGGCGCTCGCCATCTCCGACCACGTCGCCGTCATGTACGGCGGCCGGATCGAGCAGATGGGCTCGCCGGTCGAGATGTACGGCACGCCTGCGACGCCGTTCGTCGCGGAGTTCATCGGCACGATGAACCGGCTCGAGGCGACGGTCGTCGACGGCGGGAACGGCGAGGTCGACCACGGCGGCAAGATCCTCAGGGTCGACGCGGCGCGCGGCCTCCCGCGTGGCGAGCGCGTGCTCGTCCTCGTCCGGCCGGAGTCGCTCGAGCTGGAGCGCACCGACAACGGCGCGGCTGCCGCGGGCGGGCTCGCCGGCGAGGTGCTGACGCACACCTTCCTCGGCTCGACGACGCGGGTGAAGGTGATCGGCGACGGCGTCGACCTGATCGCCGACATCCCGACCAGCCGCATCGAGACGCTGCCGGTCGGCGCGTCGGTCGTCGCCAAGATCCCGGTCGAGGGCGTCCGGCTCCTCAGCCTCGCGGAGCAGCCGGCGCCGGCCTCCGCGTAGCGCATGACCCCGTTCGACGTCGACGGCGTCTGGCTGCGCGCGGCGCTGCACGCGCACACGACGAACTCGGACGGGCAGCTGCCGCCGGAAGGGCTCGTCCGGCACTACGACTGGGCGGGGTACGACGTCCTCGCCATCACCGACCACTGGGCGCGGACGGCAGAGCGCTCGACGCGGACGCTCCTCGTGGTCCCGTCGACCGAGCTGAACGCCCAGTGCGGCGGCCCGGAGCACGACGCGCACGTGCTCGCGCTCGGCGTCGAGGCGGACCCGCTGATGCCGGAGGGCGAGTTCGCGCCGCTCCAGGAGGTCGTCGACTGGATCCTCGCCAACGGCGGCGTCCCCTACATCGCGCACACGTACTGGAGCGGTCTCCGCACCGAGCAGTGGGAGGCGTGCGAGGGGCTCGTCGGGCTCGAGGTCTGGAACGCGGGCTGCGAGCTCGAGATCGGCCGCGGCGACGCGTCGCTCCACTGGGACGAGGCGCTCGAGCGCGGGCGGGGCTTCTTCGCGCTCGCCACCGACGACTCGCACAACCCCGGCTACGACAGCGGCTTCGCGTGGACGATGATCCGCGCCGCGGAGCGCTCGCAGGAGGCCGTGCTCGACGCGCTGCGGACGGGCGCCTTCTACGGCTCGACCGGCCCGGAGCTCCACGTTGTCGAGGTGACGGACGAGGCGATCGAGGTCCGCTGCAGCCCGGCCGCGAGCATCACGCTCTTCTCGGGGCGGCACCGCGGGGCGCGGGTCAACGCCGGCCGGCTCGGGTACCCGCACCACGGGCGCGTGCTCGAGCGCGACTCGGCGGGGCTGATCACCGCGTGCCGGCTCGAGCGCCCGTGGGATGCGGCGTACGGCCGGATCGAGGTCTCCGGTCCCGAGGGCCGGCGCGCCTGGACGAATCCGCTGTGGACCGCGTAGACGCACTCGACCGGCTCGGCTCGCAGCGCTTCGATCTCCTCGTCGTCGGCGGCGGCATCGTCGGCGCCGGGATCGCCGAGGCGGCGACGGCGCACGGGATGTCCGTCGCGCTCGTCGACAAGGGCGACTTCGGGTGCGCGACCTCGAGCGCGTCGTCGAAGCTGATCCACGGCGGCCTCCGCTACCTCCGGCTCGGCGACGTCGGGCTCGTACGCGAGGCGCACCACGAGCGGCGGATCCTGATGAACGTCGTCGCGCCGCACCTCGTGCGCCGGCTGCCGTTCCTCTTCCCGCTCTACGACGACGGCCCCTTCCGGCCGTGGTTCGTGCAGACCGGGATCGTCCTCTACTCGACGATCGCGCGGGCGCGGCTGAACGGGCCGATCGCCGTCGAGCGTGCACGCCGGATGGTGCCGCAGCTCCGCGCCGACGGGCTCCGCAAGTGCTCGCTCTACGCCGACGCGTGGACGAACGACGGCCGGCTGACGCTCGCGAACGTCCGCGGCGCCGCGGACGCGGGCGCCGTCGTCGCGAACTACGCCGAGGTGGTCGCGCTGCGCGGGCGCGAGGGCGCGGACGTGCACGCGGACGGACGGACCGTCGTCGTGCGCGCCGACCGGATCGTGAACGCCGCCGGGCCGTGGGTCGACCGCGTACGCCTGCTCGAGGATCCCGCGGCGAAGCCGTCGATGCGGCTGAGCAAGGGCGTGCACGTCCTCGTCGACGGCGGCGCGGGCTGGGACGCCGCGCTGACGATCCCCCACGACAAGGTCCGCGTCACCTTCGCCGTCCCATGGGAGGGGATGCTGCTGCTCGGGACGACGGACACGCTCCACGACGGCGAGCCGGAGACCGCGTCCGTCACCGACGAGGACGTCGCGCAGGTGCTCGACGAGGCGAGCGCGGCGGTCGAGGACATCGGCCCGGTGCGCGCGTCCTTCTGGGGCCTCCGCGTGCTGCCCGGCGGCGAGGGGACGACGGCGAGCGCGAAGCGTGAGGTCGTGTTCTCGACGGGGCCGTCCGGGATGGTCAGCGTCGCCGGCGGCAAGCTGACGACGTACCGCCGCATCGCGCTCGACGCGCTCGACCATCTCGGCGTGCGCGGGCTGTCGTCGCACCCGCGCCCGCTTCCGGGCGCGACCGGGCTCGAGCGGATCGCCTGGCCCGAGGGTCTCGACTCGGCAGCGCGGCGCCATCTCCTCCACCTCTACGGCTCGCTCGCGGTCGACGTGCTCGCGCCCGCCGTGGACGACCCGTCGCTGCTCGAGCCGCTCGTCGCCGGCCGCCCCGACGTGCGCGCGCAGGAGCTCTATGCACGCACGCACGAGTGGGCGCTGACGGACGAGGACGTCCTCCGCCGCCGCACGACGGCGTGGCTCGCCGCCTCGGCCGCGCCCGTCTCCTAGGGCTGCACCGGCAGCTCGACGACGAACGTCGTGCCGGCGCCGGCGGCGCTCGTGAAGCTGATCCGCCCGCCGTGCGCCTCGACGATCGACTTCGTGATCGACAGGCCGAGGCCGACGCCGGGGATCGCGTCGTGCTGCGCCCGCTCGGTGCGGTAGAAGCGACCGAACAGCGCCTCCTGCTCCTCCTCCGGGATCCCCATCCCGGAGTCCGACACCTCGAGCACCGCGGTCGAGTCGCGCCGCGACGCGCGCACGTGCACGCTGCCGCCCGGCGGCGTGAACTTCAGCGCGTTCGAGAGGAGGTTGTCGACGACCTGGCCGAGGCGGCGCACGTCGCCGGACACCGACGGCGCCTCGTCGACGGAGCAGCCGAGCTCGATCTCCCGCGCCGCCGCCGCCGGCGCGCTCGCCTCGACGCACTCGGCCACGAGCTCGCCGAGGTCGACCGTCGTCGTCACGAGATGGAGCGTCCCGCCCTCGACCTGCGCGGCGAGCAGCAGGTCCTCGACGAGCCGCTGGAGCCGGTCGGAGTTGCGGTCGATCACCTGGAGGAAGTCGCGCTGCTGCTCCGCGGTCACCTCGCCGTGCTCGAGGTCGTCGAGCACGAGCTCGAGGTAGCCGCGGATCGAGGTGAGCGGCGTCCGCAGCTCGTGCGAGACGAGCGCGATGAACTCGTCCTTCATCCGGTCGAGCCGCCGCAGCTGCTCGTTCTGCACCTGCGCCTGGCGGAGCAGCAGCTCGCGGTCCTGCTCCGCCGCCTTCCGGTCGGTCACGTCGAGCGCGAAGCCCTGGCTGTACCACGGCTTCCCGTCCTCGTCGCGCACGATCGTGAAGCTGTCCTGGAGCCACACGACGCTCCCGTCGCGCGCGACGAAGCGGTACTCGAGCTGGAGCGGCTCGCCGCTCGCCCGCGCGGCCCGCTGCTCGGCCATGACGCGGTCCCGGTCGGCGGGATGGAGGTGCTTCTCGAAGAAGTGCGGGTCGGCGCGCCAGTCCTCGAGCGGGTAGCCGAGCATCGTCTCGACCTGCGGGCTGATGTACGCCGACGTCGTGCCGGCGCTCTCCGGGCTGTCGACGTACGTGATCAGCGGGAGCTGCTCGACGAGCGCGCGGTATCGCGCCTCGGCCTCCTTGCGGGCGGTCACGTCGACGAGGAAGCCCTGCCAGTGGAGCGGCCGGCCGTTCCGGTCGTGCACGGTCACCGCCTGGTCGTGCATCCAGACGACCCGGCCGTCCGCGTGGATCATCCGGTACTCGGCCTCGTAGGGCTCGCCGCTCAGCTTCGCGGCGGTGACGAGCGCGAGCACCCGCTCGCGGTCGTCGGGATGCACGAGCTCCTCGAACAGCGCGGGCTTCGAGCGCCAGCGACGGAGGTCGTGGCCGAGCAGGTCGACGATCGCGGGGCTGACGTAGAGCGCGTGGCTCGTCTGGTGCAGCGCCGCGACGTAGAGCGCCAGCGGCATCTCCTCGACGAGCAGGCGGTACCGCTCGTCGATCGTATCCTCGTCCCGTCGTCGCCGGCGGAGTCTCACGCGGTCGAGTCGAGCAGCTGCCGCAAAGCTCCCTTTGGGTCGTCGGTGATCGGTGCGCCGTGCGCGAGGCAGAGGATCGAGAACGGCAGGTCGAGCAGACGCTCGACGCTGCGCCGCGTCTCGGCCGGGTCGTCATGGAACTCGGGCGGGACGAACTCGAGCCGGCCTGCGTCGTCGCTCGCGATCAGGTCGGAGCAGAAGAGGACGCCCGGGTCGCGCTCGAGCAGGAACGAGTAGTGGGGCCACTCGGGCCCCGGCGTTCGGATCGCGAGCAGTCCTCCCGGCAGCGTGTCGCCCTCGGCGTAGCGGCGGTCCGGCACCTCGTCCCCGGCGCGGGCGTCCTCTGGCAGCCAGACCTCGACTCCGAACTGCCCGCGGTAGCGCCACGAGGCGCGCTGGTGGGTGGTCGCGTCGAGCGCGATCGCGGCGGGCCGGGGCAGCGACGCGAGCGCGTCGTCGGCGAGCCGGACGGGGTCGACGAGGACGCAGCCCCCGTCGGCCGCGACGGCGTGCGAGCTCGAGATCGCCCCGCCGATCCCGGAGTTGTGGATCTGCCAGTGCCAGACGCCGTCCGTCACCGGCTCGACACGGTCGGCGATCTCGCGCGGTTCGGTCATGGGCGAAGGATTGCATGCTTATGATCCGGCGCGATGGGCCTGGCGCTCACGAAGGTCTGCGGCGCCGCCGATAGAGCAGGATTGCGTCGCGTCGCCTGCCTGCTCTTCCTCCTCGGCCTCTGCTTCGCGGCCGGGCGCGCGCCCGCGGCGCAGGCGTCCCCCGGGATGCGGCTCGGCATCGACGACGACAGCTTCCTCTACTGGATGGACCCGTCGTTCCGGTACGCGCTCGACCTCGGCGTGCGGATCGTGCGTGTCAACGCCGAGTGGTCGCCGAGTCCCGGCTCCGCGTACTCGCTCGGCGGCCTGCGCTTCACGGGCGCGCTGCGCCGGCTGGCGGAGAACGCGCACGGCTGGGACCTGCAGGTCGTCGTCAGCTTCTATCCCGCGCGCGGCGTCGACGCCCCGCAGGACGACGCGTCGCGGCGGCAGTTCTGCGGCGCCGCCGCACAGCTCGTGCAGCAGCAGCCGCAGATCGTCGCGATCATCATCGGCAACGAGCCGAACACCGCCCGCTACTGGCAGCCGCAGTTCAACGCCGACGGGAGCCCGGCCTCGCCGCAGTCGTACTTCCAGACGGTCGCCCTCTGCTACGACATGCTCCACGCCGTCGATCCGGGGATCGACGTCGTCGGCCCGGCGACGTCCGACCGCGGAAACGACAACCCGCACGCGGTGAGCAACGTGAGCGTGTCGCCCCGGGCGTTCGTCGCCGGGCTCGGCCGTGCGTACCGCGCCTCCGGGCGCAGGACGCCGATCTTCGACACGATCGACCACCATCCGTATCCGCTCACCGCCGCCGAGCGGCCGTGGAAGCGCCACGCGGACACGCGCGTGATCGGCGAGGGCGACCTCAACCGGCTCGTCGCCGCGTACCAGGCGGCGTTCGCCGGCACCGGCCAGCCCGCGCCGGGTCGCTGCGTCGCCGGCCGCTGCATCGGCATCTGGTACACGGAGGACGGCTTCCAGACGAAGATCGGCCCGCCCGTCTCCGGCGCGTACCGGAACATCGAGACCGACAAGCAGGCGGTTGCCCCGGACAGCACGCCGGAGACAGGCCCGCTGCCGGCGGCGACGAGCCGCGCGCCGAGCCAGACGCAGCAGCTCCGTGACGCGGTCTCGCTCGCGTACTGCCAGCCGTACGTGCAGGCGTTCTTCAACTTCCAGCTGCTCGACGAGGCGTCGCTCGCCGGCTGGCAGTCGGGGCTCCTGTACGCGAACGTCGTCCAGAAGCCGAGCTACCCGCTGTTCCGCGAGCTCTCGTACGACGTCCGCGCAGGAAAGATCGACTGCTCGCGCTACGCCGCGGCGCTGCGGGGGATCGGGTGACGAAGCGCATCCTGCCGCTCGGGCTGGCGCTGGCGCCGGCGTGCGCGGCCCCGGGCTCGGCGGCCGTGAAGGCGAACCCTGCGACGTTCACCGATCCGACCGGCGACGCCGGCACCGCCGCCGACGTCGGCTCGGTGGTCGGTACGGCGCGGAGCTCGCGCGGCTGACGCTCGAGAACTCCTCGTCCCACCCGCCGCGGTACATCGACCGCAGCCGCTGCCGCGAGGACGGCGCCTGGGATCTCTTCCCGCACCGGCCGTCGCCGCCCTGGCACGACCTCGCCGGCGCCTGAGCCGGGATCGGTTGTCGACGGATCAGCGGCCCGAGCCCGCGGTCGCGGGTGCGTCGTGCCGTTCGCCGAGGAGTCGGTCGACGGCGTCGCGTCGGTAGTCGAAGATCCGTTCGAGGTCGCGGGCGACGAACACGCGGCGGGCGAGCGTTCCGAGCGGCCCGTACGGCATCCGGTAGAGAACGGTGTCGCGAATGAGCGTGCCCTCGTCGTGCCGCTCGAAGGTGTGGGTGTGCTCCCAGAGGCGGAACGGGCCCTTCACCTGCCGGTCGACGAAGCGCCGTCCCGGTTCCCACTCGACGATCTCGGTGCGCCAGCGGACGCGGAGGCCGTGCAGGGTGAGCACGTACTCGATGACGGTTCCCCGTCGCATCGGGATCGGCCGCGGCGTGACGATCCGGAAGCGGAGCCACGGCGGCGTGAGCGGCTCGAGGTTGTGGGCGTCGGCGAAGAACGCGAACGCGTCCTCGACGGACGACGGGACGAGCTGCGAGCCTTCGATCTTCCCCTGCGGCTCAGACATGGTCGAGGTCCGTCGCGATGCGCGGAAGCGGTCTCCCTGGGTTCGGGGTTCTTCGGGCCGCGACGGCGATCTCGTCGAGCATTCCCTTGAAGATCCACGAGTGGACGGGGAAGAGGCCGTACCAGTAGGCGGTGCCGAGCAGGCCGGTCGGATGGAAGATCGCGGTCTGGCGGATGGTGCTGCCGGAGTCGTCTCCGTCGACCTCGAACTGGAGCCACGCGCGTCCCGGGAGCTTCATCTCGGCGTGGAGCCGGAGCAGCCGGTCCGGCTCGTACGCCTCGACGCGCCAGAAGTCCAGCGCGGAGCCGACGGCCGGCGTCTCGGGGTCGCGCCGGCCGCGGCGCACGCCGACGCCGCCCGCGAGCAGGTCGACGAAGCCGCGCAGCCGCCAGAGGCGGTTGCCGAAGTACCAGCCCGTCTCGCCGCCGATCGTGCGGATCGGCCGGAATGCCCGGGCCGACGGCACCGGCACATGGATCGAGCGGGAGTCGACGAGGCGCTTGCCGTGTCGTACGCCCCCGTAGCGTTCCGGCCGTAGGCCCGCGGAGGAGACGGCGTCGGACCAGCGGGTTTCCGCGAACTCGCGGTCCTCGTTCGCGAGCGCTCGCGCGATCGCCTCCCGGTAGCCGCGGGGACTGATCGGGAAGACTCGTTCGGCGGCCGCGCTCCGGACGACGGTCTCGTGCGGGAGGCTGTCGATCAGCTTGCGACCGACGCGGGCGTACACGGGGGTCACGAGCCCGAGCCAGAGGCTCGAGAGCCGGGCGGTGAGGAGCGGCACCGGGACGATCCGCCGGCGGACGCCGATCTGCCTCGCGTACTCGCGCATCAGCTCCTCGTAGGAGACCTGGTCGGCACCGCCGATCTCGAACACCGCGCTGCCGTCGAGCTCGACGTCCAGTGCAGCGACGAGGTAGGCGAGCACGTCTTCGATCGCGATCGGCTGGGCTCTCGTCCGCACCCAGCGCGGCGTAAGCATCACCGGGAGGCGCTCGACCAGCTTGCGAAGCATCTCGAAGGAGAGGCTGCCCGACCCGATCACGATCGACGCCCGGAACTCGATCGTCTGCACGCCCGAGCCGGCGAGAATGCGGCCGACTTCCTGGCGACTCGACAGGTGGCTCGAGAGCTCGTTGCCGGCGCCGAGCCCGCCCAGGTAGACGATCCGGTGCACGCCCGCGTCGCGCGCCGCAGCTGCGAAGTTCGCGGCGGCGCGGCGATCCTGCTCCTCGAAGCCTGCCGCGGCGGTCATCGAATGGACGAGGTAGTAGGCGGTCTCGACCCCGCGCATCGCCGGCCGCAACGACTCGACGTCGAGGACGTCCCCGGTGACGATCGTGGTCCTGTCGCGATGAGCTGCGACGGCCTCCGGGCGGCGGGTCAGACAGCGCACATGCTCTCGGCGCTCCTCGAGCAGCCGGAGCAGCCGGCCGCCGACGTAGCCGGTGGCACCGGTGAGCAGGATCGGCGGCCGCGGACCGGGCGACGGAGCGGTCATGCGCGCGCGACCTCGTCGGCTGCCGCGACAGGGTCGCCGTCGAGGCGGTGAACCCTGATCCGGGCGCACAGCTCGTCGGTCGCGCCGGGGCCTGCGAGCGCGAGCGGCGTGTGCTCGGCCAGTCGGCGCAGCTCGTCGGCGCCCGCTTCGAGAGAGGTGGGGTCGAAGCTCGAGACGACGGCGAGCGCGGGCTTCGTCGTCCCGGCTGTCCGGGCGAGCGTCTCGATCGGCGTATCGGCGCCGAGAAAGAGGATGCGCCACGAGTGGGAGCGCAGGACGAGCGCAAACGCGAGCGGCGGGATGTCGTGCGTCTCGCCGGGCGCGCAGGCGAGGAGCGCGAGCGGGCCCGTTCCGCGGCCCCAGAACCGTGCGAGCGCGAGCAGCCTGCCGCGGACGAGGTTGCTCGCGAAGTGCTCGTGGCTGATGTCGATCTCCCCGCGCTCCCAGCCGTCACCGACCTGCTTCAGCGTCGGCAGCACCACCTCGCGCAGCACCGGCTCGAGGCCGAACGCCGCGTGCGCCGCCCGCGCCGCCTCCGCCGCCGAGAGACCCTCGTCGAGACCGCGGCGCGTGCGCTCGACCCGCGCGGCGTCGGCGGCCGTGCAGAGGCGGAAGCCGCCGGGCGAGCGGACCGGCCGGGTGAGACCTGCAGCCATCGATCGGATTGTACAGAACTTAGACAAAGTCTTGACAAGAGCCGCCGGCTCCGGCTATGGTTGCACGGTACTTGAACCATATCTATACAAGGGGTGGACGAATGCAGACAGCTCAACCTCGTGTGACCCGAGCGCAGGCGGTCTCTCGCGAGACGGGAGCACAGCTCCTCATCCTGCTCGCCGCGGCCATCTCGTTCGTCCTCTCGGTCACCCTCTGGTTCGGCGGCCACGAGCTCCAGGGCATCTTCATCGGGCTCTGGGTGCCGTCGATCCTCTCGCTCGGCGCGGTCGTGCTGAGGCGCGATCGGCCATGAGCGCCGCCGCGCTCTTCGCCATGGGCGTGTTCGTGACGCTCGTGGTCGGCGCCGCGCTCGGACTCCTCGTCTACGGCGCCATCCTCGACGGCCGCTACGCGGAGGAGCGCAAGGCCGAAGAGGCGCTCCAGCCGCCGCCGCGCATCGTCGCGGGGCACCGGCTGGAAGCCTGAACGTCAACCGGAAAGGAAGGAAGAAGCATGCCGCACAACATCGTGGAAACCGCAAGAGAGGCGGGGACGTTCCAGACCCTGCTCGCCGCCGTCGACGCCGCCGGCCTCGGCGAGACGCTCGCAGACGGCGGCCCGTTCACCGTCTTCGCGCCGACCGACGAGGCGTTCGCGGCGCTCCCGCCTGACACCGTGAGCGGCCTCCTCGCCGACCCGCCCGCGCTCGCCCGGGTGCTGACCTACCACGTCGTGCCGGGCCGGATCACCTCGGCCCAGATCACGCACGACAGCGAGCAGACGACCGTGGAGGGCGGCGTGCTCCGGATCGCCGTCAACGGCGCAGTGACGGTCAACGACGCCCATGTGATCCAGGCGGACGTCGAGGCCGAGAACGGCGTCATCCACGTCATCGACCGAGTCCTCATCCCCGCCGCGTAGCGGCAAGCAGAAAGGAACCAGACATGAAGAAGGCAGCAGCAGTCCTCACCGGCGTCGCCGCGCTCGCGGCCGCCACCTCGATCGCCGCGGCCGCGCCCGCGACCACGAAAGCCGCCCCCCAGAAGAACATCGTCCAGACCGCGGTCGCCGCCGGCCAGTTCAAGACGCTCGTCTCGCTCGTCAAGCAGGCGGGGCTGGCAGGCGCCCTGTCCGGGAAGGGCCCGCTGACGGTGTTCGCGCCCACCGACGCGGCGTTCGCCAAGGTGCCGAAGGCGACGCTGGCAGCGCTCGCGAAGAACAAGGCGGAGCTGAAGGCCGTCCTGCTCTACCACGTCGTCAAGGGGAAGGTCACCGCAGCGCAGGCGTCGATGCTCACGTCGGCGACGACGCTCGAGGGCGCCTCGGTTCCCATCCGCGTGTCCGGCACCAAGGTGTACGTCGGCGGCGCCCAGGTGATCAAGGCCGACGTCATGGCCTCGAACGGCGTCATCCACGTGATCAACAAGGTGCTGATCCCTCCGAAGCAGTAGTGCGGGAGGTGGACGGATCGATGCGCGAGTCTGTCTGGGACTATCCGCGGCCGCCGCGTGTCGAGCCCTCCGGCAAGCGCGTCCGCGTCGTGCTCGGCGGCACTGTGATCGTCGACACGGCGCGGGCGCACCGCGTCCTGGAGACGAGCCATCCGCCGGTCTACTACGTGCCGCTCGCCGACGTCGCTCCCGGCTCGCTCGAGCCGTCTCGCGGCCGCACCACCTTCTGCGAGTGGAAGGGCACGGCGTCGTACTACGACGTGATCGGCGGCGACGGCCGCCGGGTCGAGCGGGCCGCCTGGACCTATCACGATCCGGCGCCGGGCTTCGAGGCGATCCGTGACGCCGTCGCCTTCTACCCGGGGCCGATGGACGAATGCACGCTCGACGGAGAGCACGTCGAAGCGCAGGAGGGCGGCTTCTACGGCGGCTGGATCACAAGCGAGATCGCCGGCCCGTTCAAGGGCGCAGCGTAGTCTCCCCACCATCGTGGGAACCGTGAGCGCGGCGGCCGGCAGCCTGGACGGGGAGCAGCTCTACCGGGCGTTCTGCTCGGGGCTGATCGGGGTCCAGCGCAAGCGCGACTACTTGAATCGCATCAACGTCTTCCCGGTGCCGGACGGTGACACCGGCACGAACGTCGTCGTCACGCTCGAATACGCGCTCGAGTGTGCGAGCGTCTCGGAGTCGGCGGGGGCGACCGTCGCCTCGATCGCGAATGCGGCGCTCGTCGGGGCGCGTGGGAACTCGGGCATCATCTTCGCCCAGTTCCTGGGCGGGCTCTCGGAGGGGCTCCACGATGCACGGCAGGTGTCGAAGGAGCGCTTCGTCGACGCGGCCGAGCTCGCGTGGCTGCGCGCTCATGAGGCGGTTGTTCACCCGAAGGAGGGCACGATCCTCTCGGTGATGCGAGCCTGGGCGGAGGCGCTCCGTCGTGAGGTCGACTCCGCCGCGTCGATCGGAGAGCTGCTGCGCAAGGCGGCGCCGACGCTCACGGAGTCGCTCGAACGGACGCGGGAGACGCTTCCGGAGCTGAAGGCTGCCGGCGTCGCCGATGCCGGCGCGAGTGGATTCGTCGAGTTCGTGGCCGGGGCGGAGCGATGCATCAACGGCAGCGTCGCGGAGCCGCTGCCGTCTCTCAAAGGCGCAGGGCACGACGCCTCACTCGGCGACGCGTTCGACCTCCACGAGAGCGGCGGCGCTCGCTTCCGTTACTGCGCGGAGGCGCTCGTCTCGGGCGAGACGATCGACCACGACGCTCTGCGCCGGGAGCTCGATCGCCTCGGGGACAGCCTCAT